>JAESFN010000041.1_pt1 | contig 346072 bp, 329 predicted proteins | sample 9269411 | NCBI WGS metagenome assembly JAESFN01 (sample SAMN14505399, study PRJNA617100) | algae metagenome | isolation source: Iphinoe sp. HA4291-MV1 and co-occurring heterotrophs from trail next to... | place: USA: Maunawili Falls, Hawaii | collected 2009-07-25
CTTCTGGAAGATGACCTGCTTGGCGGCCTGAGCGGCGATGCGGCCGAACTCGATCGGCGGCAGTGGATCTACGATGAAGTCGCCGAGCTTCGCATCCTTCTGGAGCTTGGCCGCGTCCTCGAGGTTCACCTGCTTGAAATAGTCGTCGACCTCCTCGACCACCTCGACGACGCGCCACAGGCGCAGATCGCCCGAATTGGGGTCAAGCTTGGCGCGGATGTCGTTCTCGGCGCCGTAGCGGGCGCGGGCGGCGCGCTGGATCGCGTCCTCCATCGCCTCGATCACGATCATGCGATCGATCAGCTTCTCGCGCGCGACCGCATCGGCGATCGCGATCAGCTCGGCCTTGTTGGCGGAAACGGCGCCGGCGGCGCTGGCTTCGGTGGCCATGATGTCAGTCCTGTCCTTCTTCCTGAAGTTCTTCGATTGAGTCCGCACCGTCCGCCGAAAGCGGTGCCGTCGCGGCAATAAGCCTGTCGGTGAGCACCAGCTTCGCCCCCGCCACATTGGCGAACGGCAAGCGGGTCTCGCCAAGATTGGGCACGTCGACCAGAATGTTCCCGTCGTCCCAGCCGATCAGCGCACCATTATACTGCTTCCGCCCGTCGGCCTTCTCGACGAGGTTGATCCGCGCCTCATGCCCGGCCCAGTCCGTGAAATCCTGCGGCCGGGTGAGCGGTCGGTCGATCCCCGGCGAGCTGACCTCAAGCCGGTAGCCGCCCGCGATCGGATCCTTGCCGTCGGCTTCGAGTGCGTCGAGCGCCTCCGAGAGGCGACGCGACAGCCGCTCGCAATCGGCGAGGTCGAGCTGGCGCGTGTCCGGCCGCTCCGCCATAACCTGCAATGTCGGATCGTCCCTGCCGCCGATCATCTTGACGCGCACGAGCGCGAAGCCTTCGGCTTTCGCCTCGGGTTCGATGATCCTGGTCAGCTCGGCGATGTCCGCCATGCGCGCTCCAAAAGCTAAAGCCCGCCCGAGCCGGCCCCGTCCGGGGCCAGCCTCAACAGCGTTACCGATGTCGAGAAAGGCAGGGGCTATATAGGGGAGGGCCGGGAAGCGGGCAAGCACAGAGTCGCGCACGGGTGCTGTTTACCCTTCCTTAAGGTTAAGGCGGCATTGAGGTGAATGAATTCGGTAAGGTTTTGCTGTTAGGTCCAACGCACCGAATTCGGCCGGATAGCTGCCCTTGAACGTGACGCCGCCTCGAAAGAAACCCTGGAAAGCGCTGATTGCTGCGCTGCTGGCCGGTTTGCTTCTCGGCTTCCTGGTGGGCGAGCCGGTTGAAAACTCCATGCAGATCGCACGCAACAAGCTGCGCAGCCATCCGGCCAGCGGCGACATCGTGCTGGTCGCCATTGACGACCGCGCCATCAGCGAAGCCGGGACTGTTCCGTGGAATGGCAGCCGGCTGGCGGATCTCGTCCGCCGGATCGATGCTGCCGGAGCGCGGCGTATTCATCTCGACGATGAGCTGCGCGCGCTCGGATCGCCGGAGCAGGTGAACCAGCTCGAGGCAGCATTCGCGCAGTCACGCGCAGGCATCCTGCTGCCCGCGCGCTTCTCGATCGATCCCGTCTCGGGTGCACGCACGGATTATCGTCCGGCGGACCGCTTTGCCCGTCATGCGCAGGTCGTGAACACCAATCTCCGCCTTTCCTGGGACGATGCGGTCTGGGTCCACCCCTATGCCGTTCCCGACGGCGCAGGCGTCATGCCCTCGCTGGCCAGCGTGCTGGGCGGGGCGGATCGGCGGGGCCCCGAGTTCTTTCCGGTCGACTATGCGATCGACATGCAGACCATTCCGACGCTGAGCGCCAGCGACATCCTGTTCGATCGCTACCGCCCCGCGCCTGTCGCCGGCAAGGACGTGGTGATCGCGCGGACCGATGCGGCGGCCAAGCGCCACCGGGTACCGGGCTACAGGCCTGTGCCCGTGATCCTTTTCCACATGATCGCAGCGGAGACGCTGCGTGCCGGTGTTCCTGTCGATCTTGGCTGGGCAGTTCCGTCCGCCTTGGCGCTGCTCTTGGCCGGCGTGCTTCTCTTCGCGCGCCGGCGGGCTGTGGCGGGTATCGCCTTTGGCATCGCTGTGATCGCTGCCATCGCCGGTCCGGTGCTGCTGGAGGCATATCATATCTACGTGCAGGTCGTCCCCGCGCTGATCACAATTTTCACCGCCGCGGTGATCCGTACGGCGGCGAGCCTGAAGCGGTCCTACAATGTGCGGGGCACGACCAATCTCGTGACCGGCATGCCCAATCTGCAGGCGCTTCGCCAGGCCGGTTCGAAGGACGGCGTGGTGATCGCCGCCCGGATCAACAATTATGCCCAGATCACCACCACCCTGCCGCCGCAGCACGAGAAGGAGCTGGTCGAGCAGATTGTCGGCCGTCTCGAATTCGGCGCGGCGGCGGCGGACATCTATCAGGCCGACGAAGGCATTTTCGTGTGGACGACGCGGACCGGGATCGAGGACGGCCTGATCCAGCAGCTGGAAGGGCTCCAGGGCCTGTTCCGCAGCCCGATCGTCGTCTCCGGACGTCTCATCGATCTGACCGTCACCTTCGGGCTCGATCCTGATGGGTCGCGGCCGCTGGTCCAGCGGGTTTCAAGCGCGCTCGTCGCCGCCGACGAGGCCGTGCGCGACGGCAAGAGGTGGGCGAGCTTCAATCCCGCCAGCGTCGAGGACGCCGATTGGGAAATGTCGCTTCTGGCCCGTCTCGACCACGCGATCGAGCATGACGAGATCTGGATCGCCTATCAGCCCAAGCTCGACTGCCGCTCGGGTCAGTTGATCGGCGCGGAAGCCCTGGTGCGCTGGACGCACCCGGAGAAGGGCGCGATCTATCCGGACCAGTTCATCGGCGCCGCCGAACAGGGTGGCCGCATCGAACAGCTGACCTATCATGTGCTCGATCAGGCCCTCGCCGCGGCGGCAGCGATCAACCGCCGGAAGCACCGCTTCACGGTCGCGGTCAATCTCTCGGTGCTCCTGCTGGACAGCAACCGGCTCGTGCCTACCGTCGAGACGCTGCTGCGGAAATACGGCGTCCACCCCGGTCTGCTGACGCTGGAGGTGACCGAGACCTCAACGCTCGGCACTGCCGAGGCCCAGATCGCCAACCTGGGGCGCCTGGACGCGATGGGCGTGCAGCTTTCGATCGACGACTACGGCACCGGCTTTTCCACGCTCGAATATCTGCGCCGGATTCCGGCATCGGAGATCAAGATCGACCGCAGCTTCATCAGCATGCTCGACAGCTCCCAGAGCGACCGCATCATGGTGAACTCGACCATCCAGCTGGCCCATTCGCTGGGCCGCAAGGTGGTCGCGGAGGGTGTGGAGAACGAGTCGATCCTGGCCGAGCTCAAGCGCATGCATTGTGATATCGCGCAGGGCTATCATATCGGGCGGCCGATGCCCTTCGCCGACCTCCTCGGGCAGCTCGAACTGGCCGAGCGCGCGGCCTGAGCGATCGGCCCGGCCGCCGGCCGTGCGCGTCCGCTCACGCCCACATAACTTCGTTCTGCATGACAAACGACTCGCTCGCTCCCTGCCTGAGCGAATCACGGCCCGTTGCCGGGCCGGTTTTGTTCACGGAAATGTAAAATCGCCCGCACCCGGTTTCGTCTGCACAGAGCGCCACCTGTCGATTCAGTGACTTAGCAGTCCAGGATGGTTTATGGGTTGTTAACCCTAACAATTAGAGTTAATCTCCGCGGGAGACAGATTCGTGCTGTCCGATACGCAAGGGAGATTCACTATGTTGGGTTGGCTTTTCGGCGGCAGCTACTGGGACTAATCGTTCCACCGCAAACGTAAAAAAAGCCCCGCTTCGGCGGGGCTTTTTCTTTCCGGGCTCCGTCCGGTCTGTCGCCCGGAAGATGAATTGCGAAATCGTTGCAGACGGGCCGTCGGCATGTGAGAAGGGCGTGCATTCCGCCGCTTCGGAACCGGGCGCATGAGGATCATCGGCAGCTACGTCTCCCCCTATGTCCGCAAGGTGCTTGCCTGCATGGCGCTCAAGGGCATTGACGACTATGAGATCGATCCGATCACGCCCTTTTTCGGCGGCGAGGAATTCCAGCGCCTGTCGCCGCTCCGCCGCATCCCGATCCTGATCCACGACGATCTCGTTCTCACTGATTCCTCGGTAATCTGCGCCTGGCTTGATGAGGCCTTCCCCGGCCACCCGTTGCTTCCCGCGAGTCCGGCGGATCGCGCGCGGGCACGCTGGCTCGAGGAATATGCCGACACGCGCCTCGGGGATCTCTGCATCTGGAGTCTCTTCTACCAGAAGGTGGTCGGTCCGCTCGTGTTCGGCGATCCCGGTGACCCCGCCCGGATCGAGCGGGCGTTGACTGAAGACCTCCCCGGCGCCCTCGACTATCTCGAAAGCCTGGCGCCGGTCGACGGTTTCCTGTTCGGCGAGATCGGTCTTGCCGACATCTCTATCGCCAGCTTTTTCCGCAACGCGGCCTATGCCGGGTTCGAGATTGATGCCGGCCGATGGCCGCGGGCAGGCGGCCTCATTGCGCGCAGCCTTGCCCATGATTGCTTCGCCCGTTTCCTGCCCTTCGAGCAGGCGCAGCTCAGCACCGATGCGCAAGGCCGCCGTCAGGCGCTGCTGGCCGCGGGGGCCCCCCTCACGACGGATTCCCTGGGTACTCGCGAGCCCCGCCGCGGTGTGATGGCCCTCTAGCAGACAGGTTCTCCCGATGATGGTTCTGTCGATCGTTCCGCGCGTCGGCATGTTTATGCTTCTGCCCGGCCTGTTCCTGGCCGCTCCGTCCGGCGCGCAACAGCCAGGTGCGCCCGTTCCGGCGAGCGAGGCCCTTTATCGGCTGCCGTACGCGGACGGCATCACCGTCGAGGTGTTCGATGACGCCGAAAGCCATCGCCCGATCGGCCGCACCGACCTCTTCGCCGTCGACGGCCAGCGCCCCTATCGCGTCGTCGCGGCGGCGGCGGGCAGGATCATGGCGATCCAGGACGGCTACAGTGCGCAGCAGTCCGGGCGCCCCGCGAACGAATGCCGCAACAATTATGTCTGGATTGCGCATCCGAACGGCGAGTGGACGACCTATTCCCATCTCGCGCACGGATCGGTCACCGGCCAAGCCGGACTGAAGGTCGGCGACGAGGTCGCGGCCGGAACCTATCTTGGCGATGAGGGGACGGTCGGCTGCTCGATGCTGAACCACGTCCATTTCGAAGTGGCCGTGCCGCGGCAGGCGGAGCCGATCGATGCCGGCGGCTTCCTGACCGACAACGCCAATGGCGTGCGCCTGCGCCGTCCGCGCTTCTGTGGTGTTGCCGGAGAGGCGGTGCGGAAGGGCGAACGCTACCGCGCCGTCGCCTGTCCACGATAGGCTATTCTGCGCCCCAGGGCGGCGGCGGCGCAGCGACGGGCCGGGTGAGGTCGAATTCGACACGCACGAAGCGGCCGGGCCGGCGCAACTCATAGGCAAAGGTGCGGCCCGGCAGAATCTCCACCGCCCAGACATTCGGCACGGACTGTGGCAGGTTCTGCGAGACGAACAGATCGCGCGAGAACCGATCGGCCGGGAATTCGAGCCGCGTCGCGCTGCCAGGCGCAATCGTGTCTCCGCCATATTGCGTCAGCGTGTCCTCGCTTCCGTCCTCGTGGCGGTGATCATGCTTGAGCCGGGCGCCGTTGCCCGTGCGGGTGATCACCCATGTTCGCGACCGATCCTCGCCGACGTGAAAGGGGATGCGAATCTCGGTTTCGGTGCAGCTTCGCACATGCATGACGAGCCGGCTGGCCGCCATGTCGCGGTCGGCGGCGTCGGTGCTGACGAGGCGGCCCTCATAGGCCCGGTCGCACAGGGCACGGAGAGATGCGAAGAAGTCTTCATGCGGCGTGTCGGTGGTGACTGCGCCGGTCATGGCGAGAGCGAAAAGGAGGGTCATGGGCGCACCTTATCGCGCCTCTCGCGCGACGCAATCGGCGCGGTTATGAAGGCGTCTCTCGGGTCGGCGCATGTGCCCGCCTGATCTCCAGCAGGGAGCCACCGATGCGCGCCTTCCGTTCCATTCTTGTCCCCGCCCTCGCATTGATCGGCTGCACGGGCGCCACCAATGCCGATGGCAACGGACAACAGAATGCCGGCCAGTCGGCCGCCGGCGAAGCGGGCCGGCCGTTCCAGGTCCAGGAAATCGCCCAGTTCCGCGAGCCGTGGGCGATGGCTTTCCTGCCCGGAGGCCGCCAGGCGCTGATTACCGAGAGGCGCGGGCAGCTGAAGCTGTGGACGGTCGGCGGCCAGGCGGTCGACGTCGGCGGCGTTCCTACGGTGGACTATGGCGGCCAGGGCGGCCTTGGCGACGTCGCGCTTCATCCGGACTTCGCCAACAACAATTATGTCTATCTGAGCTATGCCGAGGCGGGGGAGGGCGGCACCCGCCATGCAGCCGTGGGCCGTGGCCGGCTCGTCACCGAAGGCGGCGCCCCGCGGATCGAGGGCTTCCAGGTGATCTGGCGGCAGGAGCCCAGCTTCGACGGGCGCGGTCACTATGGCCATCGACTGCTCTTCTCGCAGGATGGCCAGTTCCTCTTCATCAGCTCGGGCGAACGGCAGGAGTTCGATCCGGCGCAGGACCGCAATTCCAACGCCGGCAAGGTTGTCCGCCTCACCGACACCGGCATGGTCCCCTCGGACAATCCCTTCTACGATCAGGGCCGGATCATCTCCCAGGTCTGGAGCCTTGGCCACCGCAACCCGCTCGGCATGGCCTGGGACGGCGAGGGGCGGCTCTGGGAGATCGAGATGGGCCCGCAGGGCGGCGACGAGCTGAACCTGGTCGAGCGCGGCGCCAATTACGGCTATCCGATCGTCTCGAACGGCGATCATTATGACGGTCGCCCGATCCCCGATCACGACACCCGCCCGGAGTTCGCTTCGCCGAAGGTCACCTGGACCCCGGTCATCTCCCCGGGCGACATGATCTACTATACGGGATCCATGTTCCCGGGCTGGCGCGGCGACCTTCTCGTCGCGGGCCTGTCGAGCCAGGCCCTGATCCGCGTCGATATCGACGGCAGCAATGCGCGTGAGGCCGAGCGCTGGGGCATGGGCCAGCGTATCCGCGAGGTCGAGCAGGCCCCGGACGGCTCGATCTATCTGCTCGAGGACGAGCGCAACGGTTCGGGCGGACGGTTGCTGAGGCTCACGCCGGCGCGTTAGCCGCCAGCTCGGCGGCGAGCGTCGTGATTCGCCCGGCGGCTTCGGGCCGGCCGCGATGACGGGTTTTCACCGCTTCGACCTCGAGCACGCCGGGCCGGGCCTCTACGCCGGATGCCCGACGGGCATGAAGTGCTCTGGCCGCGGCGAGATTCTCGCCGGCCGCGACGCGGACGAGCGCGAGGCTGTGCCAGTAGCCGCGGGTCGATGCGCTTTCGCCGCAGAGCAGGTCCTTGAGGAACGCGTTGACGCCCCAGAAGCCGTCGACGTCGCCATTGGTCAGGATCGCGGCGTCCCAGCCGAGATCCTCGAAAATCATGAGCTCGCCGGCGATGCCGATATGGCCGCCGCTGTGCCCGACGATGCGGTGGCCATTGATCGTCTCCGTGCTTATGCCGAGGCCATATTGCCCGCGCCGGTAGTCGAAACGGCGGCGCGCCGCATCGTCGCGCAGCGCGCGGCGATACAGCCCATCCGCGCGCCAGGCCCGGGCAAAGGCAAGGAGGTCGCCCACCGTCGAATAGCCGCCGCCGGCCGAATGGCCGCGAAACTGGTTGACGAAGAGGTTGCTGCGCCAGGCCCCCGGCACCTCCTCGTCACGCGTGAAGCCGGTCGCGCGATTCGCAACCACGAGGTCGAGCGGCCAATATCCGCTGCCGCGCATGCCGAGCGGATCGAAGATCGTCTGCTGGACATGATCCTGGAACGACATCCCGCTGATCGCTTCGATCACCAGCCCGAGGACGACATAGCCGACATTAGAATAGTCGAAGCGCGTCCCGGGCGCGAAGGCCAGCGGCACGCCCTGGAACAAGGGCAGGAAGTCGGTCAGGCGGACATAGGCCTGCGGTGCGCGGCTCGCGATCGGCTCCCAGTAATTGCCGAGGCCGGAACTGTGGGTCAGCAGCTGTTCGATCGTGACCTGCCGCGCGATCGTCACATCGGGATAGTCAGGCAGATAGGTGCCGAACGGGGCGTCCAGCCGCACGCGGCCCTGTTCGATCAGGCGCAGGATCGCCGTTCCAGTGAAGAGCTTGCCGATCGAGGCGAAATTGAACCGTGTGTCGAGCCGGTTCGGTGTTGGATAGTCGCGGCTCGCGATGCCCGTTGCGCGGGCGAACACCGCCCTGCCGTTCCGGCCGAGCATGACGGCGCCGCTGAAATCGTCGTCCCGTATCGCGCGATCGAGATAGGTGCCGAGCCGGGCGGCAATCGCGCGTTCGCTGGCTGATCCGGCCCGTTCGGCGGCGGCACCTGCCTGTCCAGCATAGGCGGCCGCGCCGACTCCCGCCGCGAGGAAGGTGAGCGCGTTTCGCCGTGTCAGTTCGGTTGTACGGGGCATTTCGGGCATTCCCTCCTTGCGGGCTCGTGCGAATCAACGTAAGCACTTACGCAATTATGAAGACGAAATCCCTCCGCCGTCAAGCAAGCGGTGCCGCGATCGGGGCGCGGCTGCGCCGGCTGTCGGAACGGATCGATCGCGAGGCGAACGCCGTCTATGCCGCGCGGGGGATCGATTTCGAGCAGCGCTGGTATGGCGCCCTATCGCTGCTCGACGAGCGGGGACCGCTCTCGGTGACCGAGATTGCGCGCGCGCTCCACATCACCCATGTCGCGGTGAGCCAAGTGCGCCGGTCGCTGACGACGGCCGGCCTGATCGAGGCGACGCTCGACCCGGAGGATGGCCGGCGGCGCACCTTGCACCTGACCCAAGCGGGCCGGTCGTTCGTCGCGCGGTTGTGGCCGCTCTGGGACGCGCTGAACATGGCGGGCGATGCAATCAATCGGGAAGCGGCAGACCCTTCGGCGGCGCTGGACCGTCTGGAGGGTGCGCTTGACCGTGCATCGCTCTGCGATCGCGTCGAGGCATTGCTGTCGCCGGCGGGCGAGCGTCGGCGCGGCTGAGTCCGCCTAGGCCGGCCTATTTGAGGTCCTTCATCGACAGATACACGGTGAAGGCCAGCAGTGCGGTCATGAGGATCATCAAAATGATGAAGATGCGGTGCTGGGTGCCGGTGACGATCATGTAGACGCCGTTGACCATTGCCAGAACACCGAACGCGATGACCGTATAGAACAGATACAGCATCGCCTGCGCCTGTGCGGCGGTCCCGGCGAAGTTCGCGCTGGTGCCGGTTGCGGCGGCTTCGCGCAGGCCCGGTCCGATTTGCCAGACGATCGTCCCCATGAGCCCGATCAGGATCAGGCCGCACACGAGCCCCACCCAGCCGCGCCAGGGGGCGTCGCCCACCTTGCGCACCGGCCCTCCGCATTTGGGGCAGGCCGCGGTCTTCGTATCGACGGTGCGTCCGCACGTTGCGTCCTGGCAGGTCCAGACTGCGGCCATGGCGCTCCCCCTCCTGCCCGGCTTCGGGACGATCGACTATAGTCGGGCGCGGCGATAGCGGAAATACCAGACCTCGCGACCCTCGCGCCGCGCCTTGGCCTCGTAGCGCGTCTCCGGCCAGCCGCCCGGGCGGACGCGGAAATCGCCGGCGCTTTCGGCCAGCCATTCGAAATCGCGGCGCCGGTTCATGACCATCATCGCCCAGCGACAATAAGTCGGATCGTCGGTGCCGAGCCGGAACTCGCCGTCCGGCTGGAGCTTGGCCGCGATCAGATCGAGCGGCCCGTCATTGACCATGCGCCGCTTCGCGTGCCGCGCCTTGGGCCAGGGATCCGGATGAAGCAGGTAGACGAAGCGCAGCGACGCGTCGGGCAGCCGCTCCATCACCTCGAGCGCGTCACCCATGTGCAGGCGGACATTCGCGAGGTGCCTGTCGCGGATATGGCCAAGCGCGGTCGCAACACCGTTGAGGAAGGGCTCGGCGCCGATGAAGCCGTGATCGGGCAAGAGGTCGGCGCGATAGGCGAGGTGCTCGCCGCCGCCGAAGCCGATCTCGAAATGCAGCGGCCGGTTGGTGCCGAACAGGCTGGAGGCGTCGATCGGACCCTCCTCCGGAACGCTGAGGGCCGGCAGCAGCTCCTCGATCAGTCCCGATTGGCCGGCCCGGAGCGGGCGCCCCTTGGAGCGGCCGTACAACCGGTTGAGCATCATGGGGTCATTGGCCCTGGACATGGACGGGGCGATTAGGTCGGGCTGCGCGGCAGGGCAAGTGGTGCGTACCGGGCAGCGCGCGGCCGTTTTGCCGGGGCGCATTGCACGGCAAGACCGCAAGCTCTAGTCTGGCGCGTACGCAATCGACAGCGGAGGCGGTTCGCATGATCGACCGGCGGCGCGCGATCTCGACCGCAGCCAGGATCGGGGTCGGACTGATCTGCCTTGGTGCGATGCCGGCCTGTGCCGCCGAAGGGGAGGCAGGGGATGACGTGACGCCGGACCCGCGTCTTGCCGGCTATGAGATGCCGCTCGAATCCGAACCGCATGAGCGCACGATCATGCAGTGGCCGGTCAGCCTCGACGTCTATGACCGCGCGTCGCTTGCCCGTGCCCAGCAGGCGATCGCGCGCGTTGCCAACAGCATCGGCGAATTCGAACCCGTCGCCATGCTGGTGTCCGGCGCGGCTGCGGGGCCGGCGCGCCGGATGCTCGGGTCCGCGGTCGAGCTCTGGGACGTTCCGACCGACGATCTGTGGTGCCGCGATTCCGGCCCCACCTTCGTTCGCAACGACAGCGGCGCGCTGGCGGTGGCCCATCTTCGCTTCAATGGCTGGGGCAACAAGCAGCCGCATGCCAATGACGCACGGATCGCTTCAGCCGTCGCGCATCGGCTGGGGCTGCCGCTCCTCGAAACCGGCCTGGTCGGCGAACAGGGCGGCGTAGAGCATGACGGCGCGGGGACCCTGCTCGCCCATGCCAGCTGCTGGGACAATCCGAACCGGAACACCGGGTCGCGGGAGGTGATCGGTGCGCGGCTGCTGGCGGCGCTCGGCGGGCGCAAGATGATCTGGGCCCCGGGCATCAAGGGCGCGGACATTACGGATTACCATATCGACGCGCTCGCGCGGTTCGTGTCGCCCGGACGGCTGCTCTTCCAGCTTCCGCCCGAGCTCGATCCCGACGACCCTTGGTCGGTTTCCGCCTTCGAAACCCATGAGATCGTCCGATCCGCTACCGGCGCGGACGGCCGTCCGCTGGACATCGTCGTGATTAACGAGCCGGTCGACATCCGCTCGCGCCGCCGAGATTTCGTGGCCAGCTACGTCAATTATTATGTGTGCAACGGCGCGGTGATCAGCGCCGAATTCGGCGATCGTGCCGCCGATGAACGGGCCCGGGTCGCACTGCAGTCCCTCTATCCGGGGCGCGAGATCGTCAGCCTGAACGTGGATGCGATCGGCGAGAATGGCGGGGGCATTCATTGCGCGACGCAGCAACAGCCCAGGGCGGGATAGGCACGCCATGCGCTTCCGGCTCGTTCCGGTGCTGCTCGTCGCGCTGTCGCCCGCGACGGCGCTGGCCAGTGCCAGCGTCGAGTGCGCGACCACCGACGGAAGCAACATTCTCCTCATCGGCAACATGGGCCGGGTCGAGGGTGCTGCTCTCGACGCCGCGATTCTGACGGTGGGTGAGCGGACCTGGTCGACCCGCGACAGGCCGGCGCACATCCGCGTCGTCCGGTATCGCGAGACCCGTGCGGCGATCGGGCTCGACCTGGCCGGCCCGGGAACGGACCGGCTCCAGCTTCGCGTCCGGATCAATCCCGAAGGGGCTTCGACCGGGGCGCTGGCGTTTCGGGGCCGCACGCATCCAGTGACCTGCGAGTTCGGCTAGGAACGGCCCTCGAACAGGTTCTTGTGCGAATCGCGAAGCACGGCCTTCTGCACCTTGCCCATCGCATTGCGCGGCAGGGCGTCGGCGAAGAGGATGCGGCGTGGCTGTTTGAAGCGGGCCAGGTCGACGACACCGGTCAGCACGGCTGCCTCATCCAGCGCAGGATCGGTGCGCGTGACCACCGCGACCACGGCTTCACCAAGGTCCGGATGCGGCACGCCGATCACTGCGCTCTCGCCGACGCCCGGCACAGCGTCGATCGCGAGCTCGATCTCTCTGGGATAGATGTTGAGGCCGCCGGCAATGATCAGGTCTTTGGCGCGGCCTACGATCGCGACGCGCCCGTCGTCGCCCATCGTGGCCACGTCGCCGGTGATGAAGAAACCGTCCGGGCGCATCTCCTCGACGGTCCTGTCCGGCTGACGCCAATAGCCCCTGAACAGATTCGGACCCTTGATCTCCAGCACGCCGGGTTTCCCGCTCGGCGGTTCCCGGCCGGCGTCGTCCGCCAGCCGCGCCGAAACGCCCGGCAACGGGTAACCGACCGTGCCGGGAATGCGTTCGCCCTCATAGGGGTTGGAGCAGATCATCCCGGCCTCGGTCATGCCGTAGCGCTCCAGGATGCGATGCCCGGTCCGCGCCTCGAAATCGGCGAAGGTCGCTTCGAGCAGCGGCGCGGAACCGCTGATGAAGACGCGCATGTTCGCGACCGCCTCCCGGGTGAGCCGGGGATGGGCGTTGAGGCGGACGTAGAAGGTGGGAACCCCCATCAGCATCGTCGCCTGCGCCAGGTCGTCGATCACCGCATCGGCGTCGAAGCCCGTATGCCAGAGCATGGGTGAGCCGTTGAGCAGCGCGCCGTGGAGCGCCACGAACAGGCCATGGACGTGATAGATCGGCAGCGCGTGGATCAGCACATCGCCCGGTTGCCACCGCCAGTGGTCTTTCAGCACCAGTGCGTTGGACGACAGATTGCGATGGCTCAGCATCGCGCCCTTCGAGCGGCCGGTCGTTCCCGACGTATAAAGGATCGCGGCGAGATCGTCGGGGGCGCGTTCGACGGTCTCGAACCGGTTCGACGATGCGCGGGCCTTCAGTCCCTCCAGCGAGAGATGCCCGTTGGCGATTACCAGTGCCGGTTCGGCATCTTCGACGAAATAGCCGACCTCTGCCGGCGTATAGGCCGTATTGAGCGGCACATAGACGAGGCCCGCGCGGAGGCTGGCGAGGTAGAGCAGGGCGTTGTCGACCGATTTCTCGACCTGGACGACGATCCGGTCGCCCGGCCTTGCCCCCGACGCGACCAGCGCCGCCGCCCAGCCGGCGACGGCGCTGTCGAGCTGGTCATAGCGCAGGCGGATCTCGCCCCGCTCGATGAAGGCAGGCCGGTCACCTGCCTCGCGCGCCGCGGCGGCGATCAGGGTCCAGAGATTGGCGCCGGCCATGGCCGGACGGTCTAGACGGCCGCCTTCAGCGCGTCGACCAGGTCGGTCCGCTCCCAGGAGAAGAAATCGCCCTCCGCCTTGCGGCCGAAATGGCCGTATGCGGCGCTTTTCTCGTAGATCGGCTTGTTGAGACCGAGATGGGTGCGGATGCCGCGCGGCGTCAGGCGCACCAGGGTCGGAAGCAGCTCCTCCAGCTTCTCCGCGCTGGTGCCGTTCACTTCGGTGCCGTGCAGGTCGACATAAAGCGACAGCGGCTCGGCGACCCCGATCGCGTAGGAGAGCTGGATCGTGCAGCGGCGCGCGAGGCCCGCAGCAACGATGTTCTTGGCAAGGTAGCGGGTGACATAAGCGGCCGAGCGGTCGACCTTGGTCGGGTCCTTGCCCGAAAAGGCGCCGCCGCCATGCGGAGCTGCGCCGCCATAGGTGTCGACGATGATCTTGCGGCCGGTAAGGCCCGCGTCGCCGTCCGGCCCGCCGATCACGAAGCTGCCGGTCGGATTGATGTGATACTTCGTTTCGTCCGAAAGGAGATTGGCCGGCAGCACCTCGGCGACGACCGTCTTCACATAGGCGTGGAGCTCGGCCTCTTTCTCGCCCTGGTCATAGCCCGGAGCATGCTGGGTCGAAACGACGATGGCGGTCGCCGCGACCGGCTTGCCGTTCTCGAACTTCAGCGTCACCTGGCTCTTGGCGTCGGGTTCGAGGAAGGGCGCCGCGCCGCTGTGGCGATCCGCCGCCATCTTCTCGAGGATCTTGTGGCTGTAGTAGAGCGTCGCCGGCATGAGGTCCGGGGTCTCGTCGCAGGCGAAGCCGAACATGATGCCCTGGTCGCCGGCGCCTTCGTCCTTGTTGCCGCTGGCATCGACGCCCTGGGCGATGTGGGCCGACTGGCCATGCAGATGGTTGGCGAAGTCGAACGTGTTCCAGTGGAAGCCCGACTGCTCGTAGCCGATCCGCTTCACCGTCTCGCGGACCGTACGCTCGATCTCCTCGCGTGCGCCGGGCGCCCAGCCGCCGGTCTCGCTCCATTTCGCCTCGTCATAGATCGGCTTGCAGCGAATCTCCCCGGCAAGGACCACGCGGTTGGTGGTGGTCAGCGTCTCGCAGGCGATTCGCGCTTCCGAATCCTTGGACAGGAACAGATCGACGATCGCGTCGGAAATCTGGTCGCTGACCTTGTCGGGATGGCCTTCGGAAACCGATTCGGAGGTGAAGAGATAGGAGCTGCGCATCTTGGCTGGTCGATCCTTCGGAATTGCGGATATAAAGATATCCTTATGTGCGGTGCGCTCCCTAGCGCGCCTTGCGGCGGACTGCAATCGCCGCCGCGATGAGCAGCACGGCAAAGGCGAAGGGAAGCGCGTTGCCGAAACGGGCAAAGAGCGTGGGCGGTGCCGCGGCGGGCAGGTACGCGTCGATGGCGCCGGCCGTTCCAGGCGACAGGCTGTGGAGCAGCCGGCCATTGGCGTCGATCACTGCCGAAATGCCGGTCGGCGTCGAGCGGATCACCGGCAGGCCTTCCTCAATCGCCCTGAGGCGCGCCTGCGCCAGGTGCTGTGGCGGACCCCAGGCCCCGAACCAGGCGTCGTTGGAGGGATTGAAGATGAAATCGGGCCGGTTGGCGCGATCGACGACATGGCCCGAGAAGATGATTTCGTAGCAGATCTGGATGCCCGCGCGGCCGAAGCCTGGCAGGGTCAGCGTCTGCGGCCCCTGCCCGCTCCAGAAATCGAGGTCGCCCGGCGCCAGGCGGGAGAGGCCGATCACTGAGAGAATCGGCCGCATCGGCAGATATTCGCCGTAGGGGACGAGGTGCGCCTTGTCGTATCGGCCGCGCAGGTTCGCGCGCGGATCGAGCACGAACAGGCTGTTGTAGGCGGCGATCGAGCGGCCATCCGGCCCGAACACGATCTCGACTCCGCCGAGCAGCATCAGATCATTGGGGCCGAGCAGAGTCGCGATCTGCCGCCGCGCGCCGCGCTGGAGCGACAGGAAGTCCGGGGTCGCCGCCTCGGGCCAGAGGATCAGACGTGGCGTTGCCGTCGGTCGTCCGGTCAGGTTTGCGAGGCGACGGTAATTCTCCTCCCGAAACTCGGGATCCCACTTGTTCTGTTGTCCGATATTGGGCTGGACGACGCGGATCAGTCGCCCGGTCGCGCCCAGGTCCGGCGCCAGGGTCCAGACAAGCGCGCCCGCGCCGACCACCGCCAAGATCAGCATTGCTGCCGTGCGCCGCGCGCCGCGCAGGGCAAGGTACAGGCCGCCGCCGAGCAGCACCGCAACCCCCGAGAGGCCGTACGTGCCGATCCATCTCGCCAGCCCGGCGAGCCCGCTCGGCTCCAGTGCCACGCCTGCCGGATTCCAGGCGAAACCGGTGAACAGCGTCGCGCGTAGATATTCGGTCACGATCCAGGCGGCAGCGAGCGTCAGCACAAGTAGCAGCCGGTGGGCACGCCCCCAGCGCCAGGCGAGCCCGGCTGCTGTGGCGGGGAACACCGCGAGATAGAGCGCCAGCAAGATCACAGCGACCCAGCCGAGCCACGCCGGCATCGCCGCCTGATAGGTGAACGCGGTCGCGATCCAGTTCAGCCCCAGCACGAACTGGCCGAAGCCGAACCACCAGCCCCGCGCCAAAGCGGAGCGGCGCGACGGTGCATCTTCGATCAGCCAAAGCAGGGCCGCGAGCCCGGCCAGCATCAGCGGCCACAGCCCCAGCGGCGCGAAGCCGAGTGCGCTTGCAAGGCCGGCGAGAAAGGCGAACCCGAGAGACGTCATCAACGGCGCTATGACGGCGCACCCGGCGCCACGCAATGGGCCGTGGTTGACCCCGGCGGGCCCCTCCGGCTAGGGCCGCGCTTTCCCCATCGGAGCTGCTCATGACCGACACCCGCCTCGACGTGCTCTGCATCGGCAACGCCATTGTCGACATCATCGCCGATTGCGACGACGCCTTTCTCGAGCGCGAGGGGCTGACCAAGGGCATGATGCGGCTGATCGACGCCGGTGAGGCGGTGCGGCTCTACGATCATATGGGGCCGGCGCGCGAAGTGAGCGGCGGCTCGGCCGGCAACACCGCGGCAGGGATCGCGGCGCTTGGCAGCCGCGCCGGCTTCATCGGCCAGGTCGCGCCCGACCAGCTCGGCGAATTCTATCGCCACGATCTCACCGCCACCGGCGTTGAGTTCACGACGCCGGCGAGTGATGTCGGCGTGCCGACCGCGCGCTCAATGATCCTGGTGACGCCCGACGCGCACCGGACGATGAACACCTTCCTCGGCGCCGCCCAGCTTCTGCCGCCCTCGGCCCTCGATGAGGCGCAGATCGCAAGCGCGGCGACGCTCTATCTCGAAGGCTATCTGTGGGATCCGGAAACGCCGCGCTACGCGATGGTGAAGGCGATCGACATCGCCCGCCGTTCTGGTCGCAAGGTCGCCTTCACCCTGTCCGACACCTTCTGCATTGATCGCCACCGCGACGGCTTCAACCAGCTGCTCGACGACGGCCGGCTCGACATCCTCTTCGCCAACGAAGCGGAGATCAAGATGCTGGCGGGCACGGGCGATTTCGAGGCGGCCGTCGCCGCGACGCAGGATAGGGTGCAGACCCTTGTCGTCACCCGCTCCGAGCACGGGGCGATCGCCGTGCAGGCGGGCGTGCGCGCTGAAGTGGCGGCCGAACCGGTCGGGAAGGTGGTCGACACGACGGGGGCGGGCGACCTGTTCGCCGCCGGCTTCCTTGCCGGGCAGGCCCAGGGCCGCAGCCTGCAAGAGTCGCTGGTGATGGGCGCCGTCGCCGCGGCCGAGGTGATCTCGCATTATGGCGCGCGCCCGGAGACGGACCTCAAGGCGCTCGTCGCCGAACGTCTCGGCTAGCTTTCCGGCACCGTTGGCCCCGGGCCATCAGGCACCGGCCTGGCACGGGCGGCGTGATTTCCGCCGGGGGCGCTTCGGATGGGATGGATTGGGCCACCATGGCGCTCTCCTTTCCGGCCTGAACGCGGCGGCGGTGCCGTGGCTGGCGCCAAAGAAAAGGGAGGCCGAAGCCTCCCTTTCCATTTCAGTGCGTGGCGACGCCTAGTCCGCCCGGCTGCCGGCCGGGTGCTCCGGCGCGTCCTCCGGGAATTCCGGCATCTGCGGCGCCAGTTCACGCTGCTGGCCTTTGGCGAGCCTCGAATTGTGCATGCCATAGGCAAAGTAGAGGATGATCGCGCCAAGCATGAACCAGCCGAAGAAGATCAGCACCCGGGTCTCCACGGTGAAGATCAGCGCGAAGCAGGCGAGGATGCCCGCCGCCGGCAGCACCGGATAGAGCGGAACCCGGAAGCCGCGCGGCAGCTCCGGATGGGTGGTCCTGAGCCAGATCACCGTGAGGCAGACGATGCCGAAGGCGGCGAGCGTGCCAACCGAGGTCATGTCGCCCAGCGTGTTGATGTCGAAGAAGCCCGCGGCGCAGGCGACCAGGAGGCCAACGACCAAAGTGTTGATCCACGGCGTCAGGAACTTCTTGTGCACTGTGGCGAAGATGCTGGGCAGCAAGCCGTCGCGCGCCATCGTGTAGAAGATGCGGGTCTGGCCGTACATCAGCACGAGGATGACCGAGGTCAGACCGATGATCGCGCCGACCTTGATGGTCGATGCGAACCAGCCCCATTGCGGCCCGAAGCTGTCGACCGCGACTGCGACCGGATCGGGCACGTTGAGATCGCGATAGTTGACGACGTGGGTCAGCACGATCGAGACCAGGATGTAGATCGCGGTGCAGACCACCAGCGACCCGATGATGCCGATCGGCATGTCGCGCTGTGGATTCTTGGCTTCCTGGCCCGCTGTCGAGACCGCCTCGAAGCCGATATAGGCGAAAAAGACGATCGACGCGGCGCGCAGGATGCCGCTCCAGCCGAATTCGCCCTCCTGGCCGGTGGGCGGCGGGATGAACGGATCCCAGTTGGCAGAGAGCGTGTCGTAGTTGGCGATCACCATGTAGCCGCCGACCAGGATGAAGGCGACGATCACGGTGACCTTGATGGCGACGATGACGTTGTTGACCTTTGCCGATTCCGACACGCCGACGACCAGCAGCAGCGCCAGCAAGGTGCAGATCAGGAACGCGGGCAGGTTGAAGACCGTCGTGATCGTCGATCCGTCCGTCAGCACCTTGGCGTGCCCCGCCGGGCCGGTGAGCGCGTCGGGCACGTGGATACCGATATCGTTGAGGAGACTGACCACATAGCCTGACCAGCCGACCGCGACCACCGACGCGGCGAGGCCGTATTCGAGCAGCAGCAGCGAGCCCATGATCCAGGCCGCGAACTCGCCCAGCGTGGTATAGGAATAGGTATAGGCCGAGCCGGAGACCGGCAAGGTCGAGGAAAGCTCGGCGTAGCACAGGCCGGCGAGTGCACAGACCAGGCCGGCAATGGCGAAGGAAATGAGGACGGCCGGGCCGGCATGGAGTGCGGCGGCGTTGCCGGTGCGCACGAAGATGCCGGCACCGATGATACAGCCGACGCCGAGGAAGACGAGATTCCATGGCCCGAGCGAGCGTTTGAGCTCGCTGGTCGCGGTTTCCTCCTGGATCTGCTGCACGCTCTTGCGCATCATGATGCGCGCGAGGAAGCCCCCTCGTGGTGGTGCACTCGCCATCAAAATTCCCCTTATGTCCCGCTCTTGCGTGGCTTGTCGTTAATCGCGCGGAGCCTAGTCGCTAAATCGCTGGCCGCAAGCCATTATCGGTGAGCGAGCATCGGCCCCAGTCCGCGTCCGCCGAAGAGATGGACATGGAGGTGCGGCACTTCCTGCCCGCTGTCTGCGCCGACATTGGCAAGCAGGCGATAGCCCGGCGCAACCAGCCCTTGCTCGCGGGCGATCCTGCCGACCGCGCGGACGAAGCCGGCGATCTCCTCCGCGCCGCCCCGTGTCGAGAAATCGTCCCATGAGACGTAGGCGCCCTTGGGGATCACCAGAATGTGGATCGGCGCCTGCGGATTGATATCGTGGAAAGCGAGAGCGAATTCGTCTTCGTAAACCCGCTTCGCCGGAAGCTCGCCGCGCAGGATCCTGGCGAACACATTGCTGTCGTCATAGGGCAGGGTGGCGTCGATCGGCATGACATTTCCTCCTCGGGTGCCGGATAAGGCGCTACGCCGACACGAGCAACGCGCTTGACCCATGTCGCCGCCGCGCTACGAGTCGGTTCGATGACCGAAGAGACGCCCGACAGCCTGATTCCCTATGACGAGATCGTCCAGGAGGCGTTGCGCGCCGTCGTCGGGCGGGTGTTGGGCGAGATCGAGGCGACCGGGAGGCTGCCTGGCGAGCATCATTTCTATATCACGTTCAAGACCGGTGCGACCGGAGTGGATATCCCGAAGCACCTGACCGAGCGCTTCCCCGATGAGATGACCATCGTCATCCAGAACCGTTTCTGGGACCTGAAGGTCCGGGATGACGGGTTCGAGGTCGGCTTGTCGTTCAACCAGGCTCCCGCCCGACTGGTCATCCCCTTTTCCGCGATCACCGGCTTCGTCGACCCGGCGGTCAATTTTGCGCTGCAGTTTCAGGCGCAGGCCGAAGGGTCGGGCTTCGAGGAGCATGATCGCGCGGAGAACGATCCCCCCGTTGCCGAGCCGATCGAAGACGGGTCCAACGTGGTTTCGGTCGATTTCAGCCGGAAGAAATAGGGCGCGGCGCCTCGCCGTTCTTGCGGCCCTCCTCATGACGGGCGGTCCCGCTTCTGCCCAGCTTGCCGGCGCGCCGGCACCAGCCATGCGCTTCCCCTATGTGGCCGCGCTCTCGCGCGAGACCGGCAGCGAGCGCGTCTATTTCTGCGCAGGGACACTCGTCGAGCCACGCTGGATCCTGACCGCCGCCCATTGTTTCTATGGCCGCGGCGGCGAGCGGATACCGTTGCCGGGGCTCTCCGCTCTTGTCGGCAGCGACCGGCTGGGCAGTGCGCCGAAGGAGGCCCAGGTCGCGATCGACCGGATCGTGATCCATCCGGGCTTCGATCCGGGACCGCAGGACAATGATATCGCCCTCGTTCGCCTTGCCGAGATCGCCGGGCCGTTGACCGCGGAAGTCGCGACCGGGGGGGTGGGCGACCCGGAGGTGGCGACGGTGGTCGGTTTCGGCAGCTATTTCGAGGGCGAACTGGCCGGGCAGGCGTTGAGCGCATCGGGCGCCCCGGCGGCGCAGGCTTCGGACCGGTTGCGGCGTGCCGAGGTGCGACGTCTCGATCCGGCCCGTTGCGCCGCGCTGGTCGGTGGGCGGACATTGGGTGCGGGGCAAATCTGTGCCGGTGCCGGGCCGCGCGAAACGTGCGTCGGAGATTCGGGCGCACCCCTGGTTGTGCCGACCGGAGTGGATGAGGCGCGGCTGATCGGACTGGTGAGCCTCGGCTCGGGCTGCGCTGTGCCCGACCCGGTGGTCGTCTATACACGTGTCGCCAACTACGCGCCGTGGATCGCCGCCACCATCACTGCACGCTGAACCGCTTCGTTCATTTCAGAACAGTCCCGGCACCTCGCGTTGCGCGGTGCTCGGCTGTTCGGGCACCAGCAGCTCGCGGGATTGCTGCGGGCGGAGTGCCTGGGAACGGGCAGCCGTGCCGCCGATGGCGGTGCAGCCGCGTCCGGCCAGGAAATCGAGCGCGATGCGGATCGAGGCTTCCTGCGGATCGCCGAGTTGACGGCTCACGTCGTCGCCGGCCTGGCATGTCGCCTCCAGCCGGTTGGCGAGGCCGTTATAATAGTCGCCCTGCCGGGCCGCATTCTGCCCCGAGAAGGCAACAACGCGCAGCCGGTCGTCGCACTGCGCGCGATCCAGCGCGATCTGGCCGACCGGCTTGCCGAAGGTGTCGGTGCCGATCAGCGCCGAGTTCGCCCGCAGATAGGGTGTGAAGGCATTGATCACGAGCTCACTTGCGGATGCCGTACCTCGCGTGCCGATGAAGGCGATCCGCAACGGCGCAATCGATTGCGGTTGAGGCCGGAAGTAGCGGGTTTCATTCTCGGCGGCTTTCTCGGGCCGGAAGATCGTATAGGCGAAGACATCCGAAGTGGCGCGATTGCCGCCAAGCAGATCGCCGAACAGCTCGGCAATAGAGACCAGCCCGCCGCCATTGTAGCGAAGGTCGACGATGACCTCGGTGACCCCGGCGGCGCGGAACTGGGCGAAGGTGTTCCTCAAGGCCTGGTCGGCGGTGGTGATGAAGGATCGCAGGTTCACATAGCCGACCCGCCGTCCGCCGTCGTTGATGATCTGTGCCCCATAGCGGGTCGATACCGGCAGGATCTCGAACGCGGCCTTCGTTACAGCCACGTTGCGTGTGCCGACGGCATCGGTCACGCGCAGCACACGGGTGGTGCCCGGGGTGCTGGGGCCGAGCGCGTTCGTGATTCCCTCGGCACCCTCCGAGGCCAGGATCTGGGCCACCGTGCGCAGATTGTCGACGGTGGACCCGATCGCCTCGATCCGGGCACCGCGATCGATCCCGGCAGCGAGCGCAGGGGCGCCTTCGAAGGATTCCATCACGATGAGGCTGTCGGATCCCGTTGTGACACGGAAGCCGAAGCCGGCGCTGGCCCCCGAATTGTAGAAGGCATTCTCCTCGGCGATCGAGGTCAGATAGGTGAAGAAACGATCCCGGCCCTGTGCCCGCGCGTTCGCGGTCAGCGCGTCGATATAGGCCTGGACACTGGCATAGCCGGCAGGGTCGAGGCTCGCCGGGAGCGTTTCCGGGAAAAGATACCATTCGCGCAGCTGCGTCGCGGCCCAATTCTGCCGGTCGCGTATCGAGCAGGCCGCTGTCGGTGGCGGATCGGATTCGCCGGGGCCGGCTGTGCCGCCACCGCCACCGCCACCGCCGCAGGCGGACAGCAGTGCGGCGAGAGCGAGTATCGTTCCGAACCGGCAACCTGTCGTCATCATGACCTCCCCATCAGGGGAGTAGCCTGAGGCTGGAATGCTGTCAGCGTCTCATTTGCCGATGTGGTCCGCGCGACTCGCCGCTTCACCTCGGGCGGCGTTCGTTCTACGGGCAGGGGACGCAACCGAGAGGGGAAGAGATGAGCGTGACCAGCACCCGCACCGAAACCGACAGCTTCGGCGGAATTGAGGTTGCCGCCGACGCCTATTGGGGCGCGCAGACGCAGCGCTCGATCGAGAACTTTCCGTTTGGGGAGCGCGAGCGGATGCCGGTGGAGATCGTCCATGCGCTCGGCTTCGTGAAGCAGGCGGCTGCGCGGGTGAATGCGCGCGAGGGCGGCCTCGATGCCGGGCTTGCCGAAGCGATCCAGCAAGCCGCGGGCGAGGTCGCGAGCGGCGTGCATGACGACCAGTTCCCGCTCGTCATCTGGCAGACCGGGTCCGGCACCCAGTCCAACATGAACGCCAACGAAGTGGTCGCCGGCCGGGCCAACGAGATCCTGACCGGCAATCGCGGCGGCAAGTCGCCGGTCCATCCCAACGATCACGTCAACAAGGGCCAGTCGTCCAACGACAGTTTCCCGACCGCAATGCACATCGCCGCGGCGCGCGCGGTTTCGACCCGGCTCCTTCCGGCGCTCCACAAGATCCACCGTCGTCTCGCCGCGCAGGCGGAAGGCTGGGACCGGATCGTCAAGATCGGCCGCACCCACCTCCAGGACGCGACGCCGCTGACCCTCGGCCAGGAGTTTTCCGGCTACGCCCACCAGATCAGGATGGGCATCGCCCGGGTCGAGGCCGTGCAGCCGCGACTCTACGAGCTGGCGCAGGGCGGCACCGCCGTCGGCACCGGCCTCAATGCGCCGAAAGGCTTTGGCGAGAAGTTCGCCACCGAGGTCGCGAACCTGACGCAGCTGCCCTTCACCACCGCGCCCAACAAGTTCGAGGCGCTGGCGGCGCACGACACATTGGTCGAGCTGTCCGGCGTTCTCAACGTGATCGCCGTCTCGCTGACCAAGATCGCCAACGACATCCGCCTGCTCGGCTCTGGTCCGCGCTGCGGCCTCGGCGAACTGCGCCTTCCCGAGAACGAGCCAGGCAGCTCGATCATGCCCGGCAAGGTCAATCCGACCCAGTGCGAGAGCCTGACCATGGTCGCGGCCCAGGTGATGGGCAATCATGTCGCGGTCACGATCGGCGGCCTGCAGGGCCATATGGAGCTCAACGTCTTCAAGCCGCTGATCGGCGCGAACGTGGTGCGCTCGATCAACCTCCTCGCCGACGGCATGGAAAGCTTCACCGAGCGCTGCCTCGACGGAATGGAGGTGGACGAGGTCCGCATCGCGGATCTCATGAACAAATCGCTGATGCTGGTCACCGCGCTGGCGCCCGAGATCGGCTACGACAACGCCGCCAACATCGCCAAGCATGCCCACAAGAAGGGCCAGACGCTGAAGGAGGCCGGGCTGGAGCTCGGCCTGGTTGACGAGGCGACGTTCGATCGGGTGGTGATCCCGGAGAACATGCTGGGGCGCTGAAGCAACCCCCCAGAGGCATTCCAGCGGGAGCTGGAATGGCGCTGGCTCATCCGCCGCCTTGCCATATCCGCACCGCGTCGATCGGGGCGGCAAGCATCAGCACGTTGAGCGTCAGATTGTCGCGGATGATGATCAGGGTCAGCAACTCGAAGGCGAGCGCGATCGCCACGGTTCCCCAGACCGGCAGCCGCCGGGCGATGCCGAAGCCGAAGATCATCCACAGCACGTCGGCGACGGAATTGATCACGCTGTCGCCGGTATAGCCCATGGCGATCGTCGCTTCGCGGTAGCGGTCGATGATGATCGGGCTGTTTTCCAGGATCTCCCAGGCGGCCTCGATCACCACGGCACCGATCAGCCGGTCGCCGGCCGGATTGCGTCTCAGGAAGAACCAGCCGAGCGCGTAGAACAGGAAGCCGTGGATGATGTGGCTCGGCGTGTACCAGTCGGTGAGATGCTGGCTGTTGTCGGGCCCATGGACGGCGCTGACCCAGAATTTCACGGTCCCGCAGGTGCAGACCGGCTGACGGCCCATCCACAGCAGGATTGCTGCCATCGCTGCGACGAGTGCGAAGGCGACGATCCAGTATTTGCGGGGAATCAGGGGCGCGTTCGTCATCCGGCCAGCATCTCCTGCAGCGTCACCACCGTCCGGCAGTTGCGGCTGGTGGCGGGCGATCCGATCGCCTTGTCGATGATCGTCGGAGTGATCTTCGACGTGCCGGAGCCGTTCGGAAAATGGATCCAGATGCCGTCGCCCGCCTGCCGGACGACCTCGCCCGCCTGGGCGCGCGACTGAATCGCGTCGACGGCGCCGGCCGCGGGCGGTTGCTTGGAGACCAGCAGAAGGAGAAAGTTCGGCGTCGCGCGCGCCGCCTCCGGAAACGGGCACGCCGGCGCGTAGCCGGCCCAGTGCGCCGCCGTCCGCACGACCGTCGGTGCATCGTAGCCATAGGCGGCAGCGATCCGTGCCTCGAGCGCGGCTTCGGCTTCGGCTGGCGTGCAATCGGCATCGAACACGACATTGCCGCTCTGGATGTAGGTGGCGACATTGGTCCAGCCGAGCGCGCCGCACAGCGCACGCAACTCCGCCATCGGCAGCTTGCGCCCCCCGACATTCACCGCCCGCAGCAACGCGACCATCCGCCCCATCGGCCCACCTTAGCAGCGAATTCCCGCGCGTCTCCCCCGAAGGGGGGTCTTTTCAGCGCCGCGCCTCGACGAGGTCGAGCAACTTCCCGATCGTATTGAGATTGCGCTGCGTGACCGGCGACCCGAACGCCTTGTTGATGAAGGCGGGAGTCAATCTGGTCTTCCCTGCACCGATCTCGCCATAGTCGATCCACAGCGCATCGCCGGCCAGCCTGATCCGCTCGCCGTTCGTGGCGCGCGCACGCAGGGCGTCGAGCATGCCGTCTCGCGGCGGATCGTTCGACAACCCCAGATGGAGGAGCTTCGGGGCAGCGGCCGGATCGCCGGTGAACGGATTGCCCTCGGTATAGGCGCGCCAGGTCCTTGCGTCCCGCACGATGGCGTCGGTGCTGACGGTCGGGAAGCGGTCCCGGATGCCCTTCTCGATCAGCGCGGCGACCCGGTGCGGTGTGCGCTGCCTGGCGCGGACCAGGAGGTTGCCGCTGACGATCCAGGTCTGCGGATCCGCCATGCCGAGATTGACGCACATGGCGCACAGGTCCGCCATCGCCATGGTGTTGCCCGGCCCGATTGCCCGCAGCAGAACGACATAGTCAGGCACGCGACCCCCATCGTCTCGTCACGGGTTCCTCTCCTAGCGCAAGTTTCCGGCGCGTCTTCCCTTGACGTGCGCGTGCCGCCCACGCCACTAGCCCGAAATGGAAGTCACCAGTGCGTTCAAGCGGCGGGGCCTGCTCTTCGTCCTGTCCAGCCCGTCGGGCGCCGGCAAGTCGACGATCGCGCGCATGCTGATGGCGAGCGACGACGGCATCGCCATGTCGGTCTCCGCGACCACCCGGCCAATGCGTCCGGGCGAGGTGGACGGGCGCGACTATCATTTCGTGACCGTCGAGAGATTCGAGGACATGGTCGCGAACGGCGAGTTCCTCGAATGGGCGCATGTGTTCGGTCACCGCTACGGCACGCTGAAGAGCGAGGTCCGCCAGACGATCGAGGGGGGGCGCGACGTTCTCCTCGACATCGACTGGCAGGGAACCCAGCAGCTGAAGCAGGTCGACCCCGACATCGTCCGGGTGTTCATCCTGCCACCCTCGATGGAGGAGCTGGAACGGCGCCTGCGCCATCGCGGGACGGACAGCGACGACGTCATTGCGCGCCGCATGGATCGCGCCGCGGCCGAGATCAGCCACTGGGCCGAATATGACTATGTCCTGATCAACAACAACGCGGAGAAATGCCGCGAGCTTGTCCACAACATCCTGAAGGCCGAGCGGCTGAAGGCGACGCGGCGGGTCTTCCTCCATGATTTCGTGCGCGAGCTGATCGGCTGAAACCTTTCGCCTGGCTCCCGCATTTCGGCTAGGTTCACGCCGAAAACAGGGAGGGTGACATGGGCAAGATGCTGGGACGGGTGATCGTCGGGGCGGCGGTTGCCGCGGTGGCGATGTTCATCATCGGCTTCATCTTCTTCGGAACGCCGCTCGCCAGGCTCGGCATGGCCAGCCTCGGCGACACGGAGGCCGCAGCCGTGCAGCAGGCGCTGGCCGCCAACCTGCCGCGCACCGGCACCTATTCGGTGCCCGGCATCGACACCCCGGCGCAGACCAACATGTACTCGCAGGGGCCGATCGCCACCATTCACTACAACACCAGCGGCTTCGCCGGCGTCGACAGCGCGTCGCTGATCAGCGGCCTCGTGCTCAATTTCATCGTCGCGCTGCTGATCGGGATCGCCCTTTCCGCCATCGCGGACCGGGTCGGGGACACGGGATCGCGGGTGAAAGCGGCCGCGACCATCGCCGTTGCGGTCTCGGCCTTCAACTTCTTCTGCAAGCCGATCTATTTCCATCATGACTGGGGGTTCGCGATCTACATGTTCGTGGCGCAGGCGCTGATGCTGGTCGTGGCGGCGCTCATTCTCGCCTGGTTCCTCCCCCGGGCGCGCATCGCCCCCGCGGACGCGCCGACGGACGTCTGATCAGGCCGCGAGCAGGGTCAGGAGCCGGTGGCCGGCGGCGAAGTCGGCCCGGCGGTTGAGGAGTGCCTTTGCAGCCTCGTCATCCTCGCCCCAATGCTCGGCCTGCCAGACCTCGTCGACCGTTGCGGCCGCCCAGGCGGTATCGAGGTCGATCGCCGCGTCGGCGAGCGCCAGTCCGATCAGCAGTGATCCGCTGACCGTCACCAGCGGCGACAGGCCGGCGAGCTGGAAGGCGTCGCGTGACAGCACGGCCTGCGTCAGCAAATTGATCGTGTGGGCAGGCTGCGGCGCGTGAATGACACCCTCGGCCACAACGAAATCGACATCATAGCGCCGCCGCGCCCAGGCGAGGACCGGATCCCAATGCGCCGCCTGTCGCGCGGCAAGCGGCGCCGGCCGGTCGGCCCGGTAGCAGGTGAGGTCGCTTTCGCCATAGATGGCAAGGCCGCGGGCGAAGGCGTCCCTGTCCGGCGCGATGCGGTCGATCGCCGCGTTGGTGAGGCCGGTCAGCGGCATTGACTGCGGGTCGATCGTCGGCCCCTGCGCGGTCCATTCCGCGACGATGGCCTTGGCGAGCGCCCGGCCCGGCGGCGCCAGGTCGACCCGCCCGGGCGTCTTCACCGGCCGCCCGTCCAGCAGGATGCGATTGTCGTCGCCGACGCTTGCGGACGTGTAGAAGCGCTTCATGCGCCCGGCGGTGTGCGCCAGCGCGCGGCCAGCCATTTCGGCCCGAAGAAGCTGGTCACGAGCGCGGCGATCGCAAGCGGGAAGCCGATGATCGAGCCGCCTTCGACGAAGATGCTGGTCTGCCAGAGGAGCAGGCTCAGCAGCACGACGACGGTCGCGCCGATCCTCAGCAGGTTCATCAGGATGAAGCGGTTGCGCCAGACGGCGTCGGAATCCTGTCCTGTCATGCCCATGCCTTCGCGAGTTCGAGGATGTCGCGCGGGTGATCCGCGACGTGATGGGCGCCGGCCCGGACCAGCTCGTCCGGCGCATGATAGCCCCAGGCGACGCCGATCGCGCCGACTCCCGCCGCGCGCGCCATCGCCATGTCGTAGCTGGTGTCGCCGATCATCAAGGTAAGCCCGGGAGCCGCACCGGCGTCCGCCATCGCCTGTTCGATCATCGACGGATGCGGCTTGGACGGGTGCCGGTCAGCAGTCTGCAGGCTGATGAAGCGGCTGGTGAGCCCGTGATGATCGAGGCAGAGCGCCAGGCCGCGGTCCGACTTGCCGGTCGCCACGCCGAGCAGCCAGCCGTCCGCTTCGAGCCGCGCGATCAGGTCGGCGATCCCGTCATAGAGCGGTTCTTCCTCCAGTCCGCGGGCGCGCAGGGCCTGGAAGGCGCGCTTGTAGTCCTCGGCCATCGTCACGTGGACATCGGGCTGCGCGTCGGGGAGCATGACCTGCATCGCCTCGACGAGGCTGAGGCCCACGACCTGACGGGTGCGCTCGTTCGACGGCGCCTCGAGACCGGCCGCGACGAAGCAATCGACCATCGCCGCGCAGATATTGTGCTGACTGTCGACCAGCGTTCCGTCGCAATCGAAAATGGCGAGGCGGTTCAAGGTTTCGCCCCGCGCATCAGTGTTGCCACGGCCGGATTGAATGGCGCCAGCCCTTCGATCGCGCCGGCCATTTCGGTCTCGCTCTTGTGCTGCCCGAGCTTGCGGGTGCCGCGCAGCGCCTCGATCGTCAGCTCGTAGCCGATGACCGCCTTCAACATCCCTTCCAGCCGGCCCGGTGTCATCTTGCCGCGGGTCCAGACGGGCTTCGGCGCCAGCCGCGCCTCATGAACAGCGCCGAGATCGTCGAGCAGGGCGATCAGGCCCTCATCGTCCATCCGCCGCAGCGGGCCTTCCGCTTCGATGCCGACATAGTTCCAGGTCGGCACCTGGTCGGGCGTTCCGTACCAGTCCGGGCTGATATAGGCGTCGGGGCCGAGGCAGGAGACGATGGCGCGCGCGCCATCCAGCGCTCCGGCGGCGCGGTTGCCGCGCGCGACATGGAAGCGCAGCCGATCCGGCGCGTCGACGACGACCGGCGCATGGATCACGAACGGTCCGTCCACGCAGATCGTGCTGAAGGAGACGTCCGCGAGGAACGCCAGCATCGCGTCCCGGTCCTGCCAGGCGAAGCGCCGGTCCGGATGCATCAGCCGCGCCTCCGGCTGCGGCGTTCGCCCTTGCGCTCCTTGCGACGGGACTTGGCTGCGGCCGACGCGGCCTTGCGCTTGCCCTCCGGCGTCTCGGAATATTTGACCTCGTCGAGCGGCAGCGCGTCGCCGAGCGCGGAATCGAAGCCCAACGTCGCCATGCTCGCGATGAAATGTTCGGGCAGCTCGGCGGTGACGTCGATCTGCCCGCCGTCGGGGTGGTCGATCCTGAGACGGCGGGCGTGGAGATGGAGCTTGCGACTGATCGTCCCGGTCAGGAAGGCGTCCTGCCCGCCATATTTGCCGTCGCCGACGATCGGGTGGCCGATCGCCAGCATGTGGACGCGCAGCTGGTGAGTGCGGCCGGTCAGCGGCTGCAGCTCGACCCAGGCGGCGCGGTTGCCGGCGCGCTCGATCACCCGATAGCGGGTGCGCGCCGGCTGGCCGTTCTCGCCTTCGTCGACATGCATCTTCTCGCCGCCGGTCCCCGGCTGCTTGGCGAGCGGCAAATCGATCATCCCGTCCTCGATGGACGGCACGCCCGCGATCAGCGCCCAATAGACCTTGCGCGCCGTCCGGCCGGAAAAGCTCTTCGAGAAGGCGGCCGCCGCGCGCGGCGTGCGCGCGACGAGCAAGGCGCCTGACGTGTCCTTGTCGAGCCGGTGCACCAGCTTCGGCCGTGCCGCGCTCTCGTCGGCAAGGCCATCGAGCAGCCGGTCGAGATGATCCTTGGTCTTCGTCCCGCCCTGCGTGGCGAGCCCCGGCGGCTTGTTGAGGACGAAGGCGGCCTGATCCTGGTGGATCACCATGGCGCGCACGAACTCGACTTCGTCGTCGTTCAATGTCTCGCGCTTGCGCTGCGGCCGGGCTGTCGCCGCCGGCGGCTCCTCGCCCTGCGGGGGCACGCGGATGATCTGGCCAGCCTCGATCCGGTCGCCCGGCGCGGCGCGCTTGCCATCGACACGGAGCTGCCCGGTCCGCGCCCAGCGCGACACCTGGCCGAAGCTCGCATCCGGCAGGTTGCGTTTGAACCAGCGGTCGAGCCGGATGCCGTCGTCGTCCGCCGAGACGGTGAACTGGCGCACCTCGCTCGTCATGCCGTTGCCCGCATCAGCCAGAGTCCGGCGAAGAGCAGCAGCACCGATCCGATCACCGAGGCCGCCACATAGGCCGCCGCGATGCCGATCTCGCCGCGCTGGAGCATCCCTCCCATTTCAAGGCTGAACGCCGAGAAGGTGGTGAAGCCGCCAAGGATCCCGACGCCCACGAACAGCCGCGTTCCGTCGCTCCCGCCCGTGCGGACGAGCCAGCCGGCGAGGAGACCCATCGCCAGCCCGCCGGCGAGGTTGACCGCGAGAGTCCCCCACGGAAAGCCCGGGCCCAGCAGCCGGAGCGACGCCCCGCCGACGAGGTGGCGCAGCCCGGCGCCGATCGCGCCGCCCAGCATGACGAGAAGGAGGTGGAACATCGGGGGCCATGTAGCGATGCCGGGCGGGCGGCGCCAGCCGCGCCTAACGCTCGAAAACGACACTTGTCGAAAAGCTGCCCCATGAGCCGGCCGTGACTCCGTTGCGCTCGCTGCCCGCATAGCTTTCCCGTCCGGCATCGACGCGGATGCGGACCTCGCCGCCAGCTGCGGAGACCGCGCCGGCATGCCGGGCGGCGCGACAGATCGAGGAATCGGCCGTATAGGGGCCGTTGCCCCAGACGGCACCGGCGCCGATCGCGTCGATCGAGCAGGAGCAGGTGAGAGACGCGCCGCGCTGGAGCCCGCCGGCATTGGCCGGACAGGCCGCCGACCAGGATCGTGCGTCGATCGGCGCTTCGGAGGCCGCGCGAACCGCGATGCTGCGGGCCCAGCTGCCCCAGGCGGAGGACGAGACACCGTTGCGCTGGCTGGCCGGATAGGCGTCGTGCCCGGGGCGCTCGAACGCCCAGATCGCTCCGCCGCTGTCCGGTATCACACCGGCATGGACCGCCGCGCGACAGATCGCGCTGTCGTCGGTGTAGAGATCGGAGCCCCAGACCGCGCCGCTGGTTGCCGCCTCGGCGGAGCAGGTGCAGACGAGCGAGGTCTCGCCCACGAGCTTCTCCGGGCACCCGCGAGCGCCGCTCCCCTGCGCGAACGCCGGCGTGAGCCCGTCCGACAGCATGGCTGCGGCGCCGATACCGATGGCGATTGTTGCGGCGAACACGGCCCATCGCGACATGACGACGTCTCCCCCCGTTCAGCGCGAAACCTATCATGACGCCCGCGCAACGGCCAACCGGAAACCTCTCGTCGAAACACGGGGCAGGTCGGTCGATAATTCCGGGGCGGACGGGCAACGGACGGCTAGGATTTTCCGGCTTTTCTCGAAGGGGACAATCGATGCTGAAGCATGGTCTGATCGCGCTTGCTCTTACTCTCGCACCGGCCGCCGCCCTGGCCCAGCCGGCCGACTTCGCCGCGGCCGTGTTGGCGCCGGGCCGCCCGGCCCCGGCGGTCGAGCTGGACGCGCTGCGCCGGCCCGCCGAGGTCCTCGCATGGGCGGGCCTGGAGCGCGGCGACCGCGTGCTCGATTACTTCACCGGCAGCGGCTATTATGCCGAGATCATGGCGCGCGCGGTGGGAGCGCAGGGCGCGGTCCTCGGCTGGAACCCTGAAAGCTTCGGCAACAACCCCCAGACCCGGGCCGCGGTCGACGCGGTTCACGCGCGCAGCCCGAACGCGACCTTCACCTCCTCGCCGGTCACCGCCCTGTCATTCCCGGCGGACAGCTTCGATTTCGTGCTGCTCCACATGGTCTATCATGACGCCTATTTCGAAAGCGCCGAATTCGGCCTGCCGCGGATCGATCCGGACAGCGTGACCCGCGCCCTGTTCGCCGCGACGAAGCCCGGCGGCACCGTGGCCGTCATCGATCATGTCGCCAATGCGGGCGGCGACACGCGGCAGGTGGTCGACGCGCTCCACCGGATCGACCCCGCCGTGATCCGCGCCGATTTCGAACGGGCCGGTTTTGTCTTCGACGGCGAGTCGCCGCTGCTGCGCAACACGGCGGACGATCACAGCAAGAACGTGTTCGATCCGGCCATCCGCGGGCGGACGGACCGCGTCCTCTACCGCTTCCGCAAGCCCGCCTAGCGCAGGAAGGGGCCCTTCGCCCGGGCGCGCGCCTGGCTGGCGGGGACGCCGGCGAGGCTGCGGAAGCTGCGGGCCATATGGGCCTGGTCGGCGAAGCCATGGTCCGCCGCATGATCGGCCAGCGACCGGGTGTCCGCCATGTCGCCGAAGGCGTTCTGGAACCGGAGCAGGGCGAGATAGCGGCGCGGCGGCAGGCCGACGTGGCGTGCGAACCAGCGCTGGAGGGCGCGGGGAGCCATGCCGGTGAGCGCGCGCATCTCCGCAACGGAGCGCGACCGGATGAGGGCCTCGCCCACAGCGGCGATCGGATGGCCGGCGAGGCGCTCGGACAGCACGGCACCGGCTTCGTCGACCGAGGCGAAAGACGGAGCGGCGATCGGCGCCCAGCCGTTGCGGATGTCATTGAGCCGCGGCGCGCCGAGCAGTGACCAGGCCCAGGGCCAGAGCCGGGCCGCCACGAAGCGGGCGTCGCCGGTGAAGGCGAAGCCGATCGGCGCCTCGATGAGTCCCGTGACGAAGAGCGACGGCTGTTCAGCGCCCCAGCGCGACCGGCCGTCCAGGCGCGCGATGATCTCGACGCATCCGTCGGGCGTTGCCTGGTGGTCGATCCAGGCACCGGGATTGCCGCGCCCCTCCAGCTGCCAGAAGGCTTTCACCAGACCGGCGAGACCGGCGGGTGGCGGATGCTCGGCATAGTCCACGGGTCCGGTCTCACGCTTTTGTCGCATCGGTTCAAGACAGGCCGTCCGCAGTTTGGCACATGTGTCGAAAAGGAGGGGGGCGATGACGATGCTCCTGGCGGCGATACTGGCCCTGCAGGCACCCGCTACGGTCGCCGATCTCGGCTGGCTCGGCGGGCAATGGGAGACGGCACATGAGGGGCGCTGGACCGAGGAGAGCTGGTCTTCGCCGCGCGGCGGGCTGCTGCTCGGCTATAGCCGGTCGGGTCGCGGCGAAGCCGTTCGCGAGTTCGAACATCTGCGCATCCAGGCCGGCGACGACGGGGTGCCGGTCTACTGGGCGTCGCCGGGCGGGCGGTCGGCGGTCGGCTTCCGGCTCAGATCGGCGGGCGCCGCGGAGGTCGTGTTCGAGAATCCGGGCCATGATTTCCCGCAGCGAATCCGTTATCGTCGCGACGGCGACGCGCTGGTCGCGACGATATCGGCGATCGACGGATCCAACGCGATGAGCTGGACCTACCGACGACATTAGGGGGAGCAATGGCCGCCGGGATCAAGACCACGCAGACCGACGTGAGCGTCGAGGCATTCCTGGACATGATCGCCGATCCGGGACGGCGCGAGGACGCCAGAGCGGTCCGCGCGATGATGGCGCGTGTCACGGGGAAGCCGGCAGCAATGTGGGGCCCCAGCATCGTCGGCTTTGGCAGCTACCATTACAGATATGACAGCGGTCACGAGGGCACGATGTGCCGCCTTGGCTTCTCCCCGCGAAAGGCCGAACTGGTGCTCTATGTCCTGACCGGGGCCAGGGGGCAGGACGCGCTGCTCGGCAGGCTCGGCAGGCACAGGACTGGCAAGAGCTGCCTCTACATCAAGCGCCTCGGCGATGTGGACGAAGGCGTGCTGGAGGAGCTGATCGTTCACGCCCTCGCCTATATGAACGGGAAATATCCGGAAGGCGCCTAGGCCGGCTTCCTGGTCATCCTGCGATACCGGATTGCGTCGCGGCCCCGCTCCTCGCAATGACGGCCTGCCGTTGAAGAGGGGAACCATGCCATGAATCGCCGCGATTTCCTGCTGGGTGCTGCCGCGTCAGGCGCCGCGCTGGCATTGCCGCAGGGCGTATACGCACAGCGACCGCGCGACCGGCTGCGGCTCGGCATGATCGGCACCGGCCAGCGCGGCCTGGTGCTGATGCGCGAACTGCTGCGCCGCCCCGACGTCGAGTTGCGGGCGATTTGCGACATCGATCGCTTCGTGATCGACGCCGCGCTGCGCCAGGTTTCTGAAGCCGGTCGGCCGGCGCCGCGAGTCTTCACCGGCAGCAACGACGCCTGGCGCGAATTGCTCGCGGCGGGCGGTCTCGACGGTGTCGTCATCGCCACGCCCTGGGAGCTGCACGCCCCGATGGCGATCGCGACGATGCAGGCGCGCATTCCCGTCGGCTGCGAGGTGGTCGCCGGAGTCACGCTCCAGGATCATTGGGACGTGCTGCGGGCGCAACAGGCGAGCGGGACGCCCTACATGCTGCTCGAAAATGTCTGCTACCGGCGCGACGTGCTCGCGGTGCTCAACATGGCGCGGCAGGGCCTGTTCGGCGAAATCGTTCACCTCGAAGGCGGCTATCAGCACGATCTCAGGGAGGTGAAGTTCAACTCGGGCGTGCCGGGGCGTCCGTATGGCGGCGGCGTCGAATTCGGTGCACGCGGCTGGTCGGAGGCGCGCTGGCGCACCGATCACAGCGTCCGGCGCAACGGTGAGCTCTATCCCAGCCATGGCATCGGCCCCTGTGCGATGCAGGCGCGCATCCACCGCGGCAATCGTTTCACCCGTCTCACCAGCTATGCCAGCATGGCGCGCGGGCTCCACAATCATATTGTTGCGCGGGGCGGCGCCGACCATCCGAATGCCCGCGTCCGTTTCGCGCTGGGCGATGTCGTCACGACCCAGATTGCCTGCGAGAATGGCGAGACGATCACGCTCACCCACGACACCTCGCTGCCGCGGCCCTATTCGCTCGGTTTCCGGGTCCAGGGCACGCAGGGCATCTGGATGGACGTGAACCAGTCCATCTACATCGAGGGGCAGAGCCCGCAACCGCACCGCTGGGAGCCGGCGCAGCCCTGGCTCGACCGCTATGATCACCCACTCTGGCGCCGCTTGGCCGGTGACGCGGAAGGCGCCGGCCATGGTGGCATGGATTATTTCGTCATCCACGCCTTCGTCGAGGCGCTGAAGGCCGGCGCACCGATGCCGATCGACATCTACGACGCCGTCGCCTGGAGCGCGATCACGCCGCTTTCCGAACAGTCGATCGCCGAGCAAAACCGTACGGTGGAGTTTCCCGACTTCACCGAGGGCCGCTGGCGGGGCCGCGAGGCCATCTTCGCGCTGAACGACCGCTACTGAGCCATTCATCCAGGCTTCATCTTCCGGAGCCGAAACGAGACTCAGGTGCGACAGAACGCGCTTGCATCCTGCGACATCTGTGGCATGCTACAAAGGTAGCAGGTGAGGCCCATGATCGATTCGCTTCCGCGCCGCGAGCGCGAAATCTTCGAACTTCTTTGCAGTGCCGGCGAGGCGACCGCGGCAGACGTGCGCAGCGCGATGGCCGATCCGCCGAGCTATTCGGCGGTCCGTACGCTGCTGGCGCGGCTTGAGGCGCGTGGGCTGGTCAAGCACCGCGTCGAGGACCTCGCCTATGTGTACAAGAGCGTTCCGCAGCCCGCGAAGGTGCGCGAATCGGCGCTGAAATCCATGGTGAAGACCTTCTTCGACGGGTCCGCCGCGAGCGCAGCGACGGCGCTGCTCGGCCTGACCAGGAGCCTGTCGCCGGACGAAGCGGCTGCCCTCAAGCGGGCGATCGACGAAGCCAAGGAGCGCGAGTGATGGAACTCTCCTTCTTTGCCGAAATGGCATGGAAATCGGCGTTGATCAGTGGCGCTGCCCTGGCCTTCGCGGTGCTGCTGCGCTCGCGGGCGGCGGCCGACCGGGCGATGGTGCTGCGCATCGGCGTCGCGATGCTGCTCGCGCTGCCGCTGATCGTGCTCTTCCTTCCCGCACTGGAGATCGTCGCCTTTGCCGCGCCGGAGGCGCCGGCTTTCCCGGCGGCTTATGCCGGACTTTCGGCGGCTGATCTTGCGGCGCTGCCGCCGCTCCCCGAACCGACGATCTGGGACGATCCGACGCCGCTGATCTTGCTGGCCTATCTCGGCGGCGTCGCGATGGTCGGTGGACGCCTTCTCGTCGGCCTGTTCATGCTGCACCGCTGGACCCGGGCGGCCCGTGACGTGACCTGCCCCGAATGGCAGGCCGCGCTCGACCGTGTCCGCTGGAGCGCCGGCGACGCCGAGTCGATCCGCCTGATGGTCTCCGACCTCGTCAAGTCGCCGCTGAGCTGGGGCTGGCTGCGTCCGGTGATCCTGATCGATCCCGACACGCTCGACGAGCCCGAGGATGCCGAGGCGATTCTCGCCCACGAAGTGGCGCACATCGCCCGGCGCGACTGGCTGTCGCTGATGCTCGCCCGCGTCGCCGCGACGCTCTTCTGGTTCAATCCGCTGGTCTGGATGCTGGAACGCGAGATCATCCAGCAGGCCGAGGAAGCCGCGGATCTGGAAGCCGCCCAGCGCGTCGACCCGGCCCGTTATGCCGAGACGCTGCTGAGCTGGGCGCGGTTCAACGGCATGGTCCCGGCGAACAGCATCGCGCCGACCTCGAGCGCGCTCGGTCGTCGCGTCCGTGCCGTGCTCGATCGCCGGACCCGCGAGCGCCCGACGGGCTCGGTGTGGACCCGGATCGCCATGATCATGTGCCTTGGCATCGCGGCCCCCGTCGCTGCCGCGAAGCTGGTCGCGGCCACCCAGGAGCCTCCCGCCGCGCCCGAAGCGCCGGCTGCCCCCCGGGCTCCTGCCGCGCCCTCCGCGCCCGATCCCGCTGCGCCACCGGCACCGCCCGCGCCGCTCGACATCGTGGTTCCCGAGATTCCCGACGTGCCCGATGTCACGCCGGCGGTCGAGAGCGCACTGGCCATCCTGCCGCAGGTTCCGCGGATCGTCGCCTCCGCGACCGCTTCGATCGAGCCGGCGCTCCGTCTGGCCGAAGTCGAGATGCGTCGTGCCGGCCGCGGCCGTGCCGAGATCGACGAGGCGATGCGCGAGGCCCGCCATGAGATCGCCCGCGCCCAGACCGAGGCCCGTCGCGCCCAGGCCGAGGCTCATCGTACCCATGCCAGGGACGTTTCCGAGGCAATGCGCGAGGCCCGGCAGGAAATGGCGCGCGGGCAGCGTGCCCGGCAAGTCGAGATGGCCGCGGCGATGCGCGAGGCACAGCGTGCGATCGCGGCGATCCCGCGCACGGTCGCGGTGTCGATGGCCAGTGGTGCGATCGGCATGGAGCGCGGTGCCGACCAGATGGAGCGCGGCGCGGACGACATGGAGCGTACGGCCAGCCGGCTGGAAAACGACCCCGCCTATCGCGAGGAGCAGATCCGCCGTGCCCGCGCGCGTGGCGACACGGTCACACACGAGGAACTGATCGACGCGGCGGATGATATGCGCGACGGTGCGCAGGGCATGCGCGAAGGCGCTCGCGAAATGCGCGAAGGTGCCGCCCGGATGCGTCGCGGCGACAGCTGAGTTCTCTGGGAGGACTCTGGGGAGGAGGATGGCGGGCATCCCCTGCGCCCGCCATTCTTTTTGCGCGAAACGGGGTTGAGTGCATATCCCCGCCGCCCCATGGTCGGTTTCACAGCGAAACCGGGAGAGGGCATGCGCATGCGGCGATTCGGCTTTGGACTCATGGCCGCGCTGCTGACGGCGGCACCGGCTGTAGCGCAGGACGCACCCCACCAGCGCCAGGCCAGGCAGGTTTATGAACGGCTGATCTCGTTCCGCACCGCCGCCGGCCAAGGCCAGGTGCCGGCCATGGCGGCCTATGTCGCCGAGACCCTGCGCGCCGCCGGGGTTCCCGCCGACGATATCGCCCTTCTCCCCCGCGGCGAGACCACCGCGATGCTGGTGCGGATCGCGGGCACCGATACCTCGGCCCGCCCTTTGCTCTTTTCCGGCCATATGGACGTGGTCGATGCCCGGCCGGAGGATTGGGAGCGCAATCCGTTCACTCTTGTCGAGGAGAACGGCTATTTCTTCGGGCGCGGCACCGGCGACAACAAGGCCGGCATCGCCTCCCTCGTCTCCACCATCCTGCGCTTCCGCGCCGACGGGCACCGGCCGCGCCGCACCCTGGTCTTCGCCTTCATCGGCGACGAGGAAAGCGGCATGCAGACGACCGAGCTGGTGGCGGCGCATGACTGGGTCCGCAATGCCGAATATGCGATCAACACCGATGCGGGTGGCGGCATGCTCGGTCCCGACGGCCGGCCGCTCCTCTATGTCGTCCAGGGCGCGGAGAAGACCTTCGCCAGCTTCCGGCTGACCCTCACCAATCCCGGCGGCCATTCCAGCCGGCCGCGCGACGACAATGCGATCTACGATCTTTCCCGCGCCTTGCTCCGGGTCGAGCAATATCATTTCGCGCCCCGGGCCAATGCGCTGACCCGCTCCTATCTCGGCACGCTCGGGCGGATCGTGCCGGGCGCCGAAGGCGACGCGCTGCGGCGGTTCGCCGCCAATCCCGAGGATGCGGAAGCGGCCGAGACGCTGCGCCACAGCCCGGAATATGTCGGCACGACGCGCACGACCTGCGTCGCGACCATGACCGAGGCGGGGCACGCCGAGAATGCGCTGCCGCAGAGGGCGACGGCGGTCGTGAACTGCCGCATCTTCCCGGGCGTCGCGGTCGAGGACGTCCGCGGCGCGCTGGTAACGGCGATCGGCAATCAGGCGATCCGGGTCGAGACGATGGCCGATCCCCGCCCGAGCCCGGTCTCCGAGCCGCGCGCGGACGTGATGGCGGCAATCACCCGGTCGATCCATCGCACCCATCCTGGCGTCACGATCACGCCCTATCTGGAATCGGGCGGCACGGACGGCCGCGTCTACCGGACCGCCGGCATTCCGACCTGGGCGACGTCGGGCATCTTCATGAAGCCCTCCGACATGTTCTTCCACGGGCTCAACGAGCGCATTCCGGTCGCCGCCTTCTACAACGCGATCGACCACATCCACGAGCTCGCGACGGAACTCGGCCGATGAGGGTGCTACGCACCCTCGCAACCTTTCTTCTGGCCGGCATGGTCGCCGCCAGTGCAAGTGCGCAGCGCGGCGGCGCCTATGACGTCATCATCCGGGGCGGCACCATCTATGACGGGCGTGGCGGCGCCCCGGTGGTCGGTGATGTCGCGATCCGCGGCGACCGGATCGTCGCCATGGCTTCCCATGTCGAGGGGCGGGCGACGCGGGTGATCGACGCACGCGGCCTCGCCGTCGCGCCGGGCTTCATCAACATGCTGAGCTGGGCGACCGAGTCGTTGATCCAGGACGGGCGGAGCCAGAGCGACATCCGTCAGGGCGTGACGCTGGAGGTGATGGGCGAGGGCTGGTCGATGGGGCCGGTCAACGAGGAGATGCGCCGCCGCGAACTCGCCGAACAGAGCGACATCCGCTACCCGATCACCTGGACGACGCTCGGCGGCTATCTGGACCATCTGGAGCAGCGCGGCATCGCGCCCAATGTGGCGAGCTTCGTCGGCGCGACGACGGTGCGCATCCACGAGCTGGGCGAGGGCGACGTCGACCCGGACCCGGAACAGCTTGCCCGGATGCGCGCGCTGGTCCGCGAGGCGATGAACGAAGGGGCGATGGGGGTCGGCAGCTCGCTCATCTACGCACCGGGCAATTTCGCCGAGACGGACGAGCTGGTCGCACTGATGACCGAGGCCGGACGCTGTGGCGGCATGTATATCAGCCATATGCGCTCTGAAGGGGATCGCATCCTCGAATCGGTCGACGAACTGATCGAGATCGCCCGCCGCTCGGGCGCACCGGCGGAAATCTATCACCTGAAGCTCGGTGGGCGCGACAATTGGGGTCGGTTCGACGAGGTCGTCCGCCGGATCGAAGCGGCGCGCGCGTCGGGCGTGCGGATCACCACCGACATGTACACCTACACCGCCGGTGCGACCGGGCTCACCGCCGCGATGCCGCTCTGGGTGCAGGTCGGCGGGACGGAGGCATGGATCGAGCGACTGCGCGACCCCGCGATCCGCGCCCGCGTCGCCGACGAGATGCGCCGGCCCGGCCAGGGCTGGGAGAATCTCTATTACGGCGCCGGTGCGGGAGGGATGATCTTCACCGATTTCCGCAATCCGGCGCTGCGCCGCTATGTCGGCAAGACGCTCGCCGAGGTCGCCCGCGAGCGCGGCAAGAGCCCCGAGGAAACGGCGATGGACCTGGTTGTCGAGGATGGCAGCCGGGTCGGGACCATCTATTTCCTGATGAGCGAGGACAATGTCCGCCGCGGTGTGCAGCTGCCCTGGATGAGCTTCGGGTCGGATGCCGGCAGCTTCGCCACCGAGCCGCCGTTCACCAATTCCAATCCGCATCCGCGCACCTACGGCAATTTCGCCCGGCTGCTCGGCCGTTATGTGCGCGACGAGCGGCTGATCACGCTTCAGGAGGCGGTGCGGCGGCTGACCTCGCTGCCTGCGTCGAATCTGGGTATTCGGGATCGGGGCACGCTCACGGCCGGCAATTTCGCCGATCTCGCCATTTTCGATCCGGCGACGATCGCCGATCGCGCGACCTTCGAGCAGCCGCATCAATATGCGGTCGGCATGCGCCATGTCTTCGTGAACGGCGCACAGGTCCTCGCCGATGGCGAGCCGACCGGCGCGACGCCGGGGCGGGTGGTGCGCGGGCCGGGGTGGAACCGTTGTCCGCCGGCGGCCGGATAGCGGTCGGCCGCATATTGCCACGGACCCGCTTCGCGGCGTAGCCGTTGTACGACAGGGGCGCATGTCCGGAAGGGAAACGCCGTGACCGACAGACGCGCCTTCATCAACGCCATTGCCGGGGTCACGCCCGACAACGATGTGCACCGGCTGTTCATCGACTGGGCCGAGGGCAGGGTCGAGGACCCGCGGATGCGCAAGCTGTTCCTGCGCATGGCCGACCGCTCCGGTATCGACCATCGCTGGTCGGTGCTGCCGCCGGCGCCGGGCGGCCTGCCGCACGACCAGCCGGGCGGCTTCTACCATGGTGCGATGCCGGCGACCTCGACGCGCATGGCGTGCTATGCCGAGGAGGCGCCGAAGCTGGCGCTCGCAGCTATTGAGAAGCTGCGCGCCCAGGTCGATCTGGACGGGATCACCCATCTTGTCGTGGCGAGCTGCACGGGCTTCGTCGCGCCGGGGATCGATCAGATGATCGCCCGGGCGCTCGACATGCCCGATGTCGAGCGCACCCTGGTCGGCTTCATGGGCTGCTATGCGGCGGTCTCGGCGCTGCGCACCGCGCATCACATCGTCCGCTCCGAACCAACCGCGCGTGTCCTGACGGTGACGGTGGAGTTGTGCACGCTCCACCTCCAGGAAACCCAGCAGCTCGAGCCGCTGCTCGCCATGCTCCAGTTCAGCGATGGTGCGGCGGCGGCGCTGGTGACGGCAGACCCCAGGGGCTTCGAGATGAGCCATCTCTTCTCGCTGGCGCTCGAGGATTCGGCCGAGCTGATCCAGTGGAAGATCGGCGACACCGGGTTCGAAATGACCTTGTCCGGCGAAGTGCCGGGGCGGATCCAGCACGCGCTGGAGGCGGAGACAGTCCGCGCAAGGCTCTACAATGGCTGGGGTCCGGCTGAGGTCGACACCTGGGCGGTCCACGCCGGCGGCCGGTCCATCCTCGATGCGGTCGAACGTGGCCTGGAACTGCCGCAGGGCGCGCTGTTCGCGTCGCGCGACGTCCTCGCGCGATACGGCAACATGTCGTCCTCGACCTTGATGTTCGTACTCGCGCTGCTGCTGGAGCGGCCGGATACCGGGAAGGGCGTCGCCATCGCCTTTGGCCCGGGCCTCGCCGCCGAAGGCCTCCATTTCGAGCGGGCTGCATGATCGATCTGCGGGAGCGCGTCCGGCAGGGCGAGCAGATGGATGATCCCGCACTCGATTCCCGGACCTACGATGCCGTGTTGCGCGATCTGGCGCGGGTGAACGCATGGACTTTCGCCGGCCGGCCGACACTGCTGTTCCTGAAGCGCGCGGCTCGCGGGATGCCCGCCTTCCGGCTGATGGACGTCGGCTTCGGCCAGGGCGACATGCTGCGGCGGGTGGCGCGCTGGGCGCGGGGCAAGGGGATCGCGGTCGATCTGGTCGGCGTCGACCTCAATCCAGGGAGCGCCGACATCGCACGCGCGGGAACGCCGCCGGGCATGCCGATCGAATACCGGACAGGCGATTATGCAGCGCAGCCGACGCCGTTCGATTTCGTGATCTCGAGCCTCGTCGCCCACCATATGACGGATCAGCAGCTGCTCGATTTCATCCGCTACATGGAGCGGATGGCGACGCAGGGCTGGCTGATCAATGATCTCCACCGCCACCGGTTCGCCTATTACGGCTTTCCTCTGCTGGCCCGGCTGATCGGCGCACACCGGATCGTGCGCGAGGACGGGCAGCTCTCGATCGGACGCGCCTTCCGTCCGAAGGAGTGGCGCGCGATCCTTGCCGAGGCCGGCGTGCCCGAGGGGGCGGCACGGATCGTCCGGCGTTTTCCGTTCCGCCTGTGCGTCGAACGGCTGCACTGATCGTCGGCGGCGGGCCGGCCGGCGCTGCGGCCGCGATCGGCCTGGCGCGTGCCGGGGCCATGCCGGTGGTGGTCGAACGGGCACCGGGTCCGCGCGACGTAGTGTGCGGCGGCTTCCTCGGATGGGATGCGCTGGCGCACCTGCGCCGTCTGGGGCTCGATCCGGCTAGGCTCGGCGCCGGTCCGATCCAGCGGCTGCGGCTTGTTGCCGGGACGCACGTGGTCGAAGCGGACCTGCCTGGGCCTGCCGCTGGTCTGTCGCGGCGGCGGCTTGACGAAGCTCTGCTGGCGATTGCCGAAGCCGCCGGTGCGACAGTTCTGCGCGGGCGAGCGGCACGGGTGGTGGACGGCCACACTGTCCGTCTTGACGACAGCACGGAAATCGATGCCGATGCCCTGTTCGTGGCAACCGGCAAGCACGAGCTGCGCGGCGTCGCGCGCGATGTTGGCGCACGGCCCGTTTCGGTTGGGCTGCGGACGCAGATCGCGACATCGGCCCGCCTGGCGCAGGCGCTGGCCGGCACGATCGAGCTCCATGTCTACAACGGCGGCTATGCGGGGTTGCTGCTGCAGGAAGACGGGCAGGTGAACCTCTGCCTGTCTGTTGCGCAGGCGCGGATGGCCGGGGGGCGGGACGCCCTGCTTGATGCGCTGATGAGAGAAGCACCGCTGCTGGCGGAGCGGATTGATGGCGCATCGCCCGATGCCTGGGAAGCCATCGCCGGTGTGCCCTATGGCTGGCGGGCGCGAAGCACGGCGCCGGGGGTCTACCGGGTCGGCGACCAGGCCGCGGTCATCGCGAGCCTCGCCGGTGACGGGATCGCGGTCGCCCTGGCGAGCGGAGCCGCCGCGGCACAGGCCTGCCTGCATGGCGACGGCAAGGGCGCCCGCGCCTATCAGGCCGGCTTTGCGCGGAGGGCTGTGCGGCCGCTCCGGGTCGCGGACGTGCTGCGACATATGGCCGAGCATGGCGGCGAGCGCGACCTGATGATGCGGCTTGCCAGGGCGGGCAGCCTCGTCCGTCTTGCCGCGCGGTTGACGCGGATCGGGTGAGGTTCAAGGTCATGACGTCCGGCAGATGGCCGGCTCGGAAAACGCCTATCGGGCGCCGGTGATCGCGGTCGGCGCGTCGGCGCGCCATTGGCCGGACTGGCGATATTCCTCCCGGACCGTGGATTCGGGCAGGTTGGCGGCGGTCCAGCGCTGCTGCTGCGGGATGTCGGAGGGCAGTGTGGCCGTGGCGCGGACCGCCGCGGGCGTCGCTGGGGTGAGCGCGGCGAAATCCGGAGACGGCGTCAGCAAGGCCGTGCGGAAGAATATCTGTGTCGGATGCGGCACCGGCTCGCGGCCGGCATAGGCGTCGCGGAAGGCGGACGGCAGGCCGCCGGCGCCCGGCAGCCGATAGAAGATATGGGCGCCGATCACCGTCGTGAGCGCGAGGCGCGGCGCCCAGCTCGGAGCGACCGCATTGGTGTGGTAGTGGGTCGCGAAGCCCGCCGGCGCGTAGGTCCGTCCGGACAGCGTCTCGGCGGCGATTGCCCGCGCCCTGGCCCAGCCGGGACCCTGCGGCCGGACAGCCAGCGAGCCATCACAGGTGAAGGTGAACTGGCAGCCCCCACCGGCGCGCAGCGGCCCCTGATAGACCACGCCGCAGACGCTGTTGGGCCAGGCGGGGTGGCGGATCCGGTTGACGACCACCTGGGCAACGGCGCGCTGCCCGTCCTCGCTTTCGGATCGGGCTTCGTAATAGATGGCCTGGGCTAGGCAATCGAGCGCGCGCAGCCTGTCGATCGATGTCCGGCCGCGGAAGACGTAGCCGGAGGCATTCCTGGCAGGGGAGGCCGGGATGGAGACGGAGGCCGCAGGAGCCGTTCCGGCCGGCGAATCGGCGGGCATCGCGATCGCGGTGAAGCTGACCGGGAGGTCCGCGGCGACGCCGGGAACGCAGGATGCACTGGTCAAGGCGAGGCCAAGCAGCGCGAACGGGCGTGCTGCCTCCACCTTTCCGCCTCGAAGAAACCCGCCCGATGCCATGCCCGCTTCCGCCCGGAATGCAGTTCCGGAGAACGCAGATAGCCGCTGTTGAAGAGTCAATGCGCCCCCTGATTTCGGGGCGTCCCGCAAAGGGACACTGGACCAGCAAAATGTTGCGATCCGCGCCGCGGAAGGCGGGTGCGGTCCGGGTCACACGGGCCCCAGGCCCATTGGTCGACCCTCATCAGCTCTTCGTCGAATGGTCCACCCCTTTGCCGAAAGGTTCGGCATCATCATCGAAAGCGACGCGCAGGAGGAATGTTTCGGACGCAAGGAGGAGGGGCGGCTCGGGCGGCATGGGTCAACCCTTGGCCCCATCGCCCCCGGGGCCGCACCAACGGCCACCCCCTGGCCTTCGAACCGGAGTGATCAACATGCTACGCCGACCCAACCTCGCCCTGGCCGCTGCGACGGCCGCCCTGCTTACGACCAGCCTCGCCGCGACCCCGGCGTCGGCCCAGACCCCTGCCCTCGTCCAGGTCTCCTACAGCGATCTCAACCTCGCCAACGAGGAAGGCCGTGCGATCTTCGATCGTCGCATCGAGGGCGCGGCGCGCGAGCTGTGCGGCGACTACATGCTGCGCATCCCGAGCCTCGCCGCCTATCATCAGGCCTGCATGGCGCAGGTCGTCGGCGCCGGTCTCGCGCGCCGCGACGCCATTCTCGCCCGACAGAGCTATGCCCAGAGGGCATCCGTTGTGAGCCGCGCTGCGAGCTGAGCCCACCAGCAGCGCGGCTCCGCCGGGAGGCGACGGTTCCCCGCCGTCGCCTCCCGTTTCATTTTCCGGCCGGAGACCCTACCGGCCGGCGAACCGCTTGACCTCGTCGACATAGGAACGCCCGATCCGCTGTTCGCCGGAATCCCGGAGGCGCGCCGTCCAGTGACCTGATTCGTCTCGGTAGAGGCCATGGATCGTGTCGCGCCGCAGGATCACGGAGCGATGCACCCGCAGGAACAAGGCCGGGTCGAGCTCTGCCTCCAGCTTGGCGATGGTGCGGTGAATCAGCCAGCTGCGCGGGCCGACATGAAGACGCATATAATCGCGCTCGGCAGTGACCCGGTCGATGTCCGATGCGGCGATCCGTACCAGCCCGCTGTGATCGGGCACCCAGAATTCCTCGACATGCGCCGTGGCCGACCGCGCGCTGCCGTGGCCGCCGCCAGCGAGATGGGCGCGGACCCGGTCGAGCGCGCGGACCAGCCGTTCCGGCTGGACAGGCTTCATCAGATAGTCGATCGCGGCGACGTCGAATGCCGCCACCGCGAAATTGTCGAACGCGGTGATGAAGACGATCGCCGGGTCGATCGCGGAGGCGGACAGAGCCCGGGCGACGTCGATCCCGTCCATGCCCGGCATGGCGATGTCGAGCAGCACCACGTCCGGCGCGACCGCCTCGGCGATCCGCAGCGCCGCTTCGCCGTCGTTGGCGGTGCCGACGACCGCGACCCCGGCGATCCGCGCCAGCAGCAGTTGCAGGCGCTCGACGGCGAGGGGCTCGTCGTCGACCACCATGACGCGAAGGGGCGTCGACTCAGCCATTGCGTGACACCGGCATGTAGAGATGGACGGTATAGCCGCCGTCGGGATCGGCGCCGTACAGGCAACCGGCACGGACGCCGTAGCGGGCAGTCAGCCGCTCGCAGACGTTGCGCAGGCCGACGCCGGTGCCGCCTTCATCGCTTTCGGGCGGAGGCGCGTCGCCGTCATCCTTGACCTTGAGATGGAGGCGTCCGGCCTCCTCGTAGGCGGTGATGCGGACCGTGACCGGCTTGCGCGATTTGGCGACGCCATATTTGACGGCATTCTCGACGATCGGCTGCAGGATCAGGACCGGCACACGCGCCATGAGCAGCGGTTCGGGAATGTCGACCTCGACGGCGAGACGCTGCGGGAAGCGGATCTGCTCGATGTCGAGATAGAGTCGCTGCAGCTTGATCTCCTCCTCCAGCGCGACGTCGGCGGTGGGATCGGCCGACAGTGTCGCCCGGAAGAAGGTGGAGAGATTCATCAGCATCTGCTCGGCCGTGTCGGTCCGCTGCGACAGGATCAGCGATGACAGCGAGTTCAGCGTGTTGAACAGGAAATGCGGGTTGATCTGGTATCGGAGCGCTCTCAGCTGGGCCTCCTGCGCCTCGCGGGCGAGGATGCCGGCACGCCGGTCGGCGGCGCGGAGCTGCCGGGCGTAGCTCATTGCGACATAGAATGCGGCCCAGGCGGCATAGAGGAAGTACCAGGAAATGGAGACCTCGACGATCGAGCGCACCGCCATTTCGAGCGGCGTCCAGCCCATTTCCAGCATATCCTGCTCCGCCTTGTACGCGTCGAGCGGCGCAAAGATGTAGAAGACATAATAGTTGAACGCCGAGAACAGCAGCGAGGCTGGCAGGCAGAGCAGCGCCGCCACGGCGGCATAGAGCCCGAGGCTCGATCGTCGGGCCGGCCGCAACGCAAGATAGACGAGAAAGGTGATCAGCGCACCGACGCACGCGACGACGACGCGCCGCGCCGCCATCTCCCAGAAATTGGGATATTGCAGCACGGCCGCGCGCAGGGTGATCAGCGCGATATAGAGCAGCCAGAAGCCGGCGATCGACTTCCACGCGATGCCGAGATTCGGCAGCCGGCGCGTGTCGCCCTCGGCAGGTGTCGTGTCCATGCCGTTCCTTAACGCAGGCTGACTTGAAAAGCCTTGCCGGCCGGGGTCGTTCGCAGAAGACTCGTCTGCGTTGGTCGAAAAGCCGCGCAGCGGGCGGCGGTAGCCGAGCGAATCCGCCTCGCCCAGCACCGGCTCGTCCTCGCCCTTTCCCGCGCCGTCACTGCCCGGATTGTTGCCCACGCGCATCGCATAGCATGGATTTGGCGCGGCGGGAGCGCCCGTCTTGCCGCCTTTTCCACAAGCGGGAGTCGAAACGAAAACCGTTGCGTATCCGCAAGGATGGCGGATTTCGGTGCTTTGTGATCTGCGGCTGTTGCGGTTCTGCGACACCGGGCCGGTGTGCGACGATCACTGCTCTTTTTGCGTTGCCGCCGGAATCGAACTCTGATTCAATTCTGAATGCGGAGCGGCGATTTGGTTAACGGCTTTGAAAGCCGTTTCGGGGTAAATCCCGCGCCAGGGGCAAAAGGAGTGCGGGATATGAGTACGAGGACTCAGCCCAGCGGAGCGGTTGCACTGGCTGAGATGAAAGAGTTCGCGAGCTTCGCGAAGGGCACACAGCGCTACATCCGCCGGGCGCTCGACATCGGTCTTGGCCGCCGCGATGCGGTGAAGCGCTGGTCACGCGATCCCGGCGAGGCGGTCGGCATCCGGGCCCAGGAAAAGGTCTATGGCCGGCTCGATCTCATTCGCGCCAGCGTGCCGGACGACAGCGGCCTCGATGCGATGGAGCCGTTGATGGCGCCGCTCATCACGATGACGGCGTTCGATCTCGGTCAGGACCGCCTGCCCTGCTTCGCCTCCTATCGTTTTCTCTACGAGCGGCTGATCGGCGCCCACGTCCGGCCGTGGCTACCGGGCGCGTTCTGTGCGGCGGCGGCGCTGCCGCATCTCCACCCCGATCGGCGGCGGGCCCTGCTCCAGTCGATCAGCGAGGCCGCGGCCACTGCGCCGGGCTGGTCGAACCGCGAACCCACTTTCTATCCGGAGTGGGTGGAAAAGGTCGACATGACCGTCGCCGGCTGAAGATTTCGGGTCGTCCCTAGACCTCGGAAATGGCGGGCCTTCGGGTCCGCCTTTTTCGTTTCAGCCGAGGCGGATGACGATATCCTCGGCGAACCGGGTCAGGGTGTCGTCGCGCGCGCCCATGATGATGATGCGGTCGCCTGGCTGCGCCAGTCCCGCCAGCCGTTGCGCGCACTGGGCGCGCTCCGGAATATGTTCGGCAGTCCGGCCGGCGGCGGCGACTCCCGCGACGATGTCGGCGCTGCCGACACTGCGATCCGTGGTGCCACCATAATAGACCGGATCGGGCATGATCAGGACGTCGTGGATCGCCATCTCGCGGGTGAAGGTGGTGATCAGCTCGTCCTTCATTGTCCTCAGCGGCCCGTAGCCATGTGGCTGGAAGAAAAGCAGCAATCGGCCCGGAAAGGCATGGAGCGTGCGCAGGGTGGCGGCGATCTTGTCCGGGTTGTGCCCGAAATCGTCGATCACGGTGACGCCGTTCGCAACGCCGACCTTCTCGAAGCGGCGCCTCAGGCCGGCGAAGCCGGCGAGGGCTTCGGCGGCTTCGGCGCGCGGCACACCGGCGGCTTCGGCGGCTGCGAGCGCGGCCAGCGCGTTCTCGGCATTGTGGCGGCCGGGCACCTGGAGCCGGACCGCGATGCCTCCGAGCCGGAACGAGACCGCATCGGGTTCTTCGACGATGTCCGAGCCGAACAGGTCGGCGGCTTCATCCTCGAACGAACAGGTCTTCAGCCTTCCGGCCGGCAGCACGGCGGCGAGCAGGCGGGTCTCGTCGTCGTCCAGGTTGAGCACCACCGTCTCGGCTGCGGTGGCGAAGTCGCGAAACAGGCGGCGAAGCTCGTCGAGCGATTTGTGATCGAGGGTGATGTTGTTGAGGACGGCGATGCGCGGACGATAGAGCGCGATCGAGCCGTCGCTTTCGTCGACCTCGCTGACGAAGGCATCGCCCTTGCCCACCAGCGCGCTCGCGAAGGGCATGTCGGTGCTGATGAAGTTCTTCATCACCGCGCCGTTCATCACCGTTGGATCGCGGCCGGTGGCGTGGAGAATCCAGCCGATCATGCCGGTGACGGTCGATTTGCCGCTGGTGCCGCCGATCGCGATCCCGGTTCGGGCCATGTTGAACAGTTCGGCGAGCAGCTCCGGGCGATTGAGCCGTGCCGCGCCGATTTGCCTGGCCCTGACAACGTCCGGCACGGTCTCCTCGATCGCGGCCGATGTGACGAGGATCTGGGCCGGGTCGGTGAGGCCGCTGCCGTCCTGCGGGAAAAGCGCGATGCCGCGCGCCTTCAGGAATTCGAACTTGGCGGCGAGCCGGCCCTGGTCGAGCGTGCGATCCGAGCCAGCGACAGTGCCGCCGCGCCCCTGGACGATCAGCGCCAGCGGCAGCATGCCGCTGCCGCCGATGCCTGAGAAGAAATAGGATTTGGAGCCGGGCATCCGCTCGCCCTATTGGCAAGGGCCGGGATATTCAAACAGGATCGAAGCCATGCGGATCGCCATCGTCGCGCCAAGCTCCCGCTTCAGCGAGGACGCGGCCGTGCGCGTGGCGAAGATCGCGGGCGAGCGCTTTCCTGCGGCCGACATTGTCTTCCATCCGCAATGCTTCCTCACCCACAACCATTTCGCCGGAACCGATCAGGCGCGCGCCGACGCGCTGGTCGAGGTCGCCAACGATCCCGGGTTCGACGCCATCTGGTTCGCGCGGGGCGGTTATGGCGCCTGCAGGATCGCCGAGGATGTCGTCGACCGGCTGGGCCCGGCGGCACGGGGCAAAACCTATCTTGGCTACAGCGACGCCGGCTACCTGCTCGCCGGCCTGTATCGCGCCGGCTTCGCGCATGTCGCGCATGGCCCCATGCCCCAGGACGTGATGCGCGAGGGCGGCGATGCGGCCATCGCGCGGGCGCTCGGCTGGCTGGTCGGGCGCGACGCGTCGATACTGGAGGCTGGGCTGGCGCAGGGCGCGCGCCATGCTGCCTTCAATCTCACCGTGTTCGGTTTGCTGCTCGGTACGCCTCTCGAGCCCGATCTCGCAGATCATGTCCTGCTGCTCGAGGACGTATCCGAGCACAGTTACCGGACCGACCGGGCCCTGTTCCATATCACCGGATCGACCGCTGTGCGCCGCGTCGCCGGCATCCGGCTGGGCCGGGTCAGCGACGTGCCGGCCAATGATCCGGACTTCGGCGAGAGCGCGGAGTCGATCGTCCGGCATTGGTGCGGCCGCGCCGGCATTCCCTTTCTGGGTACTGCCGACATTGGTCATGATGCGGGGAATACGGTGGTTCCGTTCGGCATTCTGACGCTCTGAACCGCTCTATCCACAGAAAAGCCGGTCCAAAGGAGGTAAAAGAAGGCAAACGGCGCCGCCGCCCCATTGCCAACTGCTTCCATTGCGCTCTATCCGAGAGCACAGGATCCACAGGGAGGATAATATGGCAGGAGCTCAGAGCGGTTTGCAGCGGCCGGTAACCCCGTCCAAGGAACTGGCGGAGATCACCGGATCGGCGGCGCTGCCGCGCAGCCAGGTCGTCAGCAAGATCTGGGACTATATCAAGAAGAACAACCTGCAGAATCCGCAGAACAAGCGCGAGATCGTCGCTGATGCGAAGCTGCAGGCGATCTTCGGCAAGGACAGGGTGTCGATGTTCGAAATGAACAAGCACCTGTCGCGCCACCTCAGCTAGAGTCTCCGCCGGCGAACCACCGGCTTCAGAGTACGCGAACCGCCCGACCGGCCTCCGCCGGACGGGCGGTTTTCGCTTTCTGAACACGGGAGTTCGCAATGACCGGGATGAATTTATCTGGCGACTTCGGTCATCTGGGCATTCGCCCGGGTGATCTCGTGATGGTGCACGCCTCGTTGCGCAAGCTCGGCCTCGCCCGCTCCGTCCACGGAGAGGGCGGGGCCGAGCTGCTGCTGGACGCGCTCGACGCCGCTGTCGGGCCGTCGGGCACGCTGATGATGGTGCTCGGCAGCCACTATGACATGGACTGGGTGAACCGCCGGCCGGTCGAGGAACGCGCGACGCTGCTCGCCGGCAGCGTGCCGTTCGTCCATGCGACGGCGCCGGCGATGACCGATGTCGGCTGGCTGGCCGAGGCCTTCCGGCAGCGGCCGGGCACGATCCTGAGCGACAATCCGAGCGGACGCTTTGGCGCACGCGGGGCGCTGGCGGCCGAACTGATGGCGGATCAGCCCTGGCACGATTATTACGGGCCCGGCTCGCCGCTCGACAAGCTGTGCGCCCGGGGCGGCCGCGTCCTGCGGCTCGGCGCCGACCCCGATACCGTGACAGTGCTCCACTATGCCGAATATCTCGCCCGTCTGCCGGGCAAGCGGCGGACCCGCTGGGACTATCTGGTCGCAGGCCCCGAAGGCCCGTGCCAGGTCTGGGTGGAATGCCTCAACGACAGCGACGGCATCGCGGATCATGAGGGCGAGGATTATTTTGCCGTGATCCTCAAAACCTATCTGGCGCTCGGCCGGCATCGGGCCGGACTGGTCGGTCAGGCACATAGCGAGATGATCGACGCCGCGGACCTCGTCGAGTTCGGCGCCCGCTGGATGGAGGAGAATCTAGCCTGACCAGCGCAGTCCGAGCCAGAGCGTGCGCGGTGTGCCGCGCTCGATGATGCCGGCGCCCGAAATGCCCGCGACGACGCGTTCGTCGGTCAGGTTCTCGGCGCGTGCCTCGATGGCAAGGGTGCGCGTCAGCGGCAGGATGCCGACCGCGTCGACGGTCAGTGCATCGGGAATCCGCTGGATGTTGAGATCGTCCTCATACTGGCTGCCTGCATAGCGCAGGCCGAGCGATGCAGAGGCGGCGCGTGGCCCGTGCCAGGAGAGGGATGCGCGGGCACTGTGCTGTGGTGCCTGGGCGGGTCGCAGGCCGTCCAGAGCCGCGGCAGGGCCATCGGCGCGAACCTCGGCATCGGCATAGGAATAGCCGGCGGCGAGCCGCCAGCGGCCGAGGGTCAGGCTGGCATCGACCTCGATGCCGCGGCTGACGATCGCGTCGATGTTCCGGCGCTGCCGATAGGCGCCGCCGGCCTGGACGAAGCCGACGCCGGGGAAGCTGCCCGGGCCGCGACCGAGCGTCACGTTGGCGATCGCGTCTTCAAGCCGGTTGACGAAGAGGGTGACGCCGATCCGCGCATGTGTGGCCGGCACAACATCGAGCCCCGCCTCGACGCCCTCCACCGTCTCGGGCGCGAGCGCGGCATTGGCGGCGGTGGCGTCGATGCCGGCGCGGAAGGGCCGGTAGAGTTCGTTCAGCGTCGGCAGCCGCCAGCCACGATAGGCTGCGGCGCGCAGGGTCACCGGCCCGGCAAGCCGCCAGGCGGCGCCGGCGCGCGCGGTCGGCTCCCAGCCGGAGCGGTCGGGAAAGGCGATGTCGGTGAGCGGTGCCTGGGTGGCGAGGGTCCGCTCGCGCAGAGCGCCGTCAACGATCCACCAGCGGTCGATCCGCACGCCGCCCGTGAGGGTGATCGCGCCGCGGTCCCAGCCGGCCTCGGCGAACGCGCCGACCGTGCGGTTGCGTCCGCCGGCGTCTCGTCCGCGCGTGGGCGCGCCGGCGACGAACTGATAGAGTTCCCGGGTGCGTCCCTCAGTGTCGCGCCAGTCGGCGCCGAGGCGGAGCTCGACATCGCCGAGCCGGGGGCGCAGCTCGGCGCGCGCGCCAAGGCCGGTTGCCGGAACCGAATATTGATCGAGCGTCAGTGTGGCGGCGGTGCGGCCCGCGCTGACGGCGGCGAACTGGTTGGCAAAATCCCGGACCTGGGCATAGGCAAGCAGCGAGAAGGGGAGCGCCCCGCGCCCGACCAGCCGCAGCGAGGCATCGGCGCCCCCGTTCGCGATGGCACTGAAGGCGGTGCCGCGTTCGCGCCGGTCGGTGAAGGCGGAGACATTGGCCTGCAATTCGGTCTCGGCCGAAACCGCCGCGACCGCGCGAAGGCCGATACGTGCCTGTTCATAGGGTGACGGCCGGTCCGCCGGCCCGCGCTGTCCGGCGACGACCGGCACGAAGCCGTCGCCGCGCACATAGGCGGCCGAGACGTTCAGGAACCCGGCGCCGAGGCGCGCGCCATAGCCGGCGGAGGCGTCGACGCTGTCGCGGCTGCCATAGGCGAGGCCGGCGGTCAGGCCCGTCGCGTCGCCCACGCCGGCACTGTCCATCTCGATGGTGCCCGCGAGGGCGCCCGGCCCGGCCGTGCCGCTGCCGCCGCCGCGCACAACGCGTATCCTGCCCAGTCGACGCGGATCATAGGCCGGCCAGGCGATCCAGCCGCCGAACGGATCGGCCTGCGGCACGCCGTCAAGGATGAGCAGTGCCCGGCTCGAGGCATTGCCGCCAAGTGCCCGCAAGGTGGCCCCCTGGCTGGTGGGGTTGGCGGTGCGGGAATCGGAGCGGCGGAACTGCTGAAAGCCCGGGATGTCGCGCAGGACGTCCTCCAGCCGGTTCGAGGCGCTGTTCGCAAGGCGCTCGCGCCCGATCGTCACCACATCATAGACGGCGTCGGCCTGCGGGTCCTCGAGCCCCTGGCCGGTGACGACGATTTCGCTCTGGGCCACGGCGGGTGCCGTCGCGAGAAACAACGGGAAAGCGAGGAGGCAGGCGGGCACGCCAGGTGCCATACAACAAAAAGCCGCGCCAGCGAGAGGCTGGCGCGGCGATTGGGGAGCTATCGCCCGACGGTGAGTTAGCCCGGGCTGCGCTGACCGGCAGCCGCTTCGAGCTGAACCTTGGTCATCGCGATGACGAGGCCCTGATTGTCCTTGCCGAAGCTGGAAATCGGCAGCTGTGCCCGCACCGTGCCGGTGCTGACGACGGCGCCTTCCGCACTCACCGATTCGATTGTCCCGACAGGCGCGCCCGCCTGGTCGCGGACCTGGGCGCCGGCCTGGATATCGGCGGCGGTCGCCTGGCTCACGGTTCCGGCACCGGCCGGCGGTGTAGCCGTCGACTGGCTGGCCGATGGATCGGGCATGGTCGACGCCGGAGGCGTGGTCGCTGCCGGATCAGGCGTCTGCGTCGCCGGGTCGGGCGTTTGCATCGACGGTTCGGCCGGCGGGGTCGGGGACTCGACCGGCTGCTGCATCGGCGTTTCCTGTCCGCCCGGCGGACTGGTTTGTTCCTGAGCGGCCACGGCCGCCGGCAGCGAAAGCGCGGCGACAGCAGTCAACATCTTGATCTTGAACGTCATTTTTACCCTCCGTGGTGAAGTTGGAGGGAAAACGCCGGCGAAGTTGATTCAGGTTCACCCCAATCGACGAATCGTTCGCTCCGGACGGTGGCCGGCGAAACGACCGCAACAAAAGGGCCGGAAAACCGTAAGAATACGGGGCTGCCTGCGCCTGCCGCCGCTACTCCATCGGCGGATAGCGTTCGAAGGCCGGGAGATCGTGCGCCTTCGCCATCCATGCCAGCCGCTCCGCGACCTGCACGTGCATCTCCGGCACGGCCTCTTCGGGATGGTCGAGCGTGCCGACCTGGATGTCGACGATGCCCGGCAGAATCTGCGCATTGTAATAGAAGAGGCCGGTGCCGCAGTCGGGGCAGAAATGCCGCCGGCCATGCTCGGACGAGGCATAGACCTTTGGCGCACCCTGCAGCAGCGTCAGCCCGTCTTCGGGATAGGCGGTCCAGCCGACCATCGGCGCACCGGCATGACGCCGGCAGTCGCTGCAATGGCAAAGGCCGGTATAGAATGGCGCACCCGTCGCTTCGTAACGTATGGCGCCGCAATGGCAGTAGCCGGTGGGCATCGCGTCCTCCCATGATTCGCGGTCATCGCAGGATGACCGGAACATAGGAGGAACGCAATGACCTTCAGGATAAGCGTCTAGAGGACATATTTGCTGAGATCCGCGTTGCGGGCGATGTCGGCGAGCTGCGCGTCGACATAGGCGGCGTCGACGCGGATGGTCTCGCCCCGACGCTCCTCGGCGTCGTAGCTCACGTCCTCGAGCAGCTTCTCCATCACCGTCTGCAGGCGGCGTGCGCCGATATTCTCGAGGCTCTCGTTCACCTCGGCGGCGATTTTCGCGAGCGCGCGGATGCCGTCCTCAGCGAACTCGACGCTGACGCCCTCGGTACCGAGCAGGGCACGATATTGTTCGGTGAGGCTCGCCTGCGTGTCGGACAGGATGCGGACGAAATCCGCCTCGGTCAGCGCCTTCAGCTCGACGCGGATCGGCAGGCGGCCCTGCAGCTCGGGAAGCAGATCCGACGGCTTGGCGACGTGGAACGCGCCGGACGCGATGAAGAGGATGTGGTCGGTCTTCATCGGGCCGTATTTGGTCGCGACCGTCGTCCCCTCGATCAGCGGCAGCAGATCGCGCTGCACCCCCTCGCGTGTCGGGGAACCGCTCCGCCCATCCGACATGGCGATCTTGTCGATCTCGTCGAGGAAGACGATGCCGTTGGCCTCGGCGTCGCGGAGCGCCGTGCGGTTGACGTCGTCCGGATCGAGCCGTTTGTCCGATTCCTCCTCGACCAGCTTGGCCAGCGCCTCGCGGACCGGCATCTTGCGCTTCTTGCGCGGCTGCTGGCCCATCGCCTTGCCCATCATTTCGGACAGGTTGATCATGCCGACCTGGCCGCCCATGCCGGGGATCTCGAACGGCGCGTTGGGCTGGTCGACGACGTCGATCTCGACCTCGCGGTCGTTCAGATGGCCATCGCCCAGCATCCGCTTGAAGCTCTCGCGCGTCGCGGCGGACGAATCCTTGCCGGTCAGCGCATCGAGAAGGCGCTCGATCGCGGCGGCTTCCGCGGCACCCTTCACCGCCTCGCGCCGGCGCTCCCTCTCGAGCCGCACCGCCTCTTCTACGAGGTCGCGGGCGATCTGCTCGACGTCGCGGCCGACATAGCCGACCTCGGTGAACTTGGTCGCCTCGACCTTCACGAACGGCGCGTCGGCGAGCCTGGCGAGGCGGCGGCTGATCTCGGTCTTGCCGCAGCCGGTTGGCCCGATCATCAGGATGTTCTTGGGCGTCACCTCGTCGCGCAGCCCCTCGGGGAGCTGCTGGCGGCGCCAGCGATTGCGGAGCGCCACCGCGACGGCGCGCTTCGCCTCGTCCTGGCCGATGATGTGGGAATCGAGCGCGGCAACCACCGCCTTGGGGGTGAGGGCGTCGTTCATGCGTCCTGCTTTCCTGGGGGTGATGTCGGTCTCGGGTGCGGAGGTCCCGGCCGTGTCCGGGAGGGTCGGTTCATAGTCCATGTCGCAACGCTAGATTGGACGCGCGGCGGATGAGTTCAAGCCGTGCAGCGGAAGCCGCCGAACAGGCGCTGGTGCGCGGCGAGAATGCGGGCGATGTCGTCAGGCTGCGGCGTCGCGTCCCACACGCCCCGTTCGAACGTGCCGCCGAGCAGGATGCCGTCGGCCCGGGGAAACATATAGCCCGCCTGACCGGTGAAGGCATAGCGCACTTCCGGCTGCGGCAGCAGCACGGCGAGCTGGCCGCGCCTCGGCTCCAGTTCGGTGTCGCCGAACAGGCCATGGGAGCCGAGCCCGGTGCAGTTGAACACGAGCCGCTCCGGCAGCGTCGCGATGTCCGTCGGCGTCGTGAAGTCGCGGACGCGGATCGCGCCGCCGGCCACCTGCAGGTCGCGGGTCAGCTGGCGCAGGAAGCGCCCGGTCTCGACATACATGGTGTCGTAGCGCGACAGACTCTGGACGGGAAAGGGATGCTGGTCGGGGGTTAGCTGCACGGCGCCGGGGTGATGACTGTCTGCGGGTGGATTCCCTTCGGTGTAGGTCGGCAGCCAGCGTATGCCATAATCGTCGCCCACCATGATCTGGAAACGCCGCCAGCTATAGTCGAGGGCGGCGGCGAGCTGGGCCCGCCAGGCGACGGTGACGGCGCCGTCGCGATAGTGGCCGAACGGGCTCCACTGGCCGCCGGCGATGTTCGAGGTCGTGTCGGGGGGCAGCGCCTTCGTGTAGATGGTGACGGGAAAGCCTGCCTCCTGCACCAGCCGCGCGGTCGTCAGGCCCATGATCCCGGCGCCGATCACCGCGACCGGGCCGCTATGGCCGACAAGGCCCAGCTCGACCGCCAGCTTCGACGTGCCCCAGGAAAGGGTGATCCCGGCGCCGCCATGGCCGTAATTATGCACGAGGCGCTTGTCGCCGAGCGGTTCGGCACGGACGACGAAGCCCGAGGCGCGATAGGGACGCAGCCCGGCAACGGTGCGGATGACGCGGTTCTCGCCGACCTTCACCGGCGGCAGGCAGCCGCGCGCGGCGATCGGACGCGTCGCGACGGTCGCGCAGCCGGGGAGCGCAAGCGTGGCAGCGGCGGAGCCGATAAAGGCGCGGCGGTGCATTACGCCACGCTAGCTTCCCCGGACGCTCCGGCGAAGGCAGAAATTCTCGGTCGAGGCCCGAGAAAAGCTGGGGTCAGGCGGCCGCGCCCTCGATTGCCTCCAGCGTCACATGCTCGTTCGTGTAGACGCAAATGTCCGCGGCGATCTTCATCGCCTTGCGCGCGATCGTCTCGGCGTCGTCCTCATAGTCGAACAGGGCGGTCGCCGCGGAAAGGGCGAAATTGCCGCCGGACCCGATCGCCGCGACACCCGCCGCCGGCTCGAGCACATCGCCATTGCCGGTGAGGATCAGGGTCACGTCCTTGTCGGCGACGATCATCATCGCCTCGAGATTGCGCAGATACTTGTCGGTTCGCCAGTCCTTGGCGAGTTCGACGGCGGCACGCATCAGCTGCCCGTTATGCTGTTCGAGCTTGCGCTCCAGCCGGTCGAACAGGGTGAAGGCGTCGGCCGTCGCGCCGGCGAACCCGGCGATCACATTGCCGCTGCCGATCCGGCGGACCTTGCGCGCATTGGGCTTGATCACCGTCGACTGCAGCGAGACCTGGCCGTCGCCGGCGATCACCGCCTTGCCGTTCTTGCGCACGCCGACGATCGTCGTACCATGCCATGATTCCATGTGTGTGAGACTCCCGCTCATTACCTGGGCGGGAATGTGGGATGCACGGGGCGCAGGCGCAACGCCTGGACGCCGGTGCTCAGTCCTCGATCGCTTCGATGATCCTGAGATCGCGCTCGGCGGCATCACCCAGAACGGCCAGTGCCTCCTGATAATTCGCGCTTTCATAGGCGGCGACGGCCGCCGCCACGCTTGGAAACTCGATCAGGGTGGTGCGCCCGGTCGTTCCCGATTCGAACGCCGCGGCCGGATTGCCGCGCGCCAGGAAGCGTCCGCCGCCGGCCCGCATGGCGGGCCCGGCGAGCTTGACATAGGCATCGAGGCGGGCGGGGTCGCTGATCGAACGGAAGGTGTTGATCCAGTAGGCTTTGGCCACGAACGTTTCCTTTCCGGAATGCGCATCGCCCATGAGCGATGGCGGCCCGGCCCGCAACGTTCAATCCGCCGGCGTGCGCGCCTCATATTCGTCGGTCAGGCGCACGGCCTTGTCCCAGAAACCGGTGCGCGGCGCGCCCTCCAGTACTTCCTGCAGCACGTCGAGATGGGTGTGCCAGCCGCCCGAGACGCCGACCAGTTCGCCGCGATCGGGCAGGCGGCGGTTGGTGAGCACGAGGCGGACCTTGTCGCCGACTTCGCTGAGCTCGAAGCTGACCTCGGCGCTGCTGGTCTCCTCGTCCCAGGTGTGGACCAGGAGATAAGGCGGTTCCACCTTGAGGACGTGGCCCTTCATGCGGAATTCCTTGTTCCACTTCTCCGGCGCCACCTCGTCCGCCCGGGCGAGCTCCCAGTTGCGCCAGACATATTCCATCTCGCCGCCGGCCTTGAGGTCCATGTCGCCATGGGCGAGCCACTGGGCGCGCTTGCCGGATTCGGTGAGATAGGCCCAGACCCGTTCGATCGGGCCGGGGAGCAGCCGTTCGAAGCGAACCGTGCCGGCTTCGGTGATGGTGCCATATTCGGCGGTCGCGATGGTCATTTCTCGTCTCCTTGCCTGTCGTCTTCCTCGAGCGCGCGTTCGAGCGCGTCGAGGCGTCCGCCCCAGAAGCGGCGCATCTTCGCGAACCAGTCCTCCATCTCCTCGAAACCGTCCGGATCGAGGCTGTAGATGCGCCGCTGGCCGTCGATCCGGACGCGGACGAGCCCGGCCTCGCGCAGCGTCCTCAGATGCTGGGAAACCGCGGGCGCGCTGATCGGGAAGCATTCGCCGATCGCCCCGGCGGTGCGATCGCCCGAGGCCAGCAGCTCGACGATGCCGAGCCGGGTCGAATCGGAAAGGGCGGCGAACCGGTTCATGCCGCATTATTTCGCGATCTACTTAATTAAGTCAATATGAAATTACTTGGGAGCGGTCCGGACCCCCGCGTCGGCCGCCTTGCGGCCGGCGGGGGACGATCCGAATTCATAGCCGATCACGGTCGAGCCCCAGCCGAGCACGAGGCCGAGGGCGAGCAGCAGCGGCTCGAGATTGCCCTGCGGGATCGGCACGAAATAGAGGCCGGCAAGACCGAGCAGGCCGCCGGTCAGCGCGACCAGGCTGATGAGGGTGCGATAGCCGGTGCGTTCGCGGGGCGGCGGGGCGGGACTGGTAAGCGACTCATCCATGAGAACCTCCTATCGAAGGCTCATTGAATAACCTTTTTGGTGATATGTAGGAAAGCTGTTTTACCAGATATTTAGCTCGCCTCGGCGACGATCCGCAGCCACGCCGCCTCGTCGATCACCTCGATGCCGAGTTCCGCCGCCTTCTTGAGCTTGGAGCCCGCGCCGGGGCCGGCGACGACCAGGTCGGTCTTTTTCGAGACGTCGCCCGCCGCCTTGGCGCCGATCGCCTCGGCCTGTGCCTTGGCCTCGTCGCGGGAAAGCGCCTCCAGACTGCCGGTGAAGACCACCGTCTTGCCGGTGACGGGAGATTGCCGCACCTCGTGGACGACATCGGCAGGTGCGACACCGGCGGCGAAGATCGCCGCGACCACCTCGCGATTATGGTCTTCCTCGAAAAAGTCGAGCAAGGCGTTGGCGACCTCCGGGCCGATATTCGGCGTGCCGACCGCCTCGACCACCGCCTTGTTGCGGCGCTGCAGGAACTTGCGCTCCTCCTCGCCGATCACCGGCCGGGTTTCGTGCCGCAGCGCCAGTGCACTGTCGATCATCGCCTGAAATCCGTCCCAGCTCCGGTAGCGGCGTGCGAGGTCGCGGGCGGTCACCTCGCCGACATGGCGGATGCCGAGCGCGAGCAGGAAACGGTCGAGCGGCGGCGCGCGGCGCGCGTCGATCGCATCGACCAGGTTCTGCGCCGAGACCTCCGCCCAGCGCTCGCGCGCCAGCAGATCGTCCTTCTTCAGCGTGAAGATGTCGGCCGGCGACTGCAGCAGGCCATCGCGGAAGAAGGCTTCGATATGGATGATGCCGAGCCCCTCGATGTCGAGTGCGTGGCGGCCGACGAAATGGCGCAGGCGCTCGACGCGCTGGGCGGGGCAGATCAGGCCGCCGGTGCAGCGGATGTCGACCTCGCCCTCCTCCCGCACCGCGTCCGACTCGCATTCGGGGCATGTGTCCGGAAAGACGTAGGCGGGCCGGTCCTCGTCCGGCGTCAGGTTCTCCAGCACCTGCGGGATCACGTCGCCGGCGCGCTGGATGCGGACCCGGTCGCCGACGCGGACGCCGAGACGGGCAATCTCGTCGGCATTGTGCAGGGTGGCGTTGGTGACGGTGACGCCGCCGACGCTGACCGGCTTCAGTCGTGCGACCGGCGTCAGCTTGCCGGTGCGGCCGACCTGGATGTCGATCGCCTCCAGGATCGTCTCGGCCTTCTCGGCGGGGAACTTGTGGGCCAGCGCCCAGCGCGGCGCGCGCGCGACCTGGCCGAGTCGCCGCTGCCAGTCGAGCCGGTCCACCTTGTAGACGACGCCGTCGATGTCGAACGGCAGATCGGCGCGCTGCACCTCGATCTTGCGGTAATGGGCCATGAGGCCGGCGAGGTCGGTGCAGAGGGCGAGATCGTCTGCGATCGGCACGCCCCAGCTTTCGATCGCACGCATCACGCCGAGCTGGGTGCCGGCCGGCAGGGCCGAGGCCTCGCCCCAGCCATGGGCGTAGAAGCGCAACGGCCGCGCACGGGTCACCGCCGCATCCTTCTGGCGGAGCGAACCGGCGGCGGCGTTGCGCGGGTTGGCGAACTGGCGGGCCTTGTCCGGGTCCTCCGCCTCGGCCAGCAGGCGGGCGTTGAGCGCGGCGAAATCGGCCTTCGCCATATAGACCTCGCCGCGAATCTCGAACACGTCCGGGGCACCGGCGGGCAGCATCTCGGGAATGTCGCCGATGGTGCGGGCGTTGGGCGTCACGTCCTCGCCAGTGGTGCCGTCGCCGCGGGTGGCGGCAAGGACCAGCGCACCCTTTTCGTAGCGCAGCGAGCAGGAGAGGCCGTCGATCTTGGGCTCGGCGGTGATCGCGATTTCGACGTCCTCGGCGAGATTCAGATAGCGCCGCACCCGGGCGAGGAAGTCGGCCACCTCCTCTTCGGAGAAGGCGTTGTCGAGGCTGAGCATCGGCAGCGCGTGCGGCACCTTGGCGAGATGGCCCGCCGGTGCGGCACCGACCTGGGTCGAGGGGCTGTCGGCGCGGACGAGGTGAGGGAATTGCCGCTCCAGCCCGGCATTGCGCCGCACCAGCGCATCATAGTCCGCGTCCGAAATCTCAGGCGCGTCGTCGGTATGGTAGAGCCGGTTGTGCCGCGCGATCTCTTCCGCGAGACGCGCCAGTTCGGTCGCGGCCTCGGCGTCGGTCACGCCAGCGCCTCGGCGAGGAAAGCTTCCAGCGACGCCCAGGAGCGCCGGGCCGCGGCCTCGTTGTAGACGACCCCGCGCGCGGGCAGGTCGGCGTCCGGATTGGTGAAGCCGTGGGCGGTGTGGCCATAGCCATGAATCTGCCAGTCGGCGCCGGTCGCGGTCAGCTCCGCGGCCAGTGCGACCACCTTGTCGGGCGGCACCATCGGGTCGTCCCAGCCATGGAAGGCGACGACTCTGGCGGCGATCGGCACGCCGTCCAGATTGCCCGGCGGATCGAACAGGCCATGAAAGCTCGCGACGCCGCGCACGTCGGTCCCGGTCCGGGCCAGATCGAGCGCGCACAGGCCGCCGAAGCAATAGCCGATCGCAGCGACCCGGTCGGCGTCGACCACCTCTTGTTCGCGCATCTTCGCAAGGACATGGAGCAGCCGGTCCTGCAATTTCGCGCGATCGGCGAGCAGGGCCAGCATCATCTCCCGGCATTCCTCCCGCGGCCGCCCGATATTCGCCTTGCCGTAGAGGTCGGCAACGAACGCCGCGTAGCCGAGCCCGGCGAGCTGTCGGGCAAAACCGAGCTCGAGATCGGAGCGCCCGACCACGGTGGGGAAGATCAGGACGGCCGGCGAGGCGTTGCGCGACGAATCGCAGACAAGCAGGCCCTCCAGCTCGGTGTCCTCGAAATGGCTCGAAACCGGCTGAACGTCGATCGTCATGCTGCCTCCAGAAGTCGTGTCGCCTGCGCCCGCGCCTCGTCGGTCACCTCGGCGCCGGAGAGCATCCGGGCGATCTCCTCGCGACGCCGGGCGGGGTCGAGCGCATGGACGCTGGTGCGGGTGACGAGGCCGTCATGGCTCTTCTCGATCAGCAGGTGCCGGGCGCCGCGCGCCGCCACCTGCGGCGAATGGGTGACGACGATCACCTGACCCGCTTCGGCGAGCCGGTGCAGCCGCTCGCCCACCGCGCTGGCGACGGCGCCGCCGACGCCGCGGTCGATCTCGTCGAAGATCATCGTCGTCGCGCCGCCCTCTTCGGCAAGCGCGACCTTGAGCACGAGGATGAAGCGACTGAGTTCGCCGCCGGATGCGATCCTGGTCAGCGGGCCGAACGGCGCGCCGGGGTTGGTCGAGACCTCGAAGGCGACCCTGTCAATACCGGCCGCGGCCGGCTCGGCCGGCTCGATCACGGTGCGGAAGCGGGCAGCGTCGAGCTTCAGCGGCGCCAGCTCGGCCGCGACGGCGGTATCGAGGCGCTCGGCCGCACCGCGACGGGCATGGCTCAGCGCTTCGGCGGCATGGGCGTAGTCCCCGCGCGCGTCGCGCACGGCCTCCTCGAGGGTCACGAGACGCCCTTCGCCGGCTTCGATCGCGTCGAGCTTCGCGGCCAGCTCCGCGCGCAGGCCCGGCAGGGCGTCGGGCTCGACCCGGTGCTTGCGGGCGAGCGCGCGGATATCGAACAGGCGGGTCTCGGCCTCCTCGAGCCGGGCGGGGTCGAACGCCAGTGCCTCGCCGGCCCGCTCCAGCGCGGCTTCGGCCTCGGACGCCTCGATGACGGCGCGGTCGAGCGCAGCCAGCGATTCGGCAAGCAAGGGATGCTCGGACGCGATCCGGTCGAGCCGCCGCGCCGCCTGGCGGAGCTGGGCAAGGCCTCCTTCGGAGCCCTGGACCAGCGCGTTCACGGCGTCCAGCTCGTCGCCCAGCTTCGCCCCGGCCTGCATGCCCGTGCGCAAGGCGGCGAGGCTTTCCTCCTCGCCCGGCCGGGGATCGAGCTGCGCCAGCTCGGCGACCGCATGGATCAGAAACTCGCGGTCGCGCTCCGCCTCCTCATAGGTGCGGCGCGCCTCGTCCAGCGCCTCCTCGGCCGCGCGCAACTGGCGCCAGGCCCCGGCGGTCGGCGTGGTGTCGAGCGTGCCATAGGTGTCGAGCAGGGCTCGGTGGCCGCGCGGATTGAGCAGGCCGCGCTCGTCATGCTGCCCGTGGATCTCGACAAGCAGGCTGCCCAGCTCGCGCAGCAGGCCGGCCGAAACCGACTGGTCATTCACGAAGGCGCGGCTGCCGCCGTCGGCGCGCACGATCCGTCGAATGACGAGCGGCTCGCCCGGCTCCTCGGTCAGCCCATTCTCCTCGAGCAGGTCGTGCGCGCCGTGCGTTGCCGGAAGGTCGAAGGTCACGCTGACCGTCGCCTGCGTCTGGCCGGCGCGGACGAGGCCGGTGTCGGCGCGTGACCCGAGCGCCAGCCCGAGCGCGTCGAGCAGGATCGACTTGCCCGCGCCGGTCTCGCCGGTCAGCACGCCGAGGCCGCCCGAAAATTCGAGGTCGAGTGTGTCGATCAGGACGACATCGCGGATCGAGAGGCCGGTCAGCATCGACCGGTCTCTGCCACCGCGCGGTTCACCAGATCAAGACGCGGGCGTGGTGGTTGGCGTCGGCTGGGCCGGTTCCGCAGGCGCGGGCTCCGGTGCAGGCGGCGTGACCGGCGCCGCGGCCGCAGCCTGGCCGCGCCGATCGTTGCGCTGCATCAGCTCGAACGCGCGCTGATACCAGCGGCTGTCGGGATAATTGGCGCCGAGCACCGCCGCAGCGCGCTGCGCCTCGTCGGGGATGCCGAGCGCCAGGTAGGACTCGGTCAGGCGCATCAGGGCTTCGGGGGTGTGGCTGGTCGTCTGATACTGGTCGATCACCGACCGGAAGCGGATGGTCGATGCCAGCCACTGGTTGCGGCGCTGGTAGAAGCGGCCGATCTCCATCTCCTTGCCGGCGAGATGGTCGTTGACCAGGTCGATCTTCAGGCGCGCATCGTCCGCATAGGAGGTGCCCGGATAGCGGCGGACGAGCTCGCCCAGTGCATCAAGCGCCTGACGTGTGATCGCCTGGTCGCGGGTCACGTCGCTGATCTGTTCGTAATAGTTGAGCGCGATCAGGTAGAGCGCATAAGGCGCGTCGCGATTGCCCGGATGAATCGACAGGAAGCGGCGTGCCGATTCGATCGATTTGGTGTGGTCGCCCGCAGCATAGTAGGAAAACGCGCTCATGAGCTGCGCCCGGCGCGCCCAGACCGAGTAGGGATGCTGGCGCTCGACCTCGTCGAAGATCACTGCCGCCTGGAGGTAGTTGCGCTGCTGCACCCGCTGGAAGCCGGCATTGTAGAGCGTGTTCACATCACGCGCGACGTAACGCTGGTCGATCCGGTTGTTGTTGCGCCCGCCCAGCGCGCCGCAGGCGGACAGCGGTGCGATCGCGGCAACGATGGCAAGAAGGGCGACGGGGCGGGAAAAACGGTGCATGGCGGGCTTCTTAGCGGAGGCTCGGGGCAAGGCCAAGCGGGCTCGCACATTTGCGTCGGTCGGGGCTGAACCGCGGTTGAACACACCGTCCTTAACCATGCGATAGGCGACCTGTGCTACGCCCCGCGCGATGCTTCGCGTCCTGACCCTCTCGACCCTGTTTCCGATGGCGCTCAAGCCGACGCTTGGTGTCTTCGTGGAGCGCCAGACGCTCGGCCTCGCCGCCCGCGATGACGTCGCTGTGGAGGTCGTCGCCCCCGTCGGGCTGCCGATCTGGCCGCTGTCCCGCCACCCGCATTATGCGTCCCTCTCGCGCCTGGCACGCCAGGAAGTGTGGAAGGGTCTCGTTGTGCATCGCCCGCGCTACCGGGTCTGGCCGCGGATCGGCGCGGCGTCGACCGCCGCCAGCATGGCCGGGGCATTGCTGCCTGTGCTGCGCGACATCCGGGCCAGATTTCCGTTCGACGTGATCGACGCGGAATTCTTCTGGCCGGACGGACCGGCCGCGATCCGGCTCGGCCGCGCGTTCGGCGTTCCGGTCTCGATCAAGGCGCGGGGCAGCGACATCCACTATTGGGGCCGTCGCCCCGGAGTCGGGCGCCAGATCCGGGCAGCCGGCCGCGCGGCGGACGGCATGCTTGCGGTCAGCGCGGCGCTGCAGCGCGACATGACCGCGCTCGGCATGCCGGAGGAGAGGATTCGCGTCCATCGGACGGGCGTCGATCTGGAGCGCTTCCGTCCTGTCGACCGGACCGCCGCGAAGGCGAAGCTCGGCGTGACCGGGCCGCTGCTGGCGTGCGCAGGCGGATTGATCGAACGCAAGGGGCAGCGGATCGCAATCGAGACGTTGACGCGATTGCCAGGTGCGAGCCTGATCCTGATCGGGGAGGGGCCGGACCGCGCGACGCTGGAGCGGATGGTGCGCCAATATGGCCTGGAAGACCGCGTGACTCTTCTGGGCAACCGGCCCCACGAGGAGCTGCCGGGGCTGCTGGCGGCGGCCGACGTGGCGATGCTGCCGAGCGCGTCGGAAGGGCTGGCCAATGTCTGGGTCGAGGCGATGGCCTGCGGGACTCCGGTCATCACCTGCGACGTGGGCGGCGCGCGCGAAGCCATCGATCGGCCCGAGGCGGGTCGCCTGGTCGAGCGCAACATGCCGGCATTCGCCGCGGCCATCGCCGACCTGCTGGAAAATCCGCCATCGCCGCGTGCGGTGCGCGCCGCAGCCGAGCGGTTCAGCTGGGAAAAGAACAGCGACGAGCTGTTCGCACACCTGTCCGGCTTGGCGCGCTAGAGCGGCATCAGGGCGGCGGCGATCCAGCGACCCTCGCCCCGCAGCAGCCCGTATGTGCGTGCCGCCGCGCGGCTGTCCATCGCTTCGACGCCGATGCCCTTCGCCTCCAGCGCCGCGACGAGTGCGCGCGGCGGGAACTCGGTGGTCTGCCCGGTTCCGAGAATCAGGAATTCGGGCGCGGGATCGATCGCGAAAAGTGGGGCGAGGTCCGCCTCTCCCAGGTCCGCAAGCGCCCGCGGTACCCAGGCCAGAGCCCGCTCGGGCGTGAGCAGAACGGCGTCATGGATGTCACCGTCAACCTTGAACCGGCGGCCCGCGAAGCCGCGGACGAGGGGGCCGCCGGCGCTCGGCGTGCGCTCAAACGCGGGCGCCGTCATGGCTTTCATTGCGCGGCCCGCGCTCGGCGCGGCTCACCGGATCCCGCGGCAGGAAGCTGTCGGAGGAGACCCCGAGCAGGGTCAGGACCGGCGACGAGACGTAGATCGACGAATAGGTGCCGACGAAGATGCCGACGAAGATCGCGATGGTCAGGCCGAAAATCACGTCCGGCCCGAAGATCAGCAGCGCGCCGAGCGCGAGCAGGATCGACAGCGAGGTGACGATCGTGCGCGACAGCGTCTCGTTCAGCGAGACGTTGAGCAGCGGCACGATCTCCATCTTGCGGTATTTGCGCAGATTCTCGCGGATGCGGTCGTAAATGACGACGGTGTCGTTCAGCGAATAGCCGACGATGGTGAGGATCGCGGCGACAACGTTGAGGTTGAACTCGAGCTGGGTCAGCGCGAAGAAGCCCATCGTCATTGCGACGTCGTGGAACAGGGTCACCAGCGCGCCGACGCCGAACTGCCACTCGAAACGCACCCAGATATAGATGGCGATGCCGAGCATGGCGAGGCCGATGGCGAGCGCGCCGGACCGGAACAATTCCTCGGACACCTTGCCGGAAACGGTCTCGACCGCGTCGAAGCGCGCGTCCGGATAGCGCTCGTTGATCGTTCCGCGCACCTGGCTCGCGACCTGCGCAGCGGCCTCCTCGCCGCCGTCCGGCAACGGCATGCGGATCGAGATGATGTTCGGGGCGCCGAACTCCTGCAATGTCGCCTCGCCATGGCCGAGCCCGTCGATCCGGTCGCGCAGATCGTCGAGATTGGGCGGCTGGGAGAAGGTCACGCGCACGCTCTGGCCGCCGAGGAAATCGACGCCGAGGTTGAGGCCGCGCGTCGGAACCAGTGCGATCGCCGCCGCGGTGATCAGGATCGACAGCACCAGCGCGACCTTGCGCCAGCGCATGAAATCGATGTTGGTGTTGTCCGGGACGAGCTTCAGCAGGCGCATGACGCGATCCTCAAATGTGCAGTTCTTTGGGCCGCGCGCGGCGGACCCAGAGCGCGACCATCATCCGCGTGAGGTTCACCGCGGTGAACACGGACGTGACGATGCCGATCATCAGCACCACCGCGAAACCGCGGATCGGGCCGGAACCGAAATAGAACATCAGGATCGCGGCGATGGTGTTGGTGATGTTGGCGTCGAAAATGGCGGTTTGCGCCTCGCGATAGCCGGAATCGAGCGCATCGAGCAGCCGTTTCCCCTTGCGCTGCTCCTCGCGTATGCGCTCGTTGATCAGCACGTTCGCGTCGACCGCCGCGCCGATGGTCAGCACGAAGCCGGCGATGCCGGGCAGGGTCAGCGTGGCGTTGAAGAACGCCATGATGCCGATGATCATGAAGCCGTTCACGATCAGGCCGATCGTCGTGTAGACGCCGAAGCGGCCGTACGTCACCAGCATGAAGCCGATCACGGCGAGCGTGGCGATGATCGATGCGATGACGCCGAGGCGGATGGAATCGGCACCAAGGTCGGGGCCGACGGTGCGCTCCTCGACGACACTGAGCTCGACCGGCAGACGGCCGGAACGCAGCGAAATCGCCAGCGCATTCGCGCTCTCGACCGTGAAGCTGCCTGAAATCTGCGCCGAGCCGCCGAGGATCGGTTCGTTGATGTTGGGCGCCGACAGAACGACATTGTCGAGGATGATCGCGAACGGCTTGTTGACGTTCTCCTGGGTCACCCGGGCGAAGCGACGCGCGCCGGTGCCGTCGAAGCGGATCGTCACGACGGGCGCGCCGGTCTGCGGGTCGAAGGCCTGGCTTGCATCGGTGATCTGGTCGCCGGCGATCATCGCGCGGCGCTGCACGGCGATGTTCCCGCCGTCGGCCATCGGCAGGATCTGGCTGCCGACTGGCGCTCGGCCGGCCTGCAACTGCTCCGGCGTCGCGGTGAGATCGACCAGCTTGAACTCGAGCCGCGCGGTGCGGCCGATCAGGTTCTTGAGCGCCTCGGGATCCTGCAGGCCGGGCACCTGTACCATGATCCGGTTTTCGCCCTGGCGGATGATCGTCGGCTCGAGCGTGCCGAGCGCATTGATGCGCCGGTCGATGACGTCGCGGGCGACGTCCATCGCCTGGTCGACCGCCTGGTCGAGACCGGCCTGGGTCGGCCGCATGGTGACCCGGTTGCCGTCGGCACTGACCGTCCAGTCCGGCGCGCCGCTGAGACCGGCGGGCTGGGATTGCTGACGGGCGAGGTCACGGGCCTGGCCGGTCTGCGCCGGATTGCGGACGACGAAGCTGAGCTGGCCGCCGCGTGCCGACATTTCGCCGATCTGGATGCCGGCGGTCCGCATCTCGCGGCGGATATTGTCCTCCATCGCCTCGACCCGGCTGCGGGCAAGGCCGTCGGTCTCCGCCTCGAGCAGCAGATGGCTGCCGCCGGCAAGGTCGAGGCCGAGATTGATGTGGATCGCCTGGAGGAAGCGTGGCAGCTGGTTGAAGGCGTTTGCGGGCAGGAAGCTCGGCACCGACATCAGCACGCCGAGGACGCACAGCAATGTGATGCCGAGGACTTTCCAGCGCGGGAAGTTCAGCATGGTCTAGTCGTTCGCCGCTTTGGTGCCGTGCGGGCGCACCTCGCTCAGCATGGACTTGACGACGCGCACGCGGGTGTTCGCGGCGATCTCGAGCTCGATCTCGGTCTCGTCGACCTTGGTCACCTTGCCGATCACGCCGCCGCTGGTGACCGCAATGTCGCGCGGCTTCACGTCCATGATCATCTGCTGGTGCTGCTTCATCCGGCGCTGCTGCGGACGAATGAGCAGGAAGTAGAAAATGACGAAGATCAGAACGAGCGGGAAGATCTGGACCAGGAACCCTGCGGTCCCCCCCGATGCGGTCCCGCCGGTCGCGGCAAAGGCTGGCGATGCGAACATATTGTCCTACCTGGGAATGGCCCGCCTGGAAGCGGAGCCGTAAAGCGCGAGGCGACTATCATGGGTATGGCCACTTGCCAAGGCAAGGCGAGCCGCCCCGATCCGGCGACGGGTGTTGCAGAACGGCACTGCCCGGGATCGGGCGATCAGCGGGCCGGGAAGATGATCAGGGTCGACGTGCCGTGTGCCAGCAGCTTGCCGCCGGCCGAGCGCAGAGAGGCCTCCGACGTCGCTATCTGGCGGCCGCGGCTCAGCACGACGCCCTCGCAGCGGATCGGCCCGCCGTCCGGATCGATCGGACGGGTGAAATTCACCTTGGTCTCGACCGTGGTGTAGCCGACGCCCGGCCCGAGCTCGGTATGGACCGCGCAGCCGCAGGCGCTGTCGATCAGGGTCAGGGCATAGCCGCCATGGACCGAGCCGAGCGGATTGAGCAGATGCGGTCCCGGCGCGCCTTCGAACACGGCGCGGCCCTTGCCGACTTCGACGAGCAGGAACCCCAAAGTCTCGGCGATCGGCGGCGCCGGGAGATCGCCGGCCAGCATCGCCTTGAGCGTCTCGAGACCGGAAAGGTCTCTGATCTGCCCGGGAGTCGCAACGCCATATTTCATGGGAGGCTCGCGCATAAAGGTTTCGAAAAGAAACTAACATGCCGTGCAGCAAAGTCAATCGGGCGCCTCGACTCGCTTGCCATCGCCGCGACCCCCGCCTAAAGGCGCCGCCTTGGGTCGGGGCGTAGCGCAGCCTGGTAGCGCATCACACTGGGGGTGTGGGGGTCGCAGGTTCGAATCCTGTCGCCCCGACCATCATATGAAAAAGGCCGCGTCCGACGCGGCCTTTTTCATATGATCCGCCGAAGGCCAGCGCGGCGGCTATGCTCCGCTGCGCTCGGCCCGCAGCACCGGCCCGTACATCCGGCCGATCCCGATCAGCACGATGCCGAGGCCGAGGAAGGAGAGGATGCGCAGCACGCCCTTCAGCTGCGAGGCGTCGATCAGGAACACCTTGAGCATCGTCGCGGTGAGGAGCAGCAGGCCGGCCAGGCGGAGCGCCTTGTCGGGCAGGCGGATGCCGGCGACGAGCAGGCCGATCGAGAGGATCAGGCCGGCGAGCGAATAGCCGTAGAATTCGGCGATCGGCAGGGCCGGGCCGTCGAGGAACGCGCCCTGGAACGCCTGCCGGACCATCAGCATCGACCCCGCGACCAGGGCGGCAAGAAAGAGGAGCAACCAGACGCCGGAGCCACCGGTGAGCGTGGCCCGCCGCCGCGCTGCATAGAGCCAGACGGCGCTCAGCAGATAGGCGGGCAGCAGCAGGTTCAGCACCGGCGGCGATCCCACCCATTGCGGGCTCCAGGCCGGGTTGTGGACCAGCATGTCGAACCAGACGAGCCGCGCCGCGGCGAGGCCGGTGAGCGCGGCGCCGGCCTTGCGCATCATGTCCGGATCAGCCCATCGCGCCGGCAGCCGTCCCGATCCGCACAGCCAGCCGGCCGCGAACAGGGCCTGGGTCAGGAAGGTCCGTTCGAGGAACCCGCGCGCAGCGAAATCCTCGCCGTCGGACAGGCCGAAGGCCTGCTTGAACCAGATATAGACGGCGGCCGCTGCGAGCCCGCCGGCAGCGGGAAGAAACGCCTGCCGGGCGCCGAGCGGCAGCGCCGGCAGGGTCCGGCCAAGCACGACGAGCAGGACGGCCGGCAAGGCCAGCGCCTGGAGCGCGATCAGGGCGCCCGGCAGATCGACGGCCAGCGCCGGAAAGCCGAGCAGCGAGGCGAACGCCGTGGTCGACAGGTCAGGTACGGTCACGACCGCACGCCCGACGCCAATCGCCGCCGCCAGGGCCGCCACCGTCCCCAACGCCAGGTCGCCGAGCCGTCGGGAGGCCAGTGCGATGGCGACCGCAACCGCGAGCCAGCCGGCGGCAACCAGGTCCGAAGGGGCGAGATCCTGGACGGCGGCGCCCAGCAGCAACGCGGTCGCCGCGCCCGCGGCGAGGAGTGCGAGATCGGCCGGTATCTCCGCGGAGGCCCGCATCCGGTTGCGCCAGATCAGGGCGGCCGGGCCGAGGGCCAGCAAGGCTGCCGCGCCGCCCCATTCGATCTGGTCGAGCAGGGGCGGCCAGGCGGCGCGGACGACCAGCAATGGCCCGGCGAACCCGCCGCAGGCGATCGCAGTCCAGAGCCGCCCGCCTTTCCAGAACGCCAGCCCCAGACCGCCGAGGCCGAACAGGACGGTCAGGGCGGCTGTCGCGCGCAGCACGAACGGGTCCTGGCCCAGCGCCGCCTTGCCGAGGAGAACGAGCAACCCAAGAACCAGCGCTGCGGCCGGCGCCAGCCGATATTCGCTGCGAAGGGCGGCCAGCACCATGCTCGCGGCGGCGAGGATGCCGAACAGAACCCAGCCGAGGAAACCCAGATCGGTGCGCGCGGCGAGGAGGGCGAGCTGGACGATGCCGATCAGCAGCGGCTGGATGAGGCCGAGCGATCGACCGCCGCCCGGCCTCACCAGCGAGGCGGCAACGGCGAGCAGGATGATGAAGACGCCGGAGGCGAGCGCGTCCTGCGCCGACTGGCTGAGCAGAAAGGCGCTCCAGATGAAGCTTAGCGCCACGGCTGCGGCGGCGAGCCAGGTCCAGCCGCGCCGCCAGGCGATCAGGAAGATGGCAAGATCGAGGAGGCCGAGATAGCCGAGCAGCGGCACCGGTCCCGCATCGGGATCACCGACCAGCGCCGGGGTGAGGAATCCGCCGGCCAGGCCCATGACAGCCGTCGGCGCGCCATGGCGCAGCGACAGGCCGAGCGCCGCACCGGTGATCGCCAGCATCGCCGCCGAGGCGGCACCCGCACCGATCAGGCCATAGAGGACGTGAGTGCCATAGGCGGCCGCGTAGAGCACCGCGATGCCGGCGCCGACCAGCGCCTGGGCGATGCGCGGATCGTCCGCCATCTTCCAGCGCGCCGCTTCGCCTGCGACGATGAGAGCGAGGCCGAACCCCGCGGCCGCGGTCATCCGCAGGGCCGGCGTCACCAGCCCCAGCTCGATCGAATAGCGGATGAGGTAGATGGCGGCGACCACCAGGGCGATGCCGCCGAGCCAGATCAGCAGCTTGCCGGCGACGAGACGCTCGAACAGCGCGCCGAAGGTTTCACGCTCCGCAAGCGGCAGAGGCGGTTCAGATGGAGCCGCCTTCGGTTCCGGCTGTATCGGTGCTGCGGTGTCGACCGGTTCCTCCGCGCGCGGCGGCGGCGTGTAGCCGACGGTGAATGCGGCGCTTGGCTTCTTGGCCGGCAGAGGGTCGGCCGGTGCCTGCAGGCCCCCGTCCAGCCGACGTTCGATCCAGTCGAGCCGGGTCTTCAGGTTCCGGTTCGAAACCCACAAAGCGAAGACGCCGAGTGCCAGAAGGAGAACCAGAAGCTCCATCGGCCCCCTGCCTAACGGGCGCGACCCGCCATGTCAGCGCGAAAAGCGCCGCGCTCAGAGGCGGGCGAGCGGCAGTTCGGCGAGGTCCCCTGCCCAGATCGCGCGGGCGCGGGCCAGATGGGCCTCGGCCGCAGCCGCGTTGCCGAGCGCGCGCTCCGTCTGCGACAGGGCATAGAGGGCGAGCGGATCGTTCGGCCAGTGGCGGAGCGAGGCTTCGAGCTGCCGGCGCGCCCCGCGCGCGTCGCCCCGGGCGAGCAGGGCCGCGCCGAGGCTGCGCCGCGCGGAGTACCAGAAAAGCGGCGGATCGAAGCCGAAATCGGCACGCAATTGCGCCTGCATCGCCCGGCGATAGGCGGCTTCCGCCGCGGCGTGCCGGTTGTCGAGCATCGCTGCGCGGCCTTCGAGAACGTATTGGAGGATCTCGGCGAGCTTCGTCGCACTGGCGTCCAGCTCCGGTGCCGCCGTGCCTGTGCGCAGTGCAGCGATGCCGGCGGCTTCCGCCGCCACGGCCGCGCCATCGCCCCGGCGCCCAAGCGCCTCGCCGCGGGCATAGTGGCGGAGCACCCGATCGATGGCGACCGTCGGCTCCGGAAGGGCAAGCACGGCCTCCACATCATCGTGCAACCCCTGTGTGTACCAGGTCGCTGATCCGAGGATGCGCGCGCCCCGGTCGTCCGCATTGTCGCCGAGATACACCTCCCGATACCGACGCGACATCTCGGTCGCCGTCGCCGCATCGCCGCGGGCGAGCGCACTTTCGATGGCGAAATGCATGTTGTGGCGGTTGAGGTAGAAACGATAGTCGGACTGTGGCGGGCGCACGCGGGCCGTATAGGCGCTGTCGGCCGCGACCGCCGCGACATTCGTCGCCGCGGCGTCCTGATAGCGTCCAACGCCGTAGAAGGTGTGCGACGGCATGTGGACGAGATGGCTCGCCGCCGGTGCGATCCGCGCGAGGCGGTCGGCATGGGGTTCGGCGAGATGCTGTTCGTCGGTCCAGTCGGTCAGGTGGATGTAGAAATGGATCGCGCCGCCATGATCCGGATTGCGCGCCAGGACGCGCTCCAGCAGCCGCTGGCTCAGTGAGCCGGGCCGCATGCTCCGCGAGACCTGCATACGCGCGTCGGCGGCGAGGATCGCCAGCGTGTCGTCCTCCGGCATGCGCTGGGCGGCGCGCTCCATGAAGCGGGCATAGGCTTCGCTGCTGAAAGCTGCGCCCTCTCGGGTGCGCAGCACCATGCCTTCGACGAGCAGGCGATCGCGCGGCAAGAGGCGCCCGGACAACTCGGACAAGGCGAGCGCGCGTCGGGCGGCGGTTCGGGAGGCTTCCAGCTCTTCTGTGCGCGGCCGGAGGTTGATCGTCGGGCCGCGCGCCCAGGCCTCGCCGAGGAAACACATCGCGCAGGCCGGGTCGAGCCGTTGCGCTTCCTGGAAAGCGCGGACCGCCTCGGTCTCGTCGAACGCCCAGATCAGCCGGACACCTTGCGCGAACCAGGCGCGGGCTTCGGGATTCGTGCTGTCCGGTTCGAGCCCGGCATAGCCAAGACCTTCGACCAGTACGGGCGGCGGCTGTCGATCTGCGCCTGTGCCCCCGCCAAGGCTCGTCGGGTCGAGGCAGGACTCGCCCGGGATCAACGGGCTGCGCAACGTCGCATCGGCCGAGGCCTGGGCGGACAGGAACGCGGCGCCGGCCGCCAGCAACATCCGGATCGCCTTGCGGCCCTTCACACGCATAACTGACCTCCCGGACCGGACCCTAGCGCGCGCGGCACGGGGCGGCCAGCCCGGCTCGTGACCGACGTCGGATCGGTACGGTCAGCCGAAGCGGGGCCGGCGGCGCAGCACCAGGGTGGGCCATTCGCCGCGATCGACCCGGCCGGCGGGCGCAAGCCCGTGGCGGCGGTACGCGGCAAGCACGCGCGACGCCTGATGGTCGAGCAGGCCGGCGAGGATCAGCCGCCCGCCCGGCGCGAGCGCGGCGGCGATATCGGGCGCCAACTCGATCAGCGGGCCGGCCAGGATATTGGCGATGACGAGGTCGTAGGGCGCCCGCGCGGCCAGGCGGCGATGATCCAGCCCGGCCGCGACCGCGAGCGCGACCTGGCCCGGACCCTGGCCCTGCGGGATCCGGTTGATCGCCGCATTGTCCGCGGTGACCGCGATTGCGACCGGATCGATGTCGGAGGCGATCGTCCGCGCGGCCGGCCACAGCTTCAGTGCGGCGAAGGCGAGCAGCCCGGTGCCGGTGCCGAGGTCGGCGATGTTGGCGAAGACCGCGCCGCCCGTCTTCAGCCGGTCAAGCGCGATCAGGCAGCCGGTGGTGGTCTCATGATGGCCGGTGCCGAAGGCCAGGCCGGCATCGATCTCGAAGGCGACGGTGTCGGCCGGCACCTCGTTCCGGTGCGCGGGCGTATGGACGAAGAAGCGCCCGGCATGGATCGGCTCGAGGCCGGCCTGCGACAGTGTCAACCAGTCGGAATCGGCGATGCGTTCGACGACCGGCGTGGCGCCGGTCGCGCTCGGGACCAGGGTCCGCAGCATTGCGAGGTCGGCCTTGTCGGGCTTCTCCTCGAAATAGGCGTCCAGCCGCCAGTCATCCGGACGTGCCGGATCGGGTTCGCTGGTCATCAGCACCGGCGGCATGTCGAGCGCTGCGAAGGCGGCAATGTCCTCCTTCAGGCTTTCGGCCTCTGCCCTGGTGCAGGGCAGGGTGACCTTCCAGCTACCGGACAAAGCTGGCACCATTCACGTCGATGACCGCGCCCGTCGCCGATGGCGGCGCGCTCGTTGCCAGCCAGCGCACCGTCTCGGCGACTTCGCTTGCTGTCGCCGGGCGTCCGATCGGCAGGTCGCCGAGCGCCGCGACGCCGCCGCGGCTCGCGACATAGTCGTCGACCATGCCGGTGACGGTAAAGCCGGGACACACGGTGTAGGCGTAGATGCCTTCTGCCGCATAGGCGCGGGCGATGGTCTTGGTCATGGCCACCATGCCGCCTTTCGATGCCGCATAATGCCAGTGATCCGGGCTGTCGCCGCGATAGCCGGCGCGGCTGGAGATGTTGACGATCCGACCGCTGCCGCCGCGTTCACGGAAGTGGAGCACGGCGAGGCGGCACAACTCGCCGGCGGCGGTCAGGTTGACCCGCATCGTGCGTTCCCAGCTCGCCGCCCAGTCGGCGGCGGACGCGTCGATCGATGCCGCTTCGAAGATCCCGGCATTGTTGATCAGCACGTCGATACGGCCGTCGAGCGCGGTCAGCGCCGCGCGCCAGAGAGCGGCCGGCGCGGCGGGATCGCCAAGGTCCGCCGCGATCCGTCCGCTGCCGCCCTGGCTGGAATGGCCGACGATGCGGTGGCCGGCGAGCGCCGCGACGATCCCGGCGCCGATGCCCCGGCTCGCGCCGGTGACGAGGATATGAAGAGGTTCGGTCATTGCGCGCTTGGATAGAGCCGCCGCTCGCCGAGGGAAACCCCGTCGCGTCCGAACTTTTCCGTTCCGGAGGGACCGGTTCAGAGCCAGGGATGGGCAGCGTGAGCCCGACCGTCCTCCGCTGGTTCAGCGGGGTGCGGCACCCGGCCCCGGCGCGATCGGCGTGAACTGGTTGGCCCAGTATCGCCAGCGCCCGCCCTGCTTGCGCCAGACGTTGAGAAAGCGCACGTGCCAGGCCGGCGCATCGGCCGCCGCAGACAGCGGCTGCGCCTCTGCCGTGCCGATCACCACCGCCGTCGCACAATCGAACACGCGAATGTCGAGCGCGGTGAGATCGAACCGGCGGGCCCAGGCCGGGCTGCGTCCGTTGACGAAGGTCCGCATGATCGTCTCGAGCCCGGTCACGCCGCCGCCCGGCTGGACGCCGACGAAGTCCGCCGCGAAGAAGTCGCGCGAATCGGAGAGATCCCAGCCATCGACATTCATCCGGGCGCCGCGCAGCTCCAGCTGGCGGACCGCCTCCACCTCCGGGCCGTCCGTGGCGATGCCGGCGCAAGGCGCGGCCTGCGGCGTTTCGGCGCGGCAGGGCGCCAGCGGCATGGTGGCGAAGGCGGTGATCAACAGCAACGGGACGGGGTGGCGGGGCATGGCGGGCGTCCTTCGGTTGCGCGCGGCCGCGAGACAGCCGCGCGAGGCGGGATCGTAATGCGTGTCGCCGGAGGCGGCCTGTCCGGCAGCTGCGCCTTTGTCCGCGGTCACCGGTTCCACCTCCGTCACGCCTTTTGGCCGTGCCGCAGGCTTGCTAGGATGATTATTCCACCAAAGGGCGGAGGCGGCGATGAACGGACATGGTCTTCGGCGAACGGACCGCGCCCCGACCGGAGCGGTTCATGCGGGACGGCATGCGGCGGTGATGGCGGGCGCGACGCTCGTCGTGCTGCCCGTCTACACCCTGCTCTTCTGGACGACGATGGGGTGCACGATCGGCGAGGCGACGATCTATGCACTGACCAACACCGTCCCGCTGACCCTGCTGGCGCTGCCGTTCAGCCTGGCGATCCGCCGCTTCGTCCAGCCCCTGCCGGCGCGCGCGCAGATGATTGCCCACGGCCTGTTCGCGCCGGCCTTCGCGGCGAGCTGGTATGGCGGCATCCTCGCCTTCCAGATTCTCGTCCGGACGGCGCAGGGCCATCAGCCGGAGCTGCACGGCTTCGCGCCGGAGGCATTCGCCTGGCAGGCGTTCCAGGGGCTGGTCATCTATGTCGCCATCGCCGCGGCCACCTATGCCCTTGCCCGCGCGCCGGCGGCAGGGGGCGAGGCGGCGCCCGACCGGCTCGAACGTTACCTCACCCGGCGGGGCGACATGATCGAGCGGGTCGAAGTCAGCGACATCGTCTCGATCAACGGCGCCCAGGACTATTCGGAGGTGGCGACCCTGTCCGGCCGGCATCTCGCCCGGTTCAGCCTCGCCGCGTTCGAGCGGCGGCTCGATCCGGGCCGCTTCCTGCGCATCCACCGCTCGGCGATCATCAATCTCGACCATTTCCAGAGCGCCGAGCCGGCCGGCAACGGCCGCTTCCTCGTCGCCCTCAGCAACGGCGAGACGCTGCAGACCAGCCGGGCCGGCGCGCGCAGGCTGCGGGCGATGACCTACTAGCACCGACCTGCCAGCACCGACCTACAAGCACCGGGCGCGATCCGCGCCGGTGCGGAACCTGCGCTAGGCCGCGAAGACCTGGACGAAGCGGCCGGCAGTCGCCTTGAAGCGCGCCATCTGCTCGTTGACGTCGGAGAAGCTCTTTTCGACCTCGTCGATCTCGCTCGCGACGCTTTCGGTGTCCGAGCGGATAGCGGCGATCGTCGAGGACATCGAATCGGCGGCGAGCGCGGTCTCGTCGACGGCGGCGGTGATCATCGTCACCGTCTGCGCCTGCATCTCCATCGCCTTGCGGATGCGGTCGGCGCTCACCTGCACCTCCTCGACCGTCGACTGGATCGAATCGTTCGCGTCCACGGTCTGGCGGGTCGCCGACTGGATCGCCGAGATCTTGGCGGTGATGTCGTCGGTGGCGCGCGCGGTCTGGCTGGCGAGGCTCTTCACCTCCTGCGCGACGACGGCGAAGCCGCGCCCGGCATCGCCGGCGCGGGCGGCCTCGATCGTCGCGTTGAGCGCCAGCAGATTGGTCTGCCCGGCAATGTCGCGGATCAGGCCGAGGATCGATTCGATCGCCTCGACATGGCCCGACAGCGCCTGGCTGACCTGCACGGCCTGATGGGCCTGGTCGCCGGCGCGGGTCGCGACGCCCGCGGCGACCTCGACCTCGTTGCGGGCCTCCTCGATCGCCATGATCAGACCGGCGGCGGTCTGCGCGGCCTCGCGCATCGCGACGGCGGACTGTTCGGCGGCGGCGGCGACCTCGCTGGTCTTGCCGAGCATGCCGCGTGCCGCGGCGCTCGCCTCGGCCGCCTGATCCCTGAGCTTGCGGCTGCCGCTCGCGGTCACGTCGACGACGCTGACGATTTCCTTGTTGAACTCGGCGCCCTGGGCGCTGCGCCGCTCGCGCTCCGCCTGGTCGCGCAGTTTGTCGTAGTAAGCCGAGAAGATGTCGATCTCGAGCGTGGTCAGCCACAGCAGCGAGCGGCTGAGCCGCTGGTTGCGGGCGGCATCATCGGTCACCGACGCATCGATGATCGACTGGATCTTGTGCGCGCAGGCGGCGACGCCCGAATAGAGGGTCGAGGCCGAGACCTTCGCCCGCGCCGCGGCCTGGACATAGTCGCGCACGCGGTGCGCCCAGACGGGATTGCGCAGATTGGCATATTTGCCCTCGATATGGGCGAGGATGCGGTCGGTGAGCTCGTCCATCTTGTCCGCGCCGATCGGCCGGCCGATCTCGGGCGAGCGGGCATATTGCTCCCAATAGGCACGGCCGATGTCGCGCTTGTGGGGCTCGATCAGGCTCCAGATCTCGCGGCAGTTCGCTTCCAGTTGCCCGTCCGCGTCGAACAGCGCGATCCGCTCGTCGAGCGAGATTTCGTCCAGCTGCCCCGTTTCGCCCGCCATAGCCTGCATTCCCTTTACGCACCCGTGTTGGAGAGGCGCGATAGGGCGCCACTGGTTAAGATGGCGTTATCCAATGGCTGTGGTTGCGCGATCGGATGCGAATGCCGGGCGCCGCGGCAAAGCCGCGTCGTCGGACGGGTTCGGCGGGGCCGACCCGCCGGCCGGGCGGGACCGTCTGCGTGAATAGCGGGACCGCTATTCACGCGCGGTCTCCGCGGAAGGTTCACAAGGTTCAGCTTCCCCGGGCGAAAAATCTTCCGCCCCATCGGCCGGTTCGTCTTCGGGATCAAGGAAGCCGAAATAGACGTCGCGGCGGCGCGCCTCGCGGGCGAGGTCGGCGGCGCGCTCCGCCGCGTCGTCGGCCTCGGCGACCGCCGCCTCGGCCGGGGTCAGCTCGCGCTTGTAGTCATGGTCGCCATAGCTGCCTTCCGCATAGCCATCGAAATCGTCGGGCGGCGGGAAGCCGGTCCACCAGCTGCCGTCGCCCTCCTGCCAGACCTCGCTGCCAGTGAAGGCGTCGGGCCCGGTTTCGAACGCGTCGTCCTCGTCGGGTGCGAACTGCGGCCCCTCGGGCCCGGCCTTCGCCGGGGCGGGCTCGTCCAGGACAGGGGGCGGGGTCCCGTGTTCGATCGCCTCGACCCACGGCTCCCACTGGGCGGCGACCGCTTTGGCCTCCTCGGGCTCGTCGAGCAGGTGGGCGGTCTTGCCGAGCAGATAGACGAGCAGCCGGTTGTCGTAGACGCGCTCCTCGCTCTTCAGCTCGCCATGCCAATAGTGGCGCTTCACCGTCCCCTCGATCGCCCGTTCGAAGGCGACGGCGCGCAGCCGCCGGGCGCCGTGGCGCATCGCCGCCTCGCAGGCGAGATCGAAGGACCGGGCGTCGGCGCGGCGGCGCAGGCGGTTGGCGCCCTGCTCCGACATGCCGACCCTGGCCGCCGCGTAGCGGGCGACGCCGCTGTCGGCGAGCGCATCGACATAGGCGCGCTGCCTTTCGGGCGTCCAGCCGTCGTGCCGGTCGCGCACGCACACCGGATCGAAACCGAAACCGCCGTCGAAGCCGTAATGGGGATCGGCCGAGGGATCGGGCTCGCCGAACAGCTCGGGATAGGCGGTGCGGGCGCGCGCCTCGAGCCGCGGCGTGACGACCCCGCCGCCCTGGCGGATGCCGTCGCACAGGCCGGCCATATAGGCGTCGGACTCGGCCTCGGTCGCGAATTCGAAGTCGCGGTCCGGATCATAGGCCGGGTCGCCGGGGCGCGGCCGATAGGTGAGATGAAAGGCGGGCTCATCGGTCGCCGCCTCGGGACGGAGCGCAGGGCTGTGCGCGAATCGGTCCTCTGTCATTTGACAGTATGAACCATAAAGGTTCAAAATAGGAAAGAGGTTTGTGCCAGAATTTGTGAACGGGCCATGCCGGTTTGTTGGATACAAGCAGGAAATACCCTGTCAGTTCTCCTTATGTTCCGATTCGGAAAGACTGGTCGCGCCATGCGACATATGAAGGAGACGACAATGACACTCGCGATTGCAGACGGTGGCACCGGCGCCACCACCGCAGCTGGCGCCCGCGCCAATCTCGGCGCCGACGTTGCGGCAAACATCAACTTCACGCCCGCCGGCGCCGGCGCGGCCGCGCGAACGGTCCAGCAGAAGCTGGAGGAGCGCATTTCGAGCGCGGATTTCACGACCCTGCAGGGCGCGCTCACCGCCGCGGCCGGCAAGGTGCTGACCATCCTGCCGGGCAGCTATAGCCTTTCCTCCACCCTGACCGTCCCTGCGGGCACCACGATCGAAGCCTATGGCGCCACGCTGACCTGGAATGTCCAGACCACGGGACTCAGCCTCGGCAGCGGCGTCAGGGTCTTCGGCGGCACCTATGTCGGCCCCGGCGGCGCGACCTATGCCGACGCCGGGCGCGCCATCCAGTGCTCCGGCACGCCGAGCGGCAATCCATCGACGCAGCCAACCTTTGTCGACGGCCCGCTGATCCGGGATGTCACGATCCGGAACTGGGGCGGCTATGGCGTCCTGCTCGAATATTGCCGCGAGGCCCGGGTGCTCGACAATGTCATCGAGACTGTCGGTTATGCCGGGATCGGCGGTGCCTCGGTCGAAGATGCGTGGATCGAACGCAACAGGATCGACGACGTCGCCGGCACCGGCGCTCCGGACACATATGGCATCTTTTGCGATCGGCGTGAGGGCACCTTGATTCAGTATCCCCAGAGCAAGCGCGTCCGGATCGCCAGCAACATCGTCCGCAACGTGCGGGCATGGGAAGGCATTGACACCCATGGCGGCGAGGACATCGAGATTGTCCACAATCATGTCGAAGGATGCCGCTTCGGCATCGTCGTCGTCGGCGCCGAGGATAGCAACAATGTGCGGCAGTTTGGCGCGAGGCGGGTGAAGATCGCCCACAACACTGTGATCGGCAGCACGCGGGGCGCGGCCATCACCCTTGGCGGCGCAAACGTCCTCAACATCGTCAACGACCATGCCGAAGACTGCCAGATCGTCCACAACATCATCACCGGCGGCGGCAGCGACGGTGACAGCGACGAGGGCTCGATCCGGGTCTACGCCACCAAACGCCTGCTTGTCGAAGGCAACCAACTCAACAAGCCCCGCCGGATCGGCATTCACGTGGTTTTCGAGAATCTCGACGTCGTGGTCCAGAACAACGTGATCGTGGACTGCTGCGACGATATCGCCGCCAGTCCGGCGCATATCCGCGTAACCGGCAACAACAGCAAGGGAGCGATCGTCGGCAATACCAACATCTTCCGGGATACTGCTGCGGCGACCAACGTCTCGGTGGTCTCGATCGAGGTCGCCGGCGAGCTGACCGACCTGGACCTGACCATCAGGGACAACAAGCGGGTCAACCGGCGACCGAGCGGGGATGGTACGCTGATCGTCAATTTCGGCACGACGAGCGGGGTGCACTATCACGACCAGAAGCAGGGCACCGCGACCCTGATCATCACGAATGTCAGCGCGGTGGATGCGGCCGTGACCTTCGACGAGGCATTCCCGGGCAATTTCGCGCCCGTCGTCCAGCTTTCACTCAACTCCGATCCGTTCGGCGGCGGGACGATGTCGCGCACCCCGACGATCGGCGCGTTCGGCATTTCCGCAAGCGGCTTCACCGCCCGGGCGAGAGGGACGAATTTCGAGCCCTTCGGCGGGAACGGAACCTACACGGTCGGCTGGACCGCCACCGTCAGCACCTAGCCGGACCGCGAGCCGCCCGAACCGGGGGCCTTCCTGCCGGTGGCGGGGAGGCCCCTTGGCGCGGGCGGCGTCCGCGAGGCTGGCGCATCTTCGAAGAGGGCCCCGAGGCGGTCGAAATCAAGCCTCCGATTCCGCCTCGATCGGCCGTTCGACGTCCCTGGCGGCCACGTTGATTTTGTTGGATACAAGTAGGAAATGACCGGCTTCATGGGTGTCCTTCACAAGGAAGGAAACCTATCATGACAGCAGATCGCGCCATCAAGGAACCGTGCCGGGTCGCAACGCTCGGTAACATCAGCCTTTCGGGACTTCAAACCGTGGACGGGGTCGCCCTCGCGGCATCCGATCGGGTGCTGGTGCGCCAGCAGGCCACGGCCAGCGACAACGGCATCTGGGAAGCGGCAGCCGGGGCGTGGCAACGCACCATTGATTTCGACGGCGCCGGCGAGGCGGTGGGCGGCACGCAGCTGCTGGTCACCTCCGGCGTTCGCAATGGCGGTACCGCCTGGAAGGTCGCCGGCGAGGGGCCCGTTGCGATCGGCAGCGACCCGCTGCCCTTCGATCCGGTCACGCTCCGCGACACCGTCTCGATCCTCGACTTCGGCGCCGACCGGACCGGCCAGTCCGACAGCACCGCCGCGTTCGACGCCGCCAAGGCGACGGGCAAGAACATCGTTTTTCCCGACGGGACCTACCGGGGGAATTTCGTCCTCTCGACCGACTATCAGTCGCTCATCGCGCTGGGCAGCGTCTGGCTCGGCCACTGGAGCAACGGCATCATCCTGACCCTGGCCGGCCGTGGACAGACCGTCCTCGGCCTGCGGTTCACGGGTTCGGGCTATACCGGCGACGGCATTCTCATCACCGGCGCCGAGTGCAGGCTCTACGGAGTGACGGTTCTCAGCGTGTCCGGGAGGGCGGTTCGCTCCACGGGCGGCGCGACCCATATCGACGGCGGGCAATTCACCACCATCGACACCGGTCCATCGAGCTATGATCTCGAGTTCGACGGCGGGCTCTACAACAGCGTTGTCGGGATCAAGACCAGTCAGCGCGAAGGGGGAATCCTGATCGAGAATGGCGCCGACGCGACCCTGCTCGGCAACCAGTTCGGGAAGCTCACCGTGCAATCCGGCACAGCGCCCAGCAGCGGGCTCAAGGGCTGGGGCAATCGCGTGAACGGCGCGACGGTCTGGAAGACCGCTGCGATCCTGTGGGACGGCAACGGCCATGCGGACCATGTCACCATCGGCGACGGCACCAGCCCCAACCTCAGCCAGATCTGCTGGGGCCCGTCCAACGTGGTGATCAGCGGCAAGACGTTCACGCTGAATTCCAATGTCATCGAGAGCAGCTTCCACCTGGGCCAGGTCGTCTCGGGCGGCGCCGCGATCGTCGTCAACGCGCCGAACAACGATATCTGGCATCCGGAGATCAGCTTCACGCCGGCCCTGTCCGCGTCGGGCGGCAGTCCGGCGATCGGCAACGGGACGCTGGTCGGGACATACAGCCGCGCCGGCCGGGAATGGACCGCGAGGGTCGTCTTCCAGGGCGGCACGACGACGAACTATGGCACCGGCAATTTCTGGGTCACCGCGCCGTTCAAGGCGGCGACGCGGATCGTCGGGTCCGCAAACGTCGCCGAAGACGGGGTCGGGAGCTATCCGGGCGTGGCCGAGGTGCTGGGCGGGGACAACCGGATTCTCGTCACCGCGGGCGTTCCCCCCGTCCCCCAGACCATCGGCGCCGCCTATCCCTTCGCCTGGGGTGCCGGCGACATCATCATCGCGACGGTTTCCGGACAGTTCGCGCCCTAGCTGGCGCGCAAGCGAGCGAAGCGGGCGGGCGACCCCGATCGTATCGAAGGGACGCCCGCCCGCAAGTTGGTTCGCGTGCTTCCGACCCTTGCAACGGCCCGCATTCGGATTAGAAGCGGGCCCCAGCGAAGGGGAGCTCGCTTCATGCATCGAAATCCGTCCCGGCCCTTGTCGCCGCATCTCTCTATCTGGCGCTGGGGTCCGCACATGCTCGTGTCGATCCTGCACCGGGTCACCGGATCGGGCCTCGCGCTCGGCGCGGTGCTGCTCGTCTGGTGGCTGGTCGCCGCCGCGACGAGCGCGGAGGCGTATGACACGTTCAGCGCCGTCATGGGCTGGCTGACCGGCGCGGGCGCGCCCGAGGGCGCGTTCGGGTGGATCGTCTACGCGATCGGCGTGATCGTCGGGGTCGGGCTGGTCTGGGCCTTCTTCCAGCATCTGCTTTCGGGCCTCCGCCACTTCGTCATGGACATGGGCGCGGGCTACGAGCTCAAGACCAACAAGACCTGGGCGGTGGCGACGATCATCGGAGCGCTGCTGCTGACCGCCCTCACCTGGGCCTGGATCGTGTTCGGGAGGGGCGCATGAGCAGCAAGATGGAAACCGCGCTGCGGCAGGTGCGCGGGCTCGGCTCCGCCCGCGAAGGCGCGCGCCACTGGTGGCACGAGCGGGTCAGCGCGATCGCGACCCTGATCCTCTCCGGCTGGTTCGTCGCCTCGATCCTGCGCCTGCCCGCCTATGACCGCGGCACGATCACCGAATGGCTGGGATCGCCGCTCGCCGCGGTGCCGATGGCGCTGCTCGCCATCTCGACCTTCTGGCACCTCAAGATGGGCCTGATCGTCGTCGTCGAGGATTATGTGCACGAGGAGGGCAGCAAGCTCTTCTGGGTGACGCTCATCAACTTCCTCGCCATCCTGGGCGCCGGCCTCGCCCTCTTCGCCATCGTCAAGATCGCCACGACCGGGAGCGCCGCATAATGGCCGAGGCCTACAAGATCATCGACCATACGTACGACGTGGTCGTCGTCGGCGCCGGCGGCTCGGGCCTGCGCGCGACGATGGGCGCCGCGCAGGGCGGCCTCAAGACGGCGAACATCACCAAGGTCTTCCCGACCCGCAGCCACACCGTCGCCGCCCAGGGGGGTGTTGCGGCGTCGCTCGGAAACATGGGGCCGGACCACTGGACCTGGCACATGTACGACACGGTCAAGGGTTCCGACTGGCTCGGCGACCAGGACGCGATCGAATATATGGTCCGGGAAGCCCCGGCGGCGGTCTACGAGCTCGAACATGCCGGGGTGCCGTTCAGCCGCACCGACGACGGCCGCATCTACCAGCGCGCCTTCGGCGGCATGATGCAGAATATGGGCGAAGGGCCGCCGGCGCAGCGCACCTGCGCGGCTGCCGACCGCACCGGCCATGCCATGCTGCACGCGCTCTACCAGCAGAGCCTGAAGTACGACGCCGATTTCTACATCGAATATTTCGCGCTCGACCTGATCATGGAGAACGGCGCCTGCCGCGGCGTCGTCGCGCTCTGCATGGAGGACGGATCGATCCACCGCTTCCGCGCGCAGGCGGTTGTGCTGGCGACCGGCGGCTACGGCCGCTGCTACTTCACCGCGACCTCGGCGCACACCTGCACCGGCGACGGCGGCGGCATGGTGCTGCGCGCCGGCCTGCCGCTGCAGGACATGGAGTTCGTCCAGTTCCACCCGACCGGCATTTACGGCGCCGGCGTCCTCATCACCGAGGGCGCGCGGGGCGAGGGCGGGTATCTGACCAATTCCGAGGGTGAGCGCTTCATGGAGCGCTATGCGCCGAGCGCGAAGGATCTCGCGTCACGCGACGTCGTGTCGCGCTCGATGGCGATGGAGATCCGCGAAGGACGCGGCGTCGGCCCGCACAAGGACCATATCTACCTCCACCTCGATCATATCGCGCCGGAGATCCTGGCCGAGCGGCTGCCCGGCATCACGGAAAGCGGCAAGGTGTTCGCCGGCGTCGATCTGACGCGCCAGCCGCTGCCGGTCACGCCGACCGTGCACTACAATATGGGCGGCATCCCGACCAACTTCCACGGCGAGGTCGTGACGATCCGCGACGGCAATCCGGACAGCGTGGTGCCGGGCCTGTTCGCGGTCGGCGAGGCGGCCTGCGTCTCGGTCCACGGCGCCAACCGGCTCGGCTCGAACAGCCTGATCGACCTGGTCGTGTTCGGCCGCGCCACGGGCCTCAGGCTCTCGGAAATCCTGAAGCCGAATGCGGCGCAGGCACCGCTGCCGGCCGAAGGCGCGGAGCTGGCGCTCGCCCGGCTCGACAGGTTCCGCTTTGCCGACGGCAATTCACCGACCGCCGAGATCCGCACCGAGATGCAGCGCAACATGCAGACCCACTGCGCGGTGTTCCGCACCGACGAGCTGATGAAGGAAGGCGTCGACAAGCTCGCGAAGACCTATCAGCGGATGAACGACATCCAGGTCACCGACCGCAGCCTGATCTGGAACACCGACCTGATCGAGACGCTGGAGCTCGACAATCTGATTTCGCAGGCCAGCGTCACTATCGCCGGCGCGGTCAACCGCAAGGAAAGCCGCGGCGCCCATGCGCACGAGGACTATCCCAACCGCGACGACAAGAACTGGATGAAGCACACCGCGTCCTGGTTCGAAGGCTGGGGCGGCCAGGGCGGCAAGGTCACCCTCGATTACCGCCCGGTCCACGAATATACGCTGACCGACGAGGTCCAGTACATCAAGCCGAAGGCGCGGGTGTACTAGCGGCGCCGGCCGGGGGGCTCGAGGATATGATGGACGCCCGAAGCCGCGCCGCCTTCCTCGCCCTCATCGCCGTGCAGGCGTTGCATTCGGCCGAGGAATATCGGTTTCGGTTGTATGACGTCTTTGCGCCCACCCGCATCCTCAGCGAAGCGATCGGCCCCGATCGCGCTACCGGCTTCCTGATCGGCACCGCGGCGCTCCTGATCGTCGCCGTCGGCAGCTATGTCGCCTCGACCCGGTCCGGACACAAGACGGCGCAGGGATTGGCCTGGTTCTGGGCGCTGCTCGAGATCGCCAACGGGCTCAATCATGTCGCGGTGGCGCTGGCGGCCGGCGCCTATTTCCCGGGGGTCGCGACCGCGCCCTTCCTGCTGGCGCTCGGCGGCGTGCTGGCATGGCGCCTGGCCCGCGGCCGCGCGTTCATCGAAGGGAATTGAACGCCGGTCGAAACGGCCGGGGCATCTCGTCCGTCCCCCGCTAGCCACCGCTTTGCGCGGGACCGACAATGGGGAAGTCCGTCATGCGCATCCCGATCGCCATCTTCGCCGCGCTGGCCTTCGCCGCCGGTGTGGCCGCGCAGCCGCCGGCCGGCTACCATCTCGTCCCGGGCTCGCTCGAGCCGGGGCGGGGGCCGGACGGGAACAGTGTCTTCATCGACGCGCCGGAGGGGCTGATCCTGGTCGATACCGGCCGGCATCCGGCGCACCGCGACGCGCTGCTCGCCTATGCGCGGCAGCGCGGGCGACCGGTGGCGGCGATCGTCAACACCCACTGGCATCTCGATCACAGCACCGGCAATGCCGAGATCCGCGCCGCCTACCCCGAGGCGCCGCTCTATACGAGCAACGCCATCGAGGGGGCGCTGACCGGCTTCATGGCGCGCAGCCGGGCGAGCACCCAGCGCCAGCTCGACGCCGGGCAGATACCCGAGGCGAACCTCGCCGAGGTCCGGCGGGCCTTTGCGGTGATGGACCATCCGGACTCGCTGCGTCCGACCCGGCCGGTCACGCGATCGGGCGAGATGGCGATCGCGGGGCGCCGGTTGCAGGTGAATCTCGCCGCCTTTGCCGCGACCGAAGGCGACGTCTGGCTCTACGATCCGGTGGCGCGGGTCGCGGTGGTCGGCGACCTCGTCGTCGCGCCGGTGCCGTTCATGGACACCGCCTGCCCGGAAGGCTGGCGCCGCGCGCTGGGCGAGATCGCCGCGGCGCCGTTCGAGGTGCTGATCCCCGGCCATGGCGCGCCGATGACGCGGTCGGAGTTCACGGCGTGGCGGACCGCGTTCGACAATCTGCTCGACTGCGGCGCCTCGGACCGGCCACGGGCGGACTGTATCGGCGGCTGGCGGCGCGATGCGGTCGCGTTCATCCCGGCCGGGCGCGAGGCGATGATCGACGGCCTTGCCGGTTACTATGTCGACAGCCGCCTGCGTTCGGCGCCGGAGGAGCGGCGGCGCTACTGCCCGCCGGCTTGACGCGGTCGCTCAGGTTCAAGACCTTCCGTTCGCCCTGAGCTTGTCGAAGGGCTGTCTTTCTTCTCTAGGATAGAAGGGCAGGGCTTCGACAAGCTCAGCCCGAACGGGAGCTTGATTGGCCGTGGACAGCTACATCCTCGTCAAGACGATCCACATTCTCAGTGCCACGATCCTGTTCGGCACCGGGCTCGGCACCGCCTTCTTCTTCTGGTCGGCGCGCCATGCCGGTGACGCGGCGCGGCTGCAGGCGGCGCGCACGACCGTCAGGGCCGATTTCCTCTTCACCCTGCCGGCGGTGATCGTGCAGCCGCTGAGCGGCGCCTGGCTGGCGGCGCACACCGGCTATGACGGGACCGAGGCCTGGCTGATGTGGACCTATGGCCTCTACATCCTCGCCGGCGTGTGCTGGCTGCCCGTGGTCTGGATCCAGGCGCGGATGGCGCGGATGCTGGCCGCCAAGATCGCGGGCGGGCCGTTCGATGCCGCCCGGTTCGACCGGCTCTTCCGCTGGTGGTTCGCACTCGGCTGGCCGGCCTTCATCGGGCTGGTCGCGGTCTTTTTCCTGATGGTGGCAAAGCCGTCATGACCGCGCGCGTCCTCGTCATCGGCGGCTACGGCAATTTCGGCTCGTACATCGCCCGCCGGCTGGCGGCCGATCCGAACGTGACTTTGCTGATCGGTGGACGGTCGCAGGGCAAGGCGGCGGCGTTTCTCGGCCAGCTCGAGACAGCGAACCCGGCCGGGGCCGTCGCGATCGACATCGACGGCGATGTCGGCGCGGCGCTCGCGGCGGCGCGGGCGGACGTGGTGATCCACACCGTCGGGCCCTTCCAGAAGCAGGGCTACCGCGTCGCCGAGGCCTGCATCGCGGCGGGCGCGCATTATCTCGACCTCGCCGACGCCCGCGCCTTCGTCGGCGGCATCGGCGCGCTCGACGAACAGGCGCGCGCGGCCGGCGTCGCGGTCGTCACCGGCGCAAGCTCGGTGCCCTGTCTCAGCGCCGCGGTGATCGACCACTATCGCGGCCGGTTCGCCCGGCTCGACAGCGTCGACTACGGGATCAGCGCAGCGCAGCAGACCAATCGCGGCCTCGCCACCGCCTCGGCGGTGCTGAGCTATATCGGCCAGCCGTTCCGGGCGCTGCGCGATGGCGCGTGGGTCACCATCCATGGCTGGCAGGATCTCCACGCCGAAACCTATCCCGAGCTCGGCCGGCGCTGGTTCGGCAATTGCGACATTCCCGATCTCGACCTCTTCCCGGCGCGCTGGCCGGAGCTGCGCACCGTCCGCTTCTGCGCGGGCCATGAGGTCGCCCCGCTCCACCTCGGCACCTGGGCGCTCTCCGGCCTCGTCCGTGCCCGGCTGCTGCCGTCGCTCGACCGGATGGCGCCGTTTCTGCTCAGGGCCGCCTTCCTGTTCGATCCGCTGGGATCGGGGCGAAGTGGCATGCATGTCTATCTGGCCGGCACCGATGCGGACGGCGCGGCGAAGACGATCCGTTTCTTCCTGATCGCGCGCTCGGGTCATGGACCCTATATTCCCTGCATGCCCGCGATCCTTCTCGCGAAGCGACTGGCGGCCGGCGAACCCGTGGCGGCGGGCGCGCGGGCGTGCCTCGATCTCATCGATCTCGACACCTATCTCGCCGCGCTGGACGGGCTCGACATTTCGGTCGTCGTCGAGGGCGGCGATGCCTGAGCTGGCCGGCGAGCCCTGGTCCTGGCGCGACGATGCCGCCGTGCCGGACTTCGGCGAGAGGCCGCTGTTCGTGTTCGACGGCGTCTGCGTGTTGTGCTCGGGTGGCGCGGCCTTCATCATGCGGCACGACCGCGAAGGCCGGGTCGACATGGCCCCGGCGCAGGGCGCGCTCGGCGCGGCGCTCTACCGTCATTACGGGCTGGCGATGGACGACACCTATCTGTTCCTGAGGGGCGGACGGGCGTTCACCAGGAGCGCGGGCTATCTCGAGCTGTTCTCGGTGCTCGGCGGCTGGTGGCGCCTGCTGAAGGCGATGCAGGTGCTGCCGGAGGCCTTTCGCGACTGGCTCTACGACCGGGTCGCGGCCAATCGCTACCGCTGGTTCGGCAAGGCGGACTATTGCGCGCTGCTGACCGAGGACCAGCGGGCGCGGCTGATCGGCTGACTAGATTCTTGTGTGACCAGAGTCCCAACCCGTTCGGGCTGAGCTTGTCGAAGCCCTGCCCTTGCCTTCTGCAGCAAAGAAGGACAGCCCTTCGACAGGCTCAGGGCGAACGGTTTTGTTTCATCCTGACTACGGAGGCCGCGAGTCAGGCCATGCCGTTGAAGGCGAGCTGGGTGATCCGGCCCGCCTCGACATCATATTCGACACCGAAGAAGGCGGGTCCACCGTCGCAGACGATCGCCGGGTCGTGCCGCCACCGATCGGGGTCGCGGGCGTGGTCGTCCACGTCGCGCGGATAGGCGTTGCCGTAGATGAAGCGCCGGCCGCCGCGGGTGATGCCGACATATTGCCGCCGCCAGTCGGCCGGGAAACGGGACCAGTCCGGGTCGTCCGGATCGCGCCGCGCCCGCAGCGCCGCTGCCGTGGCGGTCTCCAGCGCGGCGATGTCGGCGGCCGCGGGCTGCCAGCTGCCGTCGCCCGGCGCAGGCGTCTGGCGCGAGCATTGCTCGAGGATCGTCCGGCTGGCCGAAGCGGGCAGCACGACCGCATCGGCGGGGAGCGGCGCCGTCACCGCAGGCGATGGTGCGGCGGGCGCGGTCGCATCCACCGGCCCGCCGCAGGCCACGAGGAGACCGAGCCAGGGAAGCATGGGGAAACGCATGCGGAGAGCTTGCGCGAAAACGCTTCACCGCAGGGAACTTGACGACGAACCGTGCATTACATACGACGAGTTGAGTCCACAAAAGGAGTCGTCCAACCATGTCGCTGCTCTCCACGGACCGGTCGCCCGGGACGAAGCTGGCGCTCGCCATCTTCATCGGCTTCCTGCTTTCCTTCCCGCTCTTCACCGTCTGGCTGCTGGTCTACGACCGGCAGCAGCAATCGGAATTCGCGCGTTCCAGCATTGCCGAAGGATGGGGCGGCCCGCAGGTGATCGCCGGGCCGACGCTCGCCATCCCCTATCGCGCCACGACCAGCGAGACCGTCACCGAGAACGGCCAGCAGGTCACCCGGTCGCGACAGATCTGGCAGGAGCTGACGCTCGCGCCGGAGGTTGCCGACCTTGCGACCGAGGTCCGCCCCGAACGGCGGTCGCGCTCGATCTACGAGGTGGTGGTCTATGACAGCCGGGTGAGCGGGCGCGCGCGCTTCGCGATGCCGGCCGATCTGTCGCAGCTCGGCATCGCGGCGGCGGACATGGACCTGACCCGCGCCGAATTGCGCTTCGGCCTTTCCGATCCGCGCGGCCTCGGCGCCAATCCGCGGATCCGCGTCGGCGGGCAGACATTGCGGCTCCAGCCCGGCGGCGGCAGCGCGGCCACCGGCGGCCGCGGCTTCTTCGCCCGGGTCGATGCCGCCGGGCTTGCCGGTCGGCCGCTCCAGGTCGAATTCGCCTACGAGTTCCGCGGCAACGGGGCGCTGAGCCTGGCGCCGCAGGCCGGCGACACGCGCTGGCGGGTCCATTCCGCATGGCCGCATCCGAGCTTTCAGGGGAGCTTCCTGCCGGGCGACCGGACGGTCGCGGCCAACGGCTTCACCGCCGTCTACCGCGTCGGCAATCTCGCGCTCGGCCAGCCGCTGGTCTGGACTGGCGCGCCGAACACGGCGTCCGCGCCGTCAGGCCCGTCGGTCGCGACCGACGACTATGGCGGGCGGCAGGTCGCCGCCGCGCCCAACGGCGCCCAGATCGCACAGATCAGCCTCGTCCAGCCGGTCGACCTCTATTCGCAGGTCAACCGCGCGACGAAATACGGTTTCCTGTTCATCGGCTTCACCTTCCTCGCCTTCCTGATGTTCGACGTGATCGGCGGCGTCCGCGTCTCCGGGGTCGAATATCTGCTGGTCGGTGTCGGGCTGGTGCTGTTCTTCGTGCTGCTGCTCGCCTTTGCCGAGGTGATCGGCTTCACGCCGGCCTATCTGGTCGCGGCCGGCGCGATCGCGGCGCTCAACACCGCCTATTCCGCGGCGGTGCTGAAGAGCTGGCGGCGCGCCGCCTTCATCGGCGCGCTGCTCGCCGGCCTCTATGCGGTGCTCTACGTGCTGCTCAGCCTCGAAGCCTATTCGCTGCTGATCGGATCGCTGCTGCTCTTCGCCGCGCTGGCCGCGGTGATGTACGTGACCCGCGGCCTCAACTGGGGCGGACGCGGCGATCACCCCGAAACGGTTGAGACGCCGGTCACCACGGCGTAGCATTCCGGAGCCGTTCCGGCTAAAGGCGCCCCCTTGCCGCTGAGGGAGATGATCTCCCCGACAGGCGGGAGGGGGCGTTGCCGGTTCGATCGACAGTCGTTGCGTTGGTGTCGGCGATGCTGGCGGTGTCGGGGGCTGCGGCCGAAGAGGCCGCGCTCGGCTATGCCCTGGCGCGCGTGCCCGCCGGGCCGGCCGGCCAGCCCCAGGCGGCGGCGCGGGTGGTCCAGGGAATCCTCGGCTATACGCGCTGGCCCGCCGCGCCGCGCACTTTGCGTGTCTGCATCGCCGGCGCGGCGCGTCATGCCGGGCTGATCGGTGCCGCGCCGGGCCCCGGCCCCCAGATCACCGCCCGGCGCATCGCATCGCCCGGCGCGGCGAGAGCCGAGGACTGCGAGGCGGTCTATCTCGGCGCGATGGCCGCGGCCGATCGCGCCGCCCTGCTCGGGCGGATGCGCGGCCAGGCGGTGGTGACGATCGACGAGACCGATCCGTCGTGCCGCGCCGGCGCGATGTTCTGCCTGCGCTTCGCGCGCACCGACGTCGGCCTCGAGCTCAACCTCGATGCCGTGTCGCGCAGCGGGGTCCGCGTCGACCCCCGCGTCCTGCGACTCTCCGGCGCGGCGGGAGATTCGTAGTGTCTGCGACGCCTTCCCGCCCGACCATCCGCCACGCGCTCGCCCGGGTCCACGCGCGGGTGACATTGTTCGCCGTCGCCCTGTCCGCGCTGGCGATGCTGCTCGTCGGCTACCTCGCCGCGCGGGACTATGCGCAGAAGGAGGTGCGCCTCATCGCCGCCGCCGCCGCCTACAATGTCGAGGCGGCCCTGGTCTTCGAGGATCGCACGGCCATGGCCGAGGCGCTCGCGCCGCTGGTGCGGGCCGGCGATGTCGAGCAACTCGTCGTCCGGACGACGGACGGGCGCGAGATGTATGCCTGGCAGGCGGATTCGAGCGGCCCCCATTTCCCGGGAGAGCGGGCCGTGCGCGGGCTTGCCATGCTGTCGCCGGCAATAGCGCCCGTCACCTATCAGGGGCAGCGGATCGGCGAGGTGGAGCTGAAGGGCAGCGGGGCCGGGCTGGCGCACCTGCTGCTGCGCGGGCTGGCCGGCATGCTGGCCTGCCTGCTGGTCATCGCCATCGTCGCCCGCGCGCTGTCGCGCCGCCTGCAGCGCACCGTCGCCGATCCGCTGGCGGCGATCGCCCGGGTCGCGCACGAGGTCCGCCAGGAGCGCGCCTTCGAGCGGCGGGTGCCGGGGGCGGAGATCGCCGAGATCGATTCGCTCGGCGACGACTTCAACGCGCTGCTGGCCGAGCTCGACGCATGGCGCACCCATGTGGAATCGGAACATGAGACGCTCGCCTATCGCGCCACCCACGACGCGCTGACCGGCCTTCCCAACCGCGCCTTCTTCGAGAACCAGATCGCCCGGGCGCTCGAGGAGGCGGGGGCGGCGGAGGCGACGGTCGGCCTGCTCTATCTGGACGGGGACGGTTTCAAGGCGGTCAACGACCGCCACGGCCACGCCGTCGGGGATGCCGTGCTGATCGAGATGGCGGCGCGGATCCGGGCGTGCGCGGGGCCGGCGGACGTGGTCGCCCGGCTCGGCGGCGACGAGTTCGTCGTGCTGCTGACCGGCGCCGATGCGGCCACGCGGGCTGCGCCGCTGGCCGCGGACATCGCCGCCGCCGCGCGGGCCGTCTTCGTCCTGCCGGACGGCAGCGAGATCGCGCCGAAGCTCAGCGCGGGTGTGGCGCTCTATCCCGAACACGGGCGCGATGCGGCGACGCTTTTGCGCAAGGCCGACCGCGCCATGTATGCCGAAAAGAAACGCCGCGCGGGACTTGGGAACGGGGAGCAGTGAGGTGAACATGGGAGTGGGCTTCATGTCGGTGCCGGGTCATCGCCTTGCGCTGGCGGGATTTGCCGCGCTCGCCCTGTCGGCCTGCCAGACGGTGCCGCCGGGATCGGCGGGGCTCACCGCCCCGCAGGTGGCGGCGCTGCAGGCGCAGGGTTTCGTCGAGGCCGATGCGGGCTGGGCGTTCGACATGTCGAGCCGGCTGCTCTTCCCGACTGACGGCAGCCAGATCGATCCGGGGCAGGCCGGCGTCGTGCGCCGGATCGCCGCCGCCCTGTGCGCGGTCGAAATCCGCAGCGCCGTGGTGGAAGGCCACGCCGACAGCACCGGCACGCGCGACTACAACCGGCAGCTGTCGGAGCGCCGGGCGCTCGCCGTCGCCAACGCGCTGGTCGAAGGCGGCATGGCGCGCGGACAGCTCCGCGCCGAAGGGCTCGGCGACACCCGGCCGGTCGAGAGCAATGCGACGGCGGGCGGCCGGGCGGAAAACCGGCGGGTGGTGATCATCGTCCCGTCGTCGGGCGCGGGGCAGGGGCCCTGCCCGGTAACGTAGCTGTTTGAAGAGAGCCCGATTCACGCTTTCGGCGAGCGCGCGGACCGCGCTCTTACCTCAAACGATCGGGCTCTGGCGCCAGCGCAGATTGTCGCGTGACAGCTGGTCGATGCGGGTGACGCCCATCAGCCGCATGCCACGCGCGATCTCGGCCTGGAGCTTGCCGAGCGCGCCTTCGACGCCGGCCTGCCCGCCGGCCGCCAGCGCGTAGAGATAGAGCCGCCCGCCCGAACAGGCGGTCGCGCCGACGCTCAGGGCCTTCAGCACATGGCTGCCGCGCCGGATGCCGCCGTCGCAGATCACCTCCAGCCTGTCGCCGACCGCATCGACGATCTCGGCGAGCTGGTCGAACGGTGCGCGGCTGCCGTCCAATTGGCGGCCGCCATGGTTGGAGACGTAGATCGCGCTCGCCCCGATCTCGACCGCGCGGCGCGCATCGGCGACCGACATCACCCCCTTGAGCGCGAACGGCCCGCCCCAGTCTGCCCGGATCGCCTCCGCCGCCTTCCAGTCCATCGCCGGATCGAACATGCGGTTGATATAGTCGGCGACGCCTGAGGCGACCGAGCTGCCGTGGGTGACATAATCCTTGATCGTCGCGAGTGAGAACGGCTCTTTCAGGAGATAGTCGAGCGTCCAGCCGGGGTGGGCGGCGAAGCTCGCCAGCGACCGGGGCGTCCAGCGCGGCGGGGTGGTGAAGCCCGTCCGGAGGTCGCGCTCGCGGTTGCCCCCGACGATCGTGTCGACGGTGAGCGCGATCGCGTCGAACCCGGCGTCCTTGCAGCGCTGGACGAGCGCCCGGTTGAGGCCGGGATCGCGGTGGACGTAGAGCTGGAAGAGCTTGGGTGTGGAGACGGTGCGGCCGATCTCCTCGATGCTGACCGTGCCGATCGTCGAGATGCCGAAAAAGGTGCCGAACTTCTCGACCGCGCGGCCGACGGCGCGCTCGCCCTCCCAGTGGAACAGCCGCTGCATCGCGGTCGGCGACAGCATCAGCGGCATCTCGATCCGGCGACCCATGACGGTCACCGACATGTCGATGTTGGCGACGCCGGCCAGCACGTTGGGGACGAGGTCGCAGTCGTCGAAGGCGGCGGTGTTGCGCTTGAGGGTCACCTCGTCGTCGGCGCCGCCGTCGATATAGTGGAAGACCGGCCCCGGCAGCCGCCGCTGCGCCAGCCGCCGGAAATCCTCGACATTGTGGCAGTGCTTCAGGCCCATCCTTGCCCCCTCGGCCCCGGGGTCTAGCACAGCTCTCCGGCTTCGCTGCGCCATTGTTTTTCGCCGGGAACGGCGCGCGGATGTTGCGCCGGGTTGCCGGCAGGACTAGCAGCGCGCCTAGCGCGCCGCTTCGGCGGCCGCGTCGAACCACGCGTCAACGGAGGCACTTGCGCAGATGGCCAAGATCGAACCGCGCACCATTTCCCAGAAGGACAAGGAGCGCATCCGCATCCTGTTCATGGCCAAGCATGCCTTGTGGGGCGGCGGGATGCACCCCGAGGACGGCAACCACGCCATCTATCATCACGAGGTGCGCAGTGCGCTCGAGGCGCTGGGCCTCAACCTCACCTTCGCCAACAAATATGACGTGCTGTACGAAAAGCCGCCGGTCGATTTCGTCTTCCCGCTGCTCAACCGCGGCGGCTTCGTCAATTCCGAGATGATGATCCCGCTGCTCTGCAACAAGCACGGCCTGCCTTATATCGGCGGCAGCCCGATCATCCGCGGGCTCGGCGACGACAAGCACCTGTCCAAGCTGGTCGCGGAGCGCGCCGGCGTGCCGACCGCGCCCTGGACCTGCTACCGCCGCGGTGCCCCTGTCGAGGAATCGGCTTTGCCGCCGGGCGACCGCTGGGTGACCAAGCCGGTCGCCTCCTCGGCCTCCTGGGCGATCTCCGACGCGCGCGACTGGCCGACGGTGCGCAACGCGGTGGCGGACATCCACGCCCAGGGCCATGACGCGATCGTCGAGCCCTATCTCGACGGCTACGACGTCCAGGTCGCCTTCATCACCGTCGACCGGCCGGTCATGCTGCCGATGCTGATCTACGAGCGGGAAGATACCCAGCGCCTGTGGACCTATTACGAGAAGCGCGACCTCATCCAGAACAACGAGAAGTCGACGCTGAAGCGGTTCGACGATCCGGAATGGGCGCCGATCGTCGCCGATTATGCCGCCAAGGTGGCGCGCGAGTTCGAGCCGTTCGACTATGGCCGGATCGAGTTCCGGCTCGACCGCAACAAGGGCGAGGTCAATTTCATCGAGATCAACCTCAACTGCAATCTGTGGTCGGAAAAGGTGATGGCGAAGGCGGCTGCCGCGGCGGGCCTCAGCCATGGCCAGCTGCTCGAGACGATCCTGGCCGAGAGCATGCGCCGGCAGGGCGTGCTCGCCAATGTCCGCTGACGGCCGCTTCACGATCGTCATCCTGGCGGCGCAGCGGGACGGCAAGCTCGACCCGCTCGCCGCCGAGGCCGGCGTCACCCACAAATGCCTGGTGCCGATCTGCGGCAAGCCGCTGCTGACCCACGTTCTCGACGCGCTCAGGACGGTGGACGGGATCGACAGCGTCCGCATCTCGGTCGAGGCCGGGGCAGAGGAGATGCTGCGTCCGCTCACCGACGCCTCCGGCCTGCCGATCCTGTTCACCGTCTCGACCGCCACGATCACCGACAGTGTCTATGCCGCGGCCGAGGGCGCGACCGGGCCGATCGTCGTCACCACGGCCGACAATGTGCTGGTCACCGAAGGACCGATCCGCGCCGTGGCCGACCGGCTGCTGGGCGGCGATGACGCCGTGGTCGCGCTCGCCCGCAAGGAGGACATCCAGGCCGCCCACCCCGAGGCGCAGCGCAATTTCTACGAATTCAGGGATGGCGGCTTTTCCAACTGCAACCTCTACGGCCTGTCGCGGCAGGGCCTCAGGGCGGCCGAGGCGTTCCGCGAGGGCGGGCAGTTCTTCAAGAATCCGATGCGGATCGCGCGCGCCTTCGGCCTGATGAACCTCATCCGCATGCGCTTCGGCTGGGTCACGACCGAGGATGCGATGCGGCGGATCGGCAAGCGCTTCGGGATCAAGGCGTCGCGCGTCATCCTCGATGACGGCGCCTATGCGGTCGACGTCGACAACGAGCGAACCTACCGGATCGCCGCCCTGCTGATGGAACGGCGGATGGCCGCGAGCGGGCGCTCTTAGGCCATTGAGCCCATCCGCGCTTGCCGCTATCCCGCTCGCCAAGGGGAGAGGTCATGGCCAAGTTCACGCTTCCGAAGAACAGCAGGATCACCAAGAAGGGCAAGGCGCACGCCGCCCCGGCCGGCGCGACGCGCACCAAATCGTTCAAGGTCTACCGCTACGATCCGGACAGCGGCGAAAATCCGCGCTACGACACGTTCGAGGTCGATCTCGACAGCTGCGGGCCGATGGTCCTCGACGCGCTGATCAAGATCAAGAGCGAGCAGGATTCGACGCTCACCTTCCGCCGCTCGTGCCGCGAGGGCATCTGCGGCTCCTGCTCGATGAACATGGACGGCAAGAACGGCCTCGCCTGCACCACCGCGATCGAGGATCTGAAGGGCGAGGTCCGCATCACGCCGCTGCCGAGCATGGACGTGATCAAGGACCTGGTGCCCGATTTCACCCATTTCTATGCGCAATATGCCTCGATCGAGCCCTGGCTGAAGACCAAGACGCCGGCGCCGGCGGGCAAGGAGCGGCTGCAGAGCCCCGAGGACCGGGCGAAGCTGGACGGCCTCTACGAATGCATCCTGTGCGCCTGCTGCTCGACCTCGTGCCCGAGCTACTGGTGGAACAGCGACAAGTTCCTGGGGCCCGCGATCCTGCTCCAGGCCTATCGCTGGCTCGCCGACAGCCGCGACGAATATGCCGGCGAACGGCTCGACGAGCTCGAGGACCCGTTCCGCCTCTATCGCTGCCACACGATCATGAACTGCGCGAACGTCTGCCCCAAGGGCCTCAGCCCCGCCAAGGCGATCGCCGAGACCAAGAAGATGCTGGTGGAGCGGGCGGTCTGATGCCTCCCCTCCCGCTTGCGGGAGGGGATCGAGGGGAGGGCCTGTTCGATCGGGCAATCCATGCTCCGGACCGCCCCTCCCCCATGGAACAGTACGGCCGTACTGTTCCATCCTCCCGCGAGCGGGAGGGGAGTTGATGGACGTCCATCCGCTCATCGGCCACGCCCCCGATCCGGATCATCCGGGCTGGTGGACGTGGGATCTGCCGCAGGACGGCCGCTTCTACAACACCGTCGGCAAGCTGCTGGTCCGCGCCGACGGGCCGGGGCGGGGGACGTTCCGGATGTTTCCGGACGAGACCCATCTCAATCTCGGTGGCGGCGTCCATGGCGGCGCGCTGATGACCTTCATCGACATGGCGATGTTCGCCGGCAGCGCCGTGGCGCTGGGCACACGGGTCGGCGGCGTCACGCTCGATTGCCATGTGCGCTTCCTCGCGCTGGTGCGGACCGGGTCGCCGATCGATGCCGAGGTCGAGGTGCTGCGCCAGTCCGGGCGCACCCTGTTCGTCCAGGGGCGCGTCGTCCAGGATGGCGAGGCGGTGGCGTCCTTTTCCGGCGGCCTGTTGCGGGCGGCCGACGCATGACCACCGTTTCGGACCGCTACCGCGCCCTCCTCGCTGCGGGCGAGCTCAGGCCTGACCCCGATCAGGAACGCGCCGTCGCGGCGCTCGACCGGCTGCAGGCGGCGCTCGCCGAGGTGCCGAAGAAGGGCAGCATCCTGTGGCGCCTGGCGGGCAGGAAGGTGCAGCCGCCCGGCGGCATCTACATGTGGGGCGGCGTCGGGCGCGGCAAATCCATGCTGATGGACCTCGCTTTCGACACGATCGATTGCGAACCGAAGCGCCGCGTCCATTTCAACGAATTCATGCTGGAGATGCATGAGCGCCTTCGCGCCGCCAGGGCCAGGGAGGAGGGCGATCCGATCCCGCCGGTCGCGAAGGCAGTCGCGGCCGAGGCGAAACTGCTCTGCTTCGACGAGATGATCATCAACAACAGCGCCGACGCGATGATCCTGTCGCGGCTGTTCACCCAGCTTCTCGACGCCGGCGTGACCGTGATCACCACCTCCAACCGGCCGCCCCGCGACCTCTACAAGGGCGGGCTCAACCGCGAGCTGTTCCTGCCCTTCATCGCCCTGATCGAGCAGAAGCTGGAGGTGATGCCGCTGAACGGCCCGACCGACTACCGGCTGGAGCGCCTCGGCGGCATGCCGACCTGGTATGTGCCGAACGGGCCGGCGGCGAGCGCGGCCCTCTCCGAAGCCTTCTTCCGCCTCACCGACTATCCGGTCGAGGATCGCGCCAAGGTGCCGACCGAGGAACTGGCGATCCCCGGCGGGCGGACGTTGCATGTGCCCAAGAGCCTGAAGGGCGTCGCCGTCTTCTCGTTCAAACGGCTGTGCGGCGAGGCGCGCGGCGCCAGCGACTATCTCGCCATCGCCCGGCATTTCCACACGGTCATCCTGGTCGGCATTCCGAAGCTCGGCCCCGAAAACCGCAACGAGGCCGCCCGCTTCGTGACGCTGATCGATGCGCTCTACGAGCACAAGGTGAAGCTCCTCGCCGCCGCCGATGCCGAACCGCAGGCGCTCTATCCGGCAGGCGACGGCGCCTTCGAATTCGAGCGCACCGCCTCGCGCCTGATGGAGATGCAGAGCGAGGACTATCTCGCGAAGGGGCACGGGGTGGAGTAGCGTTCCGGTTCGGCCCAGCGCTGGCCGGCACCGACAGGAAGACCGGGGGGCACGATGAACGACTATATCCTTCTCATGCATGCCGACGCCGGCGACGGCGAGACACCGGAGCTCTGGGCAGACTATCTCTCGCGGCTCCGCGAGATGGGCGTCTTGCAGGGCGGCAGCGCGATCGGCGCGGGCGAAGTCCTCCGCAAGGAGGGCGCCGCCGGCCCCGTCACCAGCCATCTGTCAGGTTATGTCCGCGTCCAGGCCCCGGACATGGGCGCGGCAAGGGCGCTCGTGGCCGGCAACCCCGTTTTCGAATGCGGAGGATCGGTGGAGATCAGGGAATTGCCGCGCGACTGATGGAGATGCAGGGCGGGGCCTGCCTCGCGAAGGGGCACGGGGTGGAGTAGCGGGATCGGCCTTTGACCGTTGCGCGGATTCAGCTCACGGCGCATGATTGAATCATGAAACGAATGGTTATTGCCAGTTATTCCAAGCGAAGGGCGATCGCCATTCTTTTGGGGCCGATTGTGGCCTTGGTGCTTTTGTATATCCTCCTGTCGCCATATTCGCTGGACTATTTGCTTTCGCGGGAGAATTTTGAGCGACATGGGCCGATCGGTATGGTCGCAGTCTTGGCGTGGCTGGGCATGATTTTCTATCAATTGATCACGATACTGATCCTGAATAAGGAATTCATATCGATAGATGAAAACACGCTCTTCGTAGGCTACTCCAATAAAGGCTCAATTCGACTGTTTAAGCCCGAAGACGCGATTGTAAAAGAGGGCCTGCTGGGAGATCGTGTGATTCTGCCTAGATCGGATGGATCTAATTTAACTCTTCACACCGGGATGGCAAATGTTAGCGGCAATCAACTTGTCAGGCTGATTGCAAACGCGCGAGAACGTCAAGATTAGATTGGACGAGCGCTCAAATTTGTGAATGGCGGCTTTGTCGCCGATTATGGCCAAATCTGTTCCCCGACCCCGCTTGACGCCGCGCCGTTTCCGGTGATCGTGCGCCGCCAAACAGGGAGGATTTTCATGCGCTTCGCTCGATTCGCCGCGGTGGCTGCCGCGTTGCTTGCCACGGCCGCCGTTGCCCAGCCCGACCGGGTCGCGATGGAGCCGGCCAGTCCGTGGCACCAGAAGGCGCGCGAGATCTACGCGCGGGCGATCTCGATCCCGACCGTACAGGGGCGCGGGCGGATGACGGAGCTGGCCAATTACCTGCAGGAGCAGTTCCGCGCCGGCGGGCTGACCGAGGTCACGGTGCGTCCCTATGACGTGGTCCGGCCGGACGATCACACCGCCGCGCTCACCCTGCGCTGGCCGGCGGCGCGGCCGTCGGGCCGCAAGGCGATCCTGCTGATGGCGCATATGGACGTGGTCGACGCGCGGCGAGAGGACTGGTCGCGCGAGCCGTTCGAGCTGGGCGAGGCGGACGGCTATTTCTACGGGCGCGGCACCGCCGACGACAAGCAGGGCGTGGTCGCGATCACAGCCGCCTTGCTGCAACTGCGCGCCGAAGGCTTCGCGCCGGACCGCGACATCCTCGTCCTCTTCACCGGCGACGAGGAAAATGGCGGGGAGGGCGCGCGCCTCGCGGCCAATGAATGGTTCGACGTCGCCACTATCGATTTCGCGCTCAACGCCGATGCCGGCGGCGGGGCTTACCTCGCCGACGGGACGCCGCTCGGCTTCGGCATCCAGACCGCCGAGAAGGTCTATCAGGACTTCACCTTCACCGCGACCAATCCGGGCGGCCACAGCTCGCGCCCGCGCCCCGACAACGCGATCTATTCGCTCGCCCACACGCTGGAGCGGCTGGAGCGTTACCGGTTCGAGCCGATGCAGAACGAGACGACGCGGGCGATGCTTACGGATCGCGTGCGCAATGCCGAGGGGCCGCTGGCCGCGGCGATCCGCGCCTGGCTCGCCAATCCGGCAGACGGCGCGGCGGCGGACGTGATCGAGGCATCGCCGACCGAGGTCGGCCTCACCCGCACGCGCTGCGTCGCGACCATGCTGAGCGGTGGCCATGCCCCCAACGCACTGCCCCAGCAGGCGCAGGCCAACGTCAATTGCCGCATGTTCCCGGGCCACGATCCGGCCCGGGTGCTGGCGATCCTGCGCGAGATCGCCGGCCCCGACAATGTGACGGTCGAGCCGGTCCGCGAGGCGCATCCGGCCGATGCCTCGCCGCTGCGCGCGGACGTGGTCGGCGCCTTCACCGCCGAAATCCACGCCCGCCATCCCGGCGTCGCGATCGTGCCGCAGATGAGCACGGGCGCCACCGACGGCCTCTATTTCCGCAACCGCGGCGTGCCGGTCTACGGCGTCGAATCGGGCTGGGGGATCTCACCCACGGACGAGCGCGCCCACGGCCGCGACGAGCGCAATCCGCAGCGGTCCTTCTACGAGAATATCGATCACTGGGTCGGCATGATCCGGCGGCTTGCGGGTCCGGCGCGGTAGTCGCGCCGCATCCGTCCGGCACCGGGCCGCACCCGGAGGCGCCGCGCGCGCGTCCTGTCTGTCTCGGGAGAGAGGGTGGTGCCGCTTAGGTGACTCGAACACCTGACCCCATCATTACGAATGATGTGCTCTACCGGCTGAGCTAAAGCGGCATGCCCGGAAGAGCGCGCCCATTATCAGTGCCCTCGCCCGATGACAAGCGGCCCCGATGACACGTGGCAGGCCGCCGGTTAGCCTTAACCATATCTCAACCACGTGCGTGCACCTTTGCGCCGAGTAAGAACGGCGGGGGCGTCAGCGCCAGATGGACAGCTTTCGGGGATTCGAGGACGAGACGGCGCTGGTCAGCGTGCCGGAGGAGGAGCCGGCGATGGAGGCGCCGCCCGAAATCGGCGTGGACGAAAGGCGCATGCACGTGCGCGCCTACAATTACTGGGTGTCGCTGCTCGACGGCCGCGCCTATCCCTCGATCCAGGACATCAACCCCCACGATCTCGCCGATTTCGGGCCGAACAGCGTGCTGCTCGATTTCTCGAAGAGCGAGCATGATCCCGAAGTCTCCTTCCTCGGCGCCGCGCTGCGCGAGGAATGCGGGCTCGACGCCGACATCCACAGCATCGGCCAGGTGCCGAGCCGCTCGCTGCTGTCGCGGCTGACCGACCATTATCTCCAGATCATCGCCAATTGCGCGCCGATCGGCTTCGAGGCCGAGTTCGTCAGCCAGCGCGGCCACAACACCCTCTATCGCGGCATCCTGATGCCGCTGTCGTCGAGCGGCGAGGCGATCGACTTCATCTACGGCGTCATCAACTGGAAAGAGATGGCGGACAGCGAGACGCAGGACGGCCTCCACAGCGAGGTCGGCCGCGCCATCGCCGCGGCGCCCGCGCCGTCGGAGCACCCGATCTGGGCGGACGGCCCCCATGCCGATCCGGCCCATGTGTCGCCGCCCGAACCGGCGCTGGAGGTGGCCGCGGACGACGATGTCACGCTGAGTCTCTGGCCCGAGGCCGACGGCCTCGCCGACCGGCTCGTCGCCGCGCGCGATGGCGCCGAGGCGGCGCTCGGCGCCGATCAGCGCAGCCGTTCGGCACTCTACCGCGCGATCGGCCTTGCCTATGATTTCGCGCTCGCCGCCAGGGACGACCCCGAAGGCTATGCCGAGCTGCTCGACGATGCCGGGCTCAAGGCGCAGGCCCGTGCGCCGATGACGCCGGTCGTGAAGCTCGTCTTCGGGATCGGCTACGACAAGACCCGTCTCACCGAATTCGCGGCGGCTCTCGCCTGGGCGGATCGCAGCTGCGTTCCCGCCGGCGGGCTCGCCGATCTGATCGAAGGCCATGCGGGCGGCCTCAAGGGCATCGTCGCCGAAGAGCGCGCCTTCCGCCGCCCGGCGCCGAAACCCGATCGCTGGGCGGAGATTCGCGCCGAGCTCCAGGCCCGGCCGCCGCTCGCCCGGGTCGACATCGCGGTCGAGGGCACCGACGCGTTCGTCCTGCTCGTCGCGCGCCGCGACGCCGACGGCCTCGCCATCGTCGCGCCGGTCGCCGATCCGCGGCTCGTCGACCAGGCGGTCCGCAAGACCGCCGCCTGAACCGGCTGGACAGTCGCATACAGCATGCTACGCCTGTAGCATGCTGCGCCTGACCCTGCTCGCCGCCGCCATGCTCCTCGCCTCCGCCGCTCCGGCCCGGCGGCCCTCGCCCGAAACCATCGACACGGCCGTCCGCGCCGCGATGGCGCGGACCGGGGCGAAAGGCCTTGCGCTGGCCGTGATCGACGACGGCCAGGTCGCGCTGGTCCGCACCTGGGGCGACCGCAATGCGGCCGGCGACCCGCTCGAGCCGGACACGGTGATGTACGGCGCGTCGCTGACCAAGGCGGTGTTCGCTTATTCCGTCCTCCAGCTGGCCGACGAGGGGCGGATCGATCTTGACCGGTCGATCGCCGATTATCTGCCGCGGCCACTCCCCGACTATGGCGAGCCCGAAGGCTATGGGCCGTGGGGCCACCTCGCCGGCGACGCGCGCTGGCGGCAGCTGACACCGCGCATCCTGCTCTCCAACCGCTCCGGCTTCGCCAATTTCGCCTTCCTGGAGCCGGACGGGCGTCTCAGATTCCATTTCGATCCGGGCGCGCGCTTCGCCTATTCGGGCGAGGGGTACATCCTGCTGCAGTTCGTGCTGGAGCGCGGGTTGGGGCTCGATGTCGGCGCCGAGATGCAGCGCCGGGTGTTCGACCGGTTCGGCATGGCCAGTACCGGCATGGTCTGGCGGCCCGATTTCGCCCGCAACCTCGCCGATGGCTGGGGCGCGGACGGCCAGCCGCAGCCGCATGACCAGCGCGGCCGGGTCCGCGCCGCCGGATCGATGGACACGACGATCCATGATTTCGCCCGCTTTGCCGCGGCCTTCATGCGCGGCGACGGGCTGGCCCCGGCGACGCGCGCCGACATGATCCGCGCGCAGGCGCCGATCTTGGGCGTTTCGCAATTCCCGACCCTCGCGCCGGACCAGCCGACCCAGCCCTGGCCGGGCCTGGGAACGGGGATCGGCCTCCGGACCTTCACCGGGCCGCAGGGGCCGGGCATCTTCCATGGCGGCCACAATGACTGGACCGGCAACGAATGGGTGTGCCTGGAGCGCGGCCGGCGCTGCGTCGTGCTGCTGTCGAACGACGTGCGCGCCGAACCGGCCTTCCGCGAGCTTGTCGAATTGATCCTCGGCCCGACCGGCCTCCCCTGGGAATGGCAATATCCAGGGCTTGGCCGCTGATGCTATAGGTGGTCGTGCAGGGGGCTCGCAGGAGTCGGGTCATGCGCATCCATCCGTTTCTCATCCTTGCCGCCTTCGCCGCGCCGGCTTCCGCCCAGAATGTGCCGCGCACCGTCGAGATCGATCTCGCCAGCTTCTCCTTCACCCCGGGCACCATCCAGCTTGGCGCCGGCGAGCCGATCGTGCTGAAGCTGGTGAATGCCGGGCGCGGCGGCCACAATTTCTCGGCGCCCGAATTCTTCGCCGCCGCCCGCCTCGCGCCCGGGCAGCCCGCGATCGCGGACGGGACGGTCGAGGTGCCCTCGCGCCGGACGATCGAGGTGCGGCTGACGCCGGCGCGTGGCCGCTACGGCCTGCGCTGCACCCACACGCTGCACGCGACATTCGGCATGCGCGGCGAGATCGACGTCCGCTAGGGAACGCCCGCCCGTCGCAAGCCTTGCCCCCCTGCGGAAGGCGGGGCTATAGGCCCGGCCATGAGGCGCGTCGCGCCGGTCCCAGGAGCGGGTGAATATGGCATCCACGAACAAGGTTGCGGAGGACGCCGCCCGTCGGCGCCTGCTGGACGATCTCGTCCATGCGTTGTGCGCCGGCGCGCTGCCGGGCGAGCTGGAAGGCTTCACCGCGGAGGATCGCCAGGCGGCGGCCGCGTTCATCGCCGAGGCGGCCTCCCTTCGCCCGGCCGGCACCGCGGTGGTCCGGCTGGAATCGACCGGCACGCAGCTCGGCCAGCGGCGCATGCGGCTGGTCATCGCCAATGATGACATGCCCTTCCTGGTCGATTCGGTCGCCGCCGCGATCTCGGCGCGCGGGCTGATCATCCACCGGCTGCTCCACCCGGTGATCTGCATCGAGCGCGATGCCGGTGGCGCGCTGGTCGCGCTCGACGCCAAAGGCAACGGCACCAGGGCGCGCGAATCGATCATGTATCTCGAGATCGACCGTGCCGATGCCCGCATCCGCTCCGAGCTGACCGCCGACCTGCACCAGACGCTCGCCGACGTGCGTGCGGCGGTCGAGGACTGGCCGCAGGCACAGGCCCGGCTGCGCGCCGACGCCGCGCAGATCGACGACCCGGAGGTCCGCGCGCTGCTCGAATGGTTCGCGGACGGGGCGATGACCCTGCTGGGCTTCGAGGTCGAACGGCCGGGCGAATATTCATCGCAGGGCCTCGGCCTCTATCGCGCGCCCAATCCACCCGACGAGGAAGGCGGATCGGAAAGCGCCGTGCGCTTCTTCGAGAAGAGCGGCGAGGACCTGCTCGCCGCCAAGGCCGAGCGCAAGTCGACGGTGCACCGCCGCGTGCCGCTCGACCTCATCGTGCTGCCGGTCCGCGACGGCAAGAAGGTCGCCGGCATCGGCGTTCATGCGGGTCTGTGGACCAGCCAGGCGCTGTCCGCGCCCGTCGAGGACGTGCCGGTGCTGCGCCGCCGCCTCGCCGAGCTGGAGACGGAGTTCGGCTTCGATCCCAGGGGTCATAGCGGCAAGGCGTTGCGCCATGCGATGACCTCGCTGCCGCACGATCTGCTGGTCAATCTCGACCCGGACTCGGTGAAGACCCTCGTCCTCACCGCCATGTCCCTGGCGGACCGTCCGCGGCCGACGCTGACGCTGGTGCGCTCGATCCTCAAGGGCCATCTCTTCGCCTTCGTCTGGCTGCCGCGCGACGAGCTGACGACGCGCCGCCGCGTCGAGATCGGCGAGATGATCGAGCGCGCTGCCAAGGGGACGATCGGCAGCTGGTCGGTCGATCTGGGCGACGGCGATCTCGCCCTCGTCCGCTACACGCTCTCGCTGGGCACCCGCACGGCGACGCCGGACGCCGCCGAGCTCGATCGCCAGCTCGACGACATGGTCCGCGGCTGGAGTCCGGCCGTGGAAGGCCGCCTGACCGAGCTGGTCGGCGCCGCCCGCGCCACCCGCCTCGCGCTCGCCTTCGCCGGCGCCTTCCCGCTCGCCTATCGCGGCCGCTATCCGGTCGAGGACGCGGCGGAGGACATTTTGCGCCTCGACGCGCTTGCCGACGAGCGTGCCCGCTCGGTCCGCTTCTACCGCCTGCCGATCGATCCCGAGGAGCATCTGCGCCTCAAGATCTACCGGCGCGGCGGGCTGGTGCCGCTGTCCGACGTGGTGCCGGTGCTCGAGAATTTCGGCTTCCGCGTGCTCAAGGAGGCGCCGACCCGTCTCGAGAGCGGGGTTACCGGCCACATCCACGAGTTCACGGTCGAGACGGCGAGCGCCGCGGCGGCCGACTCGCTGATGGCGCGCACCGACATGGTCGAGGCGACGATCGCCCAGGTGCTCGAAGGCCATGCCGAGAACGACGCGTTCAACCAGCTTCTCGTCTCGGTCGGGCTTGACCCGAGGGGGGTCGTGCTGCTGCGCGCCTGGTTCCGCTATCTGCGCCAGACCGGCCTCTCCTACGGCCTCGCCACCGTCGTCGACGCGCTGCGCAAGGCGCCCGATGTCGCGCGCGGGCTGATCGCCCTGTTCGCCGCCGGCCATGATCCCGCCCTCGGCAAGGACCGCGACGAGGCGGTGCGCACCGCCGAGGCGCGGATCGCCAAGGGCCTCGCGGCGGTCGCGGCGATCGACGAGGATCGCATCCTGCGGCTGATCCGCGGCGTCATCGTCGCCATCCTGCGCACCAACGCCTTCGCGCCGGCCAGCGACGAGGCGCTGTCCTTCAAGCTCGACTCCGCCGCCGTCCCGGGCCTGCCGGCACCGCGGCCGTGGCGCGAGATCTGGGTCTATTCCCCGCGCATCGAGGGCATCCACCTGCGCGGCGGCCCGATCGCCCGCGGCGGCCTCAGATGGTCCGACCGGCGCGATGATTTCCGCACCGAGATTCTCGGCCTGATGAAGGCCCAGCTCGTCAAGAATGCGGTGATCGTGCCGACCGGCGCCAAGGGCGGCTTCTATCCCAAGCAGCTCCCGCCCGCCTCGGACCGCGACGCCTGGCTCGCGGAGGGGACGGAAAGCTACCGCATCTTCATGCGGGCGCTGCTCTCGGTCACCGACAATATCGTCGACGGCAAGGTCGTCCATCCGGAGCGGGTCACGATCCGCGACGGCGAGGATCCGTATTTCGTCGTCGCCGCCGACAAGGGCACCGCGACCTTCTCCGACATCGCCAACGCGATCGCGATCGAGCGCAAGTTCTGGCTCGGCGACGCCTTCGCCTCCGGCGGCAGCCAGGGCTATGACCACAAGGCGATGGGGATCACCGCCAAGGGCGCCTGGGTCTCGGTCCAGCGCCACTTCCGCGAGATGGGCGTCGACGTCCAGAAGGAGCCTATCACCGTCGCCGGCGTCGGCGACATGTCCGGCGACGTGTTCGGCAACGGCATGCTGCTGTCGAAGGCGCTGAAGCTGGTCGCGGCGTTCGATCACCGCCACATCTTCCTCGATCCCGATCCCGATCCGGCGAAGAGCTGGAAGGAGCGCAAGCGGATGTTCGCGCTGCCGCGGTCGAGCTGGGCGGACTATGACAGGGATCTGATCTCCAAGGGCGGCGGCATCTTTCCGCGCAGCCAGAAGTCGATCCCGCTGAGCAAGGCGGTCCGCGCGCTGCTCGGCGTCGAGGCCGAGGAGATGGAACCGGCGGCGCTGATCGGCGCCATCCTGCGCGCCCAGGTCGACCTGATCTGGTTCGGCGGCATCGGCACCTACATCAAGGCCAGCCACGAGAGCAATGTCGACGTCGGCGATCCCGGCAACGACACGATCCGGGTGAGTGCGACCGAGGTCCGCGCCAAGGCGGTGGGCGAGGGCGCCAATCTCGGCGTCACCCAGGCGGCGCGGGTCGAATTCTCGGAGACCGGCGGGCGGATCAACACCGACTTCATCGACAATTCGGCCGGCGTCGACTGCTCGGACAACGAGGTCAACATCAAGATCCCGCTCAACCGCGAGATGCTGGAGGGGCGGCTCGAATTCGAGGCCCGCAACGCCCTGCTCGCCGAGATGACGGACGAGGTTTCGGATCTCGTGCTGGAGGACAATCGCCTCCAGACGCTGGCGCTGTCGATCGCCGAGCGCGGCGGCGCCAATGCGGTGCCGCAGCTCATCCGGGTGATCGAGATCCTGGAGGAGAGCGGCAAGCTCAACCGCGCCGTCGAAGGGCTGGACTCGAACGAGGAACTGCTGCGCCGCGCCCAGCAGAACCGGGGTCTCACCCGGCCGGAGCTGGCGGTGCTGCTGTCGACCTCCAAGATGCGGCTCCAGGCGGCGATCGAGGCGGCGGATTTCCCCGGCGATCCGACGCTGGAGCCGGAGCTGCTCGCCGCCTTCCCCAGGCCGATGCAGGAGCGGCACCGCGACGCGATCCTCCAGCATCGCCTGCGCAAGGAAATCATCGCGACCAAGATCGCGAACCGCATCGTCAACCGCCTCGGCATCATCGCGCCCTTCGCGCTGACCGAGGAGGAAGGCGCGTCATTCGGTCAGGCCGCGGCCGCCTTCGTCGCCGCCGAGCGCCTGTTCGATATGGCGCCGCTCTGGGCCGATATCGAGAAGGCGGACCTTCCCGAGCAGGTGCGGCTGGCGCTGTTCGAGCATGCGGCGACCGGCCTCAGGCTCCATATCGCCGACCTCCTGCGCGCGACCTCGCCCGACAGGACGCCCGGCGAGATCGTCGAGGAGCTGCGGCCGGGCCTCACCAAGCTGCGCACCAGTCTCGACGATCTGCTCCGGCCGCAGCCGCGGGCGGAGGCCCAGGGCCTGCACGCCCAGCTCGACGCGATGGGTGCGCCGCGGGGCCTTGCCGACCGGATCGTCCGGCTGTTCGAGATGAACGGCGCGGTTGGTCTCGCGGTGCTCGGCCGCAAGCTCGGCACCGACGAGGTGGCGCTGACCCATGCCTATTCGCAGCTCGGCGAGGCGCTGGGCCTCGACTGGGCACAGGCCGCGGCCAACCATTTCCAGGCGCGCGACCAGTGGGAGCGCCTGCTGACCGCCGGCCTCGCCCGTGATTTCGAGCAGCTGCGGCTCGATTTCCTCGATCGGCGCAAGGCCGACGATCCCGGCGCGGTGGTGACGAAATGGGTGGCCGATCAGGGCGCCCGCATCGACCAGTTCCGCCGCACCGTCGAGCGCGCCCGCACCGCGTCGGTCACGACCGCACCGATGCTCGCCCAGATCGCGACCCAGGCCAGGGTGCTGCTGGGCCGGTAATGAAGCTCCCCTCCCCTAGAGGGAGGGGGAGCTTCGCGCCCGTTCGAACAGCCAGACGCGGATCGCGCTGGCGAGGTTGGCGGGCGTTTTGGTCGCGACCCGTTCGGCATCGATCCGCGCGACGAGGGCGTTGAGCGGCAGCGCCTCGGCCTCCGCCGCGGCGCGCAGCGCCTCCCAGAACACCGGCTCCAGGCTGATCGAGGTCGCGTGCCCCGCGATCATGATCGAACGTTTCACCGGGCCGGTCATGCGATGCGGTCAGGCCTGCCCGGCGCGCTGCCGGTCGCCCGCGGCGATGACCAGCAGCAGGACCATCAGGGCCACGCTATACTCGCTGCCGCCCGTGCCATGTTCGCCGACGAACCAGCCGAGACGGGCATGGATCAGGACGATCCCGGTGCCGGCGATCAGCAACAGGGGGATGACGGCGAGGCGCACATGGCGGCCCAGGATCAGCAGCGTCCCGCAGATCAGCTCCGCTACGGTGATCGCCCAGACCCACCCCACACCCCAGGGGAAGCCGACATTTTCCATGAAGAGGGCGAACTGCGGGATCGTGTCATTCGCGATCCGGACGACGGCATGCGCCATGAAGAAGATCGCGGTCGCGATCCGCGCGATCACGAGCGCGTGCGGGAGCGTGAGGAAAGGAAAGTGTTGGAGCGTGGCCTGCATGTCGATCCCCCCGGCACTATGGCTGCCGGAGCCGACAGCCGACGGGGCATGTCCACGAAAGACAGCCCCTTAACGGCCCACCGCCTCAGTACATATGCTGTCCGCCGTTGATCGACAATGTCGATCCGGTGACGAACCCCGCCTCCTCGCCGGTCAGGAAGACGACGCCCCGGGCGATCTCGCTCGCCTGGCCGAGCCGGCCCACGGGAATCTTGGCGACGATCTTTTCGAGGACCTCGGGCGGCACGGCGGCGACCATGTCGGTGTCGATATAGCCGGGCGCGATCGCGTTGACGGTGATGCCGGCGCGCGCGCCCTCCTGGGCCAGCGCCTTGGTGAAGCCGTGGATGCCGGACTTGGCCGCGGCATAATTGACCTGACCGTACTGGCCGGCCTGGCCGTTGATCGAGCCGATATTGACGACGCGGCCATATTTGCGCGCATTCATGCCGTCCCACACCGCCTTGGCCATGTTGAAGCAGCCGCCCAGGTTGATGTCCATGACATCGTCCCATGACTCCCGGCTCATCTTCTTCATCGTCCCGTCGCGGGTGACGCCGGCATTGTTCACCAGGACATCGACCGCCCCGAGATCGCTCTCGATCTCGGCGACGCCGGCGAGGCAGGCGTCGAGATCGGCGACATCCCATTTGTAGGTCCTGATCCCGGTGCGATCGGTGAATTCGCGGGCCCGCTCCTCGTTGCCGGCGTAATTGGCGGCGACGCTGAGGCCGGCATCGCGCAACGCGATGCTGATCGCCTCGCCGATTCCGCGGCTGCCACCGGTGACGATTGCTACGCGTGCCATGAATCGCTCTCCTTTTGTTGTCTGTTCTTGAGGCTTATTGCGGCGGCACCCAACCTTCAAGCTCGCGCCCGATCATCCCGCGCAGCATTTTCATGCCCGGCGGGGAATCGTTGAGACAGGGGAGACAGGCGAAACGGGCGCCACCCGCCGCGAGGAAGGTCTCCCTGCCGCGGATCGCCAGTTCCTCCAGCGTTTCGAGGCAGTCGGCGGCGAAGCCGGGGGCGAGGATGGCGACATCCCTGATCCCCCGGGCCGGCAGCGCCGCCAGCGTCCGGTCGGTCGCCGGCTCCAGCCATTTCGCCCGGCCGAAGCGCGACTGGAAGGTGACGACCAGCTCGCGCCCGAGCGCGTCGGACAGGCGCCGCGCGGTTTCCAGGCACTGGTCGTAATAGGGGTCGCCCAGCGCGCGGGTCCGCTCGGGCATGCCGTGGAAGCTGGCGAGGATTGCCTGCGGGGTGAAGTCGAGCGCGGCCAGCGCCGCCTCCACATTGTCCCTGAGCGCGCCGACATAGGCCGGATCGTCATGATAGGGCGGCAGCGTGCGGATCGCCGGCTGGTGGCGAAGGCCGGCGAGATGCGCGGCCACGGCATCGTTCACCGTCGCGGTCGTCGCGCCGCAATATTGCGGATAGAGCGGGGCGATCAGGATGCGGTCGCAACCCTGGGCGATCAGCGCGTCGATCCGCGCCCCGATCGGCGGGTTGCCGTAGCGCATGGCGTGATCGACAACGACATCGGGGCCGAACGCGCCGGCCAGCGCCCGTGCCTGGCGCACCGTGATCGCGGCCAGCGGCGAGCCCTCCTGCGTCCACACCAGCTGGTAGGCATGGGCCGACTTTTTCGGGCGCGTGTTCAGGATGATGCCGCGCAGCACGGGCTGCCAGAGGAGCGGCGGGATCTCGACCACGCGCGGGTCCGACAGGAACTGCTTCAGATAGCGCCTGACCGCCTTCGGCTCCGGTGCGTCAGGCGTACCCAGATTGATCAGGAGGACACCGATCTTCATCGGCCGCGCCCCACCACGATCGGCAGGCTGCGCACCCGCCGGCCGGTCAGCGAGAACCAGGCGTTGGCGACGGCGGGGGCGGCGACCGGCACGGCGAGCTCGGTGACGCCGCCCGGCTCCTCGTCGCTTTCCAGCAGCTCCACCGTCACCTCCGGCGCGTCGCGCAGGATCGGCAGGCCGTAGTCGCCGATCGTCCGTGCCGCGGGCAGGCCACCGGCGAAGCGGATCGGCCGCCCGGTCGCGGCGGAGAGGCCATGGATCAGCCCGCCCTCGATCTGCTGCCTGACCAGCTCCGGGTTGATCACCCGCCCGCAATCGACCGCGCAGACCGCGCGCAGCACGTGGACGCGCTGGTCGCGGGAGGTCTCGACCTCGACCATGGCGGCGATATGGGATCCGAACGCGCTGGCGGCGGCGATCCCCATGCCGCTGCCCGGCGGGCCGCCGTCCCAGCCGCCGATCGCGGTCGCGGTGGCGAGGCAGCGGGCGAGGCGGGGATTGTCGCCGAGCATCGCCATGCGGAACGACAGTGGTTCCGCGCCGGTTGCGCGCGCCAGCTCGTCGATGAAACATTCGGTGAAATAGCCGGTATAGCCATGCGCGCCGCCACGCCAGAGTCCGGTCTGGACCCCGGTGTCCGCCGCGACATGGTCGATGGCGACATGGCCGATCCCGTAGGGCGGTACGGCGCCCGCCGCCGGACCGCCGCCGGGCCGGAAGAAGCGCGCTGCGACACCCAGCCGTCCTGCGACCTCCGCCGCGCCATCCTGCCCCGCGATGCGCGCCTGCCAGGCCTGGATGCGGCCGTCGGCGATCCAGGCGCTCATCCGCGCCGCGGCGGGCGGGCGGAACGTGTCGCGCTGGATCTCCTGGATGCGCGGCCAGGTGAGCTGGACCGGCCGTTCGATCTTGACCGCGATGACGGCGGCCTGGGCGATCGCCTCGGCCTCGAGCTTGCGGCCATAGCCGCCGCCGGCCAGCGTCGGATAGAGCGTGACCCGTCCTTCCGGCATGCCGGTCGCGCGCGCGGCGGCGGCGCGGGCGAGGCCCGGCGCCTGGGTCGGCGCCCAGATTTCCAGCCGGTCGCCCTCCAGCCGCGCCGTTGCGACGAGCGGCTCGATCGGCGCACTCGGTGCCGGTCCCGCCAGGTAGAGCGCGTCGATCCGGGCCGTGCCCGGAAACGGCCCGTCAGGTTCGCCGGCCGAATGGATGCGGGTCGCCGCACCGGAATCGAGCGCGTGGCCGAGCGCGTCGGTGATGCCGCGGTCCGAGGGGCCTTCGGGCATCTCGTAGCGCGGATTGAGCGCGTCGAGCGCCTTGCCCGCCGCCCAGCCGTTGACGGCGACGACCGCCGTCCATTCCGGATTCTCGATCACCTTGAGCGTGCCGGGCACGCTGTCGGCAGCGTCCCAGTTCATGGCGATGCGGCGCGACCCCGGCGGCGCACCACGCACCGCGGCATAGACCATGTCCCGCAAGCGGATGTCGCCGGCGAACATCGCGGTGCCATCGATCTTGGACGGGATGTCGAGCCGCGGCAGCGCCTCGCCCGCAAGCCGGTTCTCCGTCCCGCCGCGCACCGGCAGGTTCGCGGGCAGCGTCCGCCCGGCGGCGGCCTCGGCCAGCGCCGCGAAGGGCAGCCGCTGATCGCCGCGCCAGACGAAGCCGTCATGGGTGTCGAGCTCCTCCCAGTCCGTGCCCCAGCGCGCCGCCGCCTCCAGGCTGAGCAGCGCCCGGGCGCCCGCGCCGGCCTCGCGCAGCGGCGCCTCGAAGGCGCGCACCGAGGTTGATCCGCCGGTCACCATCAGCGCGTCCCGCACCGCATATTCGCGTGCCGCCCAGCGGTTGATGCCGAAGGCCGCGGGCAGGGCGCTGTCGTCCGCCGCCGCCTCGGCGAGCAGCAGGTTGGCGTAGAGCGGGCTGATCGGCGCGGCCTCGACCGCAACCGTGCGCCAGTCGGCGCCGAGCTCGTCGGCGAGGATCTGGGGCAGCGCGGTCCAGCTGCCCTGGCCGAGCTCGGTCTGCGGCACGGCGACGGTCACCCGGCCGTCGCGCCCGATCTTCAGGAAGGCGTTGAACAGGGCCTCGCCCTCGCCCGCGCGCAGATTGGGGCTGTAGGTCCGCGGCCACAGGGTCCAGGCGAGGACGAGGCCCAGCCCCGCCCCGCCGCCGACCAGAACGGTCCGCCGGCTGATCCCCCTGTCCTCGCCGCCACGCGCCATGCCGCGGTGATAGAGGGGGCGGCGCGAAGGGGCTAGGGGTGGGTTACGTCATCCTTGAAACATACTCCGTTCGCCCTGAGCCTGTCGAAGGGCTGTCCTTCCTTGCTGAAGAAGAGGAAAGGACAGGGCTTCGACAAGCTCAGCCCGAACGGTTTCGAACTTCACGAGCGGACTCGGGATGCTTGATTCTCCCGCCCGGATTCGGCAGGGCCTGCGGCGAGGGACATGACGATGGCCGCACGGATCTTTCAGCGCTCGAAGAACGCGATGCAGTCGGGCAAGGCCCGTGCCGGGGAGTGGGTGCTGGAGTTCGAATCCGCGGCCCGCAAGCAGCCCGATCCGCTGACCGGCTGGGCCGGCGGCGCCGACACGCAGGAGCAGGTGATCCTGACCTTCCCGACGCTGGAGGCCGCGCAGGCCTATGCGACGCGCAACGGCCTCCACGCCCATGTCGTCCCGGCCGCCGCGCCGAAGCTCAAGCTCCAGTCCTACGCCGACAATTTCCGCTAAGCCGAACGCCGCTCAAGCCGCGCGGGCGGCACGGGCCTCGGCATCGTCGAACAGGGTGAACCCGAGCCGGCGGGCCGTCTCGGAATGCGCCGCCACCTCCTCCGGCCCGGTGCCGAGCAGCAGTTCATGGCGGACCACACGGGCGCCGCAATAGTCGAAGATGCCGTGGTCGATCTGGGTCTTCATCGCGCCGAAATAGCCGTGCCGGGCATAGGTCCGCTCGTCGGCGCCGCCGATCCCGACGAGATGGACGTTGAGGTGGCGCAGCTTCTTGACCAGCCCGATCTCCGGCCCTTCGTCATAGGCCCAGCCATTGACGAACACCCGGTCGATCCAGCCCTTGAGCAAGCCGGGCACCGACCACCAGTAGATCGGATAGACCAGCACCAGCCGGTCGCTCCTGTCGATCCGCGCCTGCTCGGCCGCGACATCGGCCGGTGGCGCCATGCGTTCCCGGTGGACCTTGAGGTCGGCGGCGCTGAAGCGCGGATCGAACCCCTCGGCCATCAGGTCGGCGATCTCCGCGCCATGCCCTGCCCGTGCCACGCCGTCGGCAAGCCGGGTGGCGACCGCATGGCTCAGCGATCCGGGATCGGGATGGGACACGACAATCAGCGCCTGCACGGGAACCTCCTGAAAGACGATTGCGGAGCGACTCCGCGTTTCTATATACTGACAGTAAGTTACTAAGGGTAGGTTATATGTCAAGCACCGATGGATCGCCCGCGCCGCCGCGCCAGCGCCTGTCCCGCGACGCGCGGCAGCGGCAGTTGCTCGATACGGCGTGGCGGCTGGTGCGCGCGGAGGGGACGGAGGCGCTGACTCTGGGCCGCGTCGCCGAGCAGGCGCGGGTCACCAAGCCGGTCGTCTACGATCATTTCGGCACCCGCGCCGGCCTGCTCGCTTCGCTCTACCGCGAATATGATTCGCGCCAGAAGATGATCATGGACGCCGCGATCGAGGCGAGCCCGGCGACGCTGGCGGACAAGGCCGGTGCCATCGCCTCGACCTATGTCGATTGCGTGCTCGGCATGGGACTGGAAATTCCCGGCGTCAGCGCGGCGCTGGCCGGCTCGCCCGAACTGCAGAAGATCAAGCGCGACTATGTCGCCGGCTTCATGGCCAAATGCCGCCGTGTGCTGGATCCCTTTGCCGGCGGGCAGGCGATCCCCCCGGCCGGCCTCTGGACGGTGCTTGGCGCGGCCGAGGCCCTGTCCGCCGCCGCGGCCGCCGGTGAGATCGCCGCCGACGACGCGAAAGCGGAACTGCGCGACGCGATCATTGCGGTTGTGGGTCGAGCGAGCCGAATACAGCCGTAGTTCCCCTCCCTGGCAGGGAGGGGTTCAGGGGTGGGTGGCGCGGAGCGCCCTTGTGCTGGAAAGATGGTCATGAAACGCCGCATCGAGAAACAGCTGACCAGCCTTGCGCGCGCGTTGCGCAACGAAGCCAAAGCGCAGGAACGGACGTTGTAGCGCCTCCTCTCGCATTCCCGTCCGAAGTTCACCCGCCAGCTTTCGATCCCGCCCTATGTGGTCGATTTCGCCTGCCGGGAAGCGCGCCTCATCGTCGAGATCGACGGCAGCCAGCATCTGGAGTCCGAGCCGGACAAAAAGCCGCCGCGTAAGGCAGGTTCGACTGTCGGTCCGGCGACACCTGCGGAATTTTTGCGCCGCCTTTACACCGCAGAAACCTACTCCGGATACGATTGGGTTCCAAATCGTATCCGGAGCGGGATGAATGAACGACCAGCTGATCGCAGCGGTTTCGGCTGTGGCGTCGCTCACGATCACGGGCGTTCTGTTCTGGCTTATCAGCCGGCAGCTGCCGAAACCCGAAGGGAAAACCGAAAACCTTCGCAATTTTCACTGCGTGCACTCGCCGTCGTTGATCAACAGGGAATTCAAGTGCGAGATCTTCTACCCGCCGATCCTGATCCTGATCACGGAGCCGCTCGTCCTCTACAGCATCATCGCATTTCTATCCGTCGGCAGGGATCACCTGCCCTATCAGATCTTCGCCGACTACATCGTCAGCCTTCCGCTGCTCGTCCAGATATTTTTCGGCCTACTGGTCATCGACATTTCGGTTTGGATCCGGCACGGCTTCGTTCACAAATACTTCTGGTCGTTCCACGCCGTCCATCACAGCGCCAAAGAGGTGAGCTCGATCACGGCCCACCGTCTTCACCCGCTCGACCATTTCGTCATGAGCCTGATGAATTTCGCCGTGCTGTACGTGATCGGCTTTTCCGCCGAGGGCATGGTTGCAGCGATGATGATCAAGAACTGGAACAACTATTTCGTGCACAGCAACATCGTTTTGGACTACCCGAAGCCGTGGAAGTACATCTTTGTCAGCCCGAACATGCATCGCTGGCATCATGCGCTTGAACCGGAAGCCCATGACAAAAATTTCTGCGTGGTCTTTGCGTTTATCGACTACGTGTTGGGGACCTACTACGTGCCGGACAATGCGCTGCCGAAGGGATATGGCAGCAATCAGACCGAGCTGGACGACATCGAACGCAAGACGATCCTGAGCGAACTGTGGATCCCGTTCAAGCTGAACCGTCCGGCCGTGGCGCGTCACCCGGTCCCTTCGGCAACCCTCGAGGCCGGCGAAACCGGAATTGGCGCGAGCTAGGTCTCGGCGAGCGCCCGCGTGACCTGTTCAAGGTGCTCGACGCGTGGGACCGGTTTGATGTCGGCGGTGTTGCGATGGTGCTGCCGGCGAGGATTGAACTCACGACCGCAGCTTACCGAGGAAAGAATTTTGCGATCAGGCGAATGTCTGCTTCGCGGGATCTCAATTCCGGCTTGAACGTCCAGAGTGGGCGCAACGCAGATGCTGAGCTCCAATGGCGTGAAGGTTCGCAATGGGTCGAAAGCAGACGCCTCCGGATTGTTGGATACAAATAGGATTTCGTCTGACACCATCGCCGCGACTCGGGCTTCGCCCGGGCTTGCCGGCTCTTTGACAGGCCTGCTTCGACGCACTCACCGCCTGAAGGGACGCAAGGAAGCCTCCATGGCCACTGCGAACATTGGGACCATTTGAAACTTTCGCGCTCCGCCCGGCCGCATCCTCATCCCGGATCAGGTCCGGGATGACGAACAAGAGCAGGGTTGATCTAGGTCAGCAGCTCCGCCGTCAGCAGCAACAGCAATTTCACGTCGATCGCGCAGCCCGCGTCGCGCTTCGCCTTGACGAACAGGTGGACGTCCTCGACCGGCACGCGGTGGACGATGATGTCCTCGCCGTCGACGCCGCCGCCATTGCCCACCTTGCGCACGCCCTCGGCGCGCAGCAGCGTGAAGCTTTCCGAGACCATGCCGGGCGAGCTGTAGAAGCGGCCGAGGTCGGTCATGTGGCTCGCGTGATAGCCGGTCTCTTCCTCGAGCTCGCGGATCGCCGCCGCCTCGGCGGCTTCGCCGGCAATGTCGTCGCCGACGAGGCCCGCCGGCAGCTCCAGGCAGTTGGCGCCGAGCGGCACGCGATACTGCTCCACCAGCAGGACATGGCCGGCATCGAAGGCGAGGATCACCGCGGCATGGACGTTGCGGGTGCGCGAGACATATTCCCACTTCCCGCGCCGTTTCGCGGCGATGTACCTGCCTTCCCATTCGATCTGTTCGGGTTCGTCGTGCACGCGGCTCATAGCTCCACCACTCTGTCGGGCAATTCGTTGGGGTTGTCGGTCGTCGGGGGCAGGATGCGGGCGAGCACCTCGCCGACCTTCGCGACCGCCAGCGCCAGCCCCTCGCCGGGGCGGCCGGCCTTCACCTCGTCGATCAGCGTCGCCATCGCCTCGCCCCAGATGTCGGGCTCCACCTGCGCGTGGATCGCCCGGTCGGCGACGATCTCGGCGCGATGCTCGCCGATCGAGAGGTAGATGAGGATGCCGGTCCGCCCCTGCGTCTTCTGCTCGGCGCCGGTGCGGAACAGCTCGATCGCGCGGCGGTGGACGCGCCGCGTCTTGGTCCGACCCGGCGTCAGGGCCAATCTCAGCGGCATCCAGGCGAGCGCGAAGCGCACGATCAGGAAGACGAGCGTCATCGCCGCGAACAGCGCCAGCATCGCCGCGCCGCGGGTGAACTCGCCGTTCCAGCCGAGCACGGCCGTCTCGATCGAGGCGATCCACGAATCGGGCATGAAGGCGAGCGCACCCGGCACGGCGAGCATGGCGAGGATCGCATAGTGCAGGCCGACGTCGTGATAGGCGTCGGACCGCGCCGCGACGATGGTCACGATCTCGCCCGCGCTCTCGCGTTCGGCCGCGACGATCGCCGCGGTGACCCGGTCATGGTCCGCCTGGGAGAGCCGCGTCACCATCCGCCGGAGGCCCCGCCGCCGCCGAACGATCCGCCGCCGCCCGAAAAGCCGCCGGAGCTGCCGCCCCAGCCCGATCCGCCGCTGCTCCAGCTGCTGCCGGAACTGGAGCCCCAGCTCGATCCACCGAGGCCAGGCCCCCAGATCACCACCGGCCCGCGGCCGCCGCGATAGCGCCGGCCGCCGAAGCCGCTGCGGACCATCGGGATGACGATGAAGACGATGACGATGATCCAGAAGATCAGCGGCCAGGCGGAGCCCTCCTCACGGCGGCCTTCGGCCCGCGCCGCCTCCAGTGCCCGCTGCTCGGCCGCCTCGGGCGGTGCCTGCAATTGCGCGATGATCGCGTCGACGCCGGCGTCGATGCCGCCCGGATAGTCGTTGTCGCGAAACCGCGGGGTGATGACGTCGCGGATGATCTGGCTGGAGAGCGCGTCGGTCAGCACCCCTTCGAGGCCGTAGCCGACCTCGATCCGCATCCGCCGCTCGTTCGGCGCGACGATCAGGATCGTGCCGTTGTTCGCCTGCGTCTGGCCGATCTGCCAGTGCCGGCCGAGCTGGTAGCCAAAATCGGCGATGTCGCGGCCCTCGAGGCTCGGGATGGTGGCGACGACGAGCTGGCGCGATGTCGCCTGCTCCAGCCCGGCGAGCTTCGCGTCGAGCGCCGCCTCCTGATCCGGCTGGAGCAGGTCGGCCGCGTCCACCACCCGGCCGCTGAGCGGCGGGAAGGTCTGCGCCGCCGCCGGCCAGGCGACGAGCAGCAGGGCGAGGAGCAGCAGGACCCGCAACGGGTGCCCAGGCTTATTGCATGTTGCCGAAATCGACCGTCGGCGCGTTTTGCGCGCCGGCTTCGGCTTCGAACGGCGTCATCGGCTGCGATCCGTAGATGATCTTCGCGCCGATCACCGAGGGGAAGGTGCGGATCTCGGTGTTGTAGGCCTGGACGGCGCCATTATAGTCGCGCCGGGCGATCTGGATGCGGTTCTCGGTGCCTTCGATCTGCGACTGGAGGTCGCGGAAATTGGCGTTGGTCTGCAGCTCCGGATAGGCCTCCTGCAGCCGCTGCAGCGACAGCGTCACCCGCCCCTGCGCCTCGGCGAAGCGCGCCATCGCGGCGGGATCGCCCAGCTGCTCGGGCGTCACCGTGATCCGGGTCGCCGACGCCCGCGCCTCGGTCACCTCGCGCAGCACGGTCCGCTCCTGCTGGGCGGCGGCGCGCACCGTGTTGACGAGGTTGGGAATGAGGTCGGCGCGGCGCTGGTACTGGCTCTGGACGTCGGCCCAGCGCGCCTTGGCGGTTTCTTCCGCGGTCGGGATCGAATTGACCCCGCAGGCGGTGAGGAACAGCAGGACGGGGGCGAACGCGGCGAGAAGACGAAGGCGCATGGCTGGAAAACCTCTCCCTTCTAATCGATGGCATGAGGACGTAAGCTCTCCTTACCGGCCACGCAACGGGGAGTGTGAGATGTTCAAGGAGTTCAGGGATTTCATCGCGCGCGGCAACGTGCTCGACTTGGCGGTCGCGGTCATCATCGGCGCCGCGTTCGCGACGATCACCACCTCGCTCACCGAGGACATGATCATGCCGGTCGTCGGCGCGATCTTCGGCGGCCTCGATTTCTCCAGCTATTTCATGCTGCTCGGCCCGGTGCCGGACGGCTATGCCGGCTCGCTCACCAATTATGCGGCGCTGAAGGCGGCGGGCGCGCCGGTGCTCGGCTTCGGCCAGTTCATCACCGTCGTCATCAACTTCCTGATCCTCGCCTTCATCATCTTCCTTCTGGTCAGGATGGCCAACAAGGTGATCCGGAAGGCCGAGGAAGCTCCGGCCGAGGATCCGGCCGAGGTGGTGCTGCTCCGCGAGATCAGGGACGCGCTCAAGAAGAAGGGGTGAAGCCACCGCTCACTTCACATTCATCGCCATGTCCCTATATAGGGAACTGCCGGTTTCGGCCGGCTATGGCGATAAACGACGGTGTGCAATAGGCACAGCGGACCCGGGGGCAGTACCCGGCGGCTCCACCAAGAGCTGAGTCCGCAGTGGCGGCACGCTTCATGCGTGTCGGCTCTGCGGTCCTCGGCTTCTGACGGGGCCGAACCAGGATCGACGTGTGTTGAAAAGCGCTGACTTTCGCTCGGAAAGGGCCACCGTGACGGCTCAATACACAAGTGCCAACGATAACGAGGCGCTCGCGATTGCCGCGTAACCTGATCCTCACGGATTGAGTTACCAAGGACAAAAGCGCGGTCGGGCCGCACCGGGCAACAGAAGCGGATTCCAGCGGTCAGGGGGTGCCGGGCAACAGAAACCCCCACTTTTCCTATCTTTCGACCTCCACGACATGTCCGAGCAATGGAGCGGCCCTGGCGCGGTCCGCTTCGGCCTCGCGCTTGATCCAGTCCCGGAAGGCGAGGATCTTGGCGCTGCGCGCCTGCGCCGCGGCATAGGCAAGCCAGTAGCCGCGCCCGTCGGCGACGACGAGGTCGAACGGCATGACCAGCGCGCCGCTCATGATCTCTCGCTGGAAGAAGATCGGCGAGACCATGGCAATGCCGTTGCCGGTCATCGCAGCCGAGACATAGAGATATTCGGCATCGAGCTGCGCGCCGAAGGCGCCGTCGAGGTCGAGGCCGCCCTGTCCAGCCGCGTCCAGCCAGGTCCGCCACCAGCCGTGCCGGCCGAGCAGCGGCGCGGCGATCCGCCCCTTGCCGAGCTCGCGGGCCGCGTCGGCCAGTTCGGGGCTGCAGACCGGCGTGAACAAATTGGGGAGCAGCGGATGGCTGCGCAGGCCCGGCCAGCTGCCGAGGCCGCTGCGGATCGCGACATCGAAGTCGAAGCCACCGAGATCCGCCACGGGCACGGCCATATCGAGCCGCGGGCGGATGTGCGGATGCCGGTCCTTGAACCGGCCGAGCTTCGGCACCAGCCAGGCCGCGCCCACCGTCGGGAGGGTGGTGATCGAAAGCTCCCCCTGCGAGCGCTCGACCGCCTGGGCGAAGGTTGCGCGCATCGTCGCGAACGCGCCCGAGATGGTGGGAGCGAGCAGCTCGCCCGACCCGGTCAGCTCGACCCGGCGGGGAAAGCGGCGGAACAGCATCAGGCCCAGCCGGCTTTCCAGCTGCTTCACCTGATAGCTGACCGCCGCCGCTGTCATGTTGAGTTCCGCCGCCGCGCGCGAGAAGCTGCCCAGCCGTGCCGCTGCCTCGAACGCGCGGATGGACGGAAGGGGCGGGAGCGACTGGAGGTTCATGGCTAAGTACAGCTTAGCCTAAATCCGCCAGATTCGCCTAACGCTATTTTCCGGCCGTCGCCTACCAGGCTATCTGCAGCACGTCAGGGGAGGGGCCTTGTCGCTGATTGCTTTTGCATCAACGAGGAGCGCTCCAATGTTTCGATCCATCGCCTCCGCTTCGGCGGTCCCGGCCCTTTTTGGCTCAATCTTGCTTGCCCATAGTGCGGCGCAGGCGCAGCGCACGCAGGAGAATGCGATCACCAGCGCGTCGGACGCGTTCGGCACGAGCATCGGCAATGAGACGATCGGCCTCTACCGCGACAACAATGTCCGCGGCTTCAGCCCGACGGTCGCCGGCAACCGGCGGATCGAGGGCATGTATTTCGATCTCGGCGGCAACGGGCTGACCCAGCGCCTCACGTCGCGCTCGGTGGTCCGGGTCGGCCTGCCGGCGCTGAACTATCTGTTTCCGGCGCCATCCGGGATCGTCGACTACACGCTGCGCCCGTCGGACGACACGGCGGGGGGAAGCGTTGCCGTCGGCATGTCCGAGTTCGGCGGCTATTTTCTCGAGAGCGACACGCGCATCCCGATCATCGCGGGCCACCTCAGCACCGCGGTCGGCGGTCACTACCAGCGGCGCTATTTCGAGGATGGGCGCAACGGCGAATATGGTGCCGTCGCCGTCATCCCCACCCTGCGCTTCGACGGCGGGCAGGTGACTGCCTTCTGGAGCTCGGCGAGCACGGACGAGGACGCCGGCCCGCTGCTCATCACCACCGGTCCGCGCCGGCCGCCGATGATCTCCGGCGGCCGCTTCTACGGCCAGGAATGGGCGCGCGGCTTCCAGCGCAGCCAGACCTACGGCGCGCTCGGCCGCTATGACATCGGCAGCGATCTCACCTTCCGGTTCGGCCTGTTCGAATCCCGTTCGGTCCGCACCCGCACCTATTCCGACCTGTTCCTCGACGTGCAGCCGGACGGCAGCGCCACCAACGTGATGGTGGCCGAACCCCGCCTCCCTGCGCGCTGGACCTCGGGCGAGGCGCGGCTCAGCTGGACGCATGACGGCGCCCGCTTCGATCACTCGCTCCACCTCGCGCTCCGCGGCCGCGACAAGCGTCTCGTGATCGGCGGGAGCGCGTCGGCGACGCTCGGCCGGGCGATCGTCGGCGAGTTCATCCGCCGGGACGAGCCGGACTTCGTGTTCGCGATGCCGACGGTGAATGCGGTCCGGCAATGGACGGCGGGACTTGCCTATGTCGGCCGGTGGGAAGGCGTGATGGAGCTGAACGCCGGCCTCCAGAGGACCGATTATCGCTCCGAGATCAGGCGGCCGGGCAACGTCGCGGTCAACCGGGATCGTCCCTGGCTCGTCAATGTCGCGCTGGCGGTGACACCCACGCCGTGGCTCGCCTTCTACGGTGGCTACACCCAGGGACTGGAGGAGACGGCCAGCCCGCCGCCGAGCGCCGTCAACCGGGACGACGCGGTCGAGGCGTCGCGCACCGGGCAGAAGGAAGCGGGCATCCGCCTCGCCTTCGGCACCACGCGGCTTGTGGCCGGGGTTTTCGAGATCGAGCGGCCCTATTTCAGCCTGGACGGCCGCGGCATCTATGGCGCGCTCGGCACGTTCCGGAACCGCGGTGTCGAGGTCTCGCTGACCGCCCAGCCGATCGAAGGCCTGTCGGTCGTCGGCGGCCTCGTCCTGCTCGATCCTTCGGTGGTGGGCGAGGCGGTCGAGACGGGGCGCGCTGGCCCGCGCGCCGTCCGGATCGCGAACCGTACCGCCCGGCTCGATCTCAACTACCAGACTCCGGTCGAAGGCCTGTCGGTCGATTTCAGCGTCCAGCACACCGGCAAGGTCGCCGCCAGCACCCTGCCGTTCGCCGCGCTCGGCGGGCGCCAGCTCTTCGAACCGAGCTCGACGACGCTGGATATCGGCGCACGCTACCGTTTCCGGGCCGGCGAGACGCCGCTGGCGCTGCGCGTGCTGCTCGCCAACATGTTCGACGACCGCAGCTACGAGGTCCGGGGCAGCCACTCCTTCTTCGTCCGCGCCGGGCGCCGCTTCAGCGTCCAGCTCTCCGCCGACTTCTGATCGACGCCCCAGAGAGGAAAGGCCCAGTTCATGTTCGATCGGACGAAAATCGCCCTCATCCTGTCCCTGGCGACTTTGGTTCCGTCCGGCGCGCTCGGACAGCCGGCCAACCCGGAGACGTTGGTCGAGCGCTCGCAGTCCGGCGCCCGAACGGTGCTGGACCGCGCGGTCGGCGCGCTCGGTGGCGAGGCCGCCCTGCGCGCGATCGCCGCCGTCAGGATACGGCTCGACGCGCAAATCTGGCCGCGCCTGCAGGCCCGATCCGTTGCGCCGCCGTTCGAGCCGGGCGTCGACCAGCAGAACTTGCTGCTCGACCTGCGCAACCGCCGCTTCCGGTTCGACTGGCATCAGGTGGAAGGCGGGATCGAGCGGCGCAGCACCAGCCTCGTCGCCGGCGGCGACCCGGTGATCTACAATCACCGGTCGCGCATCGTCCGGCCGTTTGCCGGCCCGGCCGCGGTCGACCGGCAGTTCGCCGCGCATCAGCGCCGGCTGCCGCAACTCGTCCTGCTCCACGCGATGGAGCAGGACGGCACGCTGCGTTCGCTCGGGCGGGAGATGTTCGAGGGCCGGCCGCACGACGTGTTCACCTTCGTGGCCGCCGATTCCGAGCAGATCGCCGTCTACATCGACGCCGGGAGCGGGCTCCTGTCCAAATATGAAACCCTGTTCGTCGACCCGCTCACCGGTGACGAGGCTCTGGAGGTCGTTTTCGCCGATTATGTGCGCGCGGGGACCACACCGACACCGCGGACCTTGCGCATGTATGAAGCGGGAGAATTGACGCTGCGCGGCACGCTCGACGTCGAGATCAATCCGGACACCGGCGAACCGGCGTTCGAGGTGGATGCGGCGGGCTATCTGCCCTTCGCTCCGTCACGGCCGCTTCCGGAAGGGATCGAACGGCTCGCCGACGGCGTGTTCGTCCTGCACAGCACGGCGAGCCCCGATCACAATGTCCTCGCCGTCGAGTTCCGGGACCATGTGGCGGTGGTCGAGGCGCCAGGATCGAGCGCTGGAACCGAACGGGCGATTGCACGCATCCGCGAGCTGATTCCCGGCAAGCCGATCCGCTATGTGGTGATGACGCATCACCATAGCGATCATGTCGGCGGTCTGCGCAGCTTCATCGCGGAGGGCGCGAGCGTGATCACGACACCCGGCAATCGCCGGGTCGTCACGGCGATCGCCGCCGCGCCTATCCGCGACCGCCTCGCCGCGCAGCCGCGGCCGGTGCGCCTCGAACTGGTCGAAGGCGGCCGGCGGGTGCTGACGGACGGTACCCGCACGCTCGAACTGATCGATATCGGCCCCAATGTGCACACGCACGAAATGCTGATCGCCTGGCTGCCCCGGGAGCGGATCCTGTTCCAGGGCGACATGTTCATCGTGCCGAACAATGATGCGCCGACCGGACCGCCGCCCGCGTCCTTCGTCAGCTTCGCGCGCGCGCTGGACGGGCTGGGCCTGGAGCCGGAGGTTATCGCCGGTGTTCACGGTCGGACCGCGACGATCGCGGAGTTCCGGCAGCGGATGAACCTCACCGGCGCCGGGAACTAGATCGAGGGCTTGCCTTCGCCAGCCGATCCCCGGACAAACGGGCGCAAGGAGAAACCCATGCGCCCGCTCGTCGCCCTCGCCATCATCACCCTTGCCGCCTGCAACAGCGAGCCGGAGCCCGTCGCCAACCGCTTCGATCGCACCCATGCCGAGATCGAGAACAAGGCGAACGCGCTCGAGGCGGTGGTCGAGAATCAGGTGCGCGCGATCGAGGCAGACACCCAGCGCGAGATCGACGCCCTCGCCAACCAGGCCAATGCCGCGGCGCCGGCCCGGGTCGAGCCGGTCGAGGCCAATTCGCAATGACCTCGAAGGTCATTGCCGGCCCGACGCGCCAGCGCCAGGCTTCCCGCCGTCGCCGCCGCTCGCCCGAGAGGACACCCCAATGACCCGGTTCCGTCTCCTCGCTGCCCTTATTCTCGCCCTCGCCCAGCCGGCCGTCGCCCAGCCGCCCGCGCCCATATTCGATCTTCACGTCCATCTCTGGCGCGGCGAGCAGTCGATCCGTGAATATGAGGCGCAGTTGCGCGAGACCGGCCAGTCGGTCACCCGCTTTGGCGGCCTGCTGATGGCCGAGGGGCCGGGCCGTCTCGACGAGATGCGCGCGAAGAATGACGAGCTGCTCGCGCTTGCCCGTACCCATCCCGATCTGCTGCCGATCCCGTCCGTCCATCCCTATGACGGCGAGGCGGCCATCACCGAACTCAGGCGCCTCGCCCAAGCCGGCGTGCGGGCGATCAAGATCCACCCCCACACCCAGCGCTTCGACGTCACCGATCCACGGGTGCTGACGCTGGTGCAGGAGGCGGGGACGCTCGGCATCGTGGTCATGATGGACAATGCCAACATCATCCCCGGCGACAGCGAGAATCTGTTCAACCTCGCCGTCCGCGCGCCACGCACGAAGTTCCTCCTCGCCCATATGGGCGGGCTCAACTTCCGCTTCTGGAACATCATTCCGCTCGCCCGCACGACGAGCGATTTCTGGCCCGACAACATCTGGTTCGACATTTCGGCGATCGCCGTCCTCGCCGCCGATTCGCCGATCGAGGCGGAGCTGGTCTGGACGATGCGCAACATCGGCACGGACCGGCTGCTGCTCGGTTCGGACTATCCCCAGATGTCGCTGGCGCAGGCCGTGCAGGCGCTCGACCGGCTCGACCTGACTCCGGAGGAGCGCGCGCAGATCCGCTACACCAATGCCGAGCGCCTGCTGCTCACGCCGGGGGCGGCGGGGAGCGTTCGCGCTTCAACGGCCGGAGATCCTCGCGAATGAGGTGCTGAACGGCTCACCGCGCCGGTCGCATGCCGGCCGCCTGAAACAGGGACTCCGGATCGAACAGCAGGCCGCCCTTCATGACGATCGCCGTGTTGCGCAGGTCGCCGATCCGTTGGGTGGGATCGCCATCGATCAGGACGAGATCGGCCAGCTTGCCGGGCTCGATCGACCCGAGGCGATCGCCGACGCCGGCGAGCCGGGCGGCACCCAGGGTCGCCATATGGAGCGCCTCCGACGGCGACAGGCCGGCCGCGACATAGAGTTCGAGCTCGTGCGGCAATGCCAGCGGGCCGACCGCGGCGTCTGATCCTGCGACCATCGTGGCGCCCGCGCGATGGAACAGGGCCAGGAACTGGCCGAGCCGGGCCATCGATTCGCGATTGCGGGTCCGGTCGGCCTCGGTCCGGGCGAAGCCGCCGCCGGCCAGCGCGCGGACGAGGGGGCTTGGCATGCGCGCGGCGATGGTGGCGATGCTCGGCGCCGGCTGCCCGGGCGCCGCGGTCAGGAAGTCCTCGAAGACGGTCAGGGTCGGATCGAGCACCGTCCCGCGCGCGACGACGAGGTCGATCAGGTGGCGGACCTGAGGCGACGCCAGGTCGAGGTCGCGTCCGCGCTCGCCGATTGCGGTCAGCCGCACCGGCGTGTTGGTTTGCGCGACGATCTCCGGGCCCATCAGCCCCAGCATCCAGAAATTGGCGTGATTGACCTCGTCATAGCCGGCGCGGATCGCCTGCTCCATGGTCATGCCGCCGGGGACGTGGCCCTGGACACGCAGGCCGCGCCGATGGGCTTCGGCAGCGAGCACCGGCACGAGCGCGGGATCGACGGAACTGTAGAGCTTGATGCCCTGATAGCCGCCGCGCGCAACGACGCGGTCCACAATGGCGATCGCCTGCTCGCGGGTCGAGACATAGAGATCGGTGGGGCCGGCCAGCGGCCCCGGTCCATCCATCATCGCCGCGGCGGCAACGACGCGCGGACCGATCGCCCGTCCCGCGTCCCAGCCGGCGCGCAATTCGCCGAGCCGGGTGAAGTCGTTGGCGAGGTCGCGCGTGCTCGTGACGCCGGACGCGATCGCCAGCAAACCATCCGTCTCCCGGGCCAGATGGACATGCATGTCGAACAGCCCCGGAATCAGGGTGCGCCCGGCACCCTCGATGACCTGGGCATCCGCGGTAATGACCGCGTCTGCGGCCGGGCCGACCCAGGCGATCCGGTCGTCGCGCACGATCACGGTCCGGCCGTCCCGGCGTGCCCGGTCCGCAGCGTCATAGATGGCGACGTTGCGGAACACGACCGGGCCGTCCGGCCGCCGGGTCAGGTCGCGGGCCAGCCGCTGCTCGCGCGCCTCCACGGCCTCGCGCTGGCGCCGGCGCAGCGCAGCTTCATCCTCCGGGCCGAGCGTCGTCAGGCGGGTTGCGATGCCGGATCCGCTGTCGAGGACGAGGTTGCGTGCCCCGTCCAGCCAGACCGGCACCGGCCCGAAATCGAGGCCGTGGAGGAAATAGAGGGTCGCCGTCTGCGCATTGCCGTCGAGCGTGACCGGCTGATCCGTCGCCCGCTCGATCCGCGCCGTGCCCGATGGCAGAAGGGCAAGCGTGCCGTCCGGCGCGGCAAGCAGCGCCCGGGCGAGCGCCGCCATGGCGTCTGGCGTCGCTTCCTGGGGCCAGTAATAGCCTGCGGCCCCGGTCGTGCCCCGGTCGACCGCGCTGGTCCAGTGCCCCGTCAGTCCGTCGCGCGCGAAGCGCTCGTCGACCGGCGACCGGAAATAGTTGAACCCGGTGATGGTGGTCGCAACGGGCAGGAAGGCCGCATCGAACCGGGTCTCGGAGCGCAGGTCCGGCCCGCGTCCGCGATCCGCATAGCGAAAGCGGACGATCCGCCGGTCCCCCGACGTTTCGACCTGCATGTCGCCGCGCACCGCGCCGAGATAGGCGACCTCATAGCGGCCGTCCGCATGCGCACTGTCCACCGCCGTGAGAAGAGTGAAGGCCGCCAATCCGGCGAGGAGACGGGCAAGGGATCGGGAACGGATGGTCATGGCGCCCTTTCTCATGATGCTTCCTGAAGCTGGATCAGCGACGTTTCGAGCCGCTCCAGCAGAAGCGTGACCTCGTCGGTTGTGATGGTGAGCGGCGGCGCGATGATCAGCGCGTTGGTCAACGGTCCGGCGCCGGCCGGATAGAGAATGAGGCCGTTGTCGAAGCACAGGTCGACCAGTCGGCCGCTGGCGTTCCAGGGCTCGCCTGGTCCGGCGCCGCCCTGCCGGACGAGCTCGAATCCCCAGAGCAGGCCGCGCCCGCGGACGTCGGACACGACCGGATGTCGCCCGGCGATGGTCCGCAGTCCGTCTTCCAGCTCGATCGCGCGCCGCCGGACGTTTCCGAGAAGGTCATGGCGTTCGATATGGTCGAGAACCGCGAGGCCGGTCGCCGTGCCGAGAGGGTTTGCGGAGAAGGTGTGGCCGCCGGGAAGCTCGCCGCAGCCGCGGCGCAGCGTGTCGACGAGCGGCCCGCGGATGATGGTCGCCGCCAGCGGCGCATACCCGCCGGTCAGGCCCTTTCCGACGATCAGCATGTCGGGCACGACATCGTCATCGGCGCAGGCGAACCAGCTCCCGGTCCTGCCCAGCCCGGTGATCACCTCGTCGGCGATCAGGAGAATGTTCTCCCGATCGCATAGCTCGCGCAGCCGCCGGAGATAGCCCTGCGGTGCCGGAAGGACTCCGCCCGCGGCGCCGACGATCGGCTCGACGATGATCGCCGCGATGCTCTCCGGTCCGTCCGCCACCGCGCTTTCCCAGGCCAGGGCGCATTCCAGGGCGCAGCTGGCGGGCTGACGTTCCCAGGGGCAGCGATAGCAATAGGCCGGCGGCACCACAGCGAAGTCGTGCAGCAGGCCGTCGAACGATCTGCGGCGCTCCGGATGGCCGGACAGCGACAGGGCGCCCATCGTCATGCCGTGATAGCTGCGGGCACGGGAGAGAATGCGCGTCTTCTCCGGGCGCCCGCGATCGCGCCAGCAGGCGAGCGCGGTGCGCATCGCATGTTCGACCGCTTCCGACCCGCTGTTGACGAAGAAGACCTGGTCGAGATCGCCGGGCGCCAGCGCGGCGAGCTTCGCGGCCAGCGCCTCGGCCGGCGCGTTGGTGAACTGGGTACGGTAGGCGAAGGCCACGGTGTCGGATTGCCGCCGCATCGCCTCGCCGATCCCGGCGACGCCATGACCGATGCTCGCCGTCATTGCGCCGCTCGATCCGTCCAGGAACAGGCGGCCGTCCAGATCCTCGAGGAAGACGCCCCGGCCCGCGGCGACGGTCGGATAGTCGCGGTTGAGGCAGGGCTTCAGGAGGTGGCTCGACGACATGGCCGGATCGTCGATTGTTGAGGATATTTAATCAAGATGTTTTGTGTTCGCGTAAAATTGGTTGAAATATCAGGATATTCTTGAGATATCGTTGATTATATTCAACACAAAAACAGGTGGCGGGATGTTGGAGGATATGGGCGGGCGTCTGCGCCGGCTGCGCGAGGAACGGGGCCTCTCGCAACGGGGTCTGGCGAAGCGCAGCGGTGTCAGCAATGCGACGATCTCGCTGATCGAGCGAGGCGGGATGGACCCCTCGCTCGGCCTGTTCAAACGGATCCTCGATGCGTTGTCCTGTTCGGTCGCCGATTTCTTCGCCGCGTCGGAAGAGGTGCCGGAGCCGGTCTTCTTCGGCCGTGACGAACTCGTCGAGATCGCCGGCGGTGCGCTGTCCTGCCGACAGGTCGGCCGAGACCTCAGGGGCCGCCCGCTCCAGATCCTGCACGAGCGCTACGCGCCGGGCGCCGACACCGGCCGCGCCATGCTCCGCCACGAAGCGTTCGAGGGCGGCGTGGTGGTGAGGGGGGAGATCGAGCTCACCGTCGGGCGCGCGCGCCGGCTGCTCGGCCCGGGCGACGCCTATTATTTCGACAGCCGCATCCCGCACCGGTTCCGCAACCCCGGCAAGACGGAATGCGAACTGGTCTCCGCCTGCTCCCCGCCCAGCTTCTGAGCGATCCGGCGCGAGGCGCCTCCCTCCCGAGCGGCCGCGCCGTGCTCAGCGTATCTGCCGCAGATCGTCCAGGTCCAGCTGCACTTCCTCATCCGGTTTCGGGTTCCGCCGGTTGGCGAGATAGAGGGCGAGCTTCAGCGCGATGTTGCGGATGAACCCTTCGGCCTGCGCCGCGGTGAGGGCGCGGACCCGGAGCATCCCGGCCACGGCCGCGTCGGAGATGAACGCCGTGCGCGATCCCGCGCCGTCCGAATAGCGAAAGCCGGTGCCGGCGCGGGTCGCGTCATGGCGGATGGTGTCCCGGTCGACGAAGATGACGCTGGTCATGCCCGCACCTTACACCCGCCCGCCGGCACCGCCCAGACCCGGCGCGACGAAGCCGGCGGACGGGGCGACCGGTATCCGCGCAAGAAGGGGAGGCGAGGCCGGATGGGAAAAGGGTGCGCCGCTTTATCCCTGCGCCTCTTTCACGACGCGTTCCGCCTCATCGAGCTGCGCCCGCGCCCGCGCCATGCCGGCGCTGAACTCGCGCTGGGCCCGCTCCATCTCCACGGCATAGGTGCGCTCCGCCTCGTCCAGCTCGCGGCGTGCCTCGTCGAACGGATTCTCCGACATGATATCCTCCTCCATACTGCATTAGATGCATAATACAGCAACACGGAAGAATCCAGCGCCGAAGCGACGTCTTCCCTTATTCCGGGAACAGCACTCCCGCATAATCCATCGCGCCGTGCAGGATGTGCAGCACGTCCACCGTCCCGTCACCAACGCGATAGAAGATCAGGTAATTGCCGTGCACGCGATGGCGCACGCCTTCCGTCTCGTAACGCGGCACCAGCGCGAACCGTGCAGGGAATTCGGCCAGCCCGAGGCAGGCCGCGCGCAGTTCCCGGACAAAGCTGAGCGCCCGTGCCGGATTGTCCCGCGCGATAAAGTCACCGATCGCCTCCAGATCCCGTTCGGCCTCGACCGTGAGGCTGACGATCACGCCTTGTCGCCGGCCAGCCTGCGATATTTGTCCTCAAGCCGGTCGAACACGTCGCTCGCCGGGGTGGTGCGCCCCGCCCCGGCATCGGCCAGACCGCGCGCGATCGACGCATCGAGCGCGGCCAGCCGCGCTTCCCGTTCCTGAATCAGGCGCACCCCCTCGCGCAGCACCTCGCTCTTGCTGTTGTAGCGTCCCGTCGCGACGAGCCGGGCGACGAAGGTTTCGAGGGTCTGGCCGAGGTCGGCGCTGATCATGGGCATATCTCCTTAATCAGCACCATATCAAATTATGAATTGTTGATAAAGCGAGGCAAGCATCACGGGCGCTCATCGTCAGCCGCTCTCTCCGATCCCCCTCAGGATCGCCAGCTCCACCGGGCAATGGTCTCCATCCGCCCGCGCGAGATCGAACGGCTCCTTCGGCAGCAGCGGCGGCTGCGCCATGAAGCGGGGGCGGGCGCCGCGGTGGGGCTGGGCGCTGTGGACCAGAAACGGGTGGCACAGATAGACCGTCCCCGCCGCCCCGGTCGCCAGCACTTCCGGCCGCCCGGCGGACGACGCGAAGCCGTCCGCAGTCAGCTCGCGCAGGGTCAGCCCGTCCGCGCCGGCCGGCGCGAGCTGGCGGGCGATGTCGAGATGCGATCCGGCCCGGATGCGGGTCGGCGCGTCGTCCGGGCCGACGTCGGAGAACAGGAACAGCATCAGCAGCGCCCGGTCGCGGCTCGTCACGTTGACGCGCCAGTCCATGAAGTCGGGCGCGTCGGTCCCGAAGCTCGCATCGATATGCCAGCCGGCGTCGCCGGGATCGTGCGGCGAGGGGAAGCGCACCGGAAAGGTGCCGATCGCCCCCGGCGGCAGCCAGCGCCCCGCGCCGACGAGCCGGTCGAAGGCGGCATGGAGTGTGGGCGTGCTGGCCGCCGCGCGGAACGGCGGATCGCTGTAGTGGCCGAGCCGGACGACGGGCCGGGTCCAGGTCGCGGGATCGTCCGCGTCCAGCCCCATGTCCCGCCAGAGGATCGCCCGCGCCTCTGCGGCAAGCGCCGCGGGAAAGGCGCCCTCCAGCCGGACGAAGCCGTCGGCGATGAAGGAGTCGATCCCGGCCGCGCTCAAGGCGCGCGCCGTGTGTGCATCGTGCATGATTGTGCTTTCTCATAGTCACGCCGCCCGCGCCCGGCCTCGCGCCGGCGCGGCAGCGTCTCATGGCAAATAAGGGTTCCGCTTAGGCCGTTCAGGCCAGCGGAAAGGCTGCCGCGGAATGGAAAGCGATGAACTTCATAGTGCGGGAAGGTAAGCTAGGGAGCGCCGAGCGCAAGGCGAGTTCCTCACTTTAGACTCCATTGGACGAAGTTGCGCTTGACATTTTTCAACACAACAATAATGTTGTGTACTATGATACCGACGTTGATCGATCTCGGTTCCCCCGCGCCATGGCCGGTGCTGCCGCCGGGCATCCACGATACGACCTTGGTCGAAATCGAATCGACCTTTGCGACTACACCGCATCGTCGTGCCCTGTTCGAAGGCTTCGGTCGTGTAGTGTTGGCGCTCGAGAGCGCGGGATGCGCGACAGTCTATCTCGACGGCAGCTTCGTAACCGGAAAGCCACATCCGTTGGATTATGACGGCTGCTGGGAACTGGCAGGCGTCGACCCCACCAAGCTCGATCCGGTGTTGATGCGCTTTGAGAACAAGCGCGCAGCGCAAAAGCTAAAATTCCTAGGGGAGATGTTCATCGCCGAACGACTTGGCGCCCCCGGTGTGACTTTCCTCGACTTTTTCCAACGCGAGAAATTTTCCGGCCGCCCGAAAGGGATCTTACGGATGCGCTTGGCCGCGAAAGGAGCGGCATGATGATTACCAATGAAAAGCAGTTTCGCTCGACGCGCAGCCTGATCGAGGGATTGCGCGAGAGTCGCGACGCTTTAGCGACCAGCAACGACGTGCATCCTATGTTCGTCGACGCGCAGCGCGCGGCACTCGACAGCCAGATCGAGGAGCTTGAAGAGGATGCCGCCTTGTACGAGGCGCTGAAGAGTGGGTTGATCACGACGTTCGAGGCCCAAGGTCTCCACGATCTTCCTGACATCCTTATCCGTGCACGTATCGCGCGGACGATGAGCCAGAAGGATCTGGCGGACTTTCTTGGCATGAAGGAGCAGCAGATCCAGCGTTATGAGGCCGAGCGCTATCGTTCGGCGAGCCTAGAAAGACTAATCGAAATAGCTGATGCGCTGAATGTCAAAATTACTGAGCGCGGGGAGCTTGTCGGCGACGGGGCGTTCGAGGATTTCGACCTCGGCTCGGCAAGCGCGTTCCCGGTCGCCGAGATGTTTAAACGCGGTTGGTTCGAGGACTTCGAAGGCTCGTTGAGCGCTGCGCGCAAGGAAGCCAACACGTTGGTGCCAGCCTTCCTCAAGAATGCCTGTGCGAACTGGACTCCGATGGCGCTCCATCGCAAATCAATGCGCGCGAGCGGTCAAGTACATGAGCCGGCGATCGCGGCGTGGGAAGCACGCGTGCTGACACTGGCTGACCGGCATCGTCCCGCGGAACAGTTCGTGCCAGTAAACGCGACGGACAGCTGGCTCGCGCAGCTCGTACATCTGAGCGCAAAACCCGATGGTCCTAAGCGTGTCGGCAGCCATCTGCGCGACGTGGGCATCGTGCTGGTAATCGAGCCACATCTGCCCGGCACGCTGCTCGATGGCGCTGCGCTGCGCAGCGCATTCGGCACCGCGATCATCGGCATGACGTTGCGCCATGATCGGCTCGACAATTTTTGGTTCACGCTGCTGCATGAGGTTGCTCACCTCAAGCTGCATATCGATGTCGATCACTATTCGGCGATCTTCGATGACACCGAGAGCCCGGCCGGCAGCAAAACCGAGAACGAAGCGGATCAGTTCGCGCAGGAGGCTTTGCTGCCATCGGCACTGTGGCATGCCTGTGTGTCGCGGTTCACTCGGACCGAAAAGGCAGTGCTCGCCGATGCTAAGCGATTTGGGATCAGCCCTTCGATCATTGCAGGCCGCATCCGCCGCGAGGCCAATGATTATACGCTGTTGCGCGCCCTTGTGGGGGCAGGCGAGCCGCGCCGACAGCTGAGCGACTAAAGGAACTGACGATGGCGATCACCTACTTAGATTATGTGCCGGTGCTGAAATGGCGCCAAGGGGAGTATCAAGCTTTATTGCGGCTGCGGTCCGAGCAGAAGGCGGGTGTTGTCCCGCTGCTAGAGATCACTCCGCCAGACTACGACTTTGAGTTGAACGAACCCAAGCACACAATCGACGCGCATCTCGCTGAATTCGCCAAGCGTCTGGAGGCGAAATGGGAGACTCGCCCGGCATTGCTCGATACCGGGCTACTCGATCCCGGCGAGCGCATGATCGGCGGTACCCATCCGCTACTGTGGCTAGTGGATGCAGTTCGACCGAGGGGAGGAAATCTTACTCCGGTCACCGCGCTTGAACGCGACCCCGCATATCAGAATGCGGTGCGGATCACGAACCAGGTCGATGGACGCGGTGCCGCGCTGCGATGCAGCCTCGAAGACGCATCGGACGCCGACTTCGCGGACAATATCGAAACCCTGCTCGAACGGATCGAGGTCGAACTCGACCAACTCGACATACTGATCGATCTCCGGTCGCCGAACTTTGAACCGATCGACGGCCTCGCCCAGTTGATGATCGGCGTGTTGTCGGGCTCGGAGGTGTTCAACGCTGCCCGCAGTGTGACCATCCTCGCCACCGCCTTTCCGGCATCGATGGCCGAAGTCGCACCGCCGATAGCATTCGTCGGCCGCCGGGAGTGGGAGCTCTACAAGCGCGTGATCGCCTTGTTGCCCCAAGGTACCCGGTGCCCAGCATTTGGCGACTATGCCATTGCCGCGCCGGACCTGTTTCAGGGCGACATGCGGTTGATCAAACCTTCGGCATCGGTCCGCTATGCCACCAACGACGGTTGGGTGATCGCCAAGGGCCCAAATGTACGCGACAACGGCTTTGCTCAATACAGGGATCGCTGCCAGTCGGTGATCGACTCCGGCCGCTATCTAGGGCCTGCGTTCTCAATGGGCAGCGACTATGTTGATAAGTGCCGGGCCGGAAAGGCCAGCACCGGCAGCCTCACGACTTGGCGGTGGGTCGGGACAAACCATCATATTGCAAAGGTGGTGCACGATCTCGCCAGCGTTCACGGGCTTTGAGCGTAGTCCGGACGATCGACCGCAGGCGTGTCTTGGAAACGGCTGCAACGAGCGCTGGATATAGTATCATTCGAGGTGATCGAAGCGTTCGTTCGTCGCAGCCCAGCGTGCGGAGAATGTCCACCACCTCGGTTCGCCACAGCAGACGAACCAGTGTCAGGGCGTCGAGATTGCGATTGGCGCGCTCCGCGCGAAGGCGCCGAAACTGGATGGCGCCATTAGCCGCCCGATGCACTGCAATGATGCCCCACCATGAGGGCAGTAATTCCGTCGCAGTTGCAACGTGTCGCTCGGCCGCGATCAGCGTCGCGCGATCCACGACCTTGCCATAGGCGAGCACTTGTCGCGGCAGCCGCTCCAATGTGTCGGCTTCCGCCTTGATTTCTAGACCCCGAATATGGCCATTGATGACTGCGATATCGACGCGCGACGCGCCATGCTCAAGGCCGAGCTCGTCGACGACCAGCGTATCTGGGCAGCGTCGGGCATGCACCAGTAAGCGATGATGGGCGGCGCGCCGCAGGTCTATGTCCTTTAGGGCCTTCGACATTGCTGCGTGGTAGCCTCGAAAATCCCGCACGAGCAACGATCACTCGATTCAACTCAGCGCATTTTTCTGCCCGGAGTACTTCGAAGCCAAGTCAAACGTCCAATTTGCCAGACTCTTACCGGAAAGCCGCCGTTTCGCTTCGGCCACTGCTGACCGACAAAAAAGCCCCGCCATCGCTGGCGGGGCTTCCCGTTTCAGTCTGGGCCCCGGCTTTCGCCGGGGAACAGGTGAGCCTCAGTCATCATCCCGCGTCAGGAACGCCGGCGCGAATTCGGGCTCCGGCCCGCCATCGCCGCCGTCATTGTCGCGGCGGGGGCGGTCGCCGCCGCGGCCTTCGCCGCGCTCGCCGCCACGGCCTTCGCCGTCACGGCGCGGGCCGCGATCCCGGCCGCCGCGGTCACCGCCGCGGCCGCCACGATCGCCGCCGCCGCGGCCACCCCGGTCGCCGTCACGCCGGGGACCCCGGTCGCCACGCTCGCCGCGCTCGCGCGGTTCCCTCGGGGGACGCGTGTCTTCCAGCTCCTCGCCGGTCTCCTGGTCGACGACGCGCATCGACAGGCGGACCTTGCCGCGCGGATCGATCTCGAGGACCTTGACCTTCACTTCCTGGCCTTCGGAGACGACGTCGGTCGGCTTTTCGACCCGCTCGTTCTTCATCTCGGAGACGTGGACGAGGCCGTCCTTGCCACCCATGAAGTTCACGAACGCGCCGAAATCGACGATGTTGACGACCTTGCCTTCGTAGATCTTGCCGACTTCGGCCTCCTCGACGATCCCGGCGATCCACTTGCGGGCCGCCTCGATCTGGCTGAGGTCGCTGGACGAGATCTTGATCACGCCCTCGTCGTCGATGTCGACCTTGGCGCCGGTGGTGGCGACGATCTCGCGGATCACCTTGCCGCCGGTGCCGATGACGTCGCGGATCTTCGCCTTGTCGATCTGCATCGTCTCGATCCGCGGCGCGTGGGCGGAAAGCTCCTCGCGGGTGTGGTCGAGCGCCTTGGCCATCTCGCCCAGGATGTGGGCGCGGCCTTCCCTGGCCTGCAGCAGGGCGGTCTTGAAGATCTCCTCGGTGATGCCGGCGATCTTGATGTCCATCTGCATCGTGGTGATGCCCTCGGACGTGCCCGCGACCTTGAAGTCCATGTCGCCGAGATGATCCTCGTCGCCCAGGATGTCGCTGATCACCGCGAAGTCCTTGCCCTCCAGGATCAGGCCCATGGCGATGCCGGAGACCGGGCGCTTCAGCGGCACGCCGGCGTCCATCATCGAGAGCGAGCCGCCGCAGACGGTCGCCATCGAGGAGGAGCCGTTGCTCTCCGTGATGTCGGAGAGGACGCGGATCGTGTAGGGGAATTCGTCATGCGTCGGCAGGACGGGGTGGAGCGCCCGCCACGCGAGCTTGCCGTGACCCACTTCACGCCGGCCCGGCGCGCCGAAGCGGCCGACTTCGCCGACCGAATAAGGCGGGAAGTTGTAGTGGAGCATGAAGCGCTCGTAGGAGAGGCCGGTCAGGCCGTCGATCATCTGCTCGCTGTCCTTGGTGCCCAAGGTCGTCGTGCAGATCGACTGGGTCTCGCCGCGGGTGAACAGCGCCGAGCCGTGGGTGCGCGGCAGGAAGCCGACGATCGCCTCGATCGGGCGGATCTGGGTGGTGGTGCGCCCGTCGATCCGCTGGCCGTCCTTCAGGATGGCGGTGCGGACGATTTCGGCTTCCAACTTCTTGCCGAGCTTCAGCGCGGCCATCTGGTCCTGCGGGGTGGCGTCGGCGAACGCCGCCTTCGCCTTGGCGCGGGCCTCGTTCAGCGCATTGGAGCGCTGCGACTTGTCGGTCAGCTTGTAGGCCGCCGCGACGTCCTTGCCGATCAGGTCCTTGAGCTTCTTCTTGGCCGCGGAAAGATCGGCCTGCTCGGCCATTTCCCACGGGTCCCTGGCGGCCTTCTCGGCGAGCTTGATGATCGCGCCGACGACCTTGCGGATTTCGGCATGGGCGAACAGCACCGCGCCGAGCATGACCTCTTCCGAGAGCTCCTTCGCTTCGGATTCGACCATCATCACGGCATCGCCGGTGGCGGCGACGACCAGGTCGAGATCGCCCTCCTTCACCTCGTCCATCGACGGGTTGAGGCTGTATTCGCCGTCCTTGTAGCCGACGCGCGCCGCGCCGATCGGGCCCATGAAGGGCACGCCGGAGATGGTGAGCGCGGCGGAGGCCGCGATCATCGCCAGGATGTCGCTCTCGGTCTCGCCGTCATACGACAGGACCTGCGCGATCACGTTGATCTCGTTGTAGAAGCCTTCCGGGAAGAGCGGGCGGATCGGCCGGTCGATCAGGCGGCTCGTCAGAGTCTCCTTCTCGGTGGCGCCGCGCTCGCGCTTGAAGAAGCCGCCCGGAATGCGCCCGGCGGCCGAGAATTTCTCCTGATAGTGGACGGTCAGCGGGAAGAAATCCTGCCCTTCCTTGACGCTCTTCGCAGCGGTCACCGCGCAGAGGACGACGGTCTCGCCGTAGGTCGCGAGCACCGCGCCGTCGGCCTGGCGGGCAACGCGGCCCGTTTCGAGCGTGAGCGTCTTGCCGCCCCACTCGATTTCAACTTTCTTCATGTCGAACATGTGTTTTCCTTAAACTCCCGCGCGCCCGATGCGGCGGGGGCCTCTGATGCGGATTTGAAATCCGCGTTGTCGGGCCGGTCTTGGCCCGTGCCAGCTAGACCGGATTGTCCGCTGGCTCTTTCGTGCTCCTGCGAAGGCAGGAGCCCAGTTTCCCAGCCAGAAGCGCTATCGCGCATGTTACCTGACTGGATCCCGGCCTGCGCCGGGATGACGCAATACGTAAACGGCCCGCCGAGGCGGGCCGAACGATTGCGTCACTTGCGAAGACCGAGCTTCGCGATGAGGGCGGTGTAGCGCGCTTCGTCTTCCCGCTTGAGATAGTCGAGGAGCGAGCGGCGCTTGTTGACGAGCATCAAGAGGCCGCGGCGCGAATGATTGTCCTTCGCGTGGGTCTTGAAATGCTCGGTGAGGTTGGCGATCCGCTCGGTGAGGATCGCGACCTGCACCTCGGGGCTGCCCGTGTCGCCCTTCGCCTGGGCGTTGTCCTTGATGATTTCCTGCTTGCGCTCGGCGGTCACCGACATCGTAAACTCCTTTTCAAATCACAGGTTGAAGCCGCGCACCACCCGGAGCTCGTCTCCGGAAAGCTCGACCAGCGCGACCGGGATTCCCCGGTCCGTCGCAAGATTGAGCCCTGGCCTGGCGGCGATCCCGATCAGCTTTCGCCCCTGACGGAGCGCCCCTGCCTGATCGGGGTCGACGGGAAGAGCCGGGATGTCGTCCAGCCCCGCCGTCAGCGGCAGGAGGTGTTGTTCAAGGGTGCGGCCCTTAGCGGCTTCACTCAATTTGTCCAGTGAAATCGCGGCATCCAGGGTGAAGGGACCAGCCTTCGTCCGTCGCAACATGGTGACGTGGCCCACGGTTTCCAGGGCATAGGCGATGTCGCGGGCGAGGGCGCGGATATAGGTGCCCTTCGAAACGCGGGCGGAGAGGGTGATCTCCGCCGCCGTTCGTCCTGAGCTTGTCGAAGGGCCGTCCTTGTCCTTTCCGGCCGAAGAGAAGGGCAGGGCTTCGACAAGCTCAGCCCGAACGGAAAGAGAGTGAATTGTCACATCTCGGCTCGCGAGCGTCACATCCTTGCCGGCGCGGGCGAGGTCATAGGCGCGCTGGCCGTCCACCTTCAGCGCCGAATAGGCCGGCGGCACCTGTGCGATCGGGCCGGTGAAGCGTGGCAGCACCGCCTCCACCTCGGCGACCGTCGGCCGCATGTCAGAGGTGGCGATCACCTCGCCCTCGAGGTCGAGTGTATCCGTCTCCGCGCCGAACCGGATCGTGAAGTCGTACACCTTGTCCGCGTCGAGCATCCGCCCGGCGAGCTTGGTCGCTTCGCCCAGCGCCACCGGGAGCACTCCGCTCGCCAGCGGATCGAGCGTCCCGCCATGGCCGACCTTGACCTTGGGATAGCCGCCTTCGCGCAGCGCGCGCTTGACCGCGCCGACCACCTGGGTCGAGCCGATCCCCACCGGCTTGTCGATCACCAGCCAGCCGTGCATCTCTACTCTGCCGCGGCGCGGGTCAGGGTCAGGCGCAGCTGCTCGCCGTCCACCTCGGCGATCCGCTCCATATAGTGGCGCCGGCAAAGCGAGACGTAGCGGTCGTTGCCGCCGATCTCGGTCTGCGCGCCCTGCTTGACCGCACGGCCAGCCTCGTCGACGCGCAGGTTCATCGTCGCCTTTCGTCCGCAATCGCAGACCGCCTTCAGCTCGACGAGCGTGTCGGCGAGCGCGAGCAGATGGGCGGAGCCTTCGAACAGGTTCGCCTGGAAATCGGTCCTGAGCCCGTAGGCGAGAACGGGAATACCCAGCTCGTCGCAGATCGAGGCGAGCTGCACCACCTGCGCCCGGGTCAGGAACTGCGCCTCGTCGATCAGGATGCAGTGCAGTTCCCGCTTCTTCAACTCCTCCTCGACCTCGTGGCGGATATCGGTTGCGCGCTCATAGGAATGGGCATCCGTTTCCAGCCCGATCCGCGAGGCGATGCGGCCATAGCCGGCGCGATCGTCCAGCGCGGCGGTGTAGAGCATCGTCTGCATGCCCCGCTCGCGATAGTTGAAATCGGCCTGCAAAAGCGTGGTCGATTTCCCGGCGTTCATGGAGGCGTAGTAGAAATAGAGCTTGGCCACACCGGGGTTCTAGCGCGCTTTGCCGGCGCACGGCATCCCTGTTTGTCAGGCCCGTTCAGGGCCAGGTTCGACGGCTGCGGCGTTCCGAATACCAGTCGCGGATCAGCTGCTGGGTGCAGCCGCCCTGGCCATAGATGCCGACGACCGAGCAGCTGTTCGGCCGGCCGACGCGCGAAGCGTCTTCCAGATCCGCGACCCGCGCGCCCCAGGCGACTTCGGTGGGTTCGGTCTGGCGGAGCGGCGCGGGGATCCGGTAGCGCTCCTCCTCGGGGCGCCGCGCGCAGACGACGATCTCCTCCTCCGACGATTGCGGGCAGGGATCATCGCCATAGACGAGGAGCGTCGATTCGCGATCCGGCGGACTGCCGGTCTCCGCGCGTTGCGCGAGCGCCGGCGCGGCCGCCGCCAGCGACGCGAGGACACACAGAACCCGGAATTTTATCATCGCCTTAGCCCTGATGACCACCTGATCCTGAACGCTGCATTGCTTTCTTGGTCCTGAGCGTCGGATCGGCGGATGCCGGATCGTCCGGCCAGGGATGCCTCGGATAGCGGCCGCGCATCTCCCTGGCGACCGCCGCCCAGCTGCCGCGCCAGAAGCCCGGCAAATCGCGCGTCGTCTGGATCGGCCGGCCGGCGGGAGAGGTGAGGGCGAGGACGAGCGGCGTATCGCCCGCCTTCGGATGATCGGAGAGGCCGAAGAACGCCTGGACGCGCGCGGTGACAGTCGGGCCGGCTTCGGCCTCATAGTCGATTGCGTGACTGCTGCCGGCCGGCGTCTCGAAATGGCCGGGGGCCAGCCGGTCAACGGCCTTGCGACCCTCCCAGCCGAGCAGTGCGTCGAGCGCGCCGGAGAGGGCGGAGGGATCGACCTCGCTCAGGCGCCGCTTGCCGGACAGGAGGATGGGAAGCCAGTCGTCGAGGCTGGTGTGCAGGACATCGTCGGAGATATCGGGAATCGCCGGATCGGCCTGTCGGGCGAAACCGGCGCGCCGGCGCAGCGACCGCGCCGCTTCGCTCCACGGCAGCAGATCGAGGCCGTGGCTTCGCACGCCTTCAAGCAGGGCGGCCTCGATCGCGGCGGGATCGGCCCGGCTGTCCTGCCCGCCGGAGAGCAGGATCGCACCCAGTCGCCGGCCGTGGCTGGCGCGGACGCCGCCGGTCGCGGGATCGAAGACGACATCTGCGCCGGTGCGAATGCGGTCGGCGAAGAGCGCTTCAACCGAGATTTGGTCGATCGCCGCGGCGGAAAGAATGCGGGCGCCTGAAGCTGTGCCGCCGACTTCGGCCACCGCCAGCCAGTCCTCGCGCGCCAGCGGCGACGCCGGATCGAGCCGGAACCCCCGCCCGCCGGCGCTGATCCAGTCTGCCCCGGTCGAATCGCGACGTTTCGAGAGCCGGTCCGGGAAGGCGAGGGCGACGCATCCCCCAACCTCGCTCGTCCCGAGCGCAGTCGGGGGGCGCTTCCCGGAGCCGGCGCCCCTCGACTGCGCTCGGGACGAACGGACAAGGCTGAACCAGTTGCGCGCCAACCCGCGCGCGGCCTCGGCCCGCTTCCCTCTTTCGCCGCGCCATCGCCGGAGCCGCAGGTCGAGGTCGGCGTCGTTTCCGCCGAGGCCGCGCTCCGACAGCAGCACCGCCACCTGCGCCGCCGCTTCTCCCCAACCTCGTGCTGCGGCTTCGATCAGCATATGGGAAAGACGTGGCGGCAGCGGCAAATCCGCAATTGCCTGGCCATGCGCTGTCGGCCGCCCGCTTTCGTCCAGCGCACCGAGGCCGGTCAGGCGTTTGCGCGCTTCGTCGATCGCCGCCGCACCGGGCGGGTCGAGCCAGCGCAACTGGCGTGGGTCCGAAACGCCCCAGATCGCGCAGTCGAGCAGCAGCGCCGAGAGGTCCGCCTCCAGTATTTGCGGCGGGTCGAAACGCGGCAGGCCTTGGGTCGCCGCCTCTTCCCACAGCCGGTAGGCTCGCCCCGGCCCCTGTCGCCCGGCACGGCCGGCGCGCTGGGTGACCGCGGCCTGACTGGCACGCTCGGTCACGAGGCGGGTGAGTCCGGCGGCGCGATCATAGCGTGGGCGGCGGGCGAGACCGGAATCGACGACGACCTGGAGCCCGTCGAGCGTCAGGCTGGTCTCCGCGATCGAGGTGGCGAGGACGAGCTTGCGCGTGCCGGGCGTCGCCGGCGCGATCGCCGCGCGCTGGGCGGCGGGATCGAGGCTGCCATGCAGACGATGCAGTTCGACACTCGCCGGCAGCGACTCCAGCCGCTCGGCGGTGCGCTCGATCTCGGCGACGCCGGGAAGGAAGGCGAGCAGGCCGCCCGTGCTCTCGGCCAGTGCGCGCCGGATCGCCGCGGCCATCTCGTCCTCGATCCGCTTCTCCGCCGACCGGCCGAGATGGATGATCTCGATCGGAAAGCTGCGGCCTTCGCTCTCGATCACGGGTGCCTTGCCCATCAGCACGGCGAAGCGGGCGCCGTCGAGCGTGGCCGACATGGCGACGAGCCTCAGGTCCGGCCGCAGCGCCGCCTGCGCGTCGAGCGCGAGCGCGAGGCCGAAATCGCTGTCCAGGCTGCGCTCGTGGACCTCGTCGAACAGCACGGCTGAAACGCCCGCGAGTTCGGGGTCGGCCTGGATCCGCTTCAGGAAAATGCCTTCGGTGAGGACGGTGATCCGGGTCCTCGCCGACCGCTTCGTATCGAGCCGGGTCGCATAGCCGATCGCGCCGCCGACCGGCTCACCGGCCAGCGCGGCCATCCGCTCTGCCGCGGCACGGGCGGCCAACCTACGCGGCGAGAGCAGCAGGATTTCGCCGCCGCACCAGGGCTGGTCGAGCAATGCGGGGGCGACCGCGGTGGTCTTGCCGGCGCCGGGCGGAGCGACGAGCACGGCGCTGGCGTTCTCGCGAAGAGCCGCGAGCAGGTCGGGAAGGACATCGTGAATGGGAAGGTTCACGCCGGTCGGATAGACGAGCGGGTGAACCCTTCCAAGTCACGCCGTCGGGTCAGCGCTCGGGCCGCAGCGCGTCGAGGATCGCTTGCGGCCAGAGCGGCAGCGTGCGCGACGCCGCGGCGCGGTTGTAGAGGATCAGGAAGTCGCGGCGGTTGCACAGCGTCCCGACGAGGGCGGCGCGGCCGAACCGGGTCTCGATCAGGTGCGCCATCCGCCAGCCGACGGTGTACCACGGTCCCTGGATCCCGAAGAAGTCCATCCCCGCCCGGTTCAGCGCCTCGCCGGTCAGGCGGCCCTCGAGAATGGCGGTGAAGAAGCCGGTCAACCGGGCGACGTCGGCGTCGTAGCGGGCCATGTCGCGGTCCCAGCGTGCGCGGTCCGCGTCCGGGCTCGTCGCATGCGGGTGCGTATCCGGTCCCCCGGCGGCTGCGAGCATCGCAAGGCCTTCGCCGAACGCGCCGGTCCATTGCGCGACCGCGGCGCGCGCCGGTGGCAGGTCGGGCGAGGCGTCGGCGCAAGCGGCGGCATAGCCGATATGGTGAAGCTCATGCGCGACCGTGTTGGCCAATTGCGCCGGCGTCACCGCAGGGTCGAGAGAGAGGAAGATCGCCGGATCGCCGCGCGTGTCGAAGACGAAGCTGTTGGGCCGCGGCTTGATGATCGGAAAGATGGTGGCCCGGATCGGGGCGCCCGGCGGGAGATAGGCGGCGGCCCGGGCTCTCGCGTCGCCGATGTCGGCGGTCCGCCAGCGCCCGAGCGCCGCCCGCAGTTCGTGCCGGCGTGCGATCAGCGCAGGATCGGCGACGAAGGCGCGGAAATCGGCATCGGTGAAGGCGCGGCCCATGGCGGCTTCGCGCGTCTTCAGCCGGCGATAGCCCCGGGCGGCGAGCAGGCGGCTCCAGCCGGGCCTGCCGATTCCCCGCCCGGCGGCCTGGTCGTCGAGAAGCGCGAGAACCGCCTCCGCCGCCTCGGCATCGACGTGGAGGTCCGGGGCCGGCGGCGCAGCGCCGATCAGGAGCAGCGCAACAAGGGCGCGCACGACCCGGGTCATGATCGTCCCGCGGCTGGCATATGCTACAAATGTAGCGCATGCGAGCCGTCCCGTCGAGATCTCGCCGGACGGGAGCGTTCACGACGATCTGCTTACAGGTCGAACTGCACCCAGTCGGTGCCGCCCGGCCAGATCGCTTCCTCGATCCGGTCGGCGACCCAGGCGACGGCGAGCAGGATCAGCACGGCGGCGATCAGGTCGAGCAGGATCACCGCGCCGAAGGCGACATAGGGATGAAACGGACCGATCCGGTCGAACCCGTTCTTCATCGGCGCGCGCGGCGGCTGGCGTTTCATCAACGCGCCCGCTCGTGCGAGAATCTTCGGCGGTCGCGAATGACGTTCTTTCGCTCTTTCATAGTCAATATTGACTCATTTTCATGAAAACGATAGTAAAATCAAAATAACGAAAAAGCAGGAGGGAGAAATGAGATTCCTGAAATACGCCGCTTCGGCGGCGGTGATTGCTGTCGTCGGGACAACGGCCTACGCGCAAACAACAAATTACTCCTACAAGATAACCTATTATAGCACGCCTGCCAAAACAGTGGTGGTCGGAAGGATTTTCTATATGTGCGACGGCACAGTCGCAGAAATGGGAATTCAAACGCCCTACTATACGGATGTCAACGGCAACTGCCCCTGACCTGATCTAATAAGCGCGCTGGATCGCGAACTGGACGGCTTCGACCAGGGCTGTCTTGGCGCGGCCGGCGGAGAACGGTCCGAGCGCATCGATCGCGCGCTGGCCATAGTGGCGCGCGCGCTCCAGCGTGTCATCCAGGGCGCCGCAGCCGCGCAGCAGGCTGGTCGCGTGGGCGAGATCCTCGTCCGTGCTCCGCGCCCCGCTGACTGCTTCGCGCCAGAAGGCACGATCGGCGTCCGAGCCGCGCGCATAAGCGAGGATCACCGGAAGGGTGACCTTGCCGTCCCGGAAATCGTCGCCGACGCCCTTGCCCATCGTCGCCGCATCCGAAGCATAGTCGATCGCATCGTCGATCAGCTGGAAGGCGACACCGAGATTGCGGCCATAGGCGTCCAGGGCCTCCTCGGTCGCCTCGTCGCGCTCGGCGACAACCGCGGCGATCCGGCAGGCGGCGGCGAAGAGCGCCGCGGTCTTGGCGGCGATGATCTCGAGATAATGGTCTTCCTGCGTATCGATGCGACGCTGGGCGGTGAGCTGGTTGACCTCGCCCTCGGCGATCACGCTGGAGGCGCGGGAAAGGATTTTCAGCACCTTGAGGCTGCCATCCTCGACCATCAGCTCGAAGCTGCGGCTGAACAGGAAGTCCCCGACGAGCACGCTTGCCGGATTGCCCCAGATGATGTTGGCGGTCCGCCGCCCGCGCCTGAGGCCCGAGCCGTCGACGACGTCGTCATGGAGCAGGGTGGCGGTGTGGATGAACTCGACCGCGGCCGCGAGCTTGTGGTGGCGGGCGCCGCCATAATCGAGCAGCCGTGCGCAGGCGAGGGTCAGCATCGGCCGCATCCGCTTGCCGCCGCCGGCGATCAGGTGACCGGCGAGCTCCGGGATCAGCGCGACCTCGCTCTGCATGCGATCGAGGATCACCGCGTTCACATAGTTGAGATCGGCGGCGACGAGCTGGATCATCGGATCGAGCGACGGGACGTGGCCGGGGACGAGCGGGTGAACCGAAGCACTCATGACGCGCGCGCTGTGCGCCGCCGCCCGGCCAAAGGCAAGAGCCGGGGCTTGCACTTGCGTGCGGACGGCCGAAAGACGGGGCCGGTGGCGTTGGCGGGGTCCGCCGATCGGCCTGCTCATCGACTATCGCGGCTGGCTCATCCCGGCGGCTTGCGGCGGCTCCCCGGCAGCACCAGCGCCGTCATCTCCGCGATCGGCAGCTTGAGCCGGGCCATCAGGCCGCCCAGATCCTCGCTTTCCTCCAGCGCCACCGAGCCGTCGTAGATCTCGGCGACGTCGCGGACGATGGCGAGGCCGAGGCCGGTGCCGGGCTTGCCGGTGTCGAGCCGGGCGCCGCGATCGAAGATCTGGGTGCGCTTGGCTTCGGGAATGCCGGGCCCGTCATCCTCGACCTCGATCTCGACGCAGTCGGGCGTCGTCCTGACCGTCACGAAGACGCGGCCGCCGCCATATTTGGCGGCATTCTCGATGAGATTGCCGAGCATCTCGTCGAGATCCTGCCGCTCGACCCGCACCATCGCCTGCTTGTGGCCGCTGATGTCGATGGTGACGTTCTCGTACAGCCGGCTCACCGCGCGCTCGACCGATTCGAGGCTCGGCCAGACCTCGGCGCGGGCCTGGGCGTTGGAGCGGCGGCCGATCGCGCGGGCGCGGGCGAGATGGTGATCGACCTGCCGGCGCATCGTCCGCGCCTCGCGGATGACCGTGTTGGCAAGATCGGGGGCATGGGCGGTGGCATCGTTGGTGATGACGGTGAGCGGCGTCTTCAGCGCATGGGCGAGGTTGCCGGCATGGCGCCGCGCCTCTTCGGCCTGTTTCTCATTGTGGTCGAGCAGGGCGTTCAGCTCCTCCGTCACCGGCGTGAGCTCGCTGGGCAGCGGCTCGTCGATCCGTGCCTTCTGGCCCGACCGGATCGCGATGATCGCGCGCCGCATCCGGCGCAGCGGCCACAGGCCGTAGATCGCCTGCAGCACGCCGAGCGCGATCAGCCCCAGTCCCAATATGCCGAACGAGCGCACCAGCGTCCTGCGCAGCACGCCGATCTGCTCGTCGAGCACGTCGCGATTTTGCGCGACCTGGAAGCGCCAGCGTATCGCCGAGCCGGGCAGGCGCACGTCGCGCTCGATCACCCGCAGCCGCTCGGTCGGAAATTCGGGGCTGTCGTAGAGATGGATGCCGGTGTCGCTATAGGCCGGGCCGACGCGCAGCCGCCGGTCCCAGAGCGACCGCGACGGGAACGGGTCGAAGCCCTCGCCGCTGATCTGGTAGTAGAGGCCCGAATAGGGTTCGAGGAAGCGCTGGTCCGCCGGCGGACGGTTGAACAGCACCTCGCCCTCCGGGCCGATCTCGGAGGAGGCGATCATCGAGGTCAGGACATAGTCGAGCTGCGCATCGAAATTGTCGGTGATCGCGGCGATCAGCACCCGGTCGAGCGCGAAGCCGCCGACGCCAAGCAGCAGGAAGATCCACAGCGCCGCGATGCCGATCATGCGCCGCGTCAGCGATCCCGTCGTGCGACGCGCCGATCGCCGCACCCGGAAGCGGCGGAAAGTTTCGAGGAGCTTCGTCACCTGGCCTGCCATCCTGCGCGCCCGCGGGGCGGGCATGAGGGGGAGGGCATGAACGCTTCCTTAGCCGCGCGGTTCTTCGAGACTGTAGCCGAGGCCGCGGATGGTGGTGATGACGTCGGGGCCGAGCTTCTTGCGGATGCGCGTCACGAACACCTCGATCGTGTTCGAATCGCGGTCGAAATCCTGATCGTAGATATGCTCGATGAGCTCGGTGCGGCTCACCACCTTGCCCTTGTGGTGCATCAGGTAGGAGAGCAGCTTGTACTCCTGCGCGGTCAGCTTCACCGGCTCGCCGTTCAGCGTGACCTTGCCCGAACGGGTGTCGAGCCGGACGTCGCCGGCGATGAGCTCGGACGAGGCATTGCCCGAGGCGCGGCGGATGAGCGCGCGCAGCCGCGCGATCAGCTCCTCGGTCTGGAACGGCTTGGCGAGATAGTCGTCGGCGCCGGCGTCGAGGCCCGCCACCTTGTCCGACCAGCTGTCGCGCGCGGTCAGCACGAGGACGGGGACCTTCATCCCGTCCCTGCGCCAGCGGTCGAGCACGGTGAGCCCGTCGACCTCCGGCAGGCCGAGATCGAGGATGATCGCATCATAGGTCTCGGTCGAGCCGAGATAGTGGCCGTCCTCGCCGTCCGTGGCGAGGTCGATCGCATAGCCCGCACCCTCGAGGGTGGCGCGCAGCTGGCGGCCGAGATTCGGTTCATCCTCGACGATCAGAACCCGCATGGTCTTTCCTTCCCAAGCCGGCTGCACCCCGGGGGCGCGCCACCTTCGTTCATGTTGCACAGACGGGAATAGCAGCGCGGCTACGCCAAGGCCATGGGGCGCCGAATCGGCTATTGCCGGCCGATGACGCGGCCGGTGCGCGCGTCGACGTCGATCCAGATGACCTCGCCGCCGCGCATATATTTCAGGCGGTAGACGCGGCCATCGAACTCGGCGCCGATGAAGTCGGCACCGGGAATGCGCACCCGCGAGCGGATTTCGGGCAGGGACAGGATCTCGCCCTGCTGGTTGGCACGATAAGCCGCATCCTGCTCGCCACCGCGCGTCGCGCCGCCGAGCCGGCGCTGCGCATCGGCGGGCACCGAAAAAATCAGGCCCCCGGCCAGGATAAGGAGCAGAAAACGCATGACTTCGTGAACTCGGTTTTTCCGGAAAAGATTGCAAGCCCAATAGCAGACGGCATTGAATAGGCCATGAATGCCGCTGTAGGCTCGGCTTAACAAACAGATCATATGAACAGGGGAGTGCCATGAAACCTGGAAGGATTGCGCTCGCGCTCGCGGCGGCCGCCATGCTGCTGTCGCCCGCGCCGATGGTGCAGGCGCAGGAACAGGCGCAGCCGGCGCGGATGGAGCGGGTGCCCGATCGCCAGCCGGGCGAGGGCGCCGGCCCGTTCCGCCGCCTCGTCATCCGCGGTGCGATGCTGATCGACGGCTCCGGCGCGCCGCCCATGGGGCCGGTGGACATCGTCGTCGCCGGCAACCGCATCGAGAGCATCCGCGGCGCCGGCACACCCGGCCTGCCGCTTGCCCAGACCCGCGAGCCGCGCGACGCGGATCACGAGATCGACGCGACCGGCATGTATGTCCTTCCCGGTTTCGTCGATACGCATGGCCACAATGGCGATCCGGACAAGGCGCCGAACGCCACCTATGGTTATCGCCTCTGGCTTGCCCACGGCGTCACCACGGTGCGCGGCGTCGGCTTCTACGGCGATCCGCACAGCATGGCGCTCTCCGATCGCCAGCGCAGTCGCGACAACACGATCGTGGCGCCGCGCCTCTTCGCCTATATCGTGCTCGGCCAGGGCTGGAACGGCGGCGGGGTCGATACCGCCGAACAGGCCCGCGCCTATGTCCGCTGGGCCGCGCAGCAAGGCTATGAAGGGATCAAGTTCTTCAACCACCCCCCGGCGGTGATGCGCGCCGCGGTCGAGGAGGCGCGCCGGCTCAATATCGGCACCGTTACCCACCTGAGTCAGGGCGGCGTCGCCGAGGTCAATGCCGACGTCGCCGGCGAGATGGGGATGCGCGGCATCACCCATTTCTACGGGCACCTCGAATCGCTGCTGCGCGATCGACGCATTCCATCCTACCCCAACGACTACAACATGTTCGACGAGCAGTGGCGGTTCAGCCAGGTTGCCCGCCTCGCCGACCAGATCGTCGAGCCCGGCGGCTCCGAATGGCAGGCCTATCTGCAACGCCAGCTCGATCGCGGCGTCACGTTCTCACCCACGCTGAGCATCTATTCGGCCGGGCGCGACGTGATGCGGGCGCGCAATGCCGACTGGCACGAGCGCTATACGCTGCCCTCGCTGCAGCGCTTCTTCCAGCCGAGCCGGGTCAATCACGGCTCCTATTTCTGGGACTGGACGACGGCGGACGAGATCGCCTGGCGGCGCTTCTATTCGCCGTTCATGCGACTGATGAACGACTACAAGAATATGGGCGGCCGGGTCACGGTCGGCTCGGACGCCGGCTTCATCTACCAGACCTGGGGCTTCTCCTACGTGACCGAACTGGAGATGCTGCAGGAAGCCGGCTTCGCGCCGCTCGAGGTAATCCGCTCGGCGACGATCGAGGGCGCGCGGGAGATCGCCGAGCCGACCGGCCGGGCCCCCGAATTCGGGATGGTCCGCGAAGGCATGCTTGCCGACCTCGTCATCGTTCCCGGCAATCCGCTGGAGAATCTCAAGATCCTCTACGGCACCGGCCACATGCGCCTGAACCCCGAGACGCAACAGGTCGAGCGGGTCGGCGGCGTCCGGTGGACGATCAAGGACGGCATCGTCTACGACGCCCGCGCCTTGCTCGAAAGTGTCGCGCAGATGGTCACCGAGGCACGGGCCCGCGAGGGCGCGCGTTAACCCAGGCCCAATCCGGCCAAGGCGTCACCCCGGACCTGATCCGGGGTCCACCTTTCTGCGTGCACGGTCCAAGCAGGTGGATGCCGGATCATGTCCGGCATGACGAAAAGCTGGCAAAAGCCTAACCTGCCGTCCGCGCCGGCAGAACTTTCGGGAAGCGCAGCACCGCGGCGGAGAACAACGCCACGATCAGCCCGACCGGGAAAATCTCCAGGAAGGTGATGCCGATCCGCGCCGCCGGGTTGCGGTAGAGCTCGCGCATCGACTCCATCGAGGCGAGATACTGGGCGATCTCGGCTTCCGGGGCGCCCGCCGCGCGCCGGTCGGCGACGAGGCCGGCGACATAATCGTCCATGAAGCGGTAGCCGGTCGACGCGAGATAGATTTCCCAGCACAGCACATAGATGAGGGCCGCCACGACAGCGATGGCGAGCCCCACCTTCAGCGCGGGCCAGAAGCGGATCACGCCGCCCTGTTCGACGTCGCGGTAGCGCTTGATGCCGATGAAGATCATGCTGAGCCCGATCAGCATGACGAGATAGCCGAAATATTCCGAGGTGAAGAAGCCGTCGCGCGGTGCGATGGTGAGGCCGAGCATGATGGTGGCGAGGATGGCGAGGCCCGACAGGGTGCCGTAGGTCAGGGCGTAGCGCATGATCGTATCTCCCCGTTGCGATGGCGGAGAGACTGACGCACCGCACAGCCGCTGCCTATCGCCCGAACGGGTGATTTGGGCGCCAGTCCCCCATTCAGGTGTCCTCCGTTCAGGGGATCAGCGACAGCCAGCGCGCCTTCTCGATCGCCTGGACGCGGCGCTGCACGTCCAGCTTCTCGTAGACGCGGGCGAGGTGGGTCTTGACCGTGTTGGGCGAGATGCCGAGCGAACGGGCCATCTCCTTGTTCGACTGGCCGGCGGCGAGCAGCTCCAGGATTTCACACTCGCGCGGGGAGAGCCCAAGCGAGGCGATCGCCGCCGCGTTGCGTTCGAACACCACAGGCGCCGGCCGCGGCGTCAGCTTCAGCCCGGCCCAGATGCCGAGTGCGGTGAAGGCGAGGGCAATGACGGTGATGTAGACCTCGGTGGGCAGCACCCGCATCGCATGGCGATAGTGCAGCCATTCGAGCAGCGCAGCGCCGAGCCCCAGCGCGAGCGCATAGAGAAGGACGGTCCGCCACATGGGCCGAGGCTGCCAGAAAAGCGCACGCCCCGCATCCCCCGGCGTGCGGCACCGGCCTCAGGCAGGCGGCGCTGGCGCGTAGGGCGGGGCTGAGCTAGGTCTGGATGAGCCGGACCGAGGCGGGCGGCGGCTATGGCTCGCGCGAGACGCAGCACAAGCTGGCGGAAGCGCTGGAGGCGCCAGTCTGGGCGCTGGAGAATGAGAGGGGTTGGTGCACTGTCCGATAATGCCCCAGTGCCCTGCTGGACAGTCGACGGAGGGCTGAGTTAGTCTGCGGTCAATTGACCGGGGGGTACGATGCAGAGACGACTGCGTACGCTAGCCGTGATTTGGGCTATGCTTTCGATGACGCCTGCGGCGGCTCAGCCGCAGCAAACTGCTGAGGGCGCCCGGACTTTCCTCGGCATGCAACTCATCAGCCCGACCGTCCAGGCGCGCATCTTTCTGGGCGGTTATTGGAGCCCAATAAGTGTGTTTACAATGAAGCAAGGGGGCGCGCGGAGTTATCATAATGGCGCTGGTCCGATCGAATCGGCCGTTTTCTCTGCATGCGTCGCAACAATAAGAGTGGGCATCTATCCACCCCGGGAAGGTTCTTCGTTCAATTCGTTCACAACGAGCTGGCTTCCAATCGAGCCCGTCACGATCGACTTTTCTCGCGTCACAGATATCGCCGTCACACAAGAGGGGCCATCGCAGTGGCTCAGTCTTGTTGGCGTACCCAATTCCTTCCAGATAAGGGTCGAATCCGAGTCTCTACGTCCTCGAATCCAGTACGCTTTGGAGTTTCTGCGTCAGCATTGTGATCCTGCGACCGCAACCGGTTTCTAGCGACGCGTCGTTTGGTATTGATGCCGTTTGAGGCAAGCGGCTTTGGCCAGACGCCTCCTGTCCGTCGCTCAGGCTGGAATGGCCTACTCGCAAGTCACTCTGGCCGTGGGCAGGCATCCGCGTTGTTGCGCCCGCCTTCGCCGGGCTCGCTCGGCCGCCTCACGCATTGCAACCAAGCGCTCGGCTTCGGCGGCGCGATGTGCGCCCAGCCTCCGTATCTCCGCTTCAACCTGGCGCTGACGCTCTTCAGCCTCACGCGCCCGCTCCCGCAACACTACCGGATCGACTGGTTCATTTCCAAGTGACGGGAGAACGGTATACCCCATCGAGACACGATTTCGCTGCCACCGGGTGATTTCTTCCAGGGTGGAATCCACGCAGCTGACGGGTTCAAAACCCCCACCTCGCCAGACATCCATGATTTGGCTTGTATAGGCCATGATCCCGGGTCCGTATTCGAAAACCACGGACACAACGCCCCCTTGTCCACTGCTGCTGGCAGCACTGCAATAGGCCATGGTGGGGGTCACCTGAGCGACAGCGGGGGAAACACAGCAAAGCGAAACCGCGGCAAGAAGCGGCCCCAGTCGCGACATGGCTTGGACGCGGTCCCACATGACGCGACCCCCCTTTAGGCTGAAGCTTATGGCGGTCCAGAATCATGCGCAAGATGGCCGGGGTGCTGATCTCGGTCGGGTTGGCTCTGCCAAAACATGGACGCGGTTGCGCCATTGTATGTCACCGGCGAGGCCGGGACGACGGGCCTCAATCTCCTAAGCCGCCAGCCCCTGTTCCATCGCCTCGCTCGCCTCCAGCCAACGCGCTTCCGCTTCGGCCAGCGCGGCGAGCGTGTCGGCGTGGAGCTTCATGAGCGTCGTCATCGCATGGCGATAGTGCAGCCATTCGAGCAGCGCAGCACCCAGCCCCAGCGCGAGCGCATAGAGAAGGACGGTTCGCCACATGGCCAGAAGCTGCCAGAAAAGGCCGGGGCGAGCCAGCCGGGGATGTATCAGCCGCCCGGGGGCAGCCAGGTGAAGCGGGTGGCGCCGGTGCGGGTCTCCGATGCCCGCGCGTCGACCCCGGCCTCGCGCAGTCGCGCGACGATCGGCTCCGCATCCGTGCCGGCGACCTCGACGGGTGTCTCCACACGTCGGCCGGCCCAGGCGACGAGACTGGCGGCCGCCGCCCGTTCCTGATCGGTCGCGTCCGCTTCCACCACGATGTCGTCGAGCGCAGCGGCCGGCGGCACCAGCAGCAGGGTCCAGCCGGTTTCCGCCGTCGCGATCCGGCTCTCGAGGATCTGGTAGGCGGCCAGCCCGGCGCCGGGCAGAGCGGCGGCGCGGACGCGGGCGATGCGGTGCTCGCGGTCGATCACGACCGTGTCGGGCGAGGTGCCCGCGACCAGCGCCAGCCGCTCGGCGACGCGCTCGGCGCTCCGGTCGGCGCCTGTGCCGCGCGCGGCCGCAAGCTCGCTTGCCTGCGCGCTCGCCTCGCCGATCCGCACCTGTTCGATGTCGATATCGACCGGCTGGCCGGAGGCCGCTGCGAGCAGCGCTTCAGCCTCCCGTTCCGCCGAGGCGCGGTAGTCGGGCGTCAGGACGACGGCGCTGATACGCAGCGGCTGGGCGGCATGGTCGACCTCCAGCTGGGCAATGCGGGCCCGGGGATCGAAGCGCGCGGCGATGACGTCGCGGGCCTGGCGCGAGACGACGGCCTCCCACGCGATCTGCCGGAGCGCGATACCGAGCGGCACCGCCAGGGCAAGGAGGACCCCGACGACGAGGCTGACCTGCAGCCAGGTCTGCTGCGGCGACAGGCTGCGGCCGAAGCCGTAGAGCCGTGCCAGCACGGCGGCGCTGAGGCCGATCGCCATCAGATTGGTGATGAACAGGAATCCCGCGCCCCAGAAGATCGCGAAGTTGAGCGTCGCAAGGCCGAAGCCGACCACCGCGAGCGGCGGCATCAGCGCGACCGCGATGGCGACGCCGACGATCGCGCCCTGCCGCCCGCGGATCGTCGCATAGGTGCCGGCCAATCCGGAGAAGACCGCGACGCCGAGATCGAACAGATTGGGCCGGGTGCGCGCGGCGATCTCGCTCGTCACCGTCTGCAGCGGCGAGATTGCGACGATGAACGCGCAGATCAGAACGGCCAGCAGCATGCCTGCGACCAGCGTTCCGAGCGCCCGGCGGATGTCGGCGAAGTCGACCAGGGCAAGTCCGAAGCCGAACCCGATGATCGGTCCCATCAGCGGCGAGATCAGCATCGCGCCGATCACCACGGCCGGAGACGAGAGCAGCAGGCCGAGGATGGCGATGCCCGCCGAGGTGATCGTCATGAACGCGAAATGGCCGGACCAGTGCGTCTCTTCGTGCACCCGCTCGACGACGGCGCGATGATCCACCCCGTGCACCACCCGCGTCGCCCACCAGCGCAGCAGCGGATTGACGCGCAGCCCTGTACCTTCCGCCATATGGCCCCCCGGATCGCCGAGGGGAGAACCTAGCGCCCTCGGTCCGGTTCCGCCATGCCGGTCATCGCGCCGGCCCCATGGAAGCGGCGTGCCGTGCGGGTCAGGCCGCCTGCGCTTCGTCCATCGACTCGCTCGCCGCCAGCCAGCGTGCCTCGGCCTCCGCCAGGGCGGCGAGCGTGTCGGCATGGAGCTTCATCAGCGTCGTCATCGAATGGGCGGCGTCGGCCGGTGCGGCGGACGCGGGATCGAACATGGCGCGCTCCAGCTCGGTCTTGCGCGCCTCCAGCTTCGCGACGTCCTTTTCGGCCTGCTGTGCGATCTTGCGCAGGGCCTGGCTCCGTTCCCTCGCCTCGGCCGCAGCGCGCCGTTCGTCCTTGCGATTGCCCTTCGAAGCCTCTTTCGCGGTCGTCGCCTCGCCGCCTTTCAGGATCAGGTCGGTATAGTCGTCCAGGCTGCCCGCGAACTCCGTCGCGGTGCCGCCGTCGACCAGCACGAGCCGGTCGGCGGTCAACTCCAGCATGTGACGGTCGTGGCTGACCACGACGACGGCGCCGGTATAGTCGTTGAGCGCCTGCACAAGGGCTTCGCGGGCGTCGACGTCGAGGTGGTTGGTCGGCTCGTCGAGGATCAGCATATGCGGCGCGTCGCGGGTGATGAGAGCCAGTGCGAGCCGGGCGCGCTCGCCGCCCGACATCTTCTTCACCTGCATCGTCGCCTTGTCGCCGGAGAAGCCGAAGCGGCCCAACTGGGCACGGACGGCCGAGGGCGTCGCCTTCGGCATCAGCCGGCTCATATGTTCGAGCGGACTGTCGTCGGCGTCCAGTTCCTCCACCTGATACTGGGTGAAATAGCCGACCTTCATCTTGCCCGACGCGGTCATGCCGCCCTCCATCGCGGGAAGCTGGGCGGCGAGCAGGCGGGCGAGCGTGGTCTTGCCGTTGCCGTTGCGGCCCAAGAGGGCGATGCGGTCGTCCGGATCGAGGCGCAGGTTGAGGCGCTGAAGGATCGGCTGGCCGGGCGCGTAGCCGACCGCGGCCATGTCGAGCGTCACCAGCGGCGGCTTCAGTTCGGTCGGGCTGGGGAAATCGAAGGAGAGGCTGGGATCCTCGGCGACCGCGGCGATCGGCGCCATGCGGGCGAGCGCCTTGACCCGCGACTGGGCCTGCTTCGCGGTCGAGGCGCGGGCCGAATTGCGGGCGATATAATCCTGCAGCTTGGCGCGCTGGGCCGCCTGGCTGGCGCGGGCGGATTCGAGCTGGGCGAGCCGCTCGGCATATTGCTTCTCGAACGCGTCATAGCCGCCCGGATAGAGCGTCGTCTTGCCGCCCTGCAGGTGGAGGATGTGGTCCGCCACGTTGTTGAGCAGGTCGCGTTCGTGGCTGACGATCAGCATCGTGGCGCGGTAGGAGCGCAGGAAATTCTCCAGCCAGAGCGTCGCCTCGAGATCGAGGTGGTTGGAAGGCTCGTCGAGGAGGAGCAGGTCGGGCGCGGAGAAGAGCAAGGCAGCGAGGGCGACGCGCATCCGCCAGCCGCCCGAGAAACTGTCGAGCGGACGCTGCTGCGCCGCCTCGTCGAAGCCGAGGCCGACGAGGATCCGGGCGGCGCGGGCCGGCGCGGCATGGGCGCCGATCGCGTTGAGGCGCTCGTGGATCTCGCCGAGCCGGTGCGGATCCTCGGTCGTTTCGGATTCGTGAAGGAGCGTTGCGCGTTCGACATCGGCGGCGAGCACCGTCTCGAACGGCGTCGCGTCGCCGGCGGGCGCCTCCTGCGCGATATAGCCCATCCGTGCCGCCCTCGGCATCTCGGCCGTGCCGTCGTCGGCCTCCATCAGGCCGGCGACGACCTTCATCAGGGTCGACTTGCCGGCGCCGTTGCGGCCGATCAGCCCGACGCGCGCGCCGGGGGGCAGCGCGGCGGTGGCGCGGTCGAGGATCGTTCGCCCGCCGAGGCGAACCGTGATGCCGTTGATTGAAAGCATGGGCGGCGCTCTACACGGGGCGGCGGCCCCTGTCAGGAGGGTTTGAGCGCGGCTCGTCTGCGTAGTGTACTATTTGCATAATACGGGTGCTTCGCCTATCAGAAACCCCATTCCACCCGTGGTTCCCTGATGTCCGATCTCGTCTCGATTCCCGATCTCGTCGCCTATGGCCTGGTCGGCGCCGCATTGCTGGCGCTGATCGAACGGCTCGTGCCGGTGGTGCCGTCCTACGGCCTGTTCATCCTGCTCGGCAGTTCGATGGTGGCGGCGCCGGCCGATCTGCTGCCGCTGATCGCCGCCACCACGCTCGGCTCCACCCTTGGCGGGCTGTGCTGGTATGGCATCGGCTACGCCCTCGGCGAAGCGCGGACGCATGAATTTGTCAGGCGGTTCGGACGCTATGTCTGGCTGAAGGAGGAGCTCTACCTGTCGCTCGCCGACCGCTACAGCCGCAACGCCTTCATCGCGACCTTCATCGGCCAGACGATCCCGGTGGTGCGCGTCTACCTCTCCCTGCCGGCCGGCATCCTGGCCCTGCCGCTGGGGGCCTTCACGCTGGCGGTGCTGGCGGGGACTTTGATCTGGGTCGGCGGCTTCACCACTCTGGGATACGGCCTGCACGTGCTCGGCTGGGACCCGATCGTCGCGACGGTCGGCGGCGTGCTCGTGCTGCTCGTCGTCGAGGGCGGCCTGCTGTGGCTGCTGCGGCGGCGCCGGGAAGCGACCGCCTCAGCCGGAGAATAGGGCTCAGCGCCCCGCCGTCGCCCCGCGGATCAGGCGCTGCGCTTCGGCGATCGCGGCGGCGGTCTGCAGCTGACCGTCCTCGATCTGGTCGCCCATTTCGAGCAGCCGCGCGCTGATTACCGTGCCGGTCTGCGCTTCCTCGCGGATCGGGATGCCGCCCTGATCGCGCTGGACGCGGTCCCATTCGCCGCGCACCGCCGCCCAATAGTCGCGGGTCGCCGCCCAGTAGCGGTCGGCGGGTGAGGGATCGTCGGTGACCGGGCGATAGGTGTTGAGCACGATCTCCTGCACGATCGGCACCACGGCGCCATCGACCGTCCCCATCTTGGTGTTGTCCTGCCAGTGGATCCAGCCGCCGTCCGGGGTGGGCGAATGGCGGTTGATCGCGAGATAGCGATCGTAGACCGGCGACCGGATCGCGTCGCGCCGGGCGAGCGGACGCCAGCTCCAGTCGCTCTGCCAGCGCGGCGCACCGCCGGTCATCGTCCAGTGGCCGACCCCGCCGTAGCGCGGCGAATCGTCGACCTGCCAGACCGTCTGGGACCAGGTGCCGCGGCGCGCGGCCGCCGGCACCGGTTCGACCGTCCACCGGTTCGGGCCGGCATAGGCGAGCACGTTTTCGGGCTCGTAGGTCCAGTCCTGCCGCCAGTGCTTGATGACGTGGGTCTGGCCTTCGTGATTGATCACCAGCATGTGCTGCAGGCTGATGAAGCGGCCGGTATCGGCGATCACCCGCACGACCTCATGGCCGCCCGAGGTCTTCGCCTCCAGCGGCGTGTAGCCGGTGCGCCAGGGCGTCGTCTCGCGCATGTCGAAGCGGACGCGGTAATTGCCGGCCATGGCGAGGATCGCGCGCCGCGCCGCCTCGAAATCCGCCTGCTGGACGATTGGTGGATTGAGGGGCGGGTTCGGCACCTGCGCCGCTGCCGGGGTGACCGGCAAGGCGGCGGCCGCAAGGGCGAAGAGGATTCTTCTGAAACGCATATATTGTTTCCTTGGCTGGAATGCCGTTCGGGCCGAGCTTGTCGGAGCCCTGCTCTTCTCTTCTCTCCGAAGCAAAGGACAGCCCTTCGACAAGCTCAGGGCGAACGGAGTTGTAGGTGTCAGGGCGCCGGTTGCTGTGCGGCGAGCGCCGGGCGCAGCGCGTCGATCTGGCGGCGCACCCATTGCTCGACCTCGCCGCTCGGGATCAGCCCGCGCCGGTCGGCCTCATAGGTGAGGCCCTCCAGCACCCGGCCATAGGGGCCGAAGCCCTGCACCCGGTAGGGGATGACGATCGCCCGGTTGCCCGAGGCGCTCGCGGCCTCGACGAAGGCGCGGATGCGCGCCTGCGAGGCCGCGCGCTTCTCCGGCCAGTCCTCGCGCAGCGTGTCCACCCGGACCTCGCGGAAGGGCGCGAAGCTGCGCACGCCTTCGGCGCGGCGACCGATCTCGGCGATCCAGCGATCATTCTCGGCATCGTCGCCCGGGCCGTGCGCGAGGACGAGCACGCTCTCGCGCGCCGGCTCGCGGCTCAGCGCCCGGACCCGCTCGACCAGCACCGCGCCCATCTCGGGCGCGTTCGCCAGCCCCTCATCGCTGAGCGCGAAGCGGGCGTTCGATGTGATCCGCCACAATGCCATGCTGTGGCCACCATGGTCGCCGCCATGCCCGGCATGACCGGTGTCGGCAGGTCGCGGCGGCGCCCCGGGCCTGAGGCCCAGGATCTGCTCGGTCCGCTCGCGGAAGCTGTCGCCACTGACGAACAGGCGGACTACCGCGATGCGGCTGACCCCGCGCGCCTCCAGGCGTCCCACGGCCTCCTGCAGGGTGGCAGGATCGGCCATGCCGAAGGCGAGCTCCAGCGGATGGTCGCGGCCGACCGGCTCCAGCATCGCTGCCACCTCGCGATTCCATGTCTCGCCGCCGCCATGCGCCATCACCAGCACGCCGAAACCGTTCTCAGCCCGGATCTGCGCCGTTGCCGGTGAGACGAGCGCAGCGAACGCCAGGAGCGCGGCGAATGCAGTCTGGGCCATTCTGATCATTGCTTCTCTCCCCTAAAAGCGTGCGGTGAGCGACACGCGGACATTGCGCCCCGGCCGGGTGTAGGCGTCGGCGGCGACCGACGTGGCCGACAGCCCGATGACGTCGCTCCAGTAGGCGTAGTTCTCGTTGGTGATGTTGAAGAGGCCGGCCCGCAGCGTGAAATTGTCGTTGATCCGCCAGAAGGCGGTCGCGTCGAGCACCGTCGAGGCACCGGGCCGGTAGCAATTGGCCACCGGATTCGGGCCGGGCGTGACCGGGCAGCTTGCGGGCTGGCGGTCGAACGGCTTGCGGGCGATGGCGGTGAGGTAAAGCTGCGCGCCGAAACGGCCGCCCGGATCGCGATAGCCGGCGCCGAGCACGATCTTGATCGGATCGATGCTGGCGAGCGGCCCCGAAATGCCGTCCGGATCGATGATGTCGCCGGTCGCCCAGGCGAAGGAGACATCGGCGTTGAAGCCGTTCGGGAAGTTGAGCGCGCCGCGCGCCTCGACGCCCTCGATCTCGACCCGGTCGAGATTGACGAACTGGTAGAGGATCGGATTGGCGATCGTCCCGGCGCCGCCGATCTGTTCCTGGCTGATGAAATCGTCGTAGCGGCCGATGAAGCCGGTGAGCGAGGCCGAGGCGATCGGCCCCTGATAGCGGATGCCCGCTTCCCAGGTCTCGCTGGTCTCGGGCTTCAGATCCGGATTCGGGATCGTCCGGTACGAGAAGAAGGGCGAGGTCAGGTTCTCGAAGAACTGGTTCACCTGGGTCGGTGACGGCGCCTTGAAGCCCATCGCATAGTTTCCATAGAGGCTGACGTTCGGGGCGAACCGCCACACCGCTCCGATCCGCGGTGTGACGCGCGATCCGTCCTGATCCGCTCCCTGAAAATTCGGCAGCAGCGGATCGTCGCTCGCGTTGAGGTTGTAGTAATCGAAGCGCAGCGCCGGATGGAGCGTGACGGCGCCGCCGGCGAAGCTGATCTCGTCGCCGATGAAGGCGCCGGCCAGCGTGAAATCAGTGACCGGGAAGGCACGGGTCGGATAGGTCTCGCCGGCCGGCGGTACCGTGCCGCTCCGCAGCCCCTCCTGGCGGGTGACGGAGAGGTCGCCACCGAAAACCAGGCTGTGCTGGATCGATCCGGTCGCGAAGCTCGCCCGCGCTTCGGCGCTGCCGCCGAATATGCGATTGTCGAACGTGTTGATGCGGGTGCGGTCGACCGCCGGCTGGCGGTCCTCGAAGGTGAACTGGCGGTTGTCGCTGTCCTGCCAGTAGAGCGCGATCTGGGCGAAATCGATCGCCCCGTCACCGGTGTAGCGCCAGTCGAAGCTCACCCGCCTGCGTTCGCTCGTGTCCCGCCCGTAGAGGTCGAGCACGGTCGCGCTCCGCCCGCTCAGCAGGTCGGTAAAGACGAAGCTGTCGCCATATTCGGCGGTGACGCGGAACCGATGATTGTCGTTCGGCGCGAAGACGATCTTCGCCAGCGCGGTGTTGGAACGGGTGTCCTGCGGATTGGGCGTCGTGCGCGCGGAGCCGGGCACGTCATTCTCGCCCTGATTGTCGAGCTCGTGCCCGTCGCGGCGGGTGTAGGAGACGAGGCCCGACCAGGCGCCGGAGCGGGCGGCGACCAGAGCGGTTTCGGAGAATTCGTCGCTGTCGCTCGCATAGCCGGCGCGGACCATTCCGGTGATGTCGCGCCCGTTGCCGAGCAGGTCGGCGGGGTCGGAGGTCTGGAAGCTCACCGCGCCGGCGAGGCCGTCCGAGCCGTAGAGCGCCGAGGCGGGACCGCGCAGGATCTCGACCGAGCGGACGATGCCGAGGTCGACATAATCGCCGCGGCCGGTGAGTTGCGCGCCGAAGCCGAAGCTGTCCGGCACGCGGATGCCATCGACCTGGATGAGGACGCGGTTTCCCCCGATGCCGCGGATGGTGAAGCCCGAATTGCCGTCGCGTCCGGTCGAGCCCAGTGCCGCGCCGAACCGCGAGGGGGAGCGGGGCACGCTGACCCCCGGCTCGAAGCGGACGAGGTCGTTGGCGTCGGTCGCAAGCTGGTCGGCGATCTGTTCGTCATCGATCACCGTCACCGTTGCCGGCACCTGGTCGACGGGCGTGGGGGTGCGCGTCGCCGTCACGGTGATCGCCTGCTCCGCCGTATCCGCCGACGCGAGCTCGACCTGGGCCCAGGCGGCGTGAGGCAGCACTGCCATGGCGGTACCCAGCGTGAGTGTGGCGCGTGTCATCGATTTCCCCGCTTTGATTGATAATGAGAATGATTCTCATTCGCTAATAGCGAAAGGAGACGGGGCGTCAACCAGTGGCTCCAATCCGCGCATCCTGAGTAGCCGCTGAGCGAAGTCGAAGCGGCGTATCGAAGGACGCACGGCCTATCCGCATGGTCCTTCGATACGGGCCTTCGCCAGGCTCAGTCCCTACTCAGGATGAGCGGGATTTGGGGTATTCGGGCGGGGGCTGGAGATCGGCGGCGGAGCCGACTACATCGCCGCCCATGTCCGCACCTGTCCTCGCTTATGAAAATCTCGGCCTGATCCAGGGCTCCGGCTGGCTGTTCCGCGGCCTCGACCTGTTCGTCGGGGCGCGCGACCGGCTGGCGCTGATCGGCCGCAACGGTGCGGGGAAGACGACCCTGCTCAAGTGTCTCGCCGGCCTGATCGAGACCGACGAGGGGCGCCGCACCATCCAGCCGGGCACGAAGGTCGTGCTGCTGGAGCAGGACCCCGACCTGTCATCCCATGCGACCCTGCGCGATTTCGCGCTCTCCGGCCCGCATGCGCCGGCGATGCATGAAGTGGAGGCCGCGGCGACGCAGATCGGGCTGGACCTCGATCGCCCGGCGGCAACCGCATCCGGCGGCGAGCGGCGCCGCGCCGCGATCGCGCGGGCGATCGCCATGGATCCGGACGTGCTGCTGCTCGACGAGCCGACCAACCATCTCGACCTCGCCGGGATCGAATGGCTGGAGGACTGGCTCAGCCGTTATACCGGCGCGTTCATCGTCATCAGCCACGACCGGACCTTCCTGACCCGGCTGACCCGCTCGACCTTCTGGCTGGACCGCGGGGCGCTGCGCCGTGCCGAGGTCGGCTATGGCGGCTTCGAGGCCTGGACCGAGAAGGTCTATGAGGAGGAGGCACGCAATGCCGAGCGGCTCGATGCGAAGCTGAAGCTGGAGTTGCACTGGCTGCAGCGCGGCGTCACGGCGCGGCGGCGGCGGAACCAGGGGCGGCTGGCCAAACTGAACGAGATGCGCGCGCAGCGGGCGGCGATGCTCGGCCCCGCCGGCACCGCGAAGATCGGGCTGGCGACCGACGACGTCCGCACCAAGATGGTGATCGAGGCGAAGGACGTCGCCAAAAGCTTCCCCTCGACTTCGCTCGGAGCGGGCGGCAACCGGGCCATCATCCGCGATTTCTCGCTGCGCATCCAGCGCGGCGACCGGATCGGCGTGGTCGGTGCCAACGGGACGGGCAAGACCACCTTGCTGCGGCTGCTGACCGGCGAGCTCGCGCCGGACGAGGGGACGATCGTCCAGGCGAAGACGCTGGCCGGGGTGGTGATCGATCAGCAGCGCCGGCTGCTCGATCCGGACAAGAGGGTCCGCGACGTGCTCGCCGACGGCGGCGACTGGATCGAGGTGCGCGACGTCAAGAAGCACATCCAGGGCTATCTCAAGGAGTTCCTGTTCGAGCCGGAACTGGTCGACGCGAAGATCGGGTCGCTGTCGGGCGGGGAGCGGTCGCGGCTGCTGCTCGCGCGCGAGTTTGCGCGGCGGTCGAACCTGCTGGTGCTCGACGAGCCGACCAACGACCTCGACATGGAGACGCTGGATCTCCTGCAGGAGGTGATTGCCGACTATGACGGCACCGTGCTGATCGTCAGCCACGACCGCGACTTTCTCGACCGGACCGTGACGATCACCCTCGGGCTCGACGGGTCCGGCAGGGTCGACATCGTGGCCGGCGGCTATGAGGACTGGCAGAAAAGGCGCCGCCAGCCGGTCGCGCCCTCCAGGGCTTCCCAGCCGAAGGGCGAGGTGCCGCCGCGCACCAAAGCCGCCAAGCTCTCCTACAAGGACCAGCGCGACCTCGACCGCCTGCCGGCGCGGATCGAGGAGCTCGAGGCGCAGATTGCGCGGGATGAAGCCGCGCTCGCCGATCCCGATCTCTTCATGAAGGACAATGCCCGCTTCCGTGCGCTGACCGAAGCGGTCGATGCGGCGCGCGCCGAGCGCGATGCCGCCGAGGTGCGCTGGCTGGAACTGGCCGAACAGGCCGAGGCCCTGGCCGGTTGAGCCGCTTGACGCTGCCGCCGCCCGGGCGCAGCACGTGAGGGTCGTTGGGAGTTTACCGGATATGAAGCGTTCGATCTCGCGCGCGGCGTTCGTCGCGCTGGCCCTTGCCTTTTCCACCAGTGCATTGGCGCAGGGCGCGGCCACGGCGCCGCCGTCGATCGCGCCGCTCAACTACCAGACGCGAACCCTCGCCAACGGCCTGCGGGTCTATGCCATCCGCGACACCAACAGTGCCAATGTCTCGGTGCAGGTCTGGTACGATGTCGGGTCGAAGGACGATCCGCGCGGCCGCTCCGGTTTCGCCCATCTGTTCGAACACATCATGTTCAAGGCGACGCGCAACATGGTGCCCGAGCAGTTCGACCGGCTGACCGAGGATGTCGGCGGCTACAACAACGCGTCGACCAACGATGACTACACCAATTACTACGAGGTCGTTCCGGCCAACCACCTCCAGCGCCTGCTCTGGGCGGAAGCCGAGCGGATGGGCTCGCTCGTCGTCGAGGAGGGTTTCTTCAACTCCGAGCGGGATGTGGTGAAGGAGGAACTGAGGAGCCGCGTGCTGGCGGCGCCCTACGGCCGCCTCTTCTATCTCTACCTCCCGCAGATTTCCTATGACGTGCATCCCTATGCGCGGCCCGGCATCGGCAGCATCGAGGATCTCGACGCGGCGACGATCGACGATGTGCGCGCCTTCCACGCCACCTACTACCGGCCCGACAATGCGGTGCTCGTCGTCGCCGGCAATTTCGACCAGGCCGAACTCGACCGATGGGTCGACCAGTATTTCGGACCGCTCACCCGCCCGACGACGGCGATCCCGCGGGTGACCGTGCAGGAGCCCGAGCGCCGCGAAGCGCGGCACTATACGGTCTATGAGCCGAACACGCCGCTTCCGGCGGTGCTGATCTCCTATCCGTCGCCGCCGGCGAGCAGCGACGATGCTGCGGCGATGGAGGTTCTCGACGGCATCCTGTCGACCGGCGAGAGCTCGCGGCTTCACCAGAGCCTCGTCTATTCCGACCGCATTGCCGCACAGGCGAGCTCGTTTCTCGAGACCAAGCAGGGTCGGGGGAATCTCGGCGTCTATGCGATCCTTTCCGCCGGCCAGACCGCCGAGGCGGGCGAAGCGGCGCTGCGACGTGAGGTCGCGCGCTTCCGCGACGGCCTGGTCACGGCGGCGGAGCTGGAGGAGGCCAGGAACGAACTGCTGACCAGCGCGCTGGAGGGGCGCGAGACGGTTGACGGCCAGGCGTCGGCGCTCGCCCAGGCGGTGATCGTCGACGGTGATCCGCGTGCGGCCGACCAGCGGCTGGCCCGCATTGCCGCGGTGACGCCGGCCGACATCCAGCGGGTTGCCCGGGCCTGGTTGCGCGAGGGCGCCAGCGCCGCAGTCCGCTACCTGCCCGAAGGCGCGCAAAATGGAGCGAACGAAGATGCGATCGGGACAGCGGCGACGGTGCAGACCGCCGCGCTGGCCGCTCCGGCCAGCATCCGCATCGTCCAGCCGGCAAGCGAGGCCGAGCGCGTGGCGCCGCCGGCGCCCGGCCGCGAGATCGTGCCGGCCGTACCGCGCCCGAACACGCAGCGGCTTGCCAACGGCCTGACCGTGATCACCGTCGAGAACCGGACATTGCCGCTGGTCACCGCCAGCCTGGTCACGCGCGGCGGATCGGCGGCCGACCCGGATGGCCGCGCCGGCACGGCGGGCCTTGCGGCCTCCGTGATGACCGAAGGCACCGCGACCCGCTCCGCCACCGATATCGACCGGGCTGTCGAGGCGCTCGGCGCCTCTCTCGGCAGCGCAGCCGGCTGGGACGGGTCCCAGCTCGGCCTGACCGTCCAGACCAGCCAGCTCGATGGCGCGCTCGGGATCATCGCCGACGTGGCGCAGCACGCAACCCTTCCCGATGAGGAGATCGATCGCCAGCGCACGACCGCGATCGACGGCGTCACCGTGGCGATGAGCGATCCGGGTGAAGTCGCGCAGATGGCGGCGATGCGCGCGCTGTATGGCGGTGCGGCCTATGGTCACCCGTCGGGCGGCACGGTGGCCTCGCTGCGTGCGATCACCCGGGCCGATATCGAGGGCGCCTACCGGTCGGCCTGGGCGCCGGCCAATGCGACCCTGATCCTCAGCGGCGACATCGATCCGGCGCAGGCGCGGGCATTGGCGGAACGGCATTTCGGCGGCTGGAGTGTGCGGGCGGTGACCATTGCCGCGCCGTCCCCGGATGGCCCCGCTCCGGCGCGCGGAAACCTCGTCGTCGTCGACATGCCGGGCTCCGGCCAGGCCGCTGTCGCGGTGGCGCGCGAGGGCCTGTCGCGGCGCGATCCCCGCTTCTACCGGGCGCTGGTCGCAAACGCGATCCTGGGCGGCGGCTATTCGGCGCGGCTCAACCAGGAGATCCGGATCCGCCGCGGCCTCTCCTACGGATCGGGCAGCAGCATCGATGCGCGGCGAGAGGCGGGCCCGTTCCTCGCCGTGACGCAGACCCGCAACGATGCCGCCGATCAGGTCCTGACGCTGACCCTGGGCGAGATGCAGCGACTGGGCAGCGAACCGACGCCCGCCGCCGATCTCACCGCGCGGCGGGCCTCGCTGACCGGCGGATTCGGGCGGAACATCGAGACCACCTCCGGCGTCGCCGGATTGATCGCCGGCTATGTCCAGCGTGGCATCGGGCCGGAGACGCTCGACACCTACCTGCCGTCCGTGCGCGCGGTAACGCCTGCGGATGTCCAGAGCGTGGCGACCGACTTGCTGCCCGCCGACGGGTCGACGATCGTCATCGTCGGCGAAGCCTCGCAATTCGCGGACCGGTTGCGTCAGCGCTATCCGAACCTGACGGTGATTCCGATCGGGGCGCTCAACCTCGACACGCCGACGCTGCGCTAGCTGCGACGCGCCTGCTCCAGGCGGCGCCGGATGTCGGTGTCGCTCGGGGCGCCGCGCGCGGCCCGTTCGAGCAGGACGAGCCCCCGGGTGCGATCCGCGCCGCTTTTGAACAGAATCCAGCCATAGGTGTCGGCGGTGGCAGGATTGTCGCGGTCGAGCGACCAGGCGTGCCGGGCGAGCGGGATCGCCCGGTCATAGTCGCCCTCCTCCGAATAGGCCCAGGCGAGGTTGTTGAGGATCGTCGCATCGTTGCTGCCGATACGCCGGCGCAGGCTCTCGTAGATGCGAATGGCCTGCGGCCAGTCCTCCGCCTGCATCGCGCGGCCGGCATAGAGGATCAGGGCGGGGATGTTGCGCGGGTTCTGCTGGAGGAAGAGGGTGAGGACGGTGCCGGCGGCCTCGATCTGACCGGAGCGCTGCAGCGCCTCGATGAGCCGCAGCGCCACCGGCTCGGAGAAGGCGATGTTGGCCGCGCGGCGATAGTCTTCGGCAGCGGCTCGGAAGTCGCCGCGCGTGCCGAGCGCATCACCGACCAGCATGTGCACCTCGGGCGCGCCGGGATTGGCCGCCTGAAGCTGCCGCGCCCGAACCAGCGCATCCGCGCCAAGCCCGCGGGCGAGCAAGGCCGAGACATAGCGGACCTGGAGCGGGACGTCCCCGGGGCGCTGGCTTGCGGCGGCGCGCAGCTCGTCGAAGGCGCGGCCGTCGATCGGCTCGATCGCGGCCAGCACCGGCGGCTGCGGCCGTGCGGCACGGGCGAGATAGAAGGCGGCGTGGGCGTCGTCGCCCTGATCGGCGAGGGCGCGGCCGATCAGCGACAGGCTGTAGCTGTCGGCGTCCGGCTGGTTGGCGATCGGCACGAGCGTTTCGACCACGGCCGCGGCATTGCCCATCCGCCACTGGGTCGCGGCAAGCAGGCGGCGCGCCTTGCGGTTGCCCGGCTGCAGCTGGACGAGCCGGCCAAGCCGCTCGGCCGCTTCCGGCAGGTTGCCCGATCCGAAATCGATCGCGCCGGCAAGCAGCATCGCGGCCGGCATCTCGGCGAACATGCCGCGCGTCCGGTCCAGCAGGCTGCGCGCCAGCGTGTAGTTGCGCGCGCGGGCGGCGAGCATCGCCTGCAGGTACCAGGCCATGGGATGGCCGCCGGTCAGCCGGTGGACGGTGCGTACGTCCGCCAGCATCTCGCGCATCCGCCCCATGTCGCCATAGGTGATCGCGCGTTCCAGCAGCGCATTGACGTGATTGGCGTCGACCTCGATCACGCGGCTGAACCAGGGCAAGGCGGCGGCCAGGCCATATTGGGTGCGTGTGAGTTCGCCGCGCAGCAGCAGGGCGTCGGTGTTGCGCGGGTTGGCGGCGACCGCCCGGTCGGCGGCCTGGATCGCGCCGCCGATCTCGCCTCCATTACGCCGGAAGAGGGCGATGTCGGTCCAGAGCGCGCTGTCATTGGGTGAAAGCCGAAGTGCTTCATCGAACGCCTGGGCCGCGGCGACATTGTCGCCGAGCGTCATCGCGGCGCGACCGCGGATGCGCGCGGCATAGGCGGCATGGGCGGGCGGCACGTCGGCCAGCTCGGCAAGGGCGCCGCGCGCATCGCCCTGCAACAGCCGGGCATGGGCGAGGAGATGATGCGTCTGTGCGGCCGCGACGCCGGACTGCCGCGCGCGCTCGACCTCGGCCTGGGCGGCGGCGCCGTCGCCGAGCGCCAGCAGGACCCGCGCCTGCATGATCCGCGCGGGACGATTGTCGGGATCGGCCTGGAGCGCGTTCATGAATTCGACCCGCGCCGTGCGTATATTGCCGGCCTCGAACGCAGTGACGCCGCGCTGGTACGCCGCTTCCGGCCCGCCCGAACAGGCGGCGAGCAGGGCTATGGCGAGAAGCGGCGCCCGGAATCTCACGGCTGCAGACCGTATTGCTTCAGCAGATCGTAGAGCGTCGGGCGGCTGATGCCGAGCAGCTTCGCCGCGCTGGAAATGTTGTTGTCGGCCTGCGCGAGCGCCTTGCGGATCGTGCGCCGGTCGGCCTCTTCGCGGGCCGCCTTCAGGTTGACAGGGAGCACGTCGCTGTCAGGCCGGGAGAGATCGAGATCCTCGGCGGAGATGAAGCGGCCATCGGCCATGATCACGGCGCGTTTCATCCGGTTCTCGAGCTCGCGGATGTTGCCGGGCCAGTGCCAGGTCTCGATGGCTGCCAGCGCCCCGGGCGCGAAGCCCTTGACCTGCGGGTTCATCTCACGGGCGAACCGGCCGAGGAAATGCTTGGCGAGCAGAGCCGGATCGCCATGCCTTTCAGTCAGGCTCGGGATGCGCACCACGATCTCGGCGAGACGGTAGTAGAGATCTTCGCGGAAGGTGCCGGCGGCGATCATCGCCTCCAGATCCTGGTGGGTGGCGCACACGATGCGGGTGTCCACCGCGATCGGCTTGCGGCTGCCGATCCGCTCGATCGTCCGCTCCTGCAGGAAGCGCAGCAGCTTGACCTGGAGCGGCAGCGGGATGTCGCCGACCTCGTCGAGGAAGAGCGTGCCGCCATGGGCGAGCTCGATCTTGCCCTCGGTCGTCTTGATCGCGCCGGTGAAGGCGCCCTTCTCGTAGCCGAACAGCTCGGCTTCGAGCAGGTTCTCCGGAATGGCGGCGCAGTTGATCGCGACGAAGCCGCCGCTCCGCCGGGCGCTCGCCTGATGGAGGCCGCGTGCGAGCAGTTCCTTGCCGGTGCCCGAAGCACCAAGCAGCATCACCGAAACGCCGGTGTTCGCCACCCGCTCGATCGTGCGCGCCACCTTGGCCATCTCGGGCGCGGCGGTCACCATCGTGCCGAGCACGGTGCGTTCGTCGCCCACCTGCTCTTCCAGGCGCCTGTTCTCGGTTTCGATGCCATGCAACTGAAAGGCCCGTCGTACGATCAGGCCAAGCTGGTCGATGTCGACCGGTTTCTGGTAGAAATCATAGGCACCCGAGGCGATCGCCCGCAGCGCGCTTTCGCGCGCTCCATGGCCGGAGGCGACGATGACCTTGGTCCCGGGCTTCAGCGACAGGATCGTCTCGAGCGCGGCAAAGCCTTCGCTGACGCCATCGGGATCCGGTGGCAGGCCGAGGTCGAGCGTGACGACGGCGGGCTCGGCGACGCGCAGCATGTCGATCGCGGCGCCACGGTCCGACGCGACCAGCACCTCATAATCGTCATAGGCCCAGCGCAGCTGGCGCTGAAGGCCCTCGTCATCCTCGACGATCAGGAGCCTGGGTTTGAAGGCTTTGGGGTGTGCAGGGGCGTTCATGCGCGCATCCGTTCATAGACAGGGGCCGGCTGGCGCTCGGCCCCGGACAGAAAGAGAGTGAAGCAGGTGCCCTCGCCAACCGTGCTTTCGACCTCGAGGCGGCCGCCCATTCCCCGGATCAACGCCCGCGCCTCATAGGCACCGATGCCGAAGCCGGTCTCCTTGGTCGAGGCAAAGGGCTGGAACAGCCTGGAACGGACAAACTCTCCCGCCATCCCGTGCCCCCGGTCGGTGATGTCGATGGCGACGTCGCCCCCGCTCTCGAAGGCGCGGATCTCGACCGGCTGATCGGCCGGGCTGGCGTCGATTGCATTCTGGATGAGGTGCCCCAGCGCCTGCTCCAGGCCCTTCGGATCCGCAATCGCGGCGAGACCTTCGTCGCAGGAGAAGGCCAGCGGATGGATGCGCCCTTTCGACGCGATCAGGCGGGCGATGATCGGCTCGACGAGGGCTGCCCGGGTCGGCTCCTGCTCGCGTCCGGCCCCCGGGGAGAGACGAGCGAGGAGGTCGTTCATCTTCTTCACGGAGCTTTGCAGGGTCGCCACCATATCGGCGCGGAATTCGGGATTGTCGGCGTGACGCTCGGCGTTGCGGGTGACGAGCGACAACTGGCTGACGAGATTCTTGATGTCGTGGAGGATGAACGCGAAGCGCCGGTTGAACTCCTCGAACCGGCTTGCATCGGCCAGCGCCTGCTGGCCCCGGGCCTCGGCAATGTAGCTCGCCGCCTGGACGCCGGCGGTGCGGAAGAGGTCGAAATCCTCCCAGTCCAGCCGGCGGCGCTCGGCGGGACAGTCGAGGATGACGAGACCGACCAGCCGGCCGGAATGGATGAGGGGGATTCCCGCCCAGGCGCTCTCCAGCCCCGAGAGCCATGCCGGAACGGGGAGGGCCGCGTTTCCGGCCATGAGCGTGCCGCCGCGCAGCGCGTCGAAATCGAGGACATGGGTGTTGGCTTCGATATAGCGCAGCAATTGATCGGCACCGCCGCCGGCCGACGGCAGGCGAGCCTCGGAATTCCAGCGGACAGTCGGGGTCAGGCGATAGTCGTCGTCGGCAGTGAGGAGCAGCCCCGCCGGGGAATCGCCAATGTCGGCCAGCGCCTTTACCACGCGTTCCTCGAGCGGCGCACCGTCGACCCCTTCGCGGTCGAGCGTCGCGACGAAGCGCAGCCATTCGCGGCGATAGTCGTAGCGATGCTCGAACACGTGCTTGGCGAGGAAAACCCTGAGCCAGGCGCGCGCGCGCCCGGACGGCAGCAGGATCAGCGCGCCGAAGGTTGTCGCGAAGAGAATGCCGAACTGGGCGACGAGGCCCAGGCCGCCGCCAAACGCCTCCATCGCCCGGGACGCCGACATCATCACGATCAGGTAGACGAGGATCGCGATGACCGAGACCGACTGGAATGTGGCAGCACGCGAAAGCTGGAACTTCCACGTCGCGGCACCGCGCAGGCCCAGTGCGAACAGCGGCGCCAGCAGCACCAGGACAAGTCCACGCATGGCGAACAGCTCGTTCGCAAGGCCGTGCGTGAAATAGGCGAGCGTGTAGAGATGGAGATCGTAGGCCCACATCGCCGCCAGCGCGAGCATCGGGAATCGCAATGCGTCGCGCGAGCTTGGCGCCGCCTGCCCATAGAGATTGTGTACGAGGATCAACGAACCCGCGGCGATGAGCAGGCCGAGGACGCGGCTGGTGGAGAGCAGTGCCTCGACGGTGTCCGGCATGTCCACAGCCTGAGCCGCGAGTCCGCCGGTCACGATCTGGAATCCGATCACGGCGGCGAGCGCTGCATAGACCGCCTTGATCCCCCGCTGACCGCCGACGTCGTCCGCCTCGCGCATCAGGCCGTACATGAAGGCCAGAAAGGCAAGGTTGCGCACGCCCTCGGCGATCTGGGTCGGCGTGGCTTGCCCACCCAGCATCGCGATCAGCGCCGACCAGATCGCAACGACGGCGAAGGCGGTCGCGAGCGGGCGGTTGCGCGGGTCGCCGTTCCAGTGCCGGAGCTGTGCGAGCGCCAGCCCGGCGAACAGCAGGGTCGCGAGGACGTGACTCCAAAGGGAGAGCAGCTGCATCAGCGCGCGCCCTCCGGCCAGAGGATCACGCGGAAGGTCTGCAGGAGGATCAGGATATCGAGGAAGGGCGTGTAGTTCTTGGCATAATAGAGGTCGTATTCGAGCTTCTCGCGCGCATCCTCGATGCTGGCGCCATACGGATAGTTGATCTGCGCCCAGCCGGTGATGCCCGGCTTCACCACGTGGCGCTCGGCATAGTAAGGCAGCCGTGCCTCGAGGTCGGCCACGAACTGTGGCCGTTCCGGACGAGGCCCGACGAAGCTCATCTCGCCCTTCAGGACGCTCCAGGTCTGCGGCAGCTCGTCGATCCGGACCTTGCGGATGAAGGCGCCGATCCGGGTGACGCGCGGGTCGTCCTTCTGCGCCCAGACCGCCTTGCCGCCGACTTCGGCATCGGTGCGCATCGAGCGCAGCTTGATCACTTCGAAGGTCTCGCCATAGAGGCCGACCCGGCGCTGCCGGTAGAAGGCCGGCCCGCGGCTTTCGAGCTTCACCGCAATCGCGGTCAGCAGGATCACCGGCCAGGTCAGCAGCAGCAGGAGCAGGCTCGCGGTGACGTCGAAAAGCCGCTTGCCCCAGCTCGACAGCCGTCGCCCTGCGGAGAAGCCATCCGAGAAGATCAGCCAGGACGGGTTGAGGCTGTCGAGATCGACCCTGCCGGTCTCGCGCTCCAGGAAGCTGGAGAAGTCGTGGACCTCCACGCCGGTCGTCTTGATGCGGAGCAGGTCGTTGAGCGGCAGCGCATTGCGCCGCTCCTCGAGTGCGAGCACGACCTCGCTCGCGCCGATCGCGAGGAGATGGTCGGGCAGGTTGGTGATGTCGGCGCGGTTGACGGCACGGGCGACCTTGGTCGGCCCGTCGTTCATGCCGACGAAGCCGACGACGGCGAAGCCGGATTCGCGCCGGCGCGCCAGTGCCTCGATCCGCCCCGCCCGTCCGCCCGCGCCGAGCACGAGCACGCGGCGCTTGAATCGCGCGCCGCCGAGCAGATCCTTGAGCAGGATGCGCGCCCCGGCCAGCCCGGCCAGACCGAACCACATCGCGTAGAGCAGGCTCGAGCGCCAGAAGCTGACCGGCGGGGCGATGAAGAAGACGAGGCTGAGCAGGAGGAAGCCGAGCATCGCCGCGACCAGCAGCCGTGCGATGGCGAACCGGACCGATTGCAGCGCCTCGGCCCCATAGACGCCGACCGCGACCATCGCGGCCTGCATGGTCAGGGTGAAGGCAAGCATGTTGGGCAGGCGTTCGCCGCCCGGATCAAATTCTCCGGAAATCTGCCAGAGGCGCAACGTCCAGCCGGCCTCGGCGGCCAGCATCAGCAGCACGAAATCCGCCGCCCCCAGCAGCAGCACCGCATAGGGGATATAATGCTTGAACAGCCGGATCACGGGTGAGCGCTCCCGGCCGCTGCTTCATGTGTAAGCGTGTCCGACACATGGCCAGTGTCGGAGAAATTGACAAACAAAGGGTGAAGGCGCGGATTAACCGCGCCTTTTCAACGACCTCGCCGTGTCAGCGGACGCGGCGCCAGGTCTGGGAGCGGCAGATGAAGGTGACGCAGCCCGTCACCCGCAACGTGCCGTCGGCGTTGAGGGAGAGATAGGAGCGGTAGCTGCGCCCCGATTTGGGATCATAGGCGGTGCCCTGAACGTCGCCCGAACCGTTCCGGGCGAATCCGCTCAGCACCGCGATTCCGACGAGCGACCGGCTCCTGAGCGCACGGTCTGGATTATGGGCATCGTTGGGCGGGGCGTCCGGATTCAGCACCCGCATCAGCCGGCCGCAGATCGCGTCGCCGCAGGCCCCGATGCGGACGATTCCCGATCCATCCTCGGTCCGCCAGTCTCCGGTCATGCCGGGCGGTGGCGCGGCGGCGGCAAGGGCGAGGGCCACGGCAAGCATAGGGGGATCATCGCATGGCGGCGCCGACCTGGCCAGCGGGCGATCGGGTCGGCCCGCCACATCCGGGCATGGCCCGCCATGTCCGTACCGGCGCAATAAACATTGCGTTGCGCGTGCCCAGGCGGAAGAAATGGCCCTCACAAGCCTGTCGCGGAGAGTCATCGCCCAAAGTGACGCGGCACCCTTTGCGCGGGCCGATCGCCATGACATAGCGCGCCGCCGCAGGAAGGACTTGAGGACGTTTTTGCCATGATTTCGCGTGTGCGGGGGCTCTGGAGCTGGTTGCCGGGGCCGGGCTGGATGCTGCTGGCGCTGGTCGCCGGTTTCGTCATCGGCGTGTTGACCGGACCCGGTCAGTCGGGGCCGGTTGACGCCGCGCGCCTGGTCGGCAGCCTGTGGCTCGATGCCCTCAGAATGACGATCGTGCCGCTGGTCTTCGCGCTCGTCCTGACCGGCGTCGCCGATCTGGCGACCGCACACGGCCATCCGGGCCAGCGGATCGGCCTGCGTCTGCCGATCGCCCTGATCGCGCTTCTCTTCCTTTCGGCGATCGTCGCGGCGCTGATCGTTCCGCCCCTGCTCGGCCTCTTCCCGATACCGGGCGACGTGGTCGCGGGGCTTCGCGCCACCATTCCGGCCGCGCCGTCACCGGAGGTGCCATCGGCGTCGGAGGCGGTGAGCGCGCTGGTGCCGGTCAATGTCGTGGCGTCCGCCGCCCAGGGCGCGATCGTTCCGCTGGTCATCTTCGCGCTGGTCCTCGGCCTGGCGCTGGGTCGTGTCGCGCCGGCGCGCGCGGCCGCGACGCTCGAGCCGTTCCGGGGCCTCGCCGACGCGATGATCGTCGTCGTCGGCTGGGTGCTGCGCGCGGCGCCGGTCGGCATTTTTGCGCTGGCGCTGGTGATCGGTGCGACGGCGGGGGTCGGGGTGGCGCTGGCGCTCGGCCATTACATCCTGATCCAGATCGTCGTGGCGCTGACGCTCGCCGCCCTGTCCTGGCTGCTGGCGCGCGGGCTTGCCGGCATACCGCTTTGGCGCTTCGCCCGCGCCGTCGCGCCGGCGCAGGCAGTGGCGGCGGGCACCCAATCCTCGATCGCGAGCCTGCCGGCGATGCTGGGGGCCGCCACCCGCATCGGCGTTGCCGAGCGCGACGCCGCGGTGATCCTGCCGATGACGGTGGCGGTGTTCAAGGTGACGGCGCCGTCAGGCTCGCTGCTGTTCGGCCTCGCGCTGCTGTGGCTGTCAGGCGGCGAGGTGGGTGTGGCGCAGATCCTGCTCGCGGTGCCGCTGGCCGTCCTCTCCTCGCTGATGGTGCTCGGCATGCCTGGAACGGTGAGTTTCTTCGCTGCCGCGGCGCCGACGATCATCGCCCTCGGCGCACCGCTGGAGCTGTTCCCCATCCTGCTCGCCGTCGACACGATCCCGGACATGTTCCGCACCGTCGCCAATGTGACCGCCGACGTCTCGGCCACCGCGATCGTCGCGCCGCCCGGCGAAGCGGGCGACGAGGAGGCGGGCGTGCAGGGCTAGCGCGGCACCAGACCGAGGGCGTCCCGCCGCAGCCAGCGCGCGAGCATCAGCACCGAGACGATCGCAAGACCAGTGGCGAGGCCGGCCCAGATGCCGACGCCGTCCCAGCCGAGGCCGAAGCCGAAGGCAACCGCCGTCCCGAATCCGCCCACCCAGTAGCCGATCAGGGCGAAGGCCATCGGCACCTTGGTGTCGTGGAGGCCGCGCAGCATGCCGGCACCGACAGCTTGCGCGCCGTCGACGATCTGGAACAGCGCGGCGATGGCGAGGAACGAGACGGCAAGCGGAATGACCTGCGCGTTGCGGGGATCGCTTGTGTCAGCGAAAATGCCGACGAGCTGGTGCGGGATCGCCCACATCACGATCGCCATCATCGCCATGAAGCTGACCGCGAGCACGAATCCCGTCCAGCCCGCGCGGGCGATGCCGATCGGGTCGCCGCGCCCCAGCTGATGGCTGACGCGCACCGTCGCCGCCTGGGCGAGGCCCATCGGCACCATGAAGGAGAGGCTGGCGATCTGGATCGCGATCTGGTGCGCAGCGAGGCTCGCCTCGCCGATCAGGCCCATCAGGAAGACAGCGGCGTTGAACACGCCGACCTCCAGCGCCAGCGTGACCGCGATCGGCATCCCGAGCCGCCAGAACTCCCGGAACCGTCCCCAGTCGGCGCGCCAGAAGCGGCCGAACAGATGGTAGCGGCGGTAGCGGCGGTGCCGGCTGATGATGAAGGACAAAGCGAGGAATTCGAGGGTCACCACGATCGTGCTGCCCGTCCCGGCCCCGGCGAGGCCGTAGGCCGGAAGGCCGATTGCCGGGACGCCGTAGATCAGGCAGGTGTTGACCAGCGCATTGACCGCCACCGCCCCGGCCGCGACCGCCAGCGACCAGAATGGCCGCTCGAGCGCCGCAAGGAAGTTGCGCAGCACGAAGTAGAGGAAGGTCGGGAGCAGCGCCCACATCAGATGACGCACGAAGACCTGCGCCTCCGCGGCGAGCCGCGGTTCCTGTCCGAGCAGGATCAGCACGTCCCCGGCATGCCAGAGGACGGCCCACATCGGCAGGACAAGCAGGATCGCCGACCACATCGCCTGACGCACCGTCCGGCGCACGTCGCGTACGCTGTTGGCCCGCCGTCCGCGCTCGCGCGCGATCATCGGCGCGGCGGCGGTCATCAGGCCCATGCCGAAGACCATGCAGAAGACGTAGAGATTGACCCCCAGCGCTGCCGCCGCGAGCGTATGCGGCCCGACATGGCCGAGCAGCATGACGTCCGTCGCATGGATCAGCGACTGCGACAGATTGGTGAGCACCAGCGGCGAGGCGAGCAGCAGCGTCGCGCGCGCTTCGGCGCGCCAGAGACTGGCGGCAGGGGTACGCAGCTGATGCATGCAGAGGCGCATAGAGGAATTGGCGCGCCGGCGTAAGGGCGGTTCTCCCGCTTGACCTTCGTTGCGTGATTTATGTAACGATATAATATCACATACATGGAAATTCGGGGGAACAGGAATATGAATGCGCTGCGTCTTGCCGCGGTTGGCGGCTGCCTGATCGCGTCGCCGGCGGTCGCCCAGACGGGCGCCGCGCCGGAGGTGCCGGGGGAGATCGTGATCACCGGCCAGAAGCGCGATGGCACGCTGCAGGACGCCGACGCTTCGATCACCGTCCTCGATGCCAGGGCGATCGATCAGGCCCGCCTGCGCGATTTCCGCCAGCTCGACGATCTCGTCCCCAACGTCCAGTTCAACGAAGGCGGGCAGATCAGCAACGTGTTCATCACCATCCGCGGCGTCGAATCCAATCCGTTCATCGTCAACCGCGCGGCCGTCTATGTCGACGGCATCCCGTTCCGGGAGCTCACCAACGCCGTCTTGAGTCAGGTCGAATCGATCGAGGTGCTGCGCGGGCCGCAAGGCACGCTCTATGGCGCCAACAGCGAATCCGGCCTGATCGTCATTCGCACCCGTGCACCTTCGGACCGGCCGGAGGGCGAGGTGCGGGCGACCGGCAGCCTGTTCAGCGGCACCGGCGGCTATGGGCTGGAAGGCTATTACAGCGCGCCGATCATCCCCGACCGGCTCGCGGCGTCGCTGGCGGTCAAATACAGCCGCGAGGCGACCTGGATGCGCAACCGCGCCGCCGGCATCACCGAGCCCGGCCGGATCGAGGAGCGTTTCGTCCACGCCCGCCTGCGCTGGACGCCCGGCGATCGCACGACCGTCAACGCGACCGCCTATCTGCTCGACATCAACGCGCCCGGCCTGTTCGACAATGACTTCTTTCCGCAGGACCGCGCACTCTATGATCGGCTCTATGGCGGACTGAACGGCGGCCGGCGCTCGGGGCGCTACAGCTATTTCCACGACGCGCCGAAGCGCACCGACGAGACCGAATATGTGCTGGGCGTGAGTGCGACCCAGGAGGTCGGCTCCGGCCGGATCGATGCCGCGCTCTCCTATCGCCGCGACCGGTCGGACTCGCTCGGCCTCGATTTCGATTTCACCAGCCTGCCGACCGCTGCCGGGCGCGACGACAATGATCAACGGGTCGCGAATGGCGAGCTGCGCTACACCAGCGATCAGCAGCGGTCACTGAGCTTCCTCGTCGGCGCCGCCTGGTTTCGCGACGAGAAGGACAATCAGAAATCGACCTTCGTCGGTCCCGGCGATCTCACCTCCTACATCGCCGCGCCGGTCCAGACCCGCAGCATCGAAAGCCTGAGCGGGTTCGGCTCGCTGCGCTGGCGGCTGCGGCCCGGGCTGACGATGAGCGCGGGCCTGCGCTACGATTCCACCCGGCAACGGGCGGTGCAGCGCGCCGGCCAGCTCGATCTCGGCGGCGGATCGATCCTCTACTATTCCGACGCCCGCCTCGCCGCGAGCGATGACGACTGGCTGCCGCGTTTCTCCGTGACCTGGGAGCCGGGCGACGATGCGACGCTCTTCGCGACGGCCGCTCGCGGCTACATCCCCGGCGGGTTCAATCTGGCCGCGACGCAGGAGAATATCACCGATCCGGACGTGCTGCGTTACCGTTCCGAGACGATGTGGAGCTACGAGCTCGGCTTCCGCGTCCGCTCGCCGGACGGTCGCCTGCGCGCGAGCGGCGCGATCTTCCAGATCGATTCGAACAACTGGCAGGAGATCCGCGTCCTCACCGACGCCAATGGCCGGCCGGTCTCGTCGGACTTCATCGGTTCCTCCGCATCGATCCGCAGCCGTGGCTTCGAAATGGAGGCGAGCTGGCGCCCGCTCGACGGCGTCGATCTCGCCGGCAGCTTCGGCTACGCCGATGCCACCTATCGTTTCCTGTTCAACGGCACCGAGAATCTCGCCGGCAACCGGGTGAAGCTGGTTCCCGAATATGACGCCAGTCTCAGCGCCCGCTACCGGCATCGCACGGGCCTCTTCGCACGCGCCGCGGCGAGCTTCACCGGCAGGATGTCGCTCGACGAACGCAGCGATGGCGTCCAGCCGGCGACGACGACGATCGATCTCCAGCTGGGCTATGAGGACGAGCGGATCACCGCCCGCCTGTTCGTCGACAATCTGACCAACGTCCGCCGTTTCAGCGGTCTCGGTTTCGAGAACCTGGCGTTCGGCACCGACGGCACGGTCTACGGGGCGCTGGAGGCCCCGCGGATCGTCGGGGCGGAGGTGGAGGTGCGGTTCTGATCCGCACCTCCTGCGACATCATCGCGCGCTACGCCTCGATGCGCTGGCCGCCGCGTTCCTGGACCATATCCTCGCGGTTTCTCTCGAAATCACCGGCGTCGTGGCGTTCGCGCAACTGGGTGTCGGGCGTGCCCGCCGTCCGGTTCACCATGCGGCCACGCTGCACGGCCGGGCGGCTCCAGAGCTGCCCGGTCCAGCGCCTGAGGTGCGGATATTCGTGCACCGACAGGAACTCCTGCGCATTGTAGATGTCGCGCATCAGGCCGCCATACCAGGGCCAGATCGCCATGTCGGCGATCGTATACTCGTCGCCGATCATATATTCGTTGCTGGCCAGGTGGGTGTCGAGGACGTGGAGCTGCCGCTTGGCCTCCATGGCGTAGCGGTTGATCGGATATTCCATCTTGAACGGCGCATAGGTGAAGAAATGGCCGAAGCCGCCGCCGACGAACGGCGCCGATCCCATCTGCCACATCAGCCAGTTCATCGTCTCGGCCCGCCGGTAATGTTCCGTCGGGAGGAAGGCGCCGAATTTCTCGGCGAGATAGAAGAGGATCGAGCCGCTTTCGAAGAGGCGCGTCGGCGGATCGGTCGAGCGATCGAGCAGCGCCGGGATCTTGGAATTGGGGTTGATCCCCACGAAGCCGCTGGCGAACTGGTCGCCCTTGCCGATCTCGATCAGCCAGGCGTCATATTCGGCGCCCGTGTGGCCGAGGGCGAGCAGCTCCTCGAGCAGGATCGTCACCTTGACGCCGTTGGGCGTGCCCATCGAATAGAGCTGGAGCGGATGCACGCCGACCGGAAGGTCTTTCTCTTGCGTCGCGCCGGAGATGGGCCGGTTGATATTGGCGAACTGGCCGCCGCTTGGGGCGTCCCACGTCCACACATTGGGCGGGGCGTAGCCCGGCGGCTGGTTGCTCGGTGCGTTCTCGGTGTCGGCCATGGGGGTTCTCCGGGGGTGGAGCAGGCGAGGTAGGAAGGCTCTGCCCCGTCCGCCAGTCCTCGCGGGTCGTCAGGATCAATGGGGTGCGGCGCCGCGAAGCTCCGGCAGGGCCGATGCGATCACGCGGACGGCAGAGCGCAGGAAGAGCAGGGCGATCACGCCGCCGACGAGAATGTCCGGCCAGGGCGAGGCGGTGAGCGCCACGGCGCCGGCCGCGATCAGCACCCCGACGTTGGAGATCACGTCGTTGCGCGAGCATTCGAACGTGCTCGCCATGTTCACGTCCTGTGCCCGGAAACGCCAGAGCAGGCGCAGGCAGAACAGATTTGCGGCCAGCGCGGCGGCGCCGAAGACCAGCATGAGGGTGGAGGACGGCGGTACGCCGGTCCTCAGCTTGATCGCGATGTCCACCGCGATGGCAATGCCGAAGAGCAGGATGAACACGCCCTTGAACAGGGCGGGGCCCGCCTTCCAGCGGTCGCTGCGGGCGAGGGCGTAGAGGCTGAGGCCATAGACCAGCGCATCGCCGAGCATGTCGACGGAATCCGCCATGAGCGCAGCCGAGCCGGCGACGACACCCGCGCCGAACTCGACCAGGAACATGGCCGCGTTGATGACGAGCACGATCTGCAGCACCCGCTTCTGCTCTCCCTGGCGGGCGAGGCGCTCCAGCTCGCGGGCCTTGGCGTTGCAGCAGGTGTCGGCCATAGGCGCGTGAATGCCACCATTGCGCACGGGCGGCAACGGCCCGGCGCACGGAGAGGGGGAATCGATGAAGGGCGCAATCGTCATGATCCGTTGGTTGGCCGCGGCCCTGGCGGCGGTCGTTTTGCTCGGCCCGGCGCCCGCGATTGCCCAGGAGCGGATCGCGATCGTCGGGGTGACCGTGATCGACGGCACCGGCGCGCCGGCCCGGCCCGGCATGACCGTGGAGATCGCCGACGGCCGCATCGTCTCGGTCGAGCGGGGCGCGCGCCATTCACCGGGCGCGCAGGTCATCGACGGGCGCGGACGCTTCCTGCTGCCCGGTTTCATCGACAGCAATGTCCACGGCACCGTCTACGGCAATCCGGCGCGGCGCGACACATCGGTGCGCTACGCCGACCGCAACGAGGAGCTGGCGCTCGAATTCGCCCAGCGTCACCTGAAGGTCGGGGTGACCACGATCCGCGACAGCTATGGCGTGCTGCCGCCCCTGCTCGCGGTGCGCGACCGGATAGCGCGGGGCGAGGTGGCGGGACCGCGCCTGCTCGTCGCCGGCAACATCCTGGGCTGGGGCGGCCCTTTCTCGCGCACCTATTCGCTCACCGATGATTCCGGGCTCTCGGCCTTTCAGGAGCAGTGGAACGACATCCTCTCCCAGGGCATGGGGGAGGAACTGCTCGACATGACGCCAGAGGAGCTGCGGGCGGCGATGAACCGCTATCTCGATCTCGGCGTCGACTTCATCAAATATGGCGGCACCAGCCATTTCATGCGTCCATCGCTGATCGGCTTCTCGCCGCGCGCGCAGCGGGTGATCGTCGAGGAAACGCATCGCCGCGGCCGGATGGTCGAGACCCATGCGACCAGCCCGGAGGCGCTGCACATGGCGGTCGAGGCGGGGATCGACCTCATCCAGCATCCGGAGCTGATGAGCCGCGATCTGCCGCAGGACCTGATCGATCTCATCGTAAGCCGTGGCACCTTGTGCGCGATCCGCGCCAATGTCTCGACAGGCGAGGTGCGGCAGCGGCAGATCGCCGCGCGCGCCGCCGCCGAAGCCGAGATTGCGGGCGAGCTGCCGGCGACGACCTCGGCCGAGCGCAACCGGCGTGCCGAGCGGCTCGGCGAGGAGGAGGAAATCCAGCGGCGCAACGCCGAGCGGCTGATCCGCGCCGGCTGCCGCGTGACCATTGCCACCGACAATTATCTTGGCGATGCGCCCGAATTCCGCCGCACGCCCAAACCGCCCGAACAGGAGCCGGGCGAGGGCAGCCTGCGCGCGATCGAGGGGCTGGTCGAACTGGGCATGACACCGCTCGAGGCGATCCGCGCCGCCACGATGAACGGCGCGGCGGCGGCCGGCATGGCGGACGAACTGGGGGCGATCGCGCCCGGCAGGATCGCCGACCTCCTTCTGCTCCATGCCGATCCCGGCGCCGACATCCGCAACATCCGCGCGCTCGACCTGGTGATTGCGCGCGGCCGGATCGTCGATATCGCGCGGCTGCCCGATCAGGCGATCTTCGGCGCGCCGCGCTGAAGGTCGCCGGACTTCCCCAACGCCGACGCGGGCGGCTAGAGCGTCCGCAGACGATTGGGCAAGAGGAAGCGCGATATGGAAACGAGACGATTGGGTGACAGCGGTCTTGTCACGCCCCGGCTGGTGCTCGGCGGCAATGTGTTCGGCTTCACCCTGAAAGGTGCGGAAGCGTTCGCGGTGCTGGATCGTTTCGCCGCGGCTGGCGGAACGATGGTCGATACCGCCGACGTCTATTCAAAATGGGTGCCGGGCCATGTCGGCGGGGAATCCGAAACCGTGCTGGGGGAATGGATCAGGCGCCATGGCGGCGCCGGCAAGCTCGCCATCGCCACCAAGGTCGGATGGGACGCGGGTCTGTCGGCAGGGCAGATCGAAACCGCGGTGGAAGGGTCGCTCCGCCGGCTCGGGATCGAGGCGATCGACCTCTATTACGCGCACAAGGACGATCCGAAAACGCCGATGGAGGAGACGCTCGGCGCATTCGACCGGCTGGTCAGGGCCGGCAAGGTGAAGGCACTCGGCGCGTCCAACTATTCGGCGGAGCGGCTGTCCGCGGCGCTCGCGGTGTCGGAGCGGGAGGGCCTCGCGCGGTTCACCGTGCTGCAGCCGGAACACAATCTGATGGCGCGCGGCAGCTATGAGGGTGCGCTTCAGGGCCTGTGCGTCGAACGCGGCCTCGGCGTGCTGCCCTATTTCGGCCTTGCCTCCGGCTTCCTCACCGGCAAGTACCGGACTGAAGCCGATTTCGCGAAGAGCCCCCGCGGCGGCGGCATGGCGCGCTATCTGAACGACAGGGGCCGCATGGTGCTGGCCGCGCTCGATGCGGTCGCGGCAGACGCGGGCGCGACGCCGGCGCAGGTGGCGCTGGCCTGGCTTGCCGCCCAGCCGGGCGTGACCGCACCGATCGCCAGCGCGACCAGCGTCGGGCAGCTGGAGGAACTGATCGGCGTGATGACGCTGGATCTCGACGAGGGCCAGATCGCCCGGCTGGACGCGGCGTCGGCCTGAGCGCCCGGCGGCGTGGATGTGCCGTTCGCAGAACAGTCGTGGGCCGGACAGACGGGCAGCGCTATAGCCGGTGCATGACCAAGCGACTCTTCCTCGCCGCCCTGCTGCTCGCTGCCTGTGGACAGGGCAATGCCGGAACGGCCGACGCCGCTGCCCAGGGCGCGCCTGCCCACACCGAGCGGGCGATTTTCGCCGGCGGCTGCTTCTGGTCGACCGAGCGCGACATCGAGGCGGTCGCCGGGGTGATCTCGGCGGTGTCGGGGCTGACCGGCGGGCAGACCGAGAACCCGACTTATGAACAGTCGATCAGCACCGACACCGGTCATCGCGAGGCCGTGCTGGTCACCTACGATCCGGCACGCGTCTCCTATGCGCAGCTGGTTCGTCGCTTCCTGCGCACGATCGATCCGACCGACGCCGATGGCCAGTTCTGCGATCGCGGCGCCAATTACCGCACCGCCGTGTTCGCGATGAACCCGGTGCAGCGGCGCGAGGCGCTGGCCGCGGTTGCCGAGGCCAACCGTGCGCTCGGCGGCCGGGTGGTGACGCCGGTGCTCAATTCGGGCCGCTTCTATCCGGCCGGACCCGAGCATCAGGATTATGCGCGGCGCAATGCCCAGCGCTACGATCGTTACCGCACCGGCTGTCGCAAGGATGCACGGCTGCGTGAAGTATGGGGCGACCAGGCGGGCGCCCACTAGGCGCCTTCTACCGCCGCTCCAGCACGCCGAGCGCGGCGACTGTCATCGCCTCGACCGCGGTCGAGATGGTGGGTTCAGGCTCCGGCGCCCAGAACGGGCTGTGCAGCGAGGGCAGGACCGTGCCGTCGCGTTGCGCCGCATCCCAGCGCGCCTGGGGCACGCCGCCGACCCAGAAGATCAGGCTTCTGAGGCCGGGCTCGGCGATGCGGTAGCGGCCGAAATCCTCGCCGGCCATGACCGGGCGGATCTGCCGGACGCGGTCCGCGCCGAAATGCGCGCGGAAGCCGGTCATCACCTCGCCGGTAAAGCCGTCGGTGTTGAGCGTGGCGGGCGTCGATTCCGCCTCGCGCACGGTGACGCGCGGCATCCGGTCCTCCGGCACACCGGCGGCGATCGCCTCGCCCCGCGCGATCCGGGCGATGCCGTCGAGCAGCTGGCGGCGAATCTCGGGCGTGTAGCTGCGTACCGTGATGAGCAGGCGCGCCTCGTCGGAGATGATGTTGTGCTTGGTTCCGGCCTGGAAGCTGCCGACGGTGACGACGGCGGAATCGAGCGGGTCGAGCTCGCGGCTGACGAGGGTCTGGAGCGAGGTGACGATGCGGCTGGCGAGCACGATCGGGTCGCGCGTCGTGTGCGGCGCGGCACCGTGCCCACCGACGCCGAAGACGGTCAGGTCGACCGAATCGACATTGGCGAGCGCGGGCCCGTCCTGATAGCCGATCGTCCCGGCCGGCAGCGTCGCCGAATCATGGAAGGCGATGGCGTGGGTGGGCCTGGGGAAGCGGGTGAACAGGCCGTCCTCGAGCATCGCCCTGGCGCCCTGGCTGGTCTCCTCGCCGGGTTGGGCGACCATCACCAATGTGCCCGACCACTGGCTCCTGAGCGCGACGAGGCGCCGCGCGGTGCCGACCCAGGCGGCCATGTGCGTGTCGTGGCCGCAGGCATGCATGATCGCGGTGGCGAGGCCTTCGCGGGTCGTGCCGCGGGCACGGCTGGCATAGGGCAGGCCGGTCTGCTCCTCGACCGGAAGCCCGTCCATGTCGGCGCGCAGCATCAGCACCGGGCCGGGTCCGTTCTGCAGCACCGCGACGACGCCGGTGCCGCCGACTCCGGTCGTGACGGTGAAGCCGAGCCGCCGCGCCTCCTCGGCCATCAGGCCCGCCGAGCGCGTTTCCTGCATCGAAAGCTCGGGATTGGCGTGAAGGTCGCGATAGAGTTCGAGCAGCGACGGCATGTCCTGCCCGATCGCCTGCCTCAGATCCTGCGCGGGTGCCGGGCTCGCCATGACCGAGGCCAATAGCATGGCCGCGACGATTGTGCGTCTCATTGTGAAGTCCTTCTGGCGGGCGTCAGCTCGATCACGTCGAGCAGGGATTCGAAATGGGGGCGGGGCAGAACCAGCCGCCAGCGATCGGGCCCGATCCGCTCGACCACGCCGATCATGTCACGGTCGCCGTCGATGCCGTATTGATAGGCGCGCACCTCGTCGCCGAGCTGCATCGTGCCGAGGAAGACGAGACGCAGATCGTTGTCGCGATAGAAGCGCCCGATCGGCCGCTGCGAGCCGTCGACCTTGGTGAAGCCGAGCCCGACCGTGTCGGCGGCGATGCGGCAGGTGTAGGGCGGATAGGCGACATAGGCGAGGCCGTCGCGCGACCGGCTGCCGAGCTTGATCGTGCGGCAGCGATAGTCGCCGGCCGGCGGCATCGGGTCGCTGAGCCCGACATCCGGATCGAGCAAGGCGCCCTCTTCGGCGATCTCGGCCTGGTGCCCCTGCGCCCGGGCGGCGTCGAGACCGGCGACCCAGGCGCTGCGCCAGCCGCGCAGCCGGCGACGATCGTCCTCGGTCGCGATCGCGCGCCAGCTCATGCCCGGCGGTGCCGCGGGGGCGACGTCGGCAGCGGGCTGGAGCGCCGACAGGAGGGCGGCGAGAAACGGCGAGCTCATCGCAGACGCTTTTCGCGGGTTCGGCCGGTGGCGGCAAGTCGCTTCGCGCCTCCATTGCGCCACCGGGGATTTTGAGGCACCTCAGGCGCGGCCGGAGGGGGAAACCGGCGAGACAGGGGGCTTCATGTCGATCATGCGCGTTTTCACGGGTTTCGCACTGGCGGTCGCGCCGCTGCCGGCGGCGGCGCAGAACTTCGATGCGCAGCCGAACTTCGGCACGGTCAATCTGGCGACCGGCTTCACCCCCGATCCGCAGGTCATCGCGGTGCGATCGGGCGGGGCGATCGATGTGCAGACGCTGAGCGGCAATTGCCGCGGCTTCATCTCGGACGCGCCGGATGTCCGGCTCAATTTCCAGGGCGGGAATCTGCCGCTGATCCTGTCGGTCAATTCGAATGCCGACACGACCCTCGTCGTCAACGGGCCGGACGGCCAATGGTATTGCGACGACGACAGCGGCAATGGCGGGCTCAACCCGTCGCTGCGCTTCGACAAGCCGTCGTCCGGCCGCTACGAGATCTGGATCGGCACTTACGGCAATGCGAGCTATCAGGACGCACAGCTCCACATTTCGGAACTCTATAGCCAATAGATTCCGTGGCGATCAGCCCGCCGTCCAGCCGCCGTCGATCGACAGGTTGGTGCCGGTGATCGCGCTCGCTTCGTCGCGGCAGAGGTAGACGGCGAGAGCGGCCACCTGGTTCGGCTGGACGAACTGCTTGGTCGGCTGGGCGTCGAGCAGGACATCGTTGATCACCTGCTCGCGGGTGAGCCCGCGGGTCTTCATCGTGTCGGGGATCTGGTTCTCGACGAGCGGGGTCCAGACATAGCCGGGACTGATGCAGTTGACGGTGATGCCGTCGGTCGCCGTTTCCAGCGCCACCGTCTTGGTGAAGCCGGCAATGCCGTGCTTGGCGGCGACATAGGCCGACTTGTTGGGGCTGGCGACGAGACTGTGCGCCGAGGCGGTGGCGATGATCCGGCCCCATTTCTTCCCGCGCATATAGGGCACGGCGAGGCGGGTCGTATGAAAAGCTGCTGACAGATTGAGCGCGAGGATCAGGTTCCACTTGTCGACCGGGAACTGGTCGACCGGTGCGACATGCTGCATGCCGGCATTGTTGATCAGGATGTCGACGCCACCGAACGTGCCGGCCGCCGCGCGCATCATCGCCTCGATCTCGTCGACCTTGGTGAGGTCGGCGGCGCTGTAGGCGGCCTTGACGCCATATTGCTGCTCGATGCCGCTGCGCTCCTTCTCGACCGCGGCAGGATCGCCGAAGCCGTTGATCATCACGTCGGCACCTTCGGCGGCGAGGGCTTGCGCGCAGGCGAGGCCGATGCCGGAGGTGGAGCCGGTGACGAGCGCGGTCTTTCCCTTGAGGAACATGGGGCAGGCGTCCTTCTTTCTTAGGGGGCGAGGTCGAAGGCGGCGGTGTGGCCGCTGACGATGTTGCGCGCGAGGAGGGAATCGTGGCGCATCGTCTCGGCAATGGCGGCAACACCCTCCTGCCAGTGATGATCCATGGTGGCGCGGGAGAATTCGAAGTCGCTCGCGGAGCCTTCCCAGCCATGGCGGCGGTAGATGAGGTGAACGACGTTCACCGCATGCTCGGCGGCGAGCTTCGTCAGGTGCGCGACGTCGGGATCGTCGGCGAGGTCCGGCGGCAGCTTGGCGAGCACCTTGCGGATCGTCTCGCGCTCCTTCCTCAAGCGGATGAGCTGGTCGGTGACCTGGCGGGTGCGGCTCGAATAGCGGATGTCCTTCTCGCGGGAATAGACGTCCATGATCGTCGCCGGCAGGCTGCCGCGGGCCGGGAAGAGATCGACCTGGAAGACCAGCAGGTCCTCGCGCTGGTTGTCGAGGACATGGGCAAGCGGCGTGTTCGAGACGATGCCGCCGTCCCACCACCAGGCGCCGTCGATCTCGACCGGCGGCAGGCCGGGCGGCAGCGCGCCCGAGGCCATGATGTGGCGCGCGTCAAGCCGTTCGCGGCGCGTGTCGAAATAGCGGAAATTGCCGGTCTCGACATTGACCGCGCCGACCGAGAGGCGGACCGGTCCCTCGTTCAGCAGCTCCCAGTCGACATAGCGGTCGAGCGTTCGCGCCAGCGGCGCGCTGTCGTAGAAGCTGAGCGCCCCGGTGCTCTTGGTCGGCGCGAACAGCGGATTGAGCAACCGGGGGGTGAAGAAGCCGGGCACGCCCTGCGCGGCGACATAACCGGCCGAAAGAACATGGACGAGCTCGCGCCATTCCTCGCCGCCGGCGAGCGGCAAGGCGGGGAGCGCCGAGGTCACCTCCTCCCAGAAGGCGCGCAGCCTGGACAGGCGGTTGCGGGGCGGATTGCCGGCGATGATCGCGGCGTTGACCGCGCCGATCGAGATGCCGGCGATCCAGTCGATTTCGATGCCCTTCTCCTGCAGGCCTTCGAACACGCCGCCCTGATAGGCGCCCAATGCACCGCCACCCTGCAGGACGAGCGCGACCGTGTCCGGGAGCGGCAAGCGCTCGGGCGTCTTGGCGCGGCGACGGGACTCGGCATCGGCCATCGCGCCGTTCCCTTGCCGCCCCAAGCGGGTTATGCAAGCCGTAACGCACGTGCTCCGGGCCGGGTGCGCAGTTTTCACGGCCCGCCGAGAGAGGAGAGGTCGTCATGCGTTTCGGGGACCGCAGGACCAGCGACAATGTGGAGAACCAGCGCGGCCAGGAGTTCGGCGGCGGCGGTGGTGGTCTCGGCGGTGGCGGTGGCTTGGGCGGCGGCGCCGGGATGCTCATCAGCCTCGTTGCCAGCCGCTTCGGTTTCTGGGGGATCGTGGCCCTCGTCGCAATCTTCCTGATCTTCGGCGGCGGGCTCGGCGACATCTTCGGGGGCGGTGGCCAGCGCGCCGTCAGTCCGCAGCCGACCCAGCAACAGAAGGGCGCGCAGGCCGGCGGCAATGTCTGCCAGTCCGATCCGGCGACTCGTTTCGCCTGTCAGGTGCTCGCTTCGACCGAGGATCGCTGGACGGAGATTTTCCGGGAGAACGGCCGGCAATATCAGCCGCCCAAGATGGTGGTCTACGACCGCCGCGGCGCCTCCGGCTGCGGCGCGGCCGATTCGGCAATGGGGCCGTTCTACTGCCCGGCCGATCAGGGCATCTATCTCGACACCGAATTCTTCCGCGAGCTCGCCCAGCGCTTCCGCGCCCCGGGTGACTTCGCCCAAGCCTATGTGATCGCGCACGAGGTCGGCCACCATATCCAGACGCTGACCGGCGCGGCCGGCCGTATCCGCCAGGCGCAGCAGGCGGTCAGCCAGTCGCGCGGCAATGCGCTGCAGGTGCGCATGGAGCTGCAGGCGGATTGCTACGCCGGGGTCTGGGCGGCGCGCGAACGCGTTGCCCTCGAGCCCGGTGACATGGAGGAAGGCATGACCGCGGCCTCGGCGATCGGCGACGATACGCTTCAGCGGGCGGCGCAGGGCACGGTGGTGCCGGAATCCTTCACCCATGGCACGTCGGCGCAGCGCCAGGAGGCGCTGATGCGCGGGTTCAACGGCGGCAACCCCGCCGCCTGCGAGACCTACACGCAGGGAATCTAGCGGCTCTCGAGCAAATCGGAATGCTGGTGTCCGGGCGGGCCCGAGGCAGCGCCTCGGCTGTCTCTCCCGGCGGCGCGCGAACAGGACCTCCGCCCGAAACCAGAAGCGCCGGCGTGGAGGCTGCTTCCACGCCGGCGCGGATGGACGAGCAAATGGGGAGAGTCGTCCACCTGGTTTGAGAGGGCCACGGATACGCTGCGACCGTCCCCGCCCTATTCCCATTATTGAGAATGATTTGCAACAGGGTTTTTCACGCCCGCGTGAAATTGCTGTGCTCTGATACAAATATTGACAATGTTGCGAATGACTATCAATAGCGCGCCCAAGCCGGAACCACCGGCAGCGAAAGGGGCTTTCCAATGCACGAGTCGAATGGCGCACGCGGCGCCGCCTCCGTCTTTCTGGCGCTGAGCTGCGTCGGCTTCATCTCCGCGCCCGCGCTGGCCGAGGATGCGGGGCAGAGCAATGTGCGGTCCGCCGCCGACGACGAGATCATCGTGACCGGCGAGCAACTGAACCAGCTCGAATCGCCCCGGGCAACGGCGCCCCTGCTCGATACCCCGCAGACCGTGACGGTGATCAGCGACCAGACGCTGCGCAGGCAGAACCTGCTGTCGCTGCGCGATGCGCTCACCACCGTGCCCGGCATCACCTTCGGTGCCGGCGAAGGCGGCGGCGGCTATGGCGACGCGATCAACCTGCGCGGCTACCAGGGCAGCAACGACATCACCCTCGACGGCGTGCGCGACAGCGCCCAGTACAGCCGCACCGACCCGTTCAACCTCCAGCAGATCGAGGTCTATAACGGCGCCAACACCGTGTTCGGCGGGCCTGGCAGCGTCGGCGGCACGATCAACCTCGTCTCCAAGGTGCCACAGGCCGACAACCTCACCATCGTCTCCGCTGCGGTCGGCACCGACGACTATTATCGTGGCACGATCGATGCGAACCACCGGCTGAGCGATCTCGTCGCGGTCCGGCTCAACGCGATGATCCACCGTAACGACTATCCGGGGCGGGATTTCGAGCGCTATCGCCGTTGGGGCGTGGCGCCGTCGATCACCTTCGGGATCGGCAGCGCGACGAGCTTCACGCTGGCCTATGTCCACCAGGAGGACGACAACATCCCGATCTACGGCGTGCCGTTCTACCTCAACCAGATCAACGACGGGCCGCTGCCGGGCGCCGACGACAGCGACTATTTCGGCTATCGCAACCTGGACGGACAGGACACGCGGGTCGACCGGCTGACCGGGACGTTCCGCCACGATTTCAGCGAAACGATCTCGGTGCGCAACCTGACGCGCTGGCAGCGGGTGGGTCAATACACCCAGACGAGCGCACCGCAGGGCACCTTCTGCCTCGCCTCCGGCGTGCAGCCGGTGCCGACCACCGCGACCGGCACGACCGGCGCGGCCTGCACCGCGACCATCCAGAATGTCACCACGGGAACCGGCCCGGCGATCGGCAACATCACGGTCACCATTCCGCCGGGTTTCTGGCAGCCGTCCGGGCCGCGCGGCCTTGTGCGGGACCAGGAGAATCAGCTTTTCTACAACCAGACCGACCTGCGCCTGGTGAGCGGCGAAGCCAACCGGCTGCGCAACACGCTGGTCGTCGGCGCTGCGTTCACCTGGGAGGACTATCGAATCGAGACCGCATCCCTGCCGCGCAACGCGGCGGGGGCGCCGCTTCTGCTGCCGCTCGAAAGCATTTCCAATCCGTCGGGAATCTATTCGGGGCCGATCAACTATACGGTGACCGCCCGCTCCCGCTCGGAGACGAAGAACCAGGCGATCTATGCGTTCGACACGCTGGAGATCGGGCCGATGTTCGAGCTGAACGCCGGCGCGCGGCTGGAATGGAATGACGCGACGTTCATCAACGTGCCGCTCGCCAGCTATCCGCCGGGCACGACACCGCTCACGGCCCTGCAGCAGCTGCCGCAGCGGAGCAACGAGCGGCTCTTCTCCTACCGCGTCGGCGCAGTGTTCAAGCCGTCGGCGAACAGCAGTCTCTATGCGTCGTTCGCCAATGCGCGCACGCCATCTTCCGCGACGGTGCGGCTGGGCTGCGGCGCGATCCCGGGCGCGGGGCAGGCCGATCCCTGCGCCGTGGCGCCGGAGACCGCGCGCAGCTACGAGATCGGCGGCAAGATCGAGCTGATGAACCGGCGCCTGCTGCTCACCGCCGCCGTCTTCCGGAACGAACGCAGCAATTTCCGGACACCGTCCAACGATCCCTCGCTGCCGACGGCATTGCAGGTGCTCGATGGACGCGCGCGCGTAGACGGCGTCGCCCTCGGCCTGAGCGGCTTCATTACTCCGGCATGGCAGATTTTCGCCAACTACACCTACCTCGATGCCGAAGTGCTGCAGAGCGTCTCTGACTTCTGCCTCGCAAATCCGCGGCCGTCCTGCGCGAACAGTGCGGCGATTCCCGATCCGCAGGCCGGCGACCGGCTGATCCAGACGCCGCGCCATGCGGCCAGCCTGTTCACCAGCTACCGCCTGCCGTTCGGGCTCGAGATTGGCTACGGCTTCACCTATCAGGGGGCGGTCGCGACCTTCCAGCGCAACATCAACCAGCGGACGCAGTATCTGGTGGACGATTTCCTGATCCACCGCGCATTCGTGTCCTACGCCTTCGGCAACGGCCTGACCGCGCAGCTCAATGTGCAGAACTTCACGAACGAGGGCTATTACACCAACGTCCGCAACAACCTGAATGCGACCGGCGTGATCACCGGCGGCTGGGCGATGCCGGGCGAAGGACGCTCGGCCGTGCTGAGCCTGTTCTACAGCTTCTGACAGGGGGCTCCCCTCCTGCCCGCGCGGCGGGAGGGGAGGTTTCCGTACAGCCGCTGTGCACTGTGAGTTGAAATCGATTCGCAGTAGCGGCTACCATGCCGGAAAAAGGGGCGGCAGGGAGATTCAGGTGGCACGATCGACGACGATGCGCCTTCGCGGCTGGTGGCTGTGGGTCCACAAGTGGATCGGCATCCTGCTCGCGATCCTGATCATCCCGATCTCGGTGACCGGATCGGCCCTGGTCTGGCACGACTGGCTGGACGACACGCTCAATCCGCAACGGGTGGTGAGCGGCGCCCCGGCGTTGACGCCGTCCGCCTATGCCGAGGCGGCGCGCGGCGCCCTCTCCCCCGGCGAACGGGTGATGTCGGTGCGCTATCCGGAGGGCGAGGGCGCGGTGCTGGTCACCGCGGCGCGGCCGCCACAGCCTGGAGCGAGCGGGCGCCCCGTGCGCACCAATGTCTGGCTCGATCCCGTCGACGGACGGGTGCTCGACACGGCCGGCAGCAATGCGGGTGCGGTGCGCGTGCTCCACGTCCTTCACGGCAGCATGATGATTCCGGGCGGCTGGGGTCGGCCGATCGTCGGCTGGGTCGGCGTGTTCATGTTCGTCTCCTGCCTCACCGGCATCTGGCTGTGGTGGCCGGTGACGGGGAGCGTGAGGCGGGGCTTCCGCTGGAAGCGGCAGAATTCGCTCAACGCCAATCTCCATCATCAGATGGGGTTCTGGATCCTGGTGCCGCTGGCGATGCTGAGCTTCACCGGCTTCTGGATCTCGTTCCCGAGCGTGTTCAGCGCCTTCGAATCGAGCCCGCCGCGGGCAGAGGGTAAGGCGAAAGGCGAAGGTCGCGGAAAGGGCGCCGAGAAGGGCGGGGCGCCGGACCGGATGCGGGCGATGCGCGCCCAGCCGCTCGAACGGACCACGCTGACTCCGGAAGCGGCGCTCGCCGCGGCGCAGCCGCACGCGACCGGTGCGCTCGTCCTCGTCACCTGGCCCACCGATCAGGAGTCGAGCTGGAAGGTGAGCTTCGCGCGCACCGGCGGCCCGGCCGAAGTGTCGGTCGCCGACGCCTCCGGCGACGTGACGCCGCCGCGATCGCCTCGCCCGGAAACGAATGCGCGGCTGATGCGGCGCTGGCATGACGGCACCGGCATGGGCGTCATCTGGCAGATCGTGATCTTCATCGGCGGGATCATCCCGGCCCTGCTCTCGATCACCGGCCTCGTCATGTGGTGGCGCAGCCGGGGCTGGAAGGCCCAGCTCGCGAAGAAGCGCAAGGCCAGGGCGAAAGCCGGCCCGGGGGTGCCGCAGCCGGCCGAGTGATCGCCCATCGGCAGCAGCGCTGAATATCGGGTTATCGACACACCACCGTTCGTCCTGAGCTTGTCGAAGGCCTGTCCTTTCTCGTGGCAGAAGAGAAGGGCAGGGCTTCGACAAGCTCAGCCCGAACGGTTTTGGTGATTCAAGAAGGCCGAGCTTGATTTCAGAGGTGGCGGGTTTCGGCGGGCGCCTCCCACCAGAGATTGTCGCGGCCGTTGCCATAGTTGATTGGCGCTTCGGCCAGCTCTTCCGGCGTCGCATCGTCGAGGCTGCCGAGCTGGACCGAGACGAACGCGCCGCCGATCTGTTCGACATAGCCGCGGTTGAACGTCGCGCAGCCGCAGGTGCGGCAGAACAGGTTGTGGCCCTGCATCGTGCCGAACTGATAGTCGCTGAGCGCGCTTTCGTCGGTCAGCAGCCGGAACTGCTCCGGCTTCAGCAGCACGCCCCAAGAGCGGCGCTTGGTGCAGATCGTGCAATTGCACCGGCCGGTGCCCGCGGCGAGATCGATGTCGGCCTCGAACTTGACCGCGCCGCAGTGGCAGCTGCCGTGATAGGTCTTGAGCATGTCCATGTCCCTTTCGTCCTTGCCTGCTCGACATACTGACATGCTGCTGCCAGCATGATGTCAGCAGCATGTCAGTAGAAGGCAGGAATGCGCCGCGCCGAACGCCTCTTCCAGATCGTCCAGATCCTCCGCCGCTCGAACCGGCCGGTGACGGCGGACGCCATGGCCGCGGAACTCGAGACCTCGAAACGCTCCGTCTATCGTGACATCGCCGCCCTGATCGGCCAGCGCGTGCCGGTCCGCGGCGAGGCGGGAATCGGCTATGTCCTGGAGGGCGGCTTCGATCTGCCGCCGCTGATGCTGACCGAGGACGAGACCGAGGCGGCCGTGCTCGGCGCGCAATGGGTCACAGGCCATGGCGATCCGGTGCTGGCGCGGGCGGCGCGCGACCTGATCGCCAAGATCGCGGCGGTGCTGCCGGAAGACCTGCGACCGCTCGTCGAGAGCGCGGGTGCCCGCACGGCGCCGGGCTGGAAGATTCCGCCCGACGGCTTCGACGTCGCGATGGCGCGGGCGTGGATCCGGGCCGGGCGCAAGATCGTGATCGACTATCGCGACGGCGAGGGCCGGGAGAGCCGCCGGACGGTCTGGCCGGTGGCGATCGGCTATATGGAGGCGCGGCGGGTGCTGGTCGGCTGGTGCGAGCGGCGCCGCGATTTCCGCGATTTCCGCGCCGATCGCGTGATTGCGGCCGACTTTCTTGACGAGCGCTATCCCGATCGCCCGGCGATGTTGCGGACGCGCTGGCTCAAGCAGCTGCGCGAACGCTATGCCGATCCCGAAGCTACGGACGCGCGATAAGGCGCAGCGGCAGGCCACCGGCCGGGCGCAGTGTCACCATGCCGGAGGGCCGCACGTCGCGCCCGGGCTCGGGCGCGAAGCGCCAGCGGGCGAGCCAGTGGGCGAGTACGGTCAGCGCCTCGGCGGTGGCGAAACGGGCGCCGACGCAGACGCGCGGGCCGCCGCCGAACGGGATGTACTGGAAGCGGTGGCGCTCCTGTCCGGGCATGAAGCGGTCGGCGTCGAAGGCGTCGGGCGCGTCCCACAATCTGCGATGGCGATGGAGCAGCCAGGGCCAGATCGAGACGATATCGCCGGGCGCCACTGCGGCGTCGCCGAGCTGATCCGCCGCGAGCGCCTGCCGATCGAAACGGGGCACGGGTGGATAGAGGCGCATCGATTCCTCGATGATCCGGCGAAGCCGCGGCAGGCGGTCCGGCAGATCGGGGTCGTCAGCACCGCGGCCGAGCGCGGCGCGCGCCTCCTCGGCCGCTTCGGCCTGAAGGTCCTGCTGCTCGGAGAGGAGGAACAAGGTCCAGGTTATGGTGTTGGCCGTCGTCTCGTGCCCCGCGAGATAGAAGGTGGCGGCATTGTCGACGGCGAGCGCCAGCGCCTCGGCAGACTCGAACCTGTCGTAGAGTGCGCGGATCAGGCGGCCGAGGAAATCATCGGAGCCGCCGTCCGGCAGCCGGTCCCTCACCACCTCGGTCAGGGTCTGGCGCAGATAGGTCCGGCCCCGGAGCGCACGCCGGCCGCGGCGGCTCCACGGGAAGAGCGGCAGGCCGAGCAGGGCCTGGAGGCGCGCCTCACTGACCCCTTCCAGCGCCGCGGCGATATGGGCCATGGCGGCGTCCGTGACGAGCCGCGGGTCGCCCGCGAACAGGGCGTCGGCGATGATCCGCATGGTCGTTACGGTCGCTGCCTCGGCCATATCCAGCGTGCCGGGCTCCCAGGCGACCGAGGCGGTGGCGGCGATACGGGCAAAAACGGGGATGAGCGCGTCAATCGCGGCCGGCGCGAAATTGGCGGCGACGATCTTGCGCTGGTCACGCCAGAGCGCACCGTCCGAGCTCAGCAGGCCACGCCCGATCGTCGGGTCGAGCAGTGTCTTGACGATGTCCGGCTTCACGTAGTTGGCCGCGTTGTCGAGCAGCACGCGCTGCACCGCATCGGGCGTCAGCGGGATGTGGACGTTGTAGCCGAACACCTTGCGGCCGATATGGGGCAGCTCGAACGCCCGTTCCGACCAGCCATAGACGGCGGTGCGCGCCCGTTCGCCGACGAAGCCGCGCCACACCGGCACCGGCCCGGCCGAGCGTGGCGGATGGGGCGGGACGTAGCGCATCAGGGAACAGGCACGAAACGCAACCCGTCGTCGAAGTCCGCCGGCACGTTGCGCAGCCCCGCCTCGAGCGATGCGCGGTCGGGGAAGATGCACAGGCCCGGCGCCAGCTCCGACGGACGCGCGCCCGCCGCCCGGGCGGCCGCCTCGGTCGGGCCGGGGCAGGAGAGGATGAGGAAGCGATAGCTGCCGTCCGGATCGCGCCGCAGCAGGGCATAGGGCCTGAGATCGGGCGATCCGACAACGCCGCTTTGCGTTTCTGCCCCGCCGGGCGGCCGCTCGAACCATGCGGCGAACGCGGTATTCGCGTCGTCGACGGGCACGAAACCGGCAACCGCCGTCTCCGAACGATCTTCGCGTTCATCCGGCTCAAGGGGGGTGAGCGCGGTGAAGCCGTCACCGCGGATCGAGACGACGAAGATCTTCGCCTGATCCTCCTCCCCGGGGCGCGGCGTTATCGGCACGACACGATAACGCCCGGGCGCCAGGGCAGGCCGCAGGTCGGACGCGGCATAGAAATCCCCGCCGAACCAGCAGCCCGGCAACAGCAGGAGCAGGGCGAGGGTGGCAAGCCAGCGCATCGCCGCTATCCGCGCGGCCGGAAGGTCAGCGTCAGCACCTCGGGCGGGGGCGCGGCGACGAAGGCCCGCAGGGCTGTGACGAGGCTGGCCCGATCCGGAAAGGTGCAGATGGCGAGGCCGTCGGCGTTGCGCGAGGCGCTTGCGCCGGCGGCACGCGCCTGCGCCGCCATCGGCCCGGTGCAGCCCGGGAGCTGCAACCGGTAGGTGCCGTCCGCGTCCGGGCTCAGGATACCGTAGGCGCTGCGGTCGCCGGAAAGGTCGCGATTGTCCCAGTGGACGACCCAGGCGAGAAAGCGCCCCTCCGCACCCTCCAGCGGCGTGAAGCCCATCACCAGCACGGGATCGCCGTTCGGCGCCGCTTCGGTGTCGGTGAAGGTCGTCATTCCGTCTGCGCGGATGTCGATCCGCCCCGGCCCCTCCTGCGCCCGCTCGCCCGGCAAGGCCGTGCGGCTGGCGACGTAGGTGCCGGTGGGGAGGGCAGGAACCGCATCCGAGGCCCGGAAGAACGGCCCGCCGGTCCAGCAGCCGGTCAGGGCCAGCAGCAAGCTGGCGACGAGGAAACGCGCGGCTACGGGCATGGCTTCACTCTGCCGCCAGCAGCCGCTCGGCCCCGCCGAGATCGACGCTGACGAGGCGGCTGACGCCACGTTCGATCATGGTGACGCCGAACAGGCGGTGCATGCGGCTCATCGTCACAGCGTTGTGGGTGACGATGAGGTAGCGGGTGTCGGTCTCGCCGGTCATCCGGTCGAGCAGGTCGCAGAAGCGCTCGATATTGGCGTCGTCCAGGGGCGCATCGACCTCGTCGAGGACGCAGATCGGTGCCGGATTGGTGAGGAACAGGCCGAAGATCAGCGCGACAGCGGTCAGCGCCTGCTCGCCGCCCGAGAGCAGGGTGAGCGTGGCGAGCCGCTTGCCCGGGGGCTGGGCCATGATCTCGAGGCCCGCCTCCAGCGGATCGTCGGATTCGACCAGCTCGAGATGCGCCTGGCCGCCTTCGAACAGGGTGGTGAACAGGCTGCGGAAATGGCGGTCGACGTCCTGGAAGGCAGCGAGCAGCCGAGCGCGGCCCTCGCGGTTGAGGCTGCCGATCGAGCCGCGCAGGCGGTGGATGGCGACGCCCAGCTCCTCGCGCTCGGCCTGGCTGGCGAGCCGGGTTTCCTCGAGTTCGGTGAGCTCGCTTTCGGCTACAAGATTGACCGGGCCGATCCGCTCCCGTTCCTGCATCGCGCGCTCGAGGCGGGTGGATTCGGTCGAGACCAGCTCGATCGAGTCCTCGTCGAAGCCGACCTGCTCGGGCAGGAGCGGCGGCGGGCATTCGAACTTTTCGCCGGAGATGCGGCCCATCTCGATCCGACGGGCATCCTGCGCCTCGGCGCGGGCGGCGGCGCCGGCGCGGGCTTCGCGGCAGGCGGCGAGCGCCTCGCCCGCTTCGGCGAGCCTCGCCTCGGTGGCGCGCAATGCATCCTCGCCGGCGCGCTCATAGGCGGCAGCGGCCTGGGCGGCCTCCGCAGCGGCGATGGACTCGTCGGTCAGCACGGCAATACGGCGCTCGTAGTCGTCTGGCGCGGCGGCCAGCTCTTCGGCCTGGGCCTCGGCCTCGGCGATGCGGCGACCAAACTCGCCATGGCGCTTCTCGGCCTCGCCGGCGCGGGTGCGCCAGTCGGCCTGCTCCTTCTTCGCCGCCTCGGCGCGCTGACGGTCGGCGCTGACCGCGCGGGCATGGGTGGCGGCTTCGGCGCGGACCTCGGCGAGCGCGGCCTGGGTCCGCTCCGCTTCGGCGCGCAGGTCGGCGACCTTGGCCTCGGTGGCGGCGGCATCGGGGAGCGTGGCCCAGACGGATTCGGCCTGATCGCGCGCCTTGACCGCCTCCCTCAGATCGGCGTCGGCCGCCTCGGCACGCTCGGCAAGGCCGGTGCGCCGCAGCTCCAACCGCTCGATCTCGACCGAGGCGCTGTCTTCGGCGCGGCCGGCCTCGCGGATTGCCGCGGCGGCCTCGCTCTCGGCGCGCCGTCCGGCGTCGGCCGCCTCGCGGGCCGCCGCCATGACCGTCAGCGCTTCGGCAGTCCGCACACCGGCGGCGTCGACCGCGGCGGAGGCGGCGGGCAGCGCCTGCTCGATCCCGGCGAGGCGATTGACGCGGATGAGGCGTTCGGCGGCGGCGGCGCCGAGGCCGCTCGCGACATAGCCGTCCCAGCGCCTGAGGCGTCCGTCGGTGGTGACGAGGCGCTGGCCGACGGCGAGAGCGATGTCGCCGTCGTCCGTGTCGACCACGCCGACCTGCTGGAGCCTGCGCAACAAAGCGGGCGGCGCCTCGACGTGGGCGGCGAGGCAGGCGCAGCCGGCGGGGAGGGCGGGATCGCCGGCCAACGGCTCGGCGCCGGTCCAGCGGCGCGGGCTCTCCTCGGCGAGGGTCGCGTCCAGGTCTTCGCCGAGGGCCGCGGCGAGTGCGCGCTCGTAGCCGGCGGCGGCGCGGACATGGTTGATCGCGCGGTCGCCGCCCGAGGTCTCGACCGCCTTGATCAGGGCCCTGGCCTCGGACTGGAGCGCGGCGAGCGCGGCGCGGGCGGCGGCGGCTTCGCTTTCGGCCGCGTCGCGGGCGGCGGCGGCCTGCTGGCGTTCGGCATCGGCTGCGGCGATGGCGGTCCCCGCCCCCGCGAGCCGGGTTTCGGCCGCCACGCGACTGGCGCGCGCCTCTTCGAGCGCCCGGGTCAGCGGCGCTGCATCACCAAGGCCCGCCATCTGTTCCTTGAGGCGTTGCGCCTCGGCTTCGGCGCGGGTGAGCTTCTGACGGGCAGCATCGAGCGCGGCCTGGGCGACGCGGGCCTCGGCCTGCTCGCCGGCCTGGACAGCCCGGGCCTGGCCGAGCGCGGTCTCGGCGGCGCGGGCGGTATCCTCATGCTCGACGGTGCGGATGTCGATCGTGCCGCGGCTGGCCTCGGCGTCGGCGAGACGGGCGGCGATGTCGGTCAGCTCCTGCTCCAGCCGGGCGAGAGTCGCGGCGGCATCGTCGCGCAGGGCGTCCTCGCGGGTGCGATCGGCGGCGAGGGTGCGCTGGCGCTCGGCGAGTTCGTCGATCCGGCGGCGCACGCCGTCGCGCTCGGCGCGCAGGGCCGCGAGCTTGTGGCCCAGTTCCGAGGCGCGCTCGCGCGCGGCTTCGGCGGCGCGGCGCTTGTCGGCGAGCTCGGTGGCGGCCTGCGTTTGATATGCGGCGGCGCCACGCTGCGCCTCGGCAGCGATGGCGACTGCAGCCTCGGCGGTTTCGGCCTCCTTCCTTGCGGCTTCGGCGGCGGCAGCGGCCTCGCGCCAGCGGGCGAAGATCAGGCGGCCCTCGGCGACCTTGATCTGATCCGAGAGCTTGCGGTAGCGCTCGGCGGCGCGGGCCTGACGCTTCAGCGCCCCGGCGCGCAGCTCCATGTCGGCCAGCACTTCGTCGAGGCGGACCAGATTCGCCTCGGTCGCGCGCAGCTTCTGCTCGGCATCCTTGCGGCGGACGTGGAGGCCTGAAATCCCGGCCGCCTCCTCCAGCATGAGCCGGCGCTCGGTCGGCCTGGCGGCGATCACGGCGCTGATCTTGCCCTGGCTGACGAGGGCGGGGCTGTGTGCGCCCGTCGCCGCGTCGGCGAAAAGGAGGGCGACGTCCTTCTGGCGCACGTCGCGGCCATTGACCCGGTAGGCGGAGCCTGCGCCGCGCTCGATCCGGCGGGTGATCTCGACCTCGCCGGCCGGCGCGAAACCGGCGTCGCCGCCGACATCGCTCTCCCGCCGCTCGACCAGCAGCGATACCTCTGCGAAGTCGCGCGCCGGGCGGGTGGCGGTGCCGGCGAAGATCACGTCGTCCATGCCCGCGCCGCGCATCGACTTGGGACTGGATTCGCCCATCACCCAGCGGATCGCCTCGAGGACGTTGGATTTGCCGCAGCCATTGGGGCCGACGACGCCGGTGAGACCGGGCTCGACGCTGAGCTCCGCCGGCTCGACGAAGCTCTTGAACCCTGAAAGCTTGAGACGCTTTACCTGCACCGGACGGTTTCGGTCCCCCTTATCTCACCCTAGCGGCCTCGCAGCAGCGGTTCGAGCGTCGCCCAGTCATGCACCGTGCCGGCGATACGGCCGTTGATCGCGAAGGTCGGCGTGCCCTGGACGCCGAAGCTGGCGCCGGACCGCTGCATCTCGATGATCCGGTCGAGCCCGGCCTGATTCGACAGGCAGGTGCGCGCCTGTGCGGCATTGATCCCGTGGCGCGCGGCGATCGCGTCGAGACCGGCCGCCGAGGCCACCCGCTGCATCGTCTCGAGCGGGGACAGCCCTTCCATCTGCTGGCGCTGTTCGGCGGGGATCGCCTGCATCCGGGCCATCCATTCGTTCTGCCGCGCGAAAATCTCGCTGTTCAGCGCGAAATAGTTCTGCGGGGTCGCGCAGCGGCTGAGGAGCGCGGCGGCGAGGTCGAGACCGTTGAGGACGAAGTTGCGATATTCCCAGCTGACCCGGCCGGTGCGCACATGGTTGATCAACCGCGGCGCGGCCTCGGCGGAGAAGGCTGCGCAATGCGGGCAGGTCATCGACATGAACTCGACCACCTTCACCGGAGCATCCGGATTGCCCATCCGGAAGCCGCCCTCCGGTGTCATCGCGACCGTTTGTGTCCAGTCGCGCTGTGCCTGGGCGACGGCGGGTGCTGCCGGCGCCGCGAGCGCGGCGACTCCGAGAGCGAGCGCGGCGGCGAGCCGGCGGATCATGTCAGCCGCCGATCGCGGCGCGCAGCCGCGGCTCCAGCGCCGACCAGGCGCTGACGTCCTGGCGTTCGCCGTTGATGAAGAAGGTCGGCGTGCCGCTCACCTGCTGCTCGGTCATCGCGCGATTGGTCATGTCGGTGAGCTGCTGCACGGCCTGCGGACTGGACAGGCATTCATTGAAGCGCGCCTCAGGCATGCCGCGGCGCGCGAAGAAGGTGTCGAGCTCCATCGCGCGGGCAAGCGGCGCGATCAGCTGATCCGGCTGGAGGGCCTGGAGGCGCTGCGATTCCTGCTCGTCGATCCGGCCGAGAATCTCCGTCTGCTGGGAGAAGAGCTGCTCGATCGTACGGAAGAAGGCCGCGGGCGGCTGGCAGCGGGCAAGCGCCGACATCGCCATGTCGGGCGCGTTCAGGATGAAGCTGCGATACTCCCAGCTCACCTGACCGGAGCGGACATAGGTGTCGCGCAGCGCCGTCGTCGCCTCGGCGGAGAAGTCGCGGCAGTGCGGGCAGGTGAGCGAGGCATATTCGACCAGCTTCACCGGCGCGTCGGGATTGCCGATGCGGAAGCCGCCTTCGGGCGTCTGGCTGACCGTTTCCGTCCAGTCGGCATTGTTCGGCGCGGCGATCGGGGTGAGCGGTGCGGCCGTGTTCGCCGCGGCAGCGTTGAGATCGCCGCTCTCGCCACCATTGCTGCCGCAGCCGGCGAGGAGCAGGGCCAAAGCGATCGTGCTGGCGCCGGTCAGGTTTCTCATCTCTTTCTCTCTCCACCAATTCGGCCGACGACCGGGATCGTCGTCACCACCGGCGCTCCATCGCCGGAGGAAAGGCCGCGCGCAAGCGATTCCAGACAGGCGCGCAGCTCGGGATCGACCACCTCGCGAAGGGACTCGCCAAGATCGGCAGGGATCGGGCGCAGCGACGGCGGCGCCTTGCGCACCTTCACCTTTTCGGTGCGGACGAGGCCTTGCCGGAAGCTGATCCGCGCCACCGCCTCGTAGCCGAAGAAGCGGTTGACCCGCTCCTGAATGACGGGTGCGACATGCTGCATCATCGGGGCATGGGCCCCCTCGACGACCAGCGTCAGCGTCCCGCCGCTTTTCTGGCCCGGTGGAAAGCGGATCGATTCCGGTGCGGAGACCGCGGCATAGCGTGCGCCGACGATCTCGCCCCAGCGGCTGACGATCGAGGACTGGACGAAGCCGAAGCGGCGGAACGCCGCGCCGCCGATTTCGGGCACGAGATCGGAGACGGCGCGCATCCGCCGCGAGCGGACCGGCTCCGCAGCCGGTTTCCTGCGCGCGCCGCGCGGCCTGGTCCCCACGAGTTCCGTCATCGCAGGAAGCATGGCATAGCCGCCCCATGCCCGTCGATGCCTGCGAAGCGCTTTTGTGTTGGTATGCTGTGGATAAGCGACGGCTACCGTGGCGGGCCGAGGCCGGGGAGACACCGGACCCCTATCGCGTGTGGCTGTCGGAGGTCATGCTGCAGCAGACCACCGTCGCGGCGGTAAAGCCCTATTTCAGGGCCTTCACCGCCACCTGGCCGACGGTCGCTGCGCTGGCCGCCGCCGAGGATGGAGAGGTGATGCGGGCCTGGGCGGGGCTCGGTTACTATGCCCGGGCGCGCAACCTGCTCGCCTGCGCACGGGCCGTGGTCGCGGATCATGGCGGGTGTTTCCCCGACGATGAGGCGGTGCTGCGCACGCTGCCGGGGATCGGGCCCTATACCGCTGCCGCCATCGCGGCGATCGCGTTCGGCAAGCGCGCCGTGGCGGTTGACGGCAATGTCGAGCGGGTCGTCTCCCGGCTGTTCGCCGTGGCGCAGGCGCTGCCCGGCGCGCGGCCGAGGATCCGCGACCTGACCGACACGCTCGTACCGGATGCGGGGGCCGGTGATTTCGCCCAGGCGATGATGGATCTGGGCTCGGCGATCTGCACGCCGCGCAACCCGGATTGCGCCCGATGTCCGCTGACGGCGCATTGTGCCGCGCACCGCGAGGGCGATCCGGCACGTTATCCAGTGAAAGCGCCGAAAGCGGCGAAGCCGCGGCGCGAAGGCACGGCCTACTGGCTGGAGCAAGGGGGCGAGGTGCTGCTGGTCCGCCGCCCGGACAGGGGCCTGCTCGGCGGGATGCTGGCGCTTCCGGAAACACCCCCGGCTGATGTCGCGTGGCGGGAGGCGGGGTCGGTCGAGCACGTCTTTACCCATTTCGCGCTCGGCATGCGGCTCCTGTGTGCCGAAGCCGAAACGCGGCCCGAGGGCATCTGGTGGCCGGTCGAGCAGATCGGCGGGGCGGGACTGCCCACCCTGTTCACCAAGCTCGCGGCGCGCGGGATGGCATGGCGCGCGCGCCGCGATGGCTCCGGCTTTGCCGGTACGCCGTTCGGGTCCATAGAGCGGCCCTGAGTCGGGTCAGTGTCGAAGGAGCGCGGTGCGTGGCGGAGCCGGGATTTACCGGGGCGGGGCTGGACCGCGCCGATCATCTGCGCCTCGACGAACAGCAATTGGCCGCGCTCGGGCGCCATGCGGACGCGCGGCTGCTCAGCCTTGCCGAACTCGATCCGGTGCTCGACGATGCCGGCGGACTTGCGTGGACCACGATTACCGGGGCGACCGGGGAGACCATCTTCCTCGGCCTCGAAAGCGGCGCGCCGCGTTTCGCTCCGCTGATTCGCACAGCCGCGATCGGCCAGCGCGCCTGGGGCGTCTTCCGGCAGCTCGCGCTGATGAGCCCGAAGGATGCGGCGATCTGGGCGGCGGCGCGCAGCCTCAACGAATGGCACAACCGGCATGGCTTTTGCGGCGTCTGCGGCGCAGTGACCCGCAGCTTCCGGGCCGGGTGGGGGCGGCTGTGCCCCGGTTGCGGGATGGAGCATTTCCCGCGGGTCGACCCGGTCGTCATCATGCTGGCCGAGCATGACGGCCGCGTCCTCGTCGCACGCGGGCCCGGCTACCCGCCGCGCCGCTATTCGGCGCTGGCCGGCTTCGTCGAACCGGCCGAATCGATCGAGGAGGCGGTCGCGCGGGAATTGATGGAGGAGGCAGGGGTCGTCGTATCCGACGTCCGCTATGTCGCCAGCCAGCCCTGGCCCTTTCCGGGCTCGCTGATGATCGCCTGCCTCGGGCGGGCACGGTCGGATCGGCTCACGCTGGACGGCAACGAGCTGGAGGACGCGATCTGGGTCGACCGCGCCGGGGTCGAAGCGGCGCTCGCGGGTGAGCCGGACGCGCCATTCCAGGCACCGCCGCCTTTTGCCATTGCCAACACGCTGCTGACGCGCTGGATTGCGGCGGCGAGACAGGGAGAATGACGATGCGAATCCACGGGGTGATCGCGGGCGCCGCGGCGCTGGCCATGCTGGGCGGCTGCGCGACCCGGATGGAGGATCGGCCGGCGCAGCTGCAGGTGACGCTCACCGGCCTCCAGGAAGTGCCCGGCCCCGGCGATCCCGACGGTACCGGCACCGCCGAGATCATTGTCACGCCGCGCGACAACCGGGTCTGCTGGGATGTTTATGCGCGGCAGATCGATCCGGCCACCGCCGCCCACATTCATCGCGGCGCCGCGGGAAGCGCGGGCCCGCCGGTGGTCACCATCACGACGCCGGATGCGGCCGGCCGCAGTCAGGGATGCGCGACCGTGGAGCCGCAGCTCGCGCGCGAGATGGTCATGCAGGGCTACAATTTCTACTTGAACGTCCACACCGCGGCGCATCCGCAGGGCGCGATCCGCGGCCAGCTGCGGGGCGCCGGGCCGGTCAGGTCGACGCGCTAGCGCCCGGCCGGGCGGCCGCTTTCTTGCCTCTCGCAGGCGCGGGCTTCGCCTTTGCCCTCGGCTTTGTCGGCGCAGCTTTGGCCTTTGCGGGCTTTGCGGCCGCGGGCCTGGCCGGCGCAGCGGGTTTCGGCGCCGGCGCCTCGCGCTGACCCTCCTCGAAGCCTTCGAGGAACCGGCGGGCGCCCTCCATCGCTGCGGCGCGCAGCACGTCGCCGAGATGGAGCGCGTCGAGATTGGCCTTAAGCGCCGCAGTCGCCTGGCGACGCCCCTGGTCCACCGCCTCGGCGGCCGCCGCGCGCGTGGCCGCGCGTTGCGACTGGGCCTTGTCGAGCAGAGCCTGGGCCGCGATCGCGAGGCCCGAGACGGCCAGTTCCCGGACCGCCGCGGAATCGGCGAGCTTCAGCGCCCGCTTCGCTTCCTTGCGCAGCCCTTTTGGCACCTTCACGCCCGCCACTTCCCTGGGGATCTTCACCTTCGCCTTGGCCATGCCCGCTCTCCTTTGTGTGTCATAGGTATAACACACTCTTGAGGTTTCAAGGCGCAGCCTAGCACAACCCTCCTAGAAACGAAGCGGCGTGACGCGCTTCACGCCCGGCAGGGCATTGAGCGTCTCGACGAGCGGGCCGCCGATATGGCCGTCGACCGACACCAGAGCGACGGCCTCGCCGCCGACGTCGCGGCGGCCGAGATGGAAGGTCGCGACGTTGACCGCCGCCTCGCCGAGTGCGGTGCCGAGGCGGCCGATGAAGCCCGGTTTGTCCTCGTTGACGAAGTAGATCATCTCGCCGGCGAGGTCGGCCTCGACCGCGACGCCGAACATGTCGACGAGGCGCGGCGCCGCGTTGCCGAACAGCGTGCCGGCGACGGTGCGAGGCCCGTCGGGGGTCGCCGCGGTGACGCGCAGCAGCGTGTGATAGTCGCCCTCATGGGCATGGCGCACCTCGCGTACGTCGAGGCCGCGCTCCTTCGCCAGGAACGGCGCGTTCACCATGTTCACCGTATCCGAATAGACCTGCATCAGGCCGGCGAGGACGGCGGCGGTGATCGGCTTCTGATTCAGCTCGGCGGCCGCCCCCTCGACCTCGATCGACACCTTCTGGATGCTGTCGCGCTCGACCTGGCCGAGCAGGCTGCCGAGCTTTTCGGCGAGCTCCATATAAGGCTTCAGCTTCGGTGCCTCCTCGGCGCTGAGCGATGGCATGTTGAGCGCGTTGGTGACGCCGCCGCGCACCAGATAGTCGGACAGTTGCTCGGCGACCTGGATGGCGACGTTGACCTGCGCTTCGGTGGTCGACGCGCCGAGATGGGGCGTGGCGACGAGGTTCGGTGCGCCGAACAGCGGATTGGCCTTGGCCGGCTCCTCGACGAACACGTCGAGCGCCGCGCCGCCGACCTGGCCGCTCTCCAGCGCATCCCTGAGCGCCGCCTCGTCGATCAGACCGCCACGTGCGCAGTTGATAATACGCACGCCCTTCCTGGCCTTTGCGAGATTTTCCCGGCTCAGGACGTTGCGGGTCTGGTCGGTGAGCGGCGTGTGCAGGGTGATGAAGTCGGCGCGGGCAAGGAGCTGGTCGAGCTCGACCTTTTCGACGCCGAGATCAAGAGCGCGCTCGGGGGTGAGGAAGGGGTCATAGGCGATCACCTTCATCTTCAGGCCGAGGGCGCGATCCGCCACGATCGAGCCGATATTGCCGCAGCCGATCAGGCCCAATGTCTTCGAGGTCAGCTCGACGCCCATGAAGCGGTTCTTCTCCCACTTGCCGGCCTGGGTGGAGGCGTCGGCGGCGGGGAGCTCGCGGGCGAGCGCGAACATCAAGGCGATGGCGTGCTCGGCGGTGGTGATCGAGTTGCCGAACGGCGTGTTCATGACGACCACGCCGCGTGCGGTGGCGGCGGGGATGTCGACATTGTCGACGCCGATGCCGGCGCGGCCGACGACCTTGAGGTTCGTCGCAGCCGCGAGAACGTCGGCCGTCACTTTGGTGGCCGAGCGGATGGCGAGGCCGTCATACTGGCCGATGATCGCCTTCAGCTCGTCCTTGGTGAGGCCGGGCTTCTCGTCGACCTCGACGCCGTTGGCGCGGAAGATCTCGGCGGCATTGGGATCCATCTGGTCGGAAATCAGGACTTTGGGCATGTCGTTGCCTTTTCGATTGCGTGCTCCGGCGAAGGCCGGAGCGCTGGTCTGCGGTGCAGCGGGTCTCGCAACGCTCCGGCTTTCGCCGGAGCACAGAAGGTCAGGAGGACTTCGCCTCGGCACAGGCCCAGTCGAGCCAGGGGCCCAGCGCCTCGATGTCGGCGGTGTCGACGGTGGCGCCGCACCAGATGCGCAGGCCCGGCGGGGCATCGCGATAGCCGGCGATGTCGTAGGCCGCGCCCTCGCCCTCGAGCAGCGATGCCATCTTCTTGATCATCGCCTCGTCCGCGCCGTCGACCGTCAGGCAGACGCTGGTCTTCGAGCGGCTCGCCGGATCGGCGGCGAGATGGCCGAGCCAATCACGCTCTTCGACGATCCTGTCGAGCGCGGCGGCATTGGCGTCGCTGCGGGCGATGAGCCCGTGCAGGCCGCCATGCAGCTTCGCCCATTCGAGCGCGAAGATCGCGTCCTCGACGGCGAGCATCGAGGGCGTGTTGATCGTCTCGCCCCTGAACACGCCCTCGGCGAGCGCGCCCTTGGACATCAGGCGGAACACCTTGGGCAGCGGCCAGGCCGGCGTGTGGGACTGCAACCGCTCGACGGCGCGGGGACCCAGGATGATGACCCCGTGCCCGCCTTCACCGCCGAGCACTTTCTGCCAGGAGAAGGTGGCGACGTCGATCTTGTCCCACGGCAGGTCGTAGGCGAACACTGCGGAGGTCGCGTCGGCGAAGCTCAGGCCCTCGCGGTCTTCCGCGATCCAGTCGCCATCCGGCACACGGACGCCGGAGGTGGTGCCGTTCCAGGTGAAGAGGACGTCGTTGGTCCAGTCGACCTGAGAGAGATCGGGGAGCTGGCCGTAATCGGCGCGGATGACGGTGGGATCGAGCTTGAGCTGCCTGGCGGCATCGGTGATCCAGCCTTCACCGAAGCTCTCCCAGGCCAGCGCGGTCACCGGCCGCGCGCCGAGCATCGTCCACATCGCCATCTCGAAAGCGCCGGTGTCGGAGCCCGGGACGATGCCGATCCGGTGTGTCGCCGGCAGGTGCAGCGTCTCGCGCATCAGGTCGATGCAATGCTGGAGGCGCGCCTTGCCGAGCTTCGAACGGTGCGAGCGCCCGAGGCAACCGGTGGCGAGTTTTTCAGGAGACCAGCCCGGCGGCTTTGCGCAGGGGCCAGAGGAGAAATGGGGGCGCGCGGGGCGTTCCCGGGGTTTTTCAAGGCGCGCAAGCGCACCTGTGGCGTCGGCAGTCACTTCAGTCATAAGACTCTCCTTCCAGAGAGCCCGCACCGCGTTGGGGCGGCGTGGCCCGTCGACGGCGTTAGTGGACAGTTCGATCCGCCGCAAGCCGGGAGCGTTTCGACTCGTCGATATTGACCCGGACCTGTGGCCGAATCAGGATTCGCGGATGTGGCGGGGGCTTGTCCTGGCGTTGGCGCTGGTGCTTGCGGGATGCATCCCGCGCAGTGAGCCGCTGCCCCAGCAACGGCCGCGGCCCGAGCGTCCTCCGAGCGAGGAGCCACCGGGCGCCGCGACACGCCAGTGTCTTTCCGAACTGCGGGACGAGCGCGTCCAGTACCGACTGCTCGAGGATCGCCGCTATCCGGGCGGCTGCTCGGCGATCGGCGCGGTGCAGCTGCTCGACATCGGCACGCCCACGACAAATCTCGAGGCGATGACCTGCCCGGTGGCGCGGCAGTTCGCCCGCTGGACACGCGAGGCGGTGCAGCCGGCCGCGAGCCGCTTCCTCGATTCGCGCGTCGTCAGGATCGAGACGTTCGGGACCTATGCCTGCCGCGGCGTCAACGGCCAGGCCGGCGCGCGCCTGTCGGAACATGCCTTCGCCAACGCGGTCGACGTGTCCGGCTTCGTCCTTGCCGACGGCCGGCGGGTCACGGTCGAAGAGGGCTGGAACGGCGAGGACGGCGACGTGCGCCAGTTCCTGCGCACGATCCACGAAGCCGGGTGCCGGCGCTTCAACATCACGCTCGGCCCCGACGCCAACCGTTTCCACTACAATCACATGCACTTCGACATGGGCCGCGGGCCCTATTGCCGGTGACGGCTATTCCGTCACGCGCAACGTGTAGGCGCCGCCGCGGTCGCTGCTGAACGAGGCGACGCGGACGATATAGCTGCCGGCCTCCTCGGGCGCGAAAGCGAGCAGGGCGTTGAAGCCCGCACCGCTGTCGTCGTCGGTGGCGATCGGCTCGCCGCCGCGATCGTCGGCGCGATAGACGCGGACGACCGGATCGAACGCTTCCGATTCGGCGCTGATCAGCACCGCCTCTCCGGCGCGCAGCGTGATCGCATAATCATGCTCGGAGCCGCCGTCCTCGCCCGCGCCGCCGCCGAGATCGCCTTCGTAGATGCGCCGGGTGGTGCGGGTGGTGCGGGTCGGGCGGCTGCGGGCTTGCGGAAGCGATGGCGCCAGTTCTGCCGTGACGGTGTAGTTGCCGGCGCCGCCGCTGCCATATCCGGTGACGCGGAGGCAGTAGTCGCCGGTTTCCGACGGACCGTAGCTGATGCGCGGATTGAGACTGCCATCGGAATCGTCGTTCTGTTGAATGACCTCGCTCTGGCCGCTGCGATAGAGCTGAAGGACCGGATCGAAATCGTCCGATGCGGCCTTGAGATAGTAGCGTCGGCCGGCTTCGAGCCGCACCTGGTGATCGCCCCGGGCGGGATCGCAGCCGGTCAGGCTGCCCTGGGCCGTGAAGACCTGCTCGCCCGACTGGGCCGAAGCCGGGGCGGCGGAGAAAGCGAGGGCGACGATCGCGGCGGAAGCGGCGGCAAGAGCGAGACGCATGATGACATTCCCCGTTTGTCGAAACCGGCAAATCCTATGCGCGGCAACCCGTCAGCGCCAGTCCGACACATGTCGGAAGGATCAGCCGCCGGCGAACCGGTCCGTGGCGCGAATCAGGCCGTCGAGCACGCCGGGCTCGTTGAAGAGATGGCCGCCGTCGGGAATGAAGTGGAGCTCCACCTCCGGCCAGGCCTTCTTGAGATCCCAGGCGGTCGCCGGCGGCGTGCAGCAATCGTAGCGGCCCTGGATGATCACGCCCGGTATGCCCTTGAGCTTGTCGGCATTGGCGAGAAGCTGACCCTCCTCCAGCCACCCTTTATTGATCATGTAGTGATTCTCGATCCGGGCGATCGCGATCGCGAACCGGTCCTCGGTGAACTCCTCGATGAAATGCGGATTGGGAAGCAGGGTGACGGTTTCGCCTTCCCATTTGCTCCACGCCTTGGCGGCGGCGAGCTGTTCGGCGGGATCGTCGCCGGTCAGGCGGCGGTGATAGGCGGCGGTGAGGTCGTCACGCTCGGCCTGCGGGATCAGGTCCAGGAACTCGTCCCATTTGTCAGGGAAGATTTCGCTCGCACCCTGGCGATAGAGCCAGTCGAGTTCGCTCTGGCGGAAGGTGAAGATGCCGCGCAGGACAAGCTCGGTGGTGCGATCGGGGTGGGTCTGGGCATAGGCGAGGGCGAGGGTCGAGCCCCAGGAGCCGCCATAGACCATCCAGCGCGCGACGCCGGCCATCTCGCGCAGGCGTTCGATGTCCGCGACGAGATGCCAGGTCGTGTTCGCCTCGAGGCTGGCATGCGGCGTCGACTGGCCGCAGCCGCGCTGGTCGAACAGCAGGATGTTGTAGCGCGCGGGATCGAACTGGCGCCGATGATCGGTGCTGATTCCGGCGCCGGGGCCACCGTGGAGGAAGACGACGGGCTTGCCGTCCGGATTGCCGCATTGCTCCCAGTAGAGGCTGTGGCCGTCGCCGACGTCGAGCCGGCCGGAGCGGTAGGGCTCGATCGGCGGATAGAGCGTGCGGCGTTCGGCTTTCGGCGCATCGGCCATGCGGGCGTCCTCCCTGTCGGTCTGGCTAATCCTTGCATGCCGTCTGGCGCGGGGAAAGCCCATGGTCGCCGGCCGCGCCCATCCACAGCGCGATCGCGGCGAGCGCCGCGGTCTCGGCGCGCAGGATGCGCGGGCCGAGACCGATGGCGCGGGCCTGCGGCAGCGCACAGATTGCGGCGCGCTCGGGATCGGTGAAGCCGCCCTCCGGGCCGATCAGGATCGCCGCCGGCCCCGGTGCGGCAGCGGTGGCGAACGGCGCCCCGCCGGCCTCGTCCGCGAAATAGAGTGTGCGGTCGGGCGGCCAGTCCTTCAGCATGTCCCTGAGCTTGCGCGGCGGCATCAGCGCGGGAAGGGCGGTGCGTTCGCACTGCTCGGCGGCCTCGACGGCGTGGGTGCGCAGACGCTCGAGGTTGAGGCGGTCGACAATCGTGCGTTCGGTGACCACCGGTGCGAGACGGTCGACGCCCAATTCGGTCGCCTTCTCGACCAGCCAGTCGATCCGCCCGCGTTTCAGCGGCGCGAACAGCAGCCACAGATCGGGCACCGTTTCCCGATCGCCAAGCTTGCCCACGACATCGAGCGTCACGCGCTTGCGCCCCGCCTCGACGATGTCGGCGAGCCACTCGCCGGTCCGGTCGTCGAACAGCTTCACCTGCGCGCCGGGGCCGAGGCGCAGGACGTTGGCGAGATAGTTCGCGCCCGCACCCTCGAGGGTCAGCGTCGCGCCCTCGGCGAGGTCCTTTTCGACGAACAGGCGCGGCAGGCTCGCCGGCGGCCAGGCGGGGGTTGCGGGCATCGATCCCCCATATCCGTTCGTCCCGAGCGCCGTCGAGGGGCGCTGCACAAACTCACTCACGCATGGACGCCCCTCGACTTCGCTCGGGACGAGCGAGTAGGGCAACGGCGTGGCATCACATGATACCGATATCGTCCCCGACAGCGAGCAGCGCGGGCTGATCGGCGCGCTGCCGCCGCGCGTCCGGCCCTTCGCCTCCCTGATCCGGCTCGACCGGCCGATCGGGGCGTGGCTGCTGTTCTGGCCGGGAGCGTGGAGCGTCGCGCTGGCCGGCGGCGAGGGGGGCGGGCGCGGCGTGCAGGGCTGGGCGCTTGTCGCCTGGCTCGGTTTCGGGGCGTGGGCGATGCGCAGCGCCGGCTGCGTCTACAACGACATCATCGACAGGGACCTCGACCGGCAGGTCGAGCGCACGCGGCTCAGGCCACTGGCCAGCGGGCGCGTGTCGCTGAAGGGCGCCTGGGCGCTGCTCGTCGCAATGAGCCTGGCCGGGCTCGTCGTACTCCTCCAGCTCGATCCGCTGGCGCAGATCCTGTCGCTGGGCAGCCTCGCGCTGGTCGCCGCCTATCCGTTCATGAAGCGGATCACCTGGTGGCCACAGGCCTGGCTCGGCCTGGTCTTCTCCTGGGCGGCGCTGGTCGGCTGGCCGGCAGTGACCGGGCGGATCGAGGCACCGGCCCTGCTGCTCTATGCGGGCTCGATCTTCTGGGTGATCGGCTACGACACGATCTACGCGCTCCAGGACAAGGAGGACGACGCGCTGGTCGGCGTCAAATCGTCGGCGCGGGCGCTGGGGTCGCATGCGCGGGCCGGCGTCGCGGCCTGCTATGCCATCGCGATTCTCCTGTGGGCGTTCGCGGTCCGCGAGGTACGGATCGAGGGCTTCGCGCTGCTTGCCCTGCTGCCGATGGCGCTGCATCTCTTCTGGCAGGTCGCGACGCTTAAGCCCGATGACGGCGCCGACGCGCTGGCGAAGTTCCGTGCGAACCGCTTTGCCGGGCTGCTCATGTTCGCAGCCTGCTTCGTCGTCGGGACGGCTTGAGGCTTGCTTTTGGACGATAGCGCCCTAGGTGCCGCTGATGCTTAGCGTGAAGGAAGCCGAAGCGCGGGCCGCCGCGCTCGTCGAGGCCGCAGTGAAGGCCGGAGTGGACGCCGCCGACGTGCTCTACGTCGGTGACGCCGCCACCAACGTCCAGGTGCGCCTCGGCGCGCTGGAAGATGTGACGCGTTCGGAGGGCGAGGAGATCGGGCTGCGTGTCTTCGTTGGCACGCAGTCGGCAAGTGTGTCCTCCTCCGACCTTTCGGACGCGGCACTGGGCGCATTGGTCGAGCGTGCGGCGGCCATGGCGCGCCAGGCGCCGGAGGATCCCTATGCCGGCCTCGCGCCGGCCGAGCGGCTGCTGCGCGATGCGCTGCCCGCGATCGATTCCGATGACGGCGTGGATCCGTCGCCTGCCGAGCTGAAGCAGGGCGCGCTGGCTGTCGAGGACGCGGCGCGCGCCGTGCCCGGGGTCAGCAACAGCGAGGGCGGCGGGGTGAGTGCCGGGCGGACGGTGATCGCGCTCGCGACCAGCGCCGGATTCGCGCGCGGCTATTCGGCCAGCGGCTACGGCATCTGGGCGAGCGTGCTCGCCGGCGCGGGCGGCGACATGCAGCGCGACCATGCCAGCCACAGCGCGCGTTACTATACGGATCTCGATTCGCCCGACGCCGTCGGACGGCTGGCGGGCGAGCGCACGGTGAAGCGGCTCAATCCGGGCCGCCTCGCCAGCGGCGCGATGCCGATCGTCTTCGATCCGCGCGTCGGGGGCGGGCTGATCGGCAGCCTGCTTGGCGCGATGAACGGCCCGGCGATCGCGCGCCGGCACAGTTTCCTCATCGGCCGCGAGGACGAGGCGCTGTTCGCGGGGGATATTGCCATCGTCGACGATCCGCATCGCCCGCGCGGCCTCAGGTCGAAGCCGTTCGACGGGGAGGGCGTCGCGACCGCGCCCCGGCGGCTGGTCGATGCCGGCCGCGTCACCGGCTGGCTGATGACGGCGGCCTCGGCGCGCCAGCTCGGGCTCGATGTCACCGGCCACGCCGTGCGCGGCATCGGCGGCCCACCGGGCGCGGGCGCGACCAACGTGCATCTGGAGCCTGGCGCGGTCAGCCCTGCCGAGCTGATGGCGGGGATCACGCGCGGCCTCTATGTCACCGATCTGATCGGCCATGGTGTCAACGCCGTGACCGGCGACTACAGCATCGGCGCGTCCGGGTTTCTCATCGACAAGGGCGAGATCGCGACGCCGGTGGCGGAAATCACCATCGCGGGCAATCTCGTCGACATGTATCGCAACCTTGCGGCGGCGAACGACCTGGAACATCGCCGCACGATCAATGTTCCCACCCTGCGCATCGAAGGGATGACCGTCGCCGGTGCTTGAGGACGTCGCCGAGATCGTCGCAGCGGCTGGCCGGATCGCCGCCGCCCGCTTCGGCACCGATTTCAGAAGCTGGGAGAAGGTACCCGGCCAGCCGGTCTGCGATGTCGATCTCGAAGTGGACGCGTACCTCCGCGACAAGCTGACGGCGCTCGACCCGGAAGCCGGCTGGCTTTCCGAGGAGACGGTGGACCTTTCGGACCGGATCGAACGGCGGCGCCTCTGGGTGGTCGATCCGATCGACGGCACGCGCGACTATGTGCGCAGCCGGCCTGGCTGGTGCGTATCGGTGGCACTGGTGGAGGACCGCGTGCCGGTGCTTGGCGCCCTGGCGGCACCGCTGCGCGAAGAGCTGTGGACCGCCTCGCGCGGGCAGGGCAGCTGGCGCAATGGGGAGCGTCTGCGGGTCAGCGCCCGTACCGCCTTGGCCGGTGCCCGCGTGCCGGCGGACTCCCTGCCCAAGGTCGACCGCGATCTGGTGCCGGTCGCCAAACCCAATTCGATCGCGCTCCGCATTGCCATGGTCGCGGCCGGCGAGGCCGATCTGCTGGCGACGCTGCGCTGGGGATTCGAGTGGGATATCGCCGCCGCCGCGCTGATCGCCGAAGAGGCCGGCGCCACCGTCACGGGAGCACTCGGCCAGCCGCTCGCGTTCAACACGGCGTCGGGTGAGGCCTTCGGCGTTCTCATCGCGACCCCAGGCATTCATGCCGCCGCGGTCGAACGGCTTCGCGGGCGCGCACTGGCGGTGGTCGGCTAGGCTCCCGCGCCGTTTGTCGAAGCCGTTTCGCTTTCGACGGCGATTCGCGCTACGATCCTGCCGAACAGACGGAGAGGGCGATGGGGACGAAGGCCTCGTCGTTGAGACTGGCGGGCCTGACAGCCGCCGCCATCCTGGCTTGGCCGCTGCCGGCGCAGGAGGCCATGCCGGCGCCGGCATCCGAGCAGGCGGACGCCGAAACCCTGGCCTATCTGGATGACGCGACCCGGCGGATGACGGTGCCGGTCAATATCGACGGGCGCGGCCCCTATCAGTTCATCGTCGATACCGGATCGGAGCGCACCGTCATCTCGAGCGAGCTGGCGCGCGACCTCGGCCTTGCGCGCGGCAGGGCGGCGCTCGTCCACAGCATGACCGAGGTGAGCCAGATCGCCACCGTGGTGATCCCGCAAATGGAGGTCGGCGCGCGCCGCACGACCGACATTCACGCGCCGGCGCTGCCACGGCTCAACCTCGGCGCGGCCGGGATGCTCGGCTCCGACAGCCTGCAGAACCAGCAGGTGGAATTCGATTTCGTCCGGCGGCAGATGACGGTGTCGCATGCGCGACGGCGCCTGGAGCGCTGGCCGGAGGGCACCATCGTGATCACCGCCCGCAACCGGCTCGGTCGCCTCGTGCTGGTGGACGCCTCGGTCGACGGCCAGCGTGTCCATGCGATCATCGACACCGGCGCCGAATATACGATCGCGAACGACGCGCTCCGGGCGCAGCTCCGGCGTCGCGGGCGCCTGGACGATGTCCGGACGGTCGAGCTCATCAGCGTGACAGGGGGCCGTTTCACCGCCGAATCTACGGTGGCGCGGCGGCTGCGGATCGGCGGGATCGACATCGAGCGCCTGCCGATCGCCTTCGCCGCCGTCCATATCTTCCGCCAGCTCGACCTGGAGGATCGCCCGGCGATTCTCCTCGGCATGGACGCGCTCCGGCTGTTCGACCGGGTCGCGGTCGATTTCGCCAACCGCCGCGTCCGCTTCCTCGCCCCGTCCGCAGGTCTCGATCCAAATCAGCAGCTGGCGGCACTGGGCTGGGCGGCGGGTTTCGCCGAACGGCGCTAGGAAGGCGGTAAGGGTCCTTCGCCGATACCCCGTGAAGGAGGTCCGCATAGGACGGGGTCGAAGCATGTCCTGCGCGACGAGAAAGGTGCGACGGCGATCGAGTATGGCCTCATCGCCGCCCTGATCTCGCTGGCCTGCGTCATCGCGTTCCAGAGCCTGGGTCTGTCGCTCGTCGGCACGTTCACGACCGTGGTCAACGCGCTGCGGGGCGCCTAGCCGACCGGCGGCACCCCGAGCCGCGGGATTTCGATCGCCGGGCAGCGGTCCATCACCACCTTGAGGCCGGCCGCCTCGGCACGCGCCGCCGCCTCTTCGTTGATCACGCCCAATTGCATCCACACCGCCCTGGCGCCCGCGGCGATCGCCTCGTCCACCGCCTCGCCGGCGGCCTGGGGGCGGCGGAAGATGTCGACAAGGTCGATCGGCTCGCCGATCTGGGAGAGCTCGCGCCAGACATATTCGCCATGGACATGCTCGCCGGTGATCTGCGGATTGACCGGGAGCACGCGATAGCCCCGGGCCTGCAGGAACGCCATGACGCGATGGCTCGGCCGGTCCGGCCGGTCGGAGGCGCCGATCATCGCGATCGTGCGGATGTTGGCGAGCAACTCGTAAATGTCTTCGTCGCGGGTCAGCGGCATGGTCTTCTCCCTGGGCGGACGGCTAGTGGGCCCGCCGGTTCGCCTGCTCCAGCAGCCGCTGTGCCAGCGTCCGGAACAGGGCGGCTTCCTCCCCCTCGCCCGCGGCCGGCGGGCGGCCGGCGTCGGAATCGCGCCGGATCGACATGGTGAGCGGGATGCGCCCGAGGAAGGGGACGCTCATCACGCCCGCCGCCGCCTCCGCCCCGCCGGCGCCGAATGGATCGCTGACCTCGCCGCAATGCGGGCAGGCATAGCCGGCCATGTTTTCGACCAGCCCGATCACCTCGACGTCCATCTTGCGGAACATGTCGATCGCGCGCGTCGCGTCCATCAGCGACAGGTCCTGCGGCGTCGAGACGATCACCGCGCCGGCCGGCTTCCATTTCTGGATCAGCGACATCTGGATGTCACCGGTGCCGGGCGGCAGATCGACGATCAGGATCTCGCAGTCGCCCCAGTCCGCGTCCATCAGGTTGGCGAAGGCGCTTGCCGTCATCGGCCCGCGCCAGGCAACCGCGGTGCCGGGCTCGATCAGCTGGCCCATCGAGAGCATACGGACACCATGCGCGGGGAGCGGAACGATCTGCTCGTCGATCATCTCCGGCCGGCCGGCCTGACCCATGATCCGGGGCTGCGACGGCCCGTAGATGTCGGCATCGACCAGGCCGACCTTCTTGCCCATGCGCGCCAGCGCCACGGCGACATTGGCCGACACCGTCGACTTGCCGACGCCGCCCTTGCCGCTGCCGATCGCCAGGATCATCCGTTCCAGCCGCTCGGCGGTCATCGCGACCCGCGTGTCCTCGACGCCCTCGACGGCGATCATCGCCGCGCGGACCTGACGTTCCAGCTGGGCGCGCTGATCGGCGGTGAGGCCGGTCGCGTCGAGCACGATCGTCGCCTGGCCCTCCTTGAGGCGGGTCATGGCGATCCGTCCGCTCTCGGCGAGGCTCCCCCGTCCGGAGGGGTCGGCGATGCCGGCAAGGGCGGGGGCAATCCGGTCACTGTCGTCGGTCATGGGCGTGTCCGTAGGCAATGATCCGCGGCTTGGCACTGTTTTTCCGCAAAACGCCACCTATAAAGGCGCCATGACACGATGGTTCGGATGGGTTTTGAGTGACAATCGCGGCGGCCCTTGGGGCGGCGGCGGCGATGATGGCGGTTCCGGCGGCGCGGGCGGCGGCCCGCGCAATCCCTGGGGTCGGGGGCCGCGCAAGCGCAAGCCGTCCGAAACGGGCGAGGTTACCTCGCTCGACGAGTTTCTGAAGAAGAGCCGCGAGCGGATCGGCGGCCGTTTCCCGCCCTCGGACGGGCGGCCCTACTGGCTCTATGGCCTGGTTGCCTTTCTCGTCCTGTGGCTGCTCTTCACCAGCATTCACCGGATCGGGCCGCAGGAGCGCGGCGTCGTCACCCTGTTCGGCGAATATTCGAGTACGCTTCAGCCCGGTATCGGCTTTTCCTGGCCGGCGCCGATCGGCGCGGTGCAGAAGGTCGATGTCGACAACATCCGCGAGACACCGATCCCGACCAATACCGGCGGCGAGAACCTGATCCTGACCGGTGACCAGAACGTGATCGATCTGGCCTATACGGTGCGCTGGAACATCAAGGAGCCACGCCTCTTTCTCTTCCAGATTGCCGAGCCAGAGGACACGATCCGCGAGGTCGCCGAGAGTGCGATGCGCGCGGTGGTCGCTCGCGTCAGCCTCGACGACGCGATCGGCGCCGGTCGCTCGCAGATCGAGACGAGCGTCGAGCAGAACATGCAGCAGCTGCTCGACGACTATGGCGCCGGCGTGCGTATTCAGGGCGTCGCGATCAGCCAGTCGGCGCCGCCCTCGGCGGTCAACGAGGCCTTCCTGCAGGTTTCGGCCGCGCAGCAGCAGGCGCAGAGCTACATGAACGATGCGCGTGCCTATGCGCTGCAGATCACCGCCAAGGCGCAGGGCGATGCGGCGGCGTTCGAGAAGGTCTATGCCGAATATCGTTCGGCACCCGAGGTGACGCGCCGCCGTATGTACTATGAGACGATGGAGCGCGTGCTGAGCCGCGTCGACACGACGATCGTCGAGGCGCCGGGCGTGACCCCCTATCTGCCGCTGCCGGAGGTCAACCGGCGCCGACCGCCGGAGCCGCAGCCCGAGGCCCAGGCCCAGCAGGGAGGGCAGGCGCGATGACCGGCTATGTCCGCAATCCGATTGCGCTCACCTTCCTTGCGATCATCCTGCTGATCATCGTCGGCAGCACGTTCGCGATCGTGCCGGAGACCAAGCAGGCCGTGATCGTCCGCTTCGGCGAGCCGCAGCGCATCCTCAACCGCTACCGGCCGAACGAGACGTTCGGCCAGAGCGGAGCCGGCCTCGCCGCGCGTCTGCCACTGGTCGAACAGATCGTCTGGATCGACAAGCGCATCCTCTCGATCGACATGGAAGACCAGCAGGTCCTGTCGACCGACCAGCTCCGGCTGCAGGTCGACGCCTATGCCCGGTACCGGATCGTCGATCCGCTGCAGATGTACCGCGCGGCGCAGACCGAGGAGCGGGTCAGCGATGCGCTCCGCCCGATTCTCGGCTCCGCGCTGCGGAACGAACTGGGCCGTCGTCCGTTCGCCGCTCTCCTCAGCCCCGAGCGCGGTCAGATGATGGACAATATCCAGAACGCCCTCAACCGGGTCGCCACCCAATATGGCGCGCAGATCGTCGACGTGCGCATCAAACGCGCCGATCTGCCCGACGGCACGCCGCTTGATTCGGCCTATGACCGGATGCGCACCGCGCGCCAGCAGGAGGCGCGTTCGATCCAGGCGCAGGGCCTGAAGCAGGCCCAGATCATCCGCGCCGAGGCCGATGCCGAAGCGGCGGCAACCTATGCGGGCGCGTTCAACCAGGACCCGGCCTTCTATGATTTCTACCGGGCGATGCAGTCCTATGATGCGAGCTTCAGCGGGGGCGGTGGCACTGCCGAGAATCCGCGCGGCCGGACCAGCATCATCCTGTCGCCCGACAACGAATATCTGCGCCAGTTCCGGGGGCAGCGCTGATGCGCGACAAATGTCGCAGTCATTCAATTACCGTTCAGCCGGCCACTCTAGCGTGCCGGCTCGAGGCCCGTCCGGGCCGGACAGCCGCCGTGGGCCCGGCGGCCGCCCTTCCGGGCGTCGCTGACGACAGTTAAGGAAGGATCAGCAACGTGCGTTACGTTTACGGGATCACCGCCGCAGTTCTGCTCGGCGGTGCCGGCACCACCCTCGCCCTCAATCCGGTTGGCGCGCAGACCGCGCAGAACGAGCCGGGCGCCATCGTCGCCCCGCCGGCCAACGGCGCGCCGGGCTTTGCCGACCTCGTCGAGCGGCTCCAGCCCGCCGTCGTCAACATCTCGACCCGCCAGAGCCTGCAGGTCCAGCAGCGCCGGCTTCCACCCGGTTTCGAGGAGTTCTTCCGCCGCTTCGGCGCACCGGTCCCCGATGGCGGCGGCCAGGGGCAGGGCCAGGGCCAGGGCCAGGGTGACGGCACCGTCACGCAGCGCGGCGGCTCGCTGGGCTCCGGCTTCATCATTTCGGCCGACGGCTATATCGTCACCAACAACCACGTCGTTGCGCCCGCGCGGCCCGACGCGGTGGTCGAGCAGGTGACGGTGACGCTGTCCGACCGTACCGAATATGAGGCGGAGGTGGTGGGTCGCGACCAGGTCGCCGATATCGCCGTGCTCAAGATCACGCCGACCCGTCCGCTGCCGTTCGTGCGCTTCGGTGATTCGACCCGGACCCGGGTCGGTGACTGGGTGGTCGCGATCGGCAATCCGTTCGGGCTTGGCGGCACCGTCACCGCCGGTATCGTCTCGGCGCTCCACCGCAATATCGGCGCCGGCCTCTATGACCGGTACATCCAGACCGACGCCTCGATCAATTCGGGCAATTCGGGCGGTCCGATGTTCGACATCAACGGCAACGTGATTGGCATCAACACGGCATTGATTTCGCCGACCGGCGGCAATGTCGGCATCGGTTTCGCGATCCCCGCCGAGCAGGTGCGGCCGATCGTCGAGCAGCTGCGTCGCGGCCAGCGCGTCCGGCGTGGCTATATCGGCATCGCCATGCAGGATGTCGACGAGGGCGTGGCGGCCGCGCTCGGCATCGAGCGCAACCGCGGCACGCTGGTCCGCAGCATCACACCGGGCGGGCCGGCCGATCGTGCCGGCATCCGCCAGGGCGACGTGATCGTGTCCGTGGCCGGTCAGCCGGTGACGCAGGACCAGACGCTCGGCTATCTGGTCGCGCAGCAGCAGGTCGGCGCGCGTGTGCCGTTCGAATATATCCGCGAGGGCCAGCGCCGCACCGCAACCGTGACGCTCGCCGAACGGCCGGCGGAGGACGAACTGGCGCGGCTCAACGGCGCCGAGCCCGACGAGGGCGCCGCCGACGCCGAAGGCAAGCCCGGCGCCGAGCAGCCGTCCGCGGGCCAGCAATCGGCACGGGCCAGCCTCGGCCTCACCCTGCAGGCGCTGACCCCGGCAACCGCGCGTCGCCTCCAGATCCAGGATCCGAACGTGCGCGGCCTGGTCGTCACCGAGGTCGATCCCAACAGCGATGCCGGCCAGAAAGGCCTGCAACCGGGCGACATCATCCTGTCGGTCAACCAGCAGGCGACGACGACGACCGACGCGGTGAACAGCGTCATTGCTGCCGCGCGCCGGGCCGGCCGCGACACGGTGCTGCTGTTGATCCGCCGTGGCAACACGCCGCCCGTCTATATCGGCGTGGAGCTGGCGCGGGCGCGCTAGGCGCGGCTTGAGGGGGATAGTGTGATGGAACAGACCGACCGCATCTTCCTCGGGGCAGGCGGCGGCGGGCCGCAGAACCTGTTGTTGCGGCTCGCCAACCGGCATGGCCTGATCGCCGGCGCCACCGGCACCGGCAAGACGGTGACGCTGCAGGGGCTCGCCGAAGGCTTTTCGAAGGCCGGCGTGCCGGTGTTCATGGCCGATGTGAAGGGCGATCTTGCCGGCATGGCGATGGCGGGCTCCCCCACCGCCCCCAATCACGACAAGCTCGTCTCACGCGCCCAGGAAATCGGGCTCGCCGACTACGCCTATGCCGACAATCCGGTGATCTTCTGGGATCTCTACGGGCAGCAGGGGCACCCGATCCGTACCACCGTGTCGGAAATGGGGCCGCTGCTGCTCGCCCGGCTGATGGGGTTGAACGAGACGCAGGAGGGCGTCCTGTCCATCGCCTTCCGGATCGCCGACGAGCAGGGGCTGCTGCTGCTCAATCTCGACGATCTCCAGTCGATGCTGGCCTTCTGCGCCGAGAAGGCGGGCGAGATCGCGGCGACCTACGGCAATGTGACCAGGCCGACGGTCGGCGCGATCCAGCGCCAGCTGCTCCAGCTCGAGAGCCAGGGCGCGGAGATGTTTTTCGGCGAGCCGGCGCTCGAGATCGCGGATTTCATGCGGGTCGACGAAACCGGCCGGGGCGTGGTCAGCATCCTGGCCGCCGACAAGCTGATGCAGAGCCCACGGCTCTACGCGACCTTCCTGCTCTGGCTGCTCTCCGAACTGTTCGAGGATCTGCCCGAGGTTGGCGACCCGGAGAAGCCGAAGCTCGTCTTCTTCTTCGACGAGGCGCACCTGCTGTTCGACGACGCCCCGAAGGCGCTGACCGACAAGATCGAGCAGGTCGTCCGGCTGATCCGGTCCAAGGGTGTCGGGGTCTATTTCGTCACGCAGAATCCGGTCGACATCCCCGAGGACGTCGCCGGGCAGCTCGGCAACCGCGTCCAGCACGCGCTGCGCGCCTTCACGCCCAAGGACGAGCGGGCGATCAAGGCGGCGGCCGAGACCTTCCGCACCAATCCCGACGTGAACGTCCAGACCGTCATCACCGAGCTCAAGACCGGCGAGGCGCTGGTCTCGGTGCTCGACGAGAAAGGCGCGCCAACCCCGGTCGAGCGCACGCTGATCCGCCCGCCCTGCTCGCGGCTGGGGCCGCTGACCGCCGAGGAACGGACCATCATCCGCTCGACCTCGCCGGTCGGCACGAAATACGACACGACCGTCGATCGCGAGAGCGCGCACGAGATTCTGAAGGGCCGGGCCGAGCAGGCGGCCGCCGCGGCCGCCCAGGCACAGGCGACAGAGGATGCCGCCAAGGCCCAGGCCGCCGCGCAGAAGGAGGCCGACCGGCAGCGGCGCGAGGAGGAGCGCGCCGAGCGCGAGCGCCGCCGCAATCCGTCCTTCGGCGAACAGATGATGAATCAGGTCGGCCGCACGGTGCAGCGCCAGATGGTGAACCGCGTGGCGAACTCGCTGGTGCGGGGGCTGCTCGGCGGCCTGTTCCGGGGGAGGTAGGATGAGCGACACGGCCAAGGGGGCGACCGCCGGACCGGCGGGCGCGATGCGCGAATTCACCCTGCGCGCGGTGATCCTGGGCGGCGCGATCACGTTGATCTTCACCGCGGCGAACGTCTATCTCGGCCTCAAGGTCGGCCTCACCTTCGCGACATCGATTCCGGCTGCCGTCATCTCGATGGCGCTGCTGCGCTTCGTCGCCAATTCGAACATTCTCGAGAACAACATCGTCCAGACGATCGCGAGCGCGGCCGGCACATTGGCCGCGATCATCTTCGTGCTGCCGGGCTTGATCATGATCGGCTGGTGGACCGGGTTCAACTATTGGACCACGGTCGCGGTCTGTGCGATCGGCGGCACGCTGGGCGTCATGTTCTCGATTCCCCTGCGCCGCGCGCTCGTGACCGGGTCGGACCTGCCCTATCCCGAAGGCGTCGCCGCGGCCGAGGTGCTGAAGGTCGGCGCCGGCTCGGCCGAGGGTGCGGAAGAGAATGCCAAGGGCCTCGCGACGATCATCGCCAGTTCGCTCGTGTCCGCCGCCTTCGCCCTCCTCGCCGCAATGAAGCTGGCGGCGTCGGAGCTTGCCACCGCGTTCCGCTTCGGCGCAGGCGCGAGCGGCGCCTCGACCAGCCTCTCCATGGCGCTGATCGGCGTCGGCCATCTGGTCGGCGTCTCGGTCGGCCTCGCCATGCTGTTCGGCATGCTGATCGCCTGGGTCGGGCTGATGCCGGCGCTGACCGCGGCGCAGGGCGTGGGTGCCGATGTCGGCGCGGTGGTAAGCGACGTGTTCCGCAACCAGGTGCGTTTCGTGGGCGCCGGCACGATCGGCGTCGCGGCGGTCTGGACGTTGCTCAAGATCATCGGCCCGATCGTTGGCGGCATCCGCTCCGCGATGGCCTCGGCCCGGGCGCGGGCCGGCGGCGAGGTGCTGGCACTCACCGAGCGGGACCTGTCGATCCGTGTCGTCGGCGGCACGATCCTGCTCTCGCTCCTGCCGATTTCGCTCCTGCTCTGGCTGTTCATCGCCGATGGTCCGATCGCGCCCGATGCTGGCCCGGTGATTGGCCTGACCCTGGTCTACGTCCTCATCATCGGCGCCGTGATCGCGTCGGTCTGCGGCTACATGGCCGGCCTGATCGGCGCGTCGAACAGCCCGGTCTCGGGCGTCGGCATCCTCGCCGTGCTGGGCGCGGCGGTGTTGCTCGCCTTGCTCTATGGCCATGACGGCGGCGCGGAGACCTCGCGCGCACTGGCCGCCTACGCCCTGTTCGTCACCGCACTCGTCTTCTCGATCGCGACCATCTCCAACGACAATCTCCAGGACCTGAAGACCGGCCAGCTGGTCGGGGCGACGCCGTGGAAGCAGCAGGTCGCGCTGGTCATCGGCGTGATCTTCGGCAGCCTGGTGATCGCGCCGGTGCTGGATCTCCTCAACACCGCCTTCGGCTTCCAGGGCGTGCCGGGCGCCGGCCCGAATGCATTGGCGGCTCCGCAGGCCGCGCTCATTTCCTCGCTCGCCATGGGCGTGCTCGGTGGCGACATCCGGTGGGACCTGATCTTCTACGGCGCGCTGATCGGCGTCGCGGTGATCCTCCTCGACGAGTTGCTCGGCAAGCTCGGCAAGATGCGGCTCCCGCCGCTCGCGGTCGGCATGGGCATCTACCTTCCCATGGCGCTCACCGTGCTCGTCCCGGTCGGCGCCTTCATCGGCTATGCCTATGAGCGCTGGGCGGACCGCGCGCGCAGCCCCGAATTCGCCAAGCGTATGGGAGTGCTCGCGGCGACCGGCCTCATCGTCGGCGAGAGCCTGTTCGGCGTGACCTTTGCCGGTATCGTCGCGGCTTCGGGCAGCGACACGCCGCTGGCGGTCGTCGGCGAAGGCTTCGAAGGCATCGCAACCTGGATCGGAATACTCGCCTTTATCGGCCTGATCGCCTGGCTCTACGCGCGGACCAGGAAGATCGCGGCCTGATTCCCGCCTGCGTCAATCTGTAATGGACAAGTAAAGAGTCCGTCGCCCGGGTCCTTCATGCTATGCATTGCATGATCCTCTATTGGGGGAGGGGTGGATGGCGACGCGATTCGTCGGGCTCGGCCGGGATATCTTCCTTTACGAAGCCGACCGGAAGAAGAAGGTCCGTCAGGTCCTCTGGGGCGATTTTCTCGATGTCGAGAGCGAGGAGCCGGACGGCTGGCTCAAGGTCATCTGGGCGCGGCGCGATCCGGCCAAGAAGCGCGAACTCTTCATACCCAAAGACCGGACGATCGAGCAGCGGCCGCTCGAGATCATCTTCGTCGATGTCGGCCAGGGCGACGGCGCGGTCCTGATCACGCCCGAGACCGGGGCCAGCGAGCGCATCATCGTGATCGATGCGGGCGAGGGCGACAATATGGAGCGCTTTCTGCGCGGCCGTTTCCGCACCTATCGCCCGTTCAATTTCGAGGCGGCGGTCATCACCCACCCGGATCAGGACCATTATCTCGGCTTCCTGCCGGTCTTCGCCAACCCCAACATCGGCTTTCGTGCGATCTATCATAACGGCCTCGTCGAGCGGCCGGTTGCCGGCGAGTGGCCGAAGCTCGGCGGCCTCGTCGCCGATCCGGGAAACAGCGAGAAATATCTGTCGGACCTGCCCGAGGACGATGCGGCGATCGAGGCGATATTCGGTGCCGGTGCCACGATTGGCGACTTCAAATACCCGAAGGTGATGCGGGCTGCGGTCGACAACCCGAAGGTCGAGTCCTACCGGATGCTGTCGACCGAACATGGGACGATCGAGAACGGCCGGTCCTTCATGCCCGGTTTCGCGCCGTCGGACGCGCGCGGCTATGTGATCGAGGTGCTGGGGCCGGTCGTTGAGCGCGACGCCGCCGGCAAGCCGCGGCTGCGCAAGAATGGGGACTATGGCGAGACCAAGAACGGCCATTCCGTGCTGCTCCGGCTCGCCTTCGGCCGGTTCAGCATCTTCTTCGGCGGCGATCTCAACGACAAGGCCGAACGCTTCCTGCTACGGCATTATGCCGGGCTTGCGGCCTTTCCGTTCGCCGGGACAGCCGCGTACCGCACGATGATCGCCGAGGCTGGCAAGCGCTTCCGCTCCGACGTGATGAAGGTTTGCCATCACGGGTCGGAGAAGGTGACGGACGCTTTCCTGGAGACCGTCAATCCGGCCTGCTTCATCATCTCGTCCGGTGACGAGGAGGGGCATGTCCATCCGCGGCCCGATCTGCTCGGCCGCCTCGGCCGGTTCGGCCGGGGCGCATCGCCCGTGCTGCTGTCGACGGAGCTGCAGCGCTCGGCACGCGAACGCGAGGACAAGGCGCTGGTCGATGCCGTGCTGGCCGGAATCGATACGCTCGCGACCGCCCCGACCGACGCGATCAAGGCCGATCTCAGGGCCAAGATCGCCAAGCTCGCGAGAACCAATGTCGAGGTCTACGGCGCGATCTACGTCAAGACCGACGGCGCGCGGCTGATCGCCGCCTTCAAGATCGAGGCGAAGTCGGACACCAGGAAATGGTTCTACTTCGAATATGCCTTCACCGCCGGCGGCGAGCTCATCCTTGTCGACTGACGCCGCGCCTCAGCCTCGCCGCGCCTCGAACCAGCGGGTGATATCGGGCAGGCGCTCGCGGCGGACCCGGATGCGATCCCGGATCGAGGCAATGGCACGGTCGGCCGGTGCCCGCGACTGCGCGGTCATGTGCTGATCGGCATAGGCGCCCAGCTTCTCCACCATCGCCGGATCGGCCGAGCGCGACGCGAGCCCGGCGAGGTAGCGCGAGCGCGACGACGCATCGACCAGCGCCTCGACCCGCTCGCGATTGGCGAGCGCGAAATCGAACGCGAGGTCGGGATGAACTGCGGCGACCGACGAGATGATCTGACTGGCGTTGGTCGCGCCCGGCTCTTCGGTCAGCGCCAGCTCCAGCGCGCGGCGGGCGAGCGCCTCGTCCTGCGCGCCGCCAAGCAGCTGATAGAGCTGACCCTTGACCAGCGGGTTGCGCTCGTCCCGCGCCATGACACGCAGCCGCTCCCAGGTTGCCGCGTCGGCGTTGTAGGCGACGATCGAGAGCAGGGTCTGACGCAGCGGCCCGGCGGTGACCGACGGATCACTGGCGGCAAAGCGGCGATTGGCCTCGGCGACGACCTCCGGGTCGCGCAGCAGGCCGAGCGTGCCGATCAGTTCGTCGCGCAGCACCGCGTCATTGGCCGATTCGTCCGGACGCGCGCTCCAGCCGAGCCGCTCCAGCACCGGCCCGAGCTTCGCCGTGGCGTAGCGCGAAACCTGCGCCTGATGCGCCGCATCGCCCTCGTACATCGCGTCGATCGACGAGAGGATGCCGGAGACGCGCAGCCAGACACGGCCATTGGCATCGGGCGCGGCGGCATCGGCCATATCGAGCGCGACGGAGGCGGACTGATAGCCGGCGAGGCCGAGGCCCCAATTGTCGGCGAGCAGGCCGATCTGGTCGATCGGGCGCAGCTGCCGGAAATCGCGGACCAGCCGCCCCAGCAGCTCGGTGCTGTAGAGCGTGCGATAATAGCCCGCCTGGCCAAAATTGACGACGAGCGGGCCGCAGCCCGGCACGGTCGCGTTCGCCGATCCGCCCTCGACGAGGGTGCGCAGCTCCTCGCCACCCGCCGCGGCGATCACGGGGACGCGCCAGCGCAGCGGCTGGCCGTCGCGATTGTCGCGGCTGAACTGGCCCTGGGTCAGCGCCACCTGTGTGCGCCCCCCGGCGCACTGGCCGCCCGCGACGCGGATCAGCGGCACGCCGGGCTGCATGATGAAATCATGCGCGATCGCGGTGACCGGGCGGTTGGCGGCGCGCTCGATCGCTTCCCACAGATCGTCGCTCTGCGTGTTGCCGAGCCGGTGCTGCGCGACATAGGCGCGCACGCCGTTGCGCCAGCCTTCGTCGCCGACATAGTCCTCCAGCATGGTGATGACGGCTTCACCCTTCTGGTAGGTGATCGCGTCGAAAGCCTGGCTCATCTGCTCGACGGTGGTGATGTGCTGGACGACCGGATGGGTGGTCCTCAGCGAATCGAGCTGGATTGCGGCCTCGCGTCCGTCGATGCGACCGAGCAACGGCTCCCATTCGGGGTGCAGCGCCGCCGTCGCCTTGGTCGCCATCCACGAGGCGAAACCCTCGTTCAGCCAGAGGTCGTCCCACCAGGCCATGGTAACGAGATCGCCGAACCACTGGTGCGCCATTTCGTGCGCAGCGACTTCGAAGATCCCCTGGCGACGGCTCTCTGTGGTGATCGCCGGATCGACCAGGAGGATGCTCTCGAAGCTGAAGATCGCGCCCCAGTTCTCCATCGCGCCGAAGAACTGGCTCGATCCCGGCCCGGCGATATTGTCGAGCTTGGGCAGCGGATAGGGCGTGCCGAAATAATCATTGTACCAGGGAAGGATCCGCGCCGCGCTCTCCAGCGCCCAACGACCCTGCTCGCCGGCGCCGCGGCGGGTGACGATGCCGATCTCGGCGCCGCCCGCCCGGGTGGTGATCCGGTCGAACTCGCCCATGCCGAGGAAGAGCAGGTAGCTCGACATCGCCGGGGAGGTCTGGAAGGTGACGACCGCGCTGCCGTCCGGCCGTGCCTGGCGCCGGGCTTCGGGCATGTTGCTGACCGCCGTCTGGCCGGCCGGCACGGTGACGGTCAGGTCATAGGGCGTGCGGAAATTGGGCTCGTCCCAGCCGGGGAAGAAACGGCGCGCATCCGGCGCCTCGAACTGGGTGAACAGCGCGCGCTTCTGCGTCTCGCCATCCTGATAGTCGAGCGCGAACAAGCCGGCCGCCTGGGTCTCGATCCGGCCGGCATAGTCGATGGCGAGGCGGTGGCGGCCGGCCGGCAGGGCCTGCGGGAACTGGAAGGTCGCGGTCTGCGCCGCCTCGTCGGTGGTGACGGTCGCCGCGGGCGGGCGGCCGAGCGCATCGATCCGCACCGAGTTGAAGGTGAGGTTCACCGCGTTGAGCGTGATCGTATCCGTCGGCTGCAGCACCTCGATGTCGATCGTCGCTGTCGCGGTGAAACGCAGGTTCGCGGCGTCCGGCACGACGTTGATCGCATAGTGGAGCGGCCGGGCGGTGCGCGGGAGCTGAGAGGGGATTTCCGGCCGGGTGTTAGATCGCCCGGCGGCAGGGGCCGGAGACTGTCCGGTCGCATAGGCCGGGAGCGCGATAGCGGTGGCGACGGCAAGAGCGGAGGCGATCGGCAGCAGGCGCATGGACGGGACTCGCTGGTGTATGGCTGTGATAGGGCGGCGATGCGCCCGCCCCGCGCAGCTGTCAATTCGAAGCGCGGGTGAACGCAGGTTCACACCCGGTTCACGGCCGGCTGCGCCGCCTCGTCGCGGGATCATCGGGTCAGTAGCCGAACCCCCTGGCGCTGCGATGATGCTTCAGGACATGATCGCGCAGTGCCCGACCGTCCCAGGCGCGCTCGACGCCGGCTTCGGCCTGGCGCACCAGATCGACGATCGCCGCGTTGACCGGCGCCTCGCGTCCGAGGCGCTGCGCGAGCCGCACCACCTCGCCGTTCAGATAGTCGATCTCGGTCATGCGCCCCGCGGCGAAATCGTCGGCCATCGAGGAGCGGGCGTCGCCGTCGATCCTGTAGAGCTTCAGCACGGTCGAATTGAACAGCCAGTCGGGCGCGCCGACGATGTGCGGAAAGAGCCGCGGCGGAAACGGGCTGATCTTGGCGGGCTCGATTCCGGCGGCCTTCAGCAGCTCCAGCCCCTCGACCTGCGCTGCCGCCCAGACGCGGCGATAGTCGCGGTTGCCGAGCTCCTCGAGCAGCGGCCGGCCGGAGAGGGCGTTGACCGCATTGTTGAGGTTGACGAGCAGCTTGCCCCAGGCGACGCCGGCCATGTTGCCGGTGAGGACGAGGCCGCCCGGTCTGTCGCCGATCCGCTCCGCAAGCGCGCGCGTCACGGCGTGATCCTCCGCCCACAGCGCGCCGGCGACGCCTTTGTGCCAGCGCCCGTTGCCCATATGGGCAACGTTGAACGGCACCATGCCGTGCAGCACGCTGAAGCCGGGCAGCGCCGCCTTCAGCGTCTCGACATTGCTGACGCCGTTCTGGAAACTGATCACTGTTGCGCCCTTGCGGGCGTGCTTCGCGATTTCCTTCGCAGCGGCGGCCGTACCCATGCTCTTGACCGTCAGGACGACGATGTCGGCCTCGCGGAGCAGTTTCGGATGAATGCCGAACGCGACCTCGTCCGGCCTGAGCTCGATCCGCCGTTTCTCGATATCGGTCAGGGTCAGGCCGTTTGCGGCGATCTCGTCGCGGACGCCTGCCCGCCCGAGCAATGCCACGTCGAGCCCGGCGGCGCGCCAGGTGCCGCCGATCCAGCAGCCGATCGATCCGGCGCCGTGGATGACGATACGGGGGGTGTCGGGAGGGTCAGCCACGTCCACGATAGGGCGCGACGCCTTGGTCGGGAATCCAGAGACCCTCGGGCGCCGCGCCTGACTGCCAGAAGACGTCGATCGGGATGCCGCCGCGCGGATACCAATAACCGCCGATCCTGATCCACAGCGGTTTCATCTCGTCATTCAGCCTTTCGCCGATGCCGACGGTGACCGCCTCATGGAAGCCGGCATGGTTGCGGAACGAAGCGAGGAACAGCTTCAGCGACTTGGATTCGACGATCGTCTCGCGCGGCGCATAGTCGATGACGAGATGGGCGAAGTCGGGCTGGCCGGTGACCGGGCAGAGCGAGGTGAATTCCGGCGCGGCGAAGCGCACCAGATAGGGGCGCCCCGGCCGCGGGTTCGGGACATAGTCGAGCACCGCTTCGTCCGGCGAGGCCGGAAGCGCGCTGGTCTGGCCGAGATGGGTGAGTGCCATGGCCGCTCCTTAGCCGCCCGGCGCAGCCCTAGTCGAACAATTCCTCGAGAAACGACTTGCGCCGCTTCGGGTAGCCGCGGCCGTGATCGCCATAATGGCGGCGGTCGTCATGGTCGCGATAGGGTTCGCGGCTCTGGCGCGGGTCGGGCTGCGGCGGTGGGGGTGGGGCTGCGGCGCTGCGCTCGATGATCTTGTCGAGCTCGCCACGGTCCAGCCACACGCCCCGGCAGGTGGGGCAATAGTCGATCTCGATCCCCTGTCGCTCCGACATGGTCAGCGGCGAGCGGTCGATCGGGCACAGCATAGGTTCATTTGCCATGGCGCGGATGTGGAGAGGCGCGGGGAGGGTGTCAAGCTCGGCCGATCGACGCCGGTCGCCATGCACCCCGGATCGGGCCGGATGGCAATGGCGCTGTCGATGCCGATGGACACATCGGGACAATCGTCCCGTCTCCGGCGACTTTTGACGAAAAGGGCTGCGCAGCCGCCGGTGCCTGCGCTAGTTGCACCTGCATGGCCGATCCGCCGACGCCATCCGCGCGAACCCGCCCGATCGTCCCCGTGACCGGCCTCGTGCTGGCCGCCGGCACCGCAGTCGTCGCGCTCTGGTTCCTCTATCAGATCTCGGGCGCGATCCTGCTTCTGTTCTTCGCTGCGGTGGTGGGGATCGCGCTCTCTGCGCCGGTACACTGGTTCATGCGGCGCGGGCTTTCGCGACGCCTGGCGGGAACCGCCACCCTGCTGCTCTTCTTCGGGACGATCGTCCTGCTCGGATGGCTGGTGATCCCGCGGCTGGTCGCGCAGATCGTCTCGCTGGTGAACGGCCTGCCGCGGTTCATCGTCCAGATCGAGAACCAGGTCGCCGAACTGCTCTCCAACTATCCCGATCTGCAGCGTTTCGCCCGGTTCGACGGCGCGGGCGGCGATTTCGCCGGTGCCGCGGTCAACCTGTTCACCGGCGTCGGCGCCGCCTCGCTCTCCGTCCTCGGGTTCGTCGCGCTGCTCCTGATTTTCTTCAGCACCATTGCCTATATCGTGCTCGATCCGCGCCCGATCGTCAGGGGCTATATCGGCAGCCTGCCCTGGGAGCACCGCGCCGCCGGGGTGCGCGCCTATCGCCGCGCCGCCCGCTCGGTGATCGGCTGGGCGCGGGCGAGCCTCGTCGTCGGGGCGCTGCAGGCGATCGCGGTGTTCGTCTTCCTGACGCTGATGGACGTGCCGGGCGCTCTGGTCTGGGCGGCGCTCGCCTTCTTCGCCGATTTCATCCCGCGCATCGGCGGCTATGTGATGGCCTTCCCGCCGGTGCTGCTGGCGCTGGGACAGAGCCCGATGACGGCGGTCTGGATCGCCGTCTTCTACGCGGTCAGCAACGAGATCCTGGGCAGCGTCGTCGCGCCCAAGATCCGCGGCACGACGATGCAGCTGCATCCGGTGCTGATCATTTTCTTCACCCTTGCATTTGCCCTGGCTTTCGGCCTTTTGGGCGCGATCGTCGCGGTCCCCGCGGCGGCTTTCGCCTCGGCCTATTACAGCGAGTTCTACATGAAGCGGCCGCCGGCCCGATAACGAACAAAACAGGGAGAGAGACTTGTCCAAGCGCAGCCTTGCCATTGTTGCCGCTTTCGCGGTCGCCACCGGACTTGCCGGGACCGTGGTGGCCCAGGAACGCCCCGCCGCCGAGAAGGCGACGCCCAAGGGGCCGACCGCTGACCGCGAGCCGCAGGTCTCCGTCACCCGCCATACCGGCACGTTCGGCGGGCAGCGGGTCAGCTACACCGCGACCGCCGGCGAGACGTTTCTGCGCGCCGAGGACGGCACGCCGCGCGCCGCGATCTTCTCGACCGCCTATGTGCGCGAGCCGCGCGATCCCAACCGGCCGGTCACCTTCCTGTTCAATGGTGGCCCGGGCTCGGGCTCGGTCTGGCTCCATATGGGCGCCTTCGGCCCGAAGCGCGTCGCCATCCCCTCGAACGGCACGGACGACGGCGCGCCGCCCTTCCCCCTTGTCGACAATCCTGACAGCCTGCTCGACGTCACCGACATCGTCTTCATTGATCCGGTCGGCACCGGATTTTCCCACGCGCTCGGCGACACCAATCCCCAGGATTTCTGGGGCGTGACCAAGGATGCCCAGTCGGTCGCGCAGTTCATCCGCCTGTGGCTGAACGAGAACGGCCGCTGGAACTCGCCCAAGTTCCTCGGCGGCGAGAGCTATGGCACGACCCGTTCGGCCGCGGTGCTCAACCAGCTCGAGGGCCAGTTCAACGATGTGTCGCTGAACGGCGTCATCCTGATTTCCACGATCCTCGATTTCGCCGCCGGTGCCGACACGCAGGGCAACGAGCTCACCTACATGCTGAACCTGCCGTCGATGGCCGCGACCGCGCTTTATCACGGCAAGGCGCAGGCCGCCTCGGTCGAGGAGTTCACCGCCGAAGCCCGCCGCTTTGCCATGGGGCCATATGCCCACGCCCTCCTCCAGGGCAGCGCCCTGGGCCAGGAAGAACGCGCGTCGGTGCGCCGCGAGCTCGCCCGCTTCACGGGGCTTTCCGAGGAGTATCTGGAGCGCGCCGATCTGCGCGTGTTGCCGGGGCGGTTCTACAAGGAACTGCTGCGCGACCGCGGCCTGACCGTCGGCCGGCTCGACAGCCGCTATACCGGGCGCGACTATGACAATGCCGGCGAGGAGCCCGACAACGATCCCAGCTTCTACGGCATCGACGGCGGCTACACCGCCGCGATCAACCAGTATCTGCGCGAGGATCTCGGGTTCCGCACCGATCGCTCCTATGTGACGATCGGCAATGTCGGCCCGTGGGACTGGCGGCTGGGCCAGGGCCGCGACAGCGACGCCTATCTGAACGTCGCCCCCTATATCGGCCGCGGCCTCCGGGAGAATAGCGGGCTGCGCGTCTTCGTGGGCCAGGGCTATTATGATTTCGCGACGCCCTTCTTCGCCGCGGAATATTCGCTTTCGCGCACCGGCATCCCGACCGACCGTATCCGCTACGCCTATTACGGCTCGGGCCACATGATGTACGTGCGCGACGAGGATCGGGTGGCGCTCAGCCGCGATATCCGCGACTTCATCCGGGCGCGCTGACCCGTGGACCTCGGCCTCGCCGGCAGGAACGCGCTGGTCTGCGCCTCGAGCCGCGGGCTCGGGCGCGCCTGTGCGACGGCGCTGGCCGGGGCCGGGGCGCGGGTGGTGATCAACGGGCAGGACGAAGAACGGCTTGCCCGGGTCCGCGACGAGATCGCGGCGGCGACTGGCGCCGAGGTGATCGCGGTCGCCGCCGACGTCTCCGATCCGGAAGGGCGGGCAGCCCTGGTCGCGGCGCTTCCTGAGGTCGACATCCTGGTCAACAACAATGGCGGCCCGCCGCCGCGGGATTTCCGGGCGATCGACCATGACGGGCTGATCGCGGGCGTCGAGGCGAACATGGTCGCGCCGATCCAGCTCATCCAGGCGGTGATTGACGGGATGATCGACCGGCGCTTCGGCCGGATCGTCAACATCACCTCGGCCTCGGTGAAGGCGCCGCGCGCCGGGCTCGACCTGTCGAGCGGCGCCCGCGCCGGCCTCACCGGCTTCGTCGCCGGCGTGGCGCGCTCGGTGGCGCACGCCAATGTCACGATCAACAACCTGCTGCCGGGTTCGTTCGACACCGACAGGATCGCGGCGCTGGTCGCCAATACGGCGAAGCAGAGTGGCCGTGACCCGGCCGAGGTCCGTCGCGCCAGCGAAGAGGCGATTCCCGCCAGACGCTTCGGCAGTCCGGACGAGTTCGGCGCCGCCTGCGCCTTTCTTTGCTCGGCGCAGGCCGGCTATATCACGGGTCAGAGCCTGTTAATCGACGGGGGCGCTTTCCCGGGCGTGATGTAGCGAAAGGCGGCCGGTGCTCCTCTTCCTCGTGGCCTATCTCGGTGGCGTGCTGACCATCGTCAGCCCGTGCATCCTGCCCGTCCTTCCGTTCGTATTTGCCCGTGCGAACCGGTCGTTCCTCCGGAGCGGCCTGCCGCTGCTTGCCGGCATGGCGGTGACCTTCGCCGGTGTCGCGACGCTGGCGGCGGTGGGCGGCGGCTGGGCGGTGCAGGCCAATCAGGCCGGACGCTGGGCGGCGATCCTTCTGCTCGGCTTTTTCGGCCTGACTCTCCTCTTCCCGGCGATCGCCGACCGGGCGATGCAGCCGCTCGTCCGGCTCGGGTCGCGGCTGTCGAATCGCGCTGATGAAGGCAAGGAGAGCATCGGCGGTTCCCTCCTGCTCGGTGTCGCGACCGGCCTGCTCTGGGCGCCCTGCGCCGGCCCGATCCTCGGCCTGATCCTGACCGGCGCGGCGCTCAATGGCGCCAGCGTCAGCACCACCGTCTTGCTCCTCGCCTATGCGCTCGGTGCGGCCACCTCGCTGGCGCTGGCGCTGCTGGTCGGCGGACGGGTGTTCGTCTTCATGAAGCGCTCGCTCGGCGCGGGCGAATGGGTGCGGCGCGGGCTCGGGCTGCTGGTGCTGGTCGGTGTCGGCGCGATCGCGCTGGGGCTCGACACCACGTACCTCGCCCGTCTCTCGACCGCGCAGACAGAGGCGATCGAGCACAGCCTGGCCGGCCGGCTGGGTATGGATATGCCGCGCGGATCGACCGAACTCGCCGAGCGGGGCGGGCGGCTCGATCTGCCGGTCGAGGGCAATCTGCCCTCACTCGACGGCATCACCGATTGGCTGAACTCGAACCCGCTGACCCGCGAGCAGCTCCGCGGCAAGGTCGTGCTGATCGATTTCTGGACCTATTCCTGCATCAACTGCCTGCGCGCCATCCCCTATGTGAAGGCGTGGGACGAACGCTATCGCGACGACGGCCTGGTGATCATCGGCGTCCATGCGCCGGAATTCGCGTTCGAGCGCGACATCGCCAATGTCCGCCGCGCGATTGCCGACCTCGGCATCCGCTATCCGGTCGCGATCGACAACAATTATGCGGTCTGGCGCGCCTTCGACAACCGCTACTGGCCCGCCCATTACTTCATCGATGCGCAGGGCCGGGTCCGCTACCACCATTTCGGCGAGGGCAATTACGAACAGTCCGAGCGGGTCATCCGCCAGCTCCTCGAGGAAGCCGGCCGTACTCCGGCTGCGGCCGCAGGTCCGGTGATGACCCAGGGCGTCGGGGCGCAAGCGGCGCGCGACACCCTGCGGTCGCCTGAAACCTATCTCGGCTATGTCCGGGCGGAGCATTTCGTCTCGCCGGGCGGGATGGTCCACGACCGGCCGACCACCTATCTGCCCGGCACGATGGCGCTGAACCAGTGGTCGCTCGCCGGCAACTGGACGGTGCAGCGGCAGAACTCCCGGTCGAATGCCGCAGGGGGCAAGATCGCCTTCCGCTTCCACGCCCGCGATCTCCATCTGGTGCTGGGCAGCGGCACCGGGCGGCCGATCCGCTTCCGGATCACGATCGACGGGCAGGCGCCCGGTGCGGCGGCGGGGATGGATGCCGACGCCGCCGGCAACGGCAGCGTCACCAACCAGCGCCTGTACCAGCTCGTCCGCCAGCAGGGCGCGATCGGCGAGCGCCTGTTCGAAATCGAGTTCCTCGACCCTAGCGTCGAAGCCTTCGCCTTCACCTTCGGCTAGGAGCAAGCTAGGAGGCCCGTCATGGATCTCCTCGTTTCCACCGACTGGCTCGCGGCCGAACTCGGCGCGCCGGACTTGCGCGTGCTCGACGCCACCGGCTTCCTGCCCTCGTCGGGCCGCGATGCCCGCGCCGAATATGAAGCCGCGCACATTCCCGGCGCCGCCCGCTTCGACATCGACGCGATCTCCGATCCGGAGAGCCCGCTGCCGCACATGCTGCCGGGCGAGCATCTGTTCGCGAGCCGCGTCCGCGCACTCGGCATCGGCGATGCGAACCGGATCGTCGTCTACGACAATTCGCCGCTGCACAGCGCCTTTCGCGCCTGGTGGATGCTGAAGACGTTCGGCGCCCGCCATGTCGCGGTGCTCGACGGCGGCTTGCAGAAATGGACGGCGGAAGGGCTGCCGGTCGAGAGCGGCGTGCCCGAACCCGCACGCGGTCATTTCACGCCGGTGATCGACGAAGCGGCGGTGGTGGACAAGGCCACGGTCGCCAGCCTTGTCGGCGATCCCGGCCACCAGATCGTCGATGCGCGTTCGGCCGCGCGCTTCGCCGGCGCGGAAGCCGAGCCGCGCGCCGGCCTCGCCTCCGGCCATATCCCGGGTTCGCGCAACCTGCCGCAGGGCCAGCTCTTCAACCCCGACAACACGATGAAGCGCGGCGACGATCTGCGCGCCGCGTTCGAGGCGGCGGGTGTGGATTTGGGTCGGCCGCTCATCACCACTTGCGGGTCGGGCGTGACGGCGGCGGTGCTGCTGGTCGGCGCGCGGCTGCTCGGCAAGGAGGACGTGCGTCTGTACGACGGGAGCTGGTCCGAATGGGGCGCCGATCCCGAAACCCCCAAGGCGAAGGGAGCGGCATGAGCGAGCACAAGCCCGAGACGCAGCTGATCGAGGCCGGGCGGCGCCGGGAATGGACCCATCTCGAAAACGGCGGCGGCATCGTCAATCCGCCGGTGTGGCGTGCCTCCACCATCCTGTTCGACAGCGTTGCCGACATGCATGCGGCCGAGCCGCCGCGCATGGGAACGCTCCAATATGGCCGCAGCGGCACGCCGACGAGCTGGGCGCTGCGCGAGGCGCTGACCGGGCTGGAGCCGGGCGCCGCGGCGACGCACCTCTATCCGTCGGGTTCGGGCGCGGTCGCCGCCGCCCTGCTCGCGGTGCTGGAGGCCGGCGACGAGCTCCTGATGGTCGACAGTACCTACGGGCCGACCCGCGCGCTCTGCAACACGCTGCTCAAGCGTTTCGGCGTCACGACCCGCTATTACGATCCGCTGATCGGCGCCGACATTGCCGGCCTGATCGGCGAGAGGACGAAGGCGATCTTCCTCGAAAGTCCCGGCTCGCTCACCTTCGAGGTGCAGGACGTGCCGGCGATCTGCGCGGTGGCGAAGGAACGCGGCCTCGTCACCCTGATCGACAACACCTGGGCGACGCCGCTCTTCTTCCCCGCGATCGCGGCCGGGGTGGACCTCTCGATCCTCGCCTGCACCAAATATGTCGGCGGCCACGCGGACGTGATGCTGGGCTCCGTCACCTGCACCGAGCCCGTCGCCGCCCGGCTGCAGCAGGTGAGCAAGGTGCTCGGCCAGACGGCGAGCCCCGACGATGCCTGGCTGGCGCTGCGCGGCCTGCGCACGCTCGACGTGCGGCTGCGGCGGCATGAGGAGAACGGCCTCAAGGTCGCGCGCTGGCTGAAGGACCAGCCGCAGGTCGCGCAGGTGCTCCATCCGGCGCTGCCCGACTGCCCGGGACACGAGCATTGGGCGCGTGACTTCAAGGGCGCGACCGGCCTGTTTGCCTTCGTCCTCGACGGCGGCGACGAGGCGGCCGCGGCGCGGCTGATCGACTCGCTCGCGCTGTTCGGCATCGGCTACAGCTGGGGCGGCTTCGAAAGCCTGGTCTGCCCGACCGCTCCCACCCGCACGGTGAGCTCAAGCGACTGGGCCGGACCGATCGTGCGGTTGCACATCGGTCTGGAGCATCCGGACGATCTGATCGCCGACCTGGCCAGCGGCCTCGCCCGTTTCGGCTAGGCGAGCATCTCCGAAAGCTCGGTGAGCGCAGCCTCGATGGAATCAGCGAGCCGGCCGGCCGCCGCGCGTGGCGGCGCGGTCTCTCCGGCAGACAGCAAGGCCTCGACCCCGGCCGCAGCCCAGGCTGCGGTTTCCGCTGCGCGGGCGTCGAACCGTCGCTGGGCGATCGGCGCGGCGCGATCATAGGCGATGCTGAGCCGCGCCGCCTCGCCGAGCGTGGCCTCGCTGCCGGCGCTCGGGCGTCCTGCGATCCGCTCGACCAGCCGCAGCACTTCGCGCAGCTGCGCGGTCTGCCGGCCCGGATCGGCGCCGGACGGGGCGGGGGAGGGAGGCGCCTGATGCGTCATGGCGCGCAAGGCTAACCGGCCAGCGCTAAGGAAGCGCTAACGATCGTTGCATGGGCCGCGCGCCTGCGTCATGCCCGCGCGATGTCCCGCAGCCTGATCCTCGCCGCCGCCCTGTATTCCATGCCTGTCGCCGCGCAGGGCGATCCGGATCCGGCGCCCGACATCCCGATCGGCGGCGATGACAGTGTCAACGACGTGAACATGGCAGGTGGCGCCTCGACTTTCGACCTTTCTGCCGAAATTTCCCTTCTCACCGACTATCGTTTTCGGGGCATCTCGCGTTCCGGCGAGGATCCGGCGGCGCAGGCGGTGCTCACCCTCTCGCACGGCAGCGGCCTCTATACGGGGCTGCGGGCGACCACCCTCAAGGGCGTCGACCCCTTCCGCGCGCGCGATCCCGGCTTCGGTGACCTCGGCGATGCGGAGATCGACCTCTATGCCGGCTGGCGGACCAGTCTCGGCGGTGGCTTCGATCTCGACGCCGGCCTCACCTACTATGTCTTCGCGGGTGGGGACGGGGCGACCGACCATGTCGAGCCCCATGCCTCGCTCGGCTATCTGATCGGGCCGGTGACGCTGAGCGGCGGCGCCCGCTATGCCCCCGCCCAGCGGGCGACCGGCGATGAGGACATGCTCTATCTGTTCGGCCAGGTCGATGTCACCGTGCCGTTCCGGCCCTGGTCGTTCACGGCACAGGCGGGGCGTCAGGACTGGGGCGCGTTCGGCAGCTACTGGACCTGGTCTCTGGGCGCGGACTACCATGTCCAGATCGAGGGGGTTCCGGCCACCTCTCTCGGCCTGCGCTACATCGACACCGATCTCGCCGCGCCCGGCGCCGATGCCGGGCTGGCCGCGTCGCTGACGGTGCGGTTCTAGGTCACCCCACCACCGTTCGCCCTGAGCCCGTCGAAGGGCTGTTCTTTCCTTTCGACCGAAAAGAAGGACAGGGCTTCGACAAGCTCAGCCCGAACGGATCGGGAATGTCAGAGCGCTATTGCGGAACCTGCACGGATGCTTCCTGGCCGTCGCCCTGCGGCAGCTCGAGCATGGTCTGGACGAGCTGGCCGCGATTGACCACCGCCGTCTGCGGATCGCCTGCGACCGAGCGGGCGCCGAGCGCCGAGCGCTCCGTGCCGGCCTGCTGGAGCAGGTTGTTCTCGACCGCACTGCGCGGCTGCGGGCCGCCGAACAGGGCCTGGAGTGCCGCGGCGCGCGGATCGGCGCCGGCATCGGCCTCGCCCGGCCGCGGCGGGGTCAGGGCGAAATCGGGCGGCACGATCAGCTGCGGGTTGCGGGCGACGGCGAACTCGTCGGGGCGGGCGCGGTTGAACGGGCCGCCATTGGCGCAGCCGGCGAGGAGGGCGGCGGCGCAGCCGGCGATGACGAGGGGGGACAGACGCATGTCTCAGGCTTCCTTCTTCTTGTCCTTGCCATCGCGCATCAGGAGCGCGCGGACAAGCAGCAACAGCACGCCGATGGTAATCGCGGCGTCGGCGACATTGAAGACCAAAAAGGGCCGCCATTCGCCGAAGTGAAGGTCTGCGAAGTCGACCACATAGCCGAAACGGGCCCGGTCGAGGATATTGCCGAGCGCGCCGCCGAGAATCATCGCCAGCGCGATCGAATCGTCCCGCCGTCGCTCGCGCCACAGCCAGACGCCGACGAACAGGGCGATCGCCGCGGTCATCGCGACCAGCAGCCAGCGTCCGCCGTCGCTGCCGGCGGAGAGCAGGCCGAGCGACACGCCGGTATTCTCGACCCAGTGGAGGTCGAAGAAGGAGGTGATCGAAATCGTCTGCCCCGGCTGGTTCTCGAGGTTCAGCGGATAGGTGACGACCCACTTGGTCGCCTGGTCGAACACGAAGATCAGGAAGGCGATGACGAAGGCGACCGAGCGGTTGCGCTTCAGCTTCCAGTCGTCGGGCGCTGCCGCGGGCGGTGGCGGAGCCGCAGCCTCCACGGCTTCCGGCGCGGTCTCGACTTCAGCCATTCACCACCTCGTCGCACCTTTTGCAGAGGTCGCCGTCCTCCGTAACCTCCGGCAGATGCCGCCAGCACCGGCCGCACTTGTGGTTGTCGGTCTTCCCGACATCCACGAGCCTCAACTCGCTAATCGAGTCGTCGGCAAATCCCGTGACCCTGGCCTTTGAGACGATGCACACCTCAGTGAAATCAACTGATTGTGCGCGCTCCGCAAGATTGGCGTCCTTTACGCGAACACTGACTTCCGCTTCGAGACTAGACCCGATGGTTTTGGCTCTCCGAAACGGCTCGATTGCTTCGGTGACCGTTTCTCTTAGCTCCCGAACATGGGACCATTTCCGGCCCAGCGGCTCATCTTCCCAAGAGGGGTCGATCACTGGCCAGTCCAGCATGTGGACCGACCCGCCGTCGGGATAGCGGGTCTGCCAGACCTCCTCGGCGGTGAAGCACAGGATCGGGCTCACCCAGCGCACCAGCGCCTCGAACACATGGTGGAGCACGGTCCGGTAGGCGCGGCGCTTCAGCGTACCCTGCGGCAGCTTCGGGCCAACGTCGCAATAGAGGCTGTCCTTGCGGATATCGAAGAAGAAGGCGGACAGATCATCATTGGCGAAGGCCTGGAGCGCCCGCGTGTAGCGGTTGAACTCGTAGCCCTCGGCCGCCTCCTTCAGCTCCGCATCGAGCGTCGCGAGCCGGTGCAGCACCCAGCGCTCCAGCTCCGGCATCTCCGCGACCGGCACGGCCTCGGCGTCCGTGTAGCCGTCGAGCGCGCCGAGCAGGTAGCGGAAGGTGTTCCTGAGCTTGCGATAGGCGTCGGACGTACCGGCGAGCACCTCCTTGCCGATCCGCACGTCCTCGAAATAGTCGGTCGAGGCGACCCAAAGGCGCAGGATGTCGGCGCCGTTGTCGCGGATGACCGCGAGCGGATCGACGACGTTGCCGACCGACTTGGACATCTTGCGGCCCTGGCCGTCGAGCGCGAAGCCGTGGGTCAGTACCGCCGCGTAGGGCGCCCGTCCGCGCGTGCCGCTCGATTCCAGCAGCGAGGACTGGAACCAGCCGCGATGCTGGTCCGATCCTTCGAGATAGAGGTCGGCGCGCACGCCTTCGCCGTAACGCTGCTCGATCACATAGGCGTGGGTCGATCCTGAATCGAACCAGACGTCGAGGATGTCGTTCTGCGGCTCGTACTCGTCGAGCCGGTAGCCGTTTCCGAGCAAAGCCTGATGGTCCGCCTGGAACCAGGCGTCGGCACCGCCCTCGCGGAAGGCCGCGACGATGCGGGCGTTGACGTCCGGGTCCTTGAGATAGGCGCCGGTCGCCTTGTTGAGATACAGCGCGATCGGCACGCCCCAGGCGCGCTGGCGGCTGATCACCCAGTCCGGCCGCCCGTCGACCATCGCGCGGATGCGGTTCCTCGACTTCTCCGGTACCCAGCGCGTGTCGTCGATCGCCTTGAGCGCGGTTTCGCGCAGTGTTCGTGCCCCGTTCCGTTCGTCCTGAGCCTGTCGAAGGACTGTCCTTTCTTCATCGTCGCCGGAAGAGAAGGGCAGGGCTTCGACAGGCTCAGCCCGAACGGTAGAGTTTCCAATGGGTTGATCCATCGGAATGAACCATTGCGGGGTGCAGCGGAAGATGACCTTGGCCTTGGAACGCCACGAATGCGGGTAGCTGTGCTGGAAATCCGCGCTGGCGGCGAGCAGGCCGCCGGCGTCGCGCAGGTCCGTGCAGATCGGCCCGTCCGGCGCGTTGAACTTCGCGTTGATGACGCTGCCCAGACCGCCGAGCCACGCCCAGTCGGCGCGATACTTGCCGTCGCCCTCGACCGCGAAGACCGGATCGATGCCGTGCGCCTTGCACAGCAGGAAATCGTCCTCGCCATGGTCCGGCGACATGTGGACGAGCCCGGTGCCCTGATCGGTGGTGACGAAGTCGCCCGGCAGGAACGGGCGGGGCTTCGCGAAGAAGCCGCCGAGATGATGCATCGGGTGGCGGGCAACGGTGCCGACTAATTCTTTGCCCCGAATAGTTCGTTCTACGGTCCCCGGGGGCATCGAGTATCGAGTCCGTTCCCGGAATGCCTCCATGAGTGAGACAGCCACGAGATAACGATATGGCTGCATTAGTGGAGTCGACTGACCCGGCTGAACGACCTGAGCGAGACTTCTCGTCGTTTCGATCAGCGTATACTCAACATCCGGCCCATAGGCGATCGCCTGGTTGACCGGGATCGTCCACGGCGTGGTCGTCCAGATCACCGCATGGGCGCCGACCAGCTCCGGGATCCGGCTCTCGACGATCTCGAACGCCACGTCGATCTGGGTCGAGACGATGTCCTCATATTCCACCTCGGCGTCGGCGAGGGCGGTCTTTTCGACCGGGGACCACATGACCGGCTTGGCGCCGCGGTAGAGCTGGCCGCTCTCGGCGAACTTGAGGAGTTCGCCGGCGATCGTCGCTTCGGCCTCGTACTTCATGGTGAGATAGGGATCGTCCCACTCGCCCATCACGCCCAAACGCTGGAACTGCTCCATCTGCACGCCGACCCATTTGTCGGCATAGGCGCGGCATTCGGCGCGGAACTGGGCGACCGGCACCTCGTCCTTGTCGAGCTTCTTCTTGCGATATTCCTCCTCGACCTTCCATTCGATCGGCAGGCCGTGGCAGTCCCAGCCCGGAATGTAGGGCGCATCGAAGCCGCGGAGCGTCGCCGAGCGGACGACGATGTCCTTCAGGATCTTGTTCATCGCATGGCCCATGTGCAGGTCGCCATTGGCGTAGGGCGGGCCATCGTGGAGGATGAAGCGCGTGCGGTCCTTGCGCGCGTCGCGGAGCCGCTCGTAGAGCTGCTCCTGCGTCCAGCGCGCGAGGATGGCCGGCTCCTTGGCGGCAAGGCCGGCCTTCATCGGGAAGTCCGTCTTCGGCAGGAAGACGGTGTCTCTGTAGTCGGGTTTTTCGGACATCGCGGGCGGACTTAGGGTCAATACTCCATTCCCGCAATGGCCGGGATCGTCTGGAGAAGGCCGCCGGCAAGGAGCGAGGTGCCGGCCGGGCTGGTTGCCCGGACAAGCCACGCGACGCTGCCGGCGGCCTTCTCCAGACGACCGCCAGAGGCGGCGGGCCCATTTTGGCGCGGGGCGGCGTCCCTCATCGGTCACGATGCGTCAGCATCGCTCCCTCCTCGCTCCTTGCCCTGCACCAAAACAGACTCCGTCACGGCCGTTGCGGGAATGGAGTATTGACCCTCAGGGCCTCAGGGCGGCGGCGGCAACATGGCGTTGATAGGCCGGTGTCGCGATGAAACGGTTCCAGGGGGTCGTCCAGATGCGGCAGGAGTCGCCCGAAGGCACCGTCCAGGTGTCGGTCGGCTCGCCGCCGAGCGCGATCGCCACCCGCTCGCTGGCGGCATTGTCCTCGTCGATCAGGTGGATGACATGGTCGCGGCCGAGATTCTCGTGCGACCAGATCATTGCTGCGGTCGCGCCCTCGGTCGCATAGCCTTGGCCGGCGTGACCGGGGAAGATCGTCCAGCCGATCTCGAAATCGGGCCAGCCCTCCGGCTGCCAGGGGCCGAGCCGCCCGACGGCAAGCCCGCTCGACCGTTCCTCGACCATCCACTGGCCGAAGCCGAGCGCCGCCCAGCTGCCCGGCACGATCGCGACCGGGCGCCAGGCCTCCTCACGATCGAGCCCGCGTCCCTCATGGGTGATGTAGCGGGCGAAATCGTCGTCGGCGAAGGCCGCGATCAGCGTCTCCGTGTCGCTCGGCCGCTGCGCGCGCAGGATCAGCCGCTCGGTGGTGAGGGTTGGGATCTCGCTCATCGCGCCAGCGCCGCCTGCGCGTCGCGCACGTCCTGCGCAATCGCGGCCTTGAGCGCGTCGAGGCCGTCGAAATTCGCCTCGTCACGCAGGAAGGCGATCAGCTGGACCTCGATTTTCTGGCCGTAGAGGTCCCCGGAAAAGTCGAAGAAGAACGGCTCGAGCAGCTCCTTTTCGTCGAACATCGGCCGGGTGCCGAGATTGGCGACGCCGTCGAGCACGCGCCCGTCCGGCAGACGGCCGCGCACCGCGTAGACGCCGAAACGCGGGCGCAGATAGGTGCCCAGCGCGAGATTGGCGGTCGGATAGCCGAGTTCCCGCCCGCGCTTGTCGCCATGCTCGACGACGCCCTCGATCGCGAACGGGCGGGTCAGCAGGGCGGTTGCGGTCGCGCAGTCGCCGGCCTGCAACGCGTCGCGGATGCGGCTGGAGGAGACCGGTTCCTCGCCGTCGGCGACCGGTGCGACCGCGTCGACCGAGATGCGGTTGGCCTGGCCGAGCAGCTTCAGCACCTCGATGTCGCCGCCGCGGCCCTTGCCGAAGGTAAAGTCCTCGCCGGTCACGACGCCCGCGGCGCCGATCCGGCCGATCAGATGGTCGGCGATGAATTCGGGCGCCGGCACGGCGGCGAGCGTCTCGTCGAACCGGAAGACCAGCATCGCGTCCGCGCCCGCCTCGGCGAACAGCCGCTCGCGCTGGTCGAGCGTGGTGAGGCGAAAGGGCGGTACGTCCGGCCTGAAATAACGCACCGGATGCGGATCGAAGGTCGCGACCAGAGCGGGACGGCCCTCGGCGCGGGCGCGACTGACGGCACGGCCCACCACCGCCTGATGGCCCCTGTGAAACCCGTCGAAATTGCCGAGCGCGACGATGCCGCCGCGCAGGTGGGCCGGAACCGCCGAGCCCCCGTCCAAACGCTCCATAAGGCTTCTATAGGAAGCGCCGGGCGCCCTGCCTAGCAGCGTGCGCGCTCGAGCCGGACGAAGCTGTGGGCCGGGAGCTCGCCGGCCGCCGGGTGAGTCTCGCGCGACACTTCGCGCCAGCCCGCGCCGAAGGGTGGCATCACGGTGTCGCCCGCGGCGTCGAGGTGCACCTCGGTCAGTTCGACCGCATCCGCGCGCGGCTCGAACAGCGCGAAGATCTCCGCGCCGCCGATGATCGATGCCCGTTCGCCGCCCGCCATGACGAGCGCGTCCTGCGGCGTCCGTGCCACCTCGGCGCCGTCCGCCTGCCAGTCAGGGTCGCGGGTCAGCACGATATGGCGGCGGCCGGGCAGCAGCCCGGGCAGGCTCTCGAACGTCTTGCGCCCCATGATCATCGGGAGGCCCATGGTGACGCGCTTGAAATGCCTGAGGTCGGCGGGAAGGTGCCAGGGGAGCCGCCCATCCCTGCCGATCACCCCGTTGTCCGCGCGCGCGACGACAAGGGTGATCTCAGGTCCGGTCAAACCGCCACCTCGGCCTTGATGTGCGGGTGCGGATCGTAGCTGGAAATCTCGAAATCCTCGTAGCGATATTCGTCGATCGCACCCGGGCGGCGCAGGATCGTCAGCCTGGGCAGCGGCCGCGGGTCGCGGCTCAGCTGTTCGCGGGCCTGGTCGAGATGGTTGGAATAAAGATGGCAGTCGCCGCCGGTCCACACGAACGTGCCGGGCTCCAGCCCACATTGCTGGGCGAGCATGTGGGTGAGCAAGGCATAGCTGGCGATGTTGAAAGGGACGCCGAGGAAGACGTCGGCGCTGCGCTGGTAGAGCTGGAGATGGAGCTTGCCGCCCGCCACCTGGGTCTGGAACAGGCAATGACAGGGGGAGAGCGCCATCCGGTGCAGGTCCGCCGGGTTCCAGGCGGTGACGATCTGGCGGCGCGAGCCGGGATCGCGTCTTATCAGATCGATGAGCCCGGCGATCTGGTCGATTTCGCGGCCGTCAGGCGTCTCCCAGTGGCGCCATTGCTTGCCGTAGACCGGGCCGAGATCGCCCGTCTCGTCCGCCCACTCATCCCAAATGCTGACCTTCTGTTCCTGCAGCCAGCGCACATTGGTGTCGCCGCGCAGGAACCAGAGCAATTCGATAATGATCGAGCGAAGGTGCAGCTTCTTGGTGGTGAGCAGGGGGAAGCCCTTCGACAGATCGAAGCGCATCTGGTGGCCGAAGACCGAACGGGTGCCGACACCGGTACGATCCTCTTGCGCGACGCCCTCGTCGAGGATGAGCTGGAGGAGGTTGAGATAAGGCTGCATCGTCTTCGCCTTATGGCCGCTCGGGTCATTCGACGCCACCCGCTTTCCTCCGGTATGGACCTCGGGTTTCGCCCAAACGGACGAGTCTCGGCGCAAGCTTCGCTCCGGAAACTGGCAGAGGCTGGCCGGTGCAGATCGGCACCTACCGTGATGCTGCAGCGCTGCTTCAGCCCCTGTTCGCCGGTCTTTCCGGCGAGAAGCTGGCCGTGCTGCACCTCGACCGCGACCGGCATCTGCTCGCGCTGGAGGAGCGCTACGCTGATTCGGAGGGGTCCGTTCTGCTGCCGATCCGCGCCATCATCGCCCGGGCGCTGGAGGTCGACGCACGCGGGCTGGTGATCGCCCACAATCATCCCGGCGGCGACCCCCGCCCCAGCCGTGCCGACATCCATGCGACCCGTCGTCTCGCCGACACCGCCGACGCGCTCGACATCCGCCTGCATGATCATCTGATCTTCGCCGGCGCGGACTGTCGCAGCTTTCGGGAACTCGGGCTGCTCTAGGTCGTGCAGGATCGGATGGCGCCCGGCTCCGGGCGCGGACCCTGGGCCTCGAACCAGGCGAAATAGGATTCGCTGTCCGGAAGCCGCTCGAAGCGCTTCAGCTCGTAACCGACCGCGTTGAACTCGCAGACCAGCAGGCGCGGCGGCGTACCATGGCGGTCTGTCGTGCGGTCGGCATCGACGACGACGATGCTGCCACCCTGCTTCAGATCGTCGCGCAGGTGCCAGAGGAACTCGAAGGGCTGCGCAATCTCGTGATACATGTGGATCATCAGGATCCGGTCGAACGAGCGGTCCGGGAGGTGCGGGTCGCTGGGTTCGCCGAGCTTCAGCGCCACATTGTCGAGCCGTTCGCGCTGGACGCGCTGGCCGAGTGCCCGGATCGTGTCGGGGACGATGTCTTCGGCCAGCACGCGGCCCTGGCGTCCGACGATCGGCGACAGGCGCACGGTATAATAACCCTCACCGGCACCGATATCGGCGATCGACATACCGGGGCGGATCTCCGACAGTCGGGTGACGGTCTGGAATTCACCGACGCTGTCGCGCGCGTCCTCGTCGCGATAGGCCGAGGAGGTGATCGGAGCGACCGGCCGCTGCGGCGCCGGAAAGGCCGCATGCTCCTCCTGCTGCTGGCGGCAGCCACCGAGGAGCGCGATCGCGAGGAGGGCGGTCGTCCTAGTCCACATCCTCGACATCCACTTTCTCGCCGGTCACGCGCTGCGAGAGCGCGGCCGCCATGAAGCGGTCGAGATCGCCGTCGAGCACGTCGCCGGGCGCCGTCGAGGTGACCCCGGTCCTGAGGTCCTTCACCAGCTGATAGGGCTGCAGCACGTAGGAACGGATCTGGTGGCCCCAGCCGATATCGGTCTTGGCGGCATGCTGGGCGCTCGCCTCGGCCTCGCGCTTCTGCAGCTCGGCCTCGTAGATCCGGGCCTTCAGCTGCTTCATCGCCTCGGCGCGGTTTTTGTGCTGGCTGCGCTGGTTCTGGCAGGCGACGATGATGCCGGTCGGCAGGTGGGTGATCCGCACCGCCGAATCGGTCGTGTTGACGTGCTGCCCGCCGGCGCCCGAGGCGCGATAGGTGTCGATCTTGAGATCGCCCTCGTTGATCTCGATGTCGATATCGTCGTCGACCACCGGATAGACCCAGACGCTCGAAAAGCTGGTGTGGCGCCGGGCGTTGGAATCATAGGGGCTGATCCGGACCAGCCGGTGCACGCCGCTCTCGGTCTTGGCATAGCCATAGGCGTTCTCGCCCTTGACCATCAAAGTCGCCGACTTGATCCCGGCCTGCTCGCCGGCATGATAGTCGATCAGCTCGACCTTCATGCCGTGGCGCTCGGCCCAGCGGGTGTACATGCGCTGGAGCATCTCGGCCCAGTCCTGGCTTTCGGTTCCGCCGGCGCCGGCATTGACCTCGATATAGGTGTCGTTGGCATCGGCCTCGCCCGCGAGGAGCGCCGCGACCTTGTCACGCTCGGCCCGCTCGGCCAGGTCGGCGAGCGATCTCACCGCATCGTCGACCAGGCCCGCGTCGCCCTCCGCTTCGGCCATCTCCATCAGCTCGGCGGTGTCGGCCAGCTCCTTCTCGATCGCCCGCGTCGCGCCGATCGCCTCGTCGAGACGACGACGTTCCCGCATCACCTCCTGCGCACCCTTGGCGTCATCCCAAAGGGTCGGGTCCTCGACTCGCGCGTTAAGGTCCTCGAGCCGTTTCAGCGCGCGGTCCCAGTCAAGGAACCGGCGGAGCAGGTTGAGGGCGGCGTTGACCTGGTCGATAGAGGCTTGCGCTTCGGCGCGCATACTGGATCCTTAGCTGACCGTGCTGCCGCAGAGGCGGGAGCCCGGACGTTTCTTGTGAGACCGGATCCCCGCTTCCGCGGGGACACAGCCGCAACCTGGATTGCGACCTAGTAAATCCCGCCCTGACTTTGCAAGAAGTCGCTGTCGCGCCGATCACTGCGGACCGTCGCCTGGCGGGTCTCGCGCCGTGCGCCGCGATCGATTTCCTCGCGGCTCGCGGTGCGCCGCGGCTCGCTTTCGGGCTTGAACGCCTCCCAGATCACCGCCGCCCGCGGATCGGTGCCGGGCCACAGTCCGAAGGCGCGGCGCCCGCTGCGCCGGTCGATCGGCACCATCCGGATGCCCTGCGGCGCACGGAACGGCACCACCGGCATGCCTTCGAAGGCGGTGCGGGCGAACTGGCGGAAGATCGGTGCGGCCAGCGTACCGCCCTGGGCATAGCCGCCCATCGGTCGTGGCCGGTCGAAACCCATATAGACGCCGGCCACGACCTGCTGCGAGCCGCCGACGAACCAGACATTGGTCGGGCCGGAGGTGGTGCCGGTCTTGCCGAACAGCGGGCGGCCGAGATCGCGCAGGCTGGTCGCGGTGCCGCGCTGGACGACGCCCTCGAGCATATGGACGACCTGATAGGCGGTCATCGCGTCGAGCACCTGGCGGGTGCGCAAAGGCGGGCGCGGCATCGGCCGGCCGTTCCAGTCGGCCGCGTTGCAGCCTTCGCACGGCCGGGTGTCGGCCCGCCAGATCACCCGGCCGCGCCGGTCCTGGACATAATCGATCAGGGTCGGCGTCACCGCCCGGCCCTGATTGGCGAGGATCGCATAGGCGTTGGTGAGCCGCAGCGCGGTCGTGTCGCCGGCGCCGAGCGAGATCGGCAGATAGGGCGTGCGCGAATAGTCGCCGACGCCGAGCTGGCGCGACGTGCGGATGACGCGGTCCATGCCGACCTGATTGGCGGCGCGCACCGTCATCAGGTTGCGCGATTGCTCGAGGCCCCAGCGCATCGTCTGCGGGCCGGCATAGCCGCCGGAAAAGTTGCGGAAGCAATATTGGCCGGGGCGGCCCTGGTTCACGCAGAAGGGGCCGTCGATGATGATCGAGGCGGGTGTCATGCCGCCATCAAGCGCCGCGGCGTAGACGATCGGCTTGAAGGTCGAGCCCGGCTGGCGCTGCGCCTGGGTGGCGCGGTTGAAGTCGCTGAGCCGGGCATCGAATCCGCCCTGCATCGCCAGCACGCGTCCGGTGCCCACCTCCTCTGCGACGATCGCGCCGGAGATTTCAGGGATCGAGCGCAGCGCCCACGCGCCGCCTTCCTGTTCGACCGCGATGATCGCGCCGGGACGCAGCGCGCTGAATGCCGGCTCGCCGGTGCCGCGGCGCGGCATCGCGGCCAGGCTGGCGGGCAGCGTCCCGGTCTGGCCGTTGACGAAGCCGATTTCGGCGCTGCCGCCGTCCCTGGAGAGGACGACCGCGGTTCGCCAGTCCGGATAGCCGGCGCCGAACGGGGCCGCGGCAAGCTGCGATCGCCAGTCGCCCGACATGTCAATGCTGAGGCCCGGGTCGCGCCAGCCGCGCCCGCTTTCATAACGTCTCAGGCCGTCGCGCAGCGCGCCCTCGGCGGCGCGCTGCATCACCGGATTGTAGGAGGTGCGCACCCACAGGCCGCCGGCATAGACGCTGTTGGGATGACTGGAATCGGCAGTCTCGCCGAACCGTCCGATCAGCTGGCGCCGGACCTCCTCCATGAAATAGCCGCCGACATTGTCGACGCTCTCCTGGCCGCCGCGCACGGTGCCCAGCGGCTCGCGCTGGGCGGCGTCGCGCTGGGCGGCAGTGATATGGCCGTTGCGCGCCATCTCGCCGAGCACCCAGTTGCGCCGTTCGATCGCGCGCTCGGCCCGCCGGACGGGGTCGTAGTTGCTCGGCGCCTTGGGAAGCACCGCCAGATAGGCGGATTCGGCGAGCGTCAGCTCGTCCACATCCTTGTTGAAATAGGCGCGCGCCGCCGCCTGCACCCCGTAAGCGTTCCGGCCGAGGAAGATCTGGTTGAGATAGAGCTCCAGGATCTGCTGCTTGGTCAGCGTCGATTCGATCCGCCGGGCAAGGAAGAGCTCGCGGATCTTGCGGGTGTAGGTGACCTCGTTGGTGAGTAGCAGGTTCTTGGCGACCTGCTGGGTAATCGTCGAGGCGCCGACGGGGCGGCCGCTGCTCGTCAGGTTGGTGATCATCGCGCTGACGATGCCGGGAATGTCCACGCCGGGATGGGTGAAGAAGGTGCGGTCCTCGGCCGAGATGAACGCGTTGATCAGCTGCTGCGGATATTCCTCGTAGGTCAGCTGGACGCGCCGCTCGCGCGCGAAGGTCTGGACCGGCTGCCCGTCGGCGTCGCGGACATAGGTCGGGAGCGCCGGCTCGTAATTGAGCAGCGATTCGGCCGAAGGCAGGTCGCGCGCGAAGATCGCCCAGAGAATGAAGTAGGCGATGATCGGCAGCGCCAGCAGCACCGCCAGCGCCTTGACCCAACGCTTCTTCCAGGCCGCCGAGACGGACTGGCGGAAGCGGTCGAGCCGTCCGGCTTCGCGGGTCAGGGTGATACGCTCACTGGCTTGATCGGCACTCATCGCGGCCGGGTCTAGCGGAACGGGCAGGGGGCGTGAAGCGTCGATGCGCCGAATGCCGGCTGGTCAGCGGCGGCGCCAGGGCACGAAATCGTCCGGGATCACCAGCTTGGTAATGCCGGAATAGAGATCGGTCGATTGGACCGGGTCCCCGGCACATAACAGCGAGGTGCCCCGCTGTGTGACCAGTGCATAGCGCCGGTCGAGTGTGTCCGCCCCGAGGCGGGGGCGATTCACATAGAGAACGCTGCCGATCCGGTAGACGAAGGCGGTGCCGTTGATGACGCGGGTGGTGCGGACCAGGCGCTGGTTCACGCAGCGCACCGGCGGCCCCGCGATGCGGCCTTCCAGCAGGCGGTCGAGCTCGGCTTCACGTCCTCGATCCTGCGCGGGGGCAGCAGCAGTGACGCCGATCGTGGCCGCAACGAAGAGAAGTGGGAATCGCGCCATGTTCCTCGTCCCGTTCGATCCTGAAGGAAACCGTTCTACGCCGCGACCGTTCCGACCGATATCATCTTCTTGCGTTCTATTGCGTTGGCCCGCGCAGGAAACGGCGGGCGAAATGGGCCTCGATCGCCCGGCGCATGCCATCGGCGATCTGTGCACGGCCCTCTGCGGACTGCAGATAGGCCGCGTCCCGCGCATTGGTGAGGTAGCCCGATTCGAACAGGATCGACGGGATGTCCGGCGCCTTCAGCACGATGAAGGCGGCGAAACGGTGCCAGTTGGGCCGGAACGGGAAGACCGGAGCCGCCTCGCGGTAGAGCAGGCGGGCGAACTCGGCCGACTGGTCCATGCTTTCGCGCTGCGCCAGGTCGATCAGGATGAGGTTGACGTTGGGGTCCCGGCTGAGCCGGACGCCGGGAATCAGGCCGGCGGCATTCTCCCGTCCCGCGAGCTGGGCCGCCTCGCGATCGGACGCGACCTCGGACAGGGTGTACACGGTTGCGCCATGCGCCTGATCATTGGACGGTGCCGCGTCGGCGTGGATCGAGATGAACAGATCTGCGCCGAGCCGCCGGGCGATGTCATAGCGGTCTTCCAGCACCAGGAACCGGTCGTCGGAACGGGTGAGAGCGACCCGGACCCGCCCCGTTGCGGCGAGCGCGTCGCGGATCGCCGCGGCCAGCGCCAGCGTCACCTCCTTTTCCGGCTGCGCGCTATGTTCGGAGGTTGCGCCAGGATCGTGGCCGCCATGGCCCGGATCGATCACGACCAGCGGCGGATTGTCGCCGCGCGCGCTGGTGACCGGCGGGAGCGGGCCGCCGGCATCCGGACCGGCCGGCGCCAGGGCAATGATGACGCCGTCGCCCGGCGCGCCGTCCGTCCCGCCGGCGAACGGCAGGATTGCAGCGACGAGCATGAGCAACCATGTCATGGGTTCGTCTTGCCGCCGTGCGGGGCGGCGGGTCCAGCGGAAAACGATGCCGCCGCCCCGGCGAAGGCCGGCGAGCGGGCCCGAAAAACCGGGCCGGACCGGTTGCCGCTCGCCCCGGGGGGTGCTAGCAGCCTGTCATCGCACCGAAACAGTCGAAGACCCGGCTTGGCGGCGCGATAGGAGTTTGCCGGCTTCCGCCGGCCACTAGAGGTTGACGCTGCATGTGGCACAATTCCCCCAGCTTGATGCGCTGCCCTGCGGGTGCCGGCGTGCCTGGCGGGGTGCGTGGTCCGGCATTCATGACCGGCCTGCTGCAGGCGGCAGACGCGACATTTGACCTTCCAACCCGGACATATGACGCGCGGCAGGTAATGCTCGCGCGGCCGTCCATATTCGAGCGCGCGCACCGCAGGCCCCCCAGGGCCGCGCTACGGGCGTGGAGTGACCTAAATGACCATGCGCATGTTGATCGACGCGCGCCACCAGGAAGAGACCCGGGTGGCCGTGATCAAGGGAAATCGGATCGAGGAATTTGATTTCGAATCCGCCGAGCACAAGCAGCTCAAGGGTAATATCTATCTTGCCAAGGTAACCCGCGTCGAACCGTCGCTGCAGGCGGCGTTCGTCGACTATGGCGGCAATCGCCACGGCTTCCTGGCTTTCTCGGAAATCCATCCGGACTATTACCAGATCCCCAAGGAGGATCGGGAAGCGCTGCTGCGCGAGGAAGCGGAGCATGCCGAGGAAGAGGCGCGGCTGCGTGCGGCCGAGTTCGATCATGAGGACGATGACGAGGCCACCGACGGTGGCGTGACCGAGGTCGACGACGTCCCGATGTCGGTCGAGGGCGACGAGGACGAGGTCGTCGAGGAGACCGCTCCCGCTCCGGCTGAGGAGGCCGAGAACGGATCCGAGGAAAGCGCCGCCGAGACGCTGCGCCGCAAGCGCCAGAATCTGCGCCGCCGCTACAAGATCCAGGACGTCATCCGGCGCCGCCAGGTGCTGCTCGTCCAGGTCGTGAAGGAAGAGCGCGGCAACAAGGGTGCGGCGCTGACCACCTATCTGAGCCTCGCCGGCCGCTATTGCGTGCTCATGCCGAACACGTCGCACGGCGGCGGCATCAGCCGCAAGATCTCGAACGGGTCGGACCGCAAGCGGCTCAAGCAGATCATGGCGGATCTCAACCTGCCGACGACGATGGGGCTCATCGTCCGCACCGCGGGCCTCCAGCGCACCAAGGTCGAGATCAAGCGCGACTTCGACTATCTCGCCCGTCTCTGGGACGAGATCCGCGAGAACACGCTGAAGAGCTCGGCGCCGTCGCTGGTTTACCAGGACAGCGACCTCATCAAGCGCGCGATCCGCGACATCTACAACAAGGACATCGACGAGGTGATCGTCGAGGGTGACGGCGGCTACAAGGACGCCCGCAGCTTCATGAAGCTGTTGATGCCCAGCCACGTCCGGCGGGTGCGGCAATATGTCGATCCGGTGCCGCTCTTCCAGCGCTTCGGCGCCGAGGATCAGCTGTCGGCGATGTATCAGCCGGTCGTGCAGCTGAAGTCGGGTGGCTACATCGTCATCAATCCGACCGAGGCCCTGGTCTCGATCGACATCAACTCGGGCCGCTCGACGCGCGAGCACAATATCGAGCAGACCGCGTACGCGACCAACATCGAGGCGGCGCACGAAATCGCCCGCCAGCTCAGGCTGCGCGACATGGCGGGCCTGGTGGTCATCGACTTCATCGACATGGAATCGAACGGCCATATCCGCAAGGTCGAGAAGGCGATGAAGGACTCGCTGAAGAACGACCGCGCCCGTATCCAGGTCGGCCGGATCAGTTCGTTCGGCCTGATGGAGATGAGCCGCCAGCGGCTGCGCACCGGCGTGCTCGAGGCTTCGACCAAGCCGTGCCCGCATTGCGAGGGTTCGGGCCTGATGCGCACGGCGTCGTCGGCGGGCCTCTCGGCGCTGCGCATGCTCGAGGACGAGGCTGCGCGCGGCCGTGGCTCGATCATCCGGCTGCGGGCCGGGCGCGAGGCGGCGATCTACGTCCTCAACCGCAAGCGCGACGAGATCGTCGAGATCGAGCAGCGCTATGGCGTCGTCGTCGAGGTGGTGATCGAGGAGGCATTCGAGGGCGCCCGCATGGCGGTCGAATCGATGGGGCCGCCGCCGGCTGAACGGCCGCGTCCGGCGCCGATGGTCGCGGTCGAGGACGAGGAGGACGAGATCGTCGACGAGGAGATCGACGACGAGGACGAGGCGGAAGCCGAAGAGACCGATGACGAACAGCCGCGCGAGACGCGGGAAGAGCGGGAGGAGCGCGGTGACGGCCGCCGCCGCCGCCGCCGCCGCGGTCGTCGCGGCGGCCGTCGCCGCGACCGGCCAGAAGGTGAGGATGGCGAGAGCGAAAGCGGCGCCGGGCCTGACGAGGCTCCCGAGGCTGCCGATGAGGCGCCGGCCGAAGACGCGCAGCCCGATGCGCCGGCCGGGGAGCCCTCGGACGAAGAGCCGGTCCGCAAGGCCCGCCGCCGGCCGCGCGCCCGCAAGCGCGACGAAGCCGGCGAGACGGCAGGCGTGGAGGCTGTCGAGCCTCCGGCCGCGCCGGAGCCGGTCGCGGCCGAGCCTGAGGTGGAACCGGTCGCCGAGAAGCCGAAGCGCAGCCGTCGCAAGAAGGCGGAGCCCGCGGCCGAAACCCCTCCCGCGGAGACCGAACCGGCCCCGGCCGAGGCCGCTCCGGCCGCCGCCAACGATGCCGCGCCGCCGCGTCGCCGCCGCGCCAAGGCCGCTCCGGCGACCCCGGAGGTCGCCGAGAAGGTGGACGCCGGAGCTGCTGACGATGCGGCGGCCGAGGAGGAAAACGGAACGCCCCGTCGTGGCTGGTGGCAACGGACCTTTGGCGCCTGAGGCCATCAACGCCAGGGAGGCGACGGTTTCATCCGGAGTTCAGGCGATGGACGGGATAGCGGCGCGATGGCTGAAGCATCCCTGATACGGCATCGGCGGGCGGGCGTGCTCTGCGCCCGTCTGCTGATGCTGATCGCGCTGAGCTTCGCGGTGATGGCGCGGCCGGCCGCGGCGCAGCAGATCCTGCGCGATGCCGAAACGGAAGCCTTGCTGCGCGACATCTCGCGGCCGCTGATCGAGGCGGCGGGGCTGAGGCCGGACAATGTCCAGGTCGTCCTCCTCAACAATCCCGAGATCAACGCCTTCGTCGCGGGCGGGCAGATCGTCTATCTCCATTCCGGCCTGATCACGTCGGCCGACAACGCGAACGAAGTCCAGGGCGTGATCGCGCACGAGCTCGGCCACGTCACCGGCGGCCATATCATCCGGCTGCAGGAGGGGATGCAGCAGGCGACCGGGATCATGATCCTGTCGCTGATCCTCGCCGGGGCTGCGATGGCTGCCGGCGCGGGCGAGGCCGGCATGGCCGGGCTGATGGCCGGGCAGCAGGCGGCGATGGGGCAGTTCCTCGCCTTCAGCCGGGTGCAGGAGAACAGCGCCGATCAGGCCGGCGCCACCTACCTCACCCGTGCCGGGATCAGCGGGCGCGGCAGCCTCGCTTTCTTCCGCCGCCTGCAGAATCTCGAGTTCCGCCTCAATATCCCGCAGGACAACGGCTACGCGCGCACCCACCCGCTCAACGCGGAGCGCATTGCCCGGCTCGAGAATGTCTACGAGCACGATCCGGCATGGGACCGGCCGACCGATCCGGCGCTGGAGGCGCGGTTCCAGCGGGTGCGGGCCAAGCTCAGCGGTTATGTCGACGACCCGCAGCGGGTGTTCAGCCGCTATCCGGAGACCGACAGGACAGTGCCGGCGCGCTACGCCCGGGCGTTCGCCTGGCACCGGACCGCGCATCCCGATCAGGCGATGGCGGAAGCCGAAAGCCTGCTGCGCGACGAGCCACACGATCCCTATTTCCTGGAGCTGAAGGGGCAGATCGAGCTCGAATCGGGCCATCCGCAGGAGGCGCTTGTCGCGCTGCGCGAGGCGGTGGCCCGCGCACCGGATCAGCCGCTGATCGGCGCCCTGCTCGGCCACGCCCTGATCGCGACCGAGGACCCGGCCAATTTCGACGAAGCGCGCCGCATATTGCGCGTCGCGGTCCAGCGCGACAATTCCAATCCCTTCGCCTGGTACCAGCTCGGGATCATCTATGACCGCGAGGGAGATCAACCGCGCGCGGCGCTGGCGACAGCGGAACGCTACAGTTTGACTGGCCAGCCGCAGCTCGCGCTGCCCAATGCCGAACGGGCGATGATGGGCCTCCAGGTCGGTACCTCGGACTGGCTCCGCGCCCAGGATATTGCGATGGTGTCGCGCACCGCGGTCGAACGGGCGCGGCGGGGGAATCGGGACCGGTAATGGCGGAACAGGCGAGCGTTATGACGGGCAGCTGGAAGACAGGGGCGATCGCCGGGCTTGCCGGCCTGCTGGTGGGCGCTGCCGCAGTGGGGGCCTGGTATGGCTTTCGCGCGCCCGACCGCGCCGCCACCGAGCAGATCGTGCGCGACTATATCCTCAACAATGGCGAGATTCTGCCCGAGGCGATGGAGCGGCTGCAGCGGCGCCAGGCCAGTGCTGCAGTGGGTCAGTACCGTAACGCGCTGGAACGGCCATTCCATGGTGCATGGGCCGGCGCGGAGGATGGTGACGTCGTGCTGGTCGAGTTCTTCGACTATGCCTGCGGCTATTGCCGCGCCTCCAATGCCGATGTCGAACGGCTGCTGCGCGAGGATCCGCGGCTGAAGGTGGTGTGGCGCGACTATCCGGTGCTTGGCCCCGCCAGTGAGCAGGCGGCCGTCGCAAGCCTCGCTGCGGCCCGGGCCGGGCGCTTCAAGGCGTTTCACGACGGCCTCTACGCGGCCGGCCGGCCGACCGAGGCAACCGTCGCCGCGACCGCACGGGCGAACGGCCTCGGCGCTACTGCCCTTACCGACGAGTTCCGGGCCGAACTTCAGCGCAATTTCGAGCTGGCGCGCGCCGTCGGCGTCTCCGGGACGCCAACGTTCGTGATCGGCGATCGGGTGCTTTCGGGCGCGGTCGGTTATGAGGCGCTGCGCGATGCGGTCCGGGCCGCGCGCGCGTCTTCGTCGACGCGATCCTAGAAAGATCAAGGTTCCGTCTTTCGAACTTGACTCCGATTTCATGCGCGCAGATGTCCTGATCTAGCCAGGATTGGAGATGCCTGATGTCGCGCGGTGAGAATTACTTCACGCGGGGCCTGATCAAAGGGCTCGGCAAGGTCTTTTTTCTGAAAGTTCTTCAGGAAGCGCCGGCAGGATCGCCGCCGCGTCGCCTGGTCGGCTCGTTCGTCGACGAGGTCGACTACGGCCTGTTCTCGACCCGGAGCGCGCCCGGCCTCGAGCACAGCTGGGATCCGGAGTATTTCCTGAAGGTGGCGAAGGCGCTGCCGGGCTGGGGCGAGCGCGAGCTGGTGCTCGAGACAGGGCTGGCCGGGTTCACGCAGCGCTACAAGATCGAGACCAGGGCCGGCGTCGATGCCAAGGCGGCCTTTCCGGGGGCGCCGGTTTCGGCGGGAATCGAGGTCGATTACAGCCGGCTCCAGTCCGCCACCATCACCATGGGTGCCGGATCCCGGAAGATCTACATCCCCGGCAACTTCATCCCCGCCGCCTACGAGAAGTTCGTGGAGGAACCCGGGAATTACGATTCGATCCTGTTCGACGACGACAACATGCTGGTCGACCAGATCGTCGTCGTGAGAAGCCTCGCCGTCGAGGTCGAATCGAAGAGCGATTTCACCGCCGACTTTCAGGCAAAGGCGGCCCGGGTCAACGATCTGGGCGGCGGGATCAGCTACAGCCGCAAGAGCGAGCGGAAGTTCGAGATCAAGGTGGACGACGGCAAGGACTATCTCTTCGCGATCGGGGCGGTGGAGGCCGACAAGTTCGCTGACCGCCGGTGAAGGCGCGCGCGCCTAGCTCTTGAACCCCTGTGCGACGACATACCATTCCGACGATCCCTTGCGGCTCGCTGGCGGCTTGGCGTGCTTCACGGTGGTGAAGCGGCGCTTCAGTTCGGCGACGAGGCCTGAATCCGCGCCCCCGGCCAGCACCTTGGCGACAAAGGCGCCGCCGGGACGCAGCACCTCGGTGGCGAACTGCAGGCCGGCCTCGACCAGCCCCATGGTGCGCAGATGATCGGTCTGCGGATGGCCGACGGTGTTGGCCGCCATGTCGGACAGGACGAGGTCGGCCGGCCCGCCCAGCGCTTCCTTCAGGAGGTCCGGCGCTGCATCGTCCATGAAGTCCATCTGCAGGATGGTCGCGCCGTCGATCGGGTCGGTGGGGAGGAGATCGATCCCGGCCACGACGGATTTCGGCAGCCGCTGGCGCACCACCTGCGTCCAGCCGCCCGGGGCGATGCCGAGGTCGATCACGCGCTCGGCACCTTTCAGGAAGCCGAACCGTTCGTCGAGTTCGATCAGCTTGTAGGCGGCACGGGAGCGATAGCCCTCCGCCTTCGCCCGCTTCACATAAGGATCGTTGAGCTGCCGCTCGAGCCAGCGGGTCGAGCTGACCCGGCGGCCCTTGGCGGTGCGGACCCGCGTGCGCGGCCCGCCGCCGCTGCGGCTCATATGCCGTGCCCGTCCCGGACCATCAGCGCGCGCAATATGCCTTCGCGGATACCGCGGTCGGCGACGCCCAGCGTCTCGGCTGGCCAGATGTCCATGATCGCCTCGAGGATCGCGCAGCCGGCGACGACCAGATCGGCACGCTCGTGGCCGATGCACGGGAACTGGGCGCGTTCGTCGCGGTCCATGCGCGACATCATCTCGCTGATCTCGCGCATCGACCGGGTCGGCACCATCAGCCCGTCGATCGCGCGCCGGTCGTAGCTCGGCAGGGCGAGGTGGACGCTGGCCAGCGTGGTGACGGTGCCGCTCGTCCCCATCAGGCGGATGCCGTCACGCCCCAGTGGCAGAAGCTCCGAAAAGCGGCGGAAGGCGTGGCGGACACGCTCGCGCATCCGGCCATAGGCGGCCAGCCGCTCGTCGGCGCTGGCGAAGGTCCGGCCCTCGCTCTCGGTCAGCGAATAGACGCCCCAGGGCGCGCTCCACCAGCAGCGGATCTTGGGATCGCCTTCGTCGGTGTCGATCAGCACCAGCTCGGTCGAACCGCCGCCGATGTCGAAGATGAGTGCCGGCCCGTCGCCCGGCTCGAGCAGCCGGTGGCAGCCGAGCATGGCGAGCCGCGCCTCCTCCTCCGGCGCGATGATCTCGAGCCGGATGCCGGTCTCGCGCCGGACCCGCTCGACGAAATGGCGGCCGTTGACCGCGCGGCGGCAGGCCTCGGTCGCGACCGAGCGGGCGAGGCTGACGCGCCGCCGCCGCAGCTTGTCAGCGCAGATCGAGAGGGCCGCGACGGCGCGGTCCATCGATGCGTCACTGAGCTTCCCGCTCGTGGCCATGCCCTCGCCCAGGCGGACGATTCGGGAAAAGGCGTCGATGACGGTGAAGCCCTCGTCGGTCGGACGGGCGATGAGAAGGCGGCAATTGTTGGTGCCGAGATCGATCGCCCCATAGGTGTGGCGGGAGGCCCAGCGGCGTGGTGGCAGGGCGGAAACGGCGCCTGTTTCCGGGGCGCGCGGTTCAGGGGTTTCCAGGGGGGCCGGTTCTGGAGCCGGCGCTCGCGGAGCCTGGGCGGCTGGCTGCGGCATCGAACGGACTTCTCGTTATGTTTTCCTGAGAAGGATGGCCGGAACCGCCCTCCTGACTTGAGGCCGTTGTACACAAAGGGGGATTTGGCGGCAAGGCGAGGCGGATAGAGCGTTGACAGCCCCGCCGGTGCTGCCTATCTCGCCGCCCTTCGATTGCCCGATCGTCTAATGGTAAGACTACGGACTCTGACTCCGTCAATCGAGGTTCGAATCCTCGTCGGGCATCCATTTTTCCGAAGCTGAATGTGCGTCGGTTCGATGTCGCCGCGCGGCGTCAGGAATAGCTGACCACCTCGTATTCGATGTCGTCGGCGTCGTTGAAATAGAAGCGGCGGCCGGGCGCGTAATCGTGATGCGAGTGGGGCCGGTAGCCGGCCGCGGCCACGCTCGCTTCCACCGCGTCGAGATCGTCGACGACAATACCGATATGGTTGAGCCTGCCGCCGGCCGGCGCGGGCGGGGTGCCGGCCGGACGGGCATGGAGCGCGACGTAATTGTCGTCGGTGCCGACATGGACCGTATGGCCACCGAGCGTATCGGCGCCCTCCCAGCGGACATGCCATCCGAACAGGCGGCAGAGGAGGTCGGCGGCCCCGCGGGGATCGCTGACCGGGACGTTGACATGTTCGAGGCGGGCTGTCGGCATATCGGATCGTCCTCATCGTTCGTGATGCTTGATCCGGCATCGATAATTCCTCAACCTAAGTTGAGGTCAAGATCTTCGTCGGAAGGCGCCCTATGCACAGAAACGACCTGCTGCCGATCGGGCAGCTCGCCGAGCGCACCGGCCTCTCGGTCTCCGCGATCCGCTTCTACGAGGCGCGCGGACTGGTGAGCGCCTTGCGCAACCGCGGTGGCCAGCGCCGCTTTCTGCGCTCGGACATCCGCCGCCTGTCCTTCATCCGCATCGCCCAGCAGCTCGGCTTCACCATCGGCGAGATCGAGGCGGAGCTCGCCGCGCTCCCTCAAGGCCGTACCCCGACGCAGGCCGACTGGACCCGGATCAGCCGGAGCTTCCGCGAAACGCTCGACACGCGGATCGCGATGCTGGAGCGGCTGCGCGACCGGCTCGACGGCTGCATCGGCTGCGGCTGCCTCTCGCTCGCGACATGTGCCCTCGCCAATCCCGACGACCGGATGCGGCTGCGCGGGCCGGGGCCACGGCTCGTCATCGGCGACGTCGAGCGCTGAGGTTTCCGCCATGCCGGAAAGTCTCTAGGCTTCGGGGAAAGGGGGAGGCGGATGCAGGAGATTCTCGCCGAAGCGCTGGCCGTCGCCGCGCCGCATCGTGCCTCGGGGCGCGTCGCGGACTATATTCCGGCGCTCGCCCGGATCGATCCCGGCAAGCTCGGCATCGCCTTTGCCGGCCCGGACGGGGTGGTGCACGGCGCAGGCGACTGCGACGAGCCCTTCTCGATCCAGTCCATCTCCAAGGTGTTCATGCTCGCGCTGGCGCTGGAGAAGGTTGGCGTGAAGCTGTGGGACAAGGTCGGCCGCGAACCCTCCGGCGACCCGTTCAACTCGATCATCCAGCTCGAGGTCGAAAAGGGCAAGCCGCGCAACCCGTTGATCAATGCCGGCGCGGTCGTGGTCACCGACAATCTGATCGGAGGCGGCCCGGCCGACGCGGCGATCGAAACGCTCCTTGCCTTGTTGCGGGCGCAGGCGCGCGACGAGAGCATTGCGGTCGACGAGGAGGTCGCGGCGTCCGAATCGCAGACCGGGTCGCGCAATCGCAGCCTCGGCTGGTTCATGCGCAGCTTCGGCAACCTCGCCAATCCGGTCGAAGAGGTGCTTGACGTCTATTTCCGCCAGTGTGCGGTGGCGATGAGCTGCCGTCAGCTCGCCCGCGCCGGCCTGTTCCTCGCCTTCGACGGACGCGACCCCCAGACGGGTGAGGAGATCTGCCCATGGCATCGGGCCCGCCGGATCAACAGCGTGATGATGCTGTGCGGCCACTATGACAATAGCGGCGAATTCGCCTTCCGGGTGGGCCTGCCGGGCAAGAGTGGTGTCGGCGGCGGCATTCTCGCCATCGCGCCCGGGCACGGCGCCGTCGCGGTCTGGTCGCCGGCTCTCAATGCCGCCGGCACCAGCGCCGCCGGCGCCGCCGCCCTGGAGGCCCTGGTCGACCGGACGGGATGGTCGGTGTTCGTGTGAGGGTGGCGGGTTCGTCGCGTCACGCGGCGGCCTTGTCGATGCCGGTACATGTCCGTCGAAGCGCTGGCAGCCGTCATCGTATCGCGCGGGCCAGAAGCGGCGCGTCGGCCTAGCCGAATCGCCGGTGGCAATCCCGCCATTTCGACAAGGACCGGAACATGATGACGGACAGGATCCGTACCGTCTCCACCTGCTTTGCGGCGATGCTCGTCAGCGCCCTGCTGGTGGCGGCGGCCACGACGACCCCGATGATGGCTTGAGGCGCGTGCGCCTTGACGGGAGGCCGGGCGCGGCCGACGGACTTCCCCATAGGTCCGCCGGCAGTGTCCCGGCCTTCCCGTGTTTCAGGGTCTGGACCCTAGTCGAACCCGACCGCAGCCCTGACCGTCTCGACGTAGCTCGGGCCGATCTGCACCTCCGCTCCGTCGGCCAGCACCAGGCTCAGTGAGCGCCCGGCCCGGCGCACCTCCACCACCTTGTCCGGCCGCACGAAGGCGGAGCGGTGGACCCGGATCAACGGCGAGCCCGCGAGCCGCTCTTCGAGCGCGGCCATGGTGATCCTCAGCAAATGGCTCCTGAGGCTGGTGTGCAGCAGCACATAGTCGCGCGCTGCCTCGACCCAGTCGATCGTCTCGACCGGCACGCGGCGCATGCCGCTGCGCTCCGGGATCCAGAACCCGTCGTCCGCCGCCTTCTGGCCCGATGCCTTGAGCGTTTCGACCTGCGCCTCGAGTGCGGCGGCGCGTCCGGCATCGGCGCGCATCGCCCGCCGCCGCCTGGCGCGGTCGACCGCCTGGCGCAGCCGATCGAAGCGGACGGGCTTCAACAGATAATCGGCAGCGTCGACCTCGAAAGCGTCCGGCGCATAATGTTCGTGGGCGGTGACGAAGACGAGCTCGGGGCGCGGCTCGATCGCGATGTCCGCCGCGGCGCGCAGGCCGTTCCGGCCGGGCATCTGGATATCCATGATGACGAGGTCGGGAGTCAGCCGGACGATCTCGTCCAGCGCCTCGTTGCCGTCGCCGGCCTGACCGACCACCTCGACCCCCTCGATGTCGGCGAAAAAGGTGCGCAGGCGTTCGAGCGCGAGCTGTTCGTCATCCACCAGCAAGACGCGCATCGTCTCAATTCCCCCAGCGCAAGAGCGATGAGGCAGCTTTCCGTCGCAAGGGCCCACGAGTCAATTCCGCAGCTTGATCTCGGGGATGGAGATGGTGGCGACAAAACGGTCGCCGCTGGGCGCGGCGCTCAGGCCGGCGCGCTGGCCGAAGACCGCGGCAAGCCGGTGGCGGACGTTGTCGAGGCCGATGCCGGACCCTTCCGTCCCGCGCAGGAGCAAGGCGGTGTTCTCGACGAAGCTGTTGGCGACGGTGATGCGCAGCGTTTCATCCTCGATCCTCGCGCTGATCTCGATCGTGACGGGCGCCCGCGATCGGGCGACGCCGTGCTTGACCGCGTTCTCGACCAGGGGATGGACGAGGAAGCTCGGCACCAGCGCCCCGCCGGCGCCGGGCGCGCAATCGATCGCGACATCGAGCCGGTCGCCGAAGCGGATGCTTTCGATGTCGAGATATTCCTCGGTGAGCGCCAGTTCCTCTTCGAGCGGAATGAGCTCGGCCGGATCGGCGCCCAGTGATGAACGCAGGAAGCCGGACAGCTTCGTGGTCATCGACTCGGCATCCGCATTGCGGCCGGTGACGATGAGCGCCGAGATCGAGTTCAGCGAATTGAACAGGAAATGGGGGTTGAGCTGATAGCGCAGCGCCGCGAGCTTGGCCTGCTGCGCGGCCAGATTCGCGTCGGCGATCTGCCGCTCCTGCTGGATCGCGGCGTGCCGGACGTAGTTGAGATGGAACAGCACCATGTTCACGCCGAAGACGAGAATATAGTTGAGCGTCGACGAATAGGCCCGGCTGAAATCCGCGGGAAGCGACTCCCAGGCCACCATCACATTGTCGGCGATCCAGCCCTGAAACAGCAGATCGATGGTGGTGTTGGTCGCCGCGGCGGCGAGGACGGCGAGGACCCGCACCGGCACGCCGATCAACGGGTTGACCCCGATCGCTGCACGCGACGCGAGGAACATGAGCATCGCCAGGCCCATCGAATAGAGGATCGTGGCGCTGTCGAGCGCGGTGCCGATCCAGGGTTCGCCGGGATGCCGCCGGACGATCACTGGTAGGAAGACGAGCAGCACGAACGACCACAGAAGGACTGTCGAGCGCAGCGCCTCCGACCAGCGCGCATGACTCTTCAACGACGGCAAATGTGCAATTCCCCCGGGCAGCCGGACGCGATCCTGCCGCAACCCGGGCCGAGTGTCACGGGCGATCATATTCACGTTGGATTCCGGAGCATGCCAGGCGGATGGCCCGGGAACCGGGTCGCGCCAAGTGGAGTGGGACCAAAGCGTCGATGGACGCGACGAACGCGCCCGATTCAGGCCCGATTCAGACGAGCAGATGGCCAGGGCGGCTGGCGTCGGCCAGCATCGCATCGAGTCGGCGCAGGTCGCGGACCAGCCGATCGCGCGGGCGGCCGCCGCCGAGCACGATGCGCAGCGCCTCGGCGGGGCCGCGGCCGTCCACCGCGAAGTTGCTGCCGGCCGCGACCGGAAGCCCCGCGGCGAGGCCATGTGCCATCAGTCCTGCGGCGGTGACGCCTTCGGGCAGCGGCAGCCAGAGGTGGTAGCCCTCCGCCTGCGAATGGAGGTCCGCCCCGATCAGGGCGACCGCCATCTGCCGCCGTGCCGCCGCCTCGTGGCGCACCGCGGCGATCAGCCGGGCGAGCATGCCGTCGCCGATCCAGTGGCGGACCAGCGCGACATTGATCGGCGGCGCCATGATCGCCGTTTCATGGATGTCGGCGGCCAGCGCGAGCGCGTCGCGGACGGACGGCGCGCGGACGAAGGCCACGCGCAGGGCCGGCGACACGGCCTTGGACAGGCTGGCGATATGCCAGCTGCGCTCCGGCACCAGCGAGGCGATCGGCGCCAGGGGCGCCTCGGGAAGGCGTCCATAGGGGTCGTCTTCGACCAGAATGAGGCCGTAACGCTCGACGATGCCCGCGATCGCGGCGCGGCGCCCGGCGCTCATTGTCGCCGTGGTGGGATTGTCGTTGGTCGGGGTCAGGCAGACCGCGCGCACCGCCTGCCGCTGCGCCGCGGTCTCGAGCGCGTCGGGCAATATTCCCTCGCGGTCCATGCGCAGCGGCACCAGGACGGTGCCAAGTCGCCGCGCCACCGCCAGCAGGCCGGAATAGGTGAACTCGCCCGTCGCGATCGCGCCGCCGCCGTCCCGCAGCAGCAGGCCGCAGATCGCGTGCAGCGCATTCTGGGCGCCGGCCGCGACGACGATCTGATCCGCGGTGGTTCCGGGGATCAGCCGCGCGAGGAAGGCGGCGCCCGCGGCACGATCCGCCTCCGCGCCGCCGCGCGGGCGATAGTGGAGCGCGGCGCCGGAGCGTTCGTCGAGGACCGCGGGGATGCTGTCCCTCATGGCGTTCCGCAACAGGTCGCCGGCCGGCTCGGGTGGCATGTTCATGCCGGTCGCGAGTTCTTCGTCGGTCGGATCGACGGTCGCGGGCGTCACTGCTCGCCCTCGCACGAAGCTGCCCCGGCGGTCTTCGTTCAGGACGAGGCCGCGCCGCGCCGCCTCGGCATAGGCCCTGGTGATGGTGGTGAGGTCGACGCCGAGCCGGTCGGCGAGCGCGCGCTGGCTGGGCAGCCGCTCCCCGGCGGCGAGCGCCCCCTCTTCGATGCCGCGCGCGATCGCGTCGGCGACGGCGAGATAGATGGGGCCGGTGGTGGCGGCGATATCGGGAGTCCAGATCAATGCAGTCACCTTGATTTCTGTATGGGTTTTGTCTATATATAATCCATACAGTTAGACAATCTGTATGGATAGTCAATGACCGAAACCGATGAAACCCGCTTCACCGACGCCAGCGGAAAGGTGTGGCCCAAGCTCGCGCCGACCCGCACCGGGCCGTTCGGCAAATGCCCGCGCTGTGGCGAAGGGCATATGTTTGCCGGTTACCTGACGCTCAGCCGCGCCTGCGAGGTCTGCGGGCTCGATTTCTCCTATGCCGATCCGGCCGACGGCCCGGCCTTCTTCGTCCAGATGTTCACCTGCGTCCCCGCGGTGATCTTCGCACTGATGCTGGAGATTGTCGCGAGCCCGCCGGTCTGGGTGCATCTCGTCACCAGCCTGCCATTGCTGCTGCTCACGACCCTGCTGCCGCTGCGCCCGCTGAAGGGCTGGCTGGTCGCTTCGCAATTCTTCTTCAAGGCGCAGGAAGGGCGGCTGGCCGGGAGCTAGGGCGCGTGGATGATTGCGCCGCCCTTCATCACCAGGCGCACGTGGCGCAGCGCGCCGATGTCGCGGATCGGGTCGCCTTCGACGGCGATCAGGTCGGCGAGCAGGCCGGGGCGAACGGCGCCGATCCGGTCGGCCAGGCGGAAGAGGCGGGCATTGCCCGACGTCGCCGCGACCAGCACGTCGATCATCGGCATGCCGTAATCGACCATCAGCTCGATCTCGCGGACATTGTCGCCATGGGCATAGACGCCGACATCGCCGCCCATGCAGATGGTGACGCCCGCCGCGCGGGCTGCGGCGAAGCTGGCGCGCTTGTCCTGCACCGCCTGCGGCTCCGATCCCCCGCCGTCCCAGCCGCCGTAGCGCGCGATCGCCTCGGTTGCCGCCAGCGTCGGGCAGAGCGCGATGCCCCGGGCACGCATCAGCCGGAAGATCTCGGGCGTCCCGGCATTGCCATGCTCGATCGTGTCGACGCCGGCCAGGATGGCGCGGCGCATCCCCTCGGGTGTCGAAGCATGGGCGGCGACGGTGCGGCCCGCGGCGTGGGCGATTTCGGTGGCGGCGCGCATCTCCTCCATCGTGAAGGTCGCCCGGCTCGGCTCGCCGGGGCGCCAGCGATAGTCGGCATAGAATTTGATCACGTCGGCGCCGCCGCCGATCTGCCGGCGCACCGCGGCGACGAGGTCTGGTCCGTCCGCTTCCTCGGCGCCGAGCAAAGGCGCTTCCGGATCGGATGTGCGCGGCCCGTAGCTGCCCGTCGCGACGAGGGCGCGGGTCGCGACCAGCATGCGCGGCCCCGGCACGATGCCCCGGTCGATCGCATCGCGCAGCCCGACATCGGCATAGCCGGCCCCCTCCGTCCCGAGGTCGCGCACCGTGGTGATCCCGGCCATCAATGTGGCGCGGGCATTGGCGACGGCGCGGACGGTGCGCAACGCCAGTGGCTCGCGCAGTACCTGATCGTCCCAGCCCGTCTCGTCATAGGGATGGAGGAAAAGGTGGGAATGGCCCTCGATCAGGCCGGGCATCAGCGTCATGTCCGGCAGGTCGATCACCCGCGCCTCCGGCGGTGCCGTCACGTCCGGCCCGGCCGCCTCGATCCTCTGCCCGCGCACCAGCACCTGCCAGCCTTCGTGGAGCGTGCGGCTTTCCCCGTCGAACACGCGTGCCGGGCGGAGCAGGAAGGCCGGCTCCTGCGCGGAAGCGGGCAGGGCGAAGGCGGCCAGCAGCAGGGCGATCAGGATGCGCATGGGCGAGGTCTAGCCCGGCCTGGGCGGCAAGGGGAGGGTGAGTGCAAAAAATGCACTCCACCATCGTGTCTTTGCACTGTCACGGGGGTGAAATCTTTCCCGCTTTCGGCTAGGGCCGCGGGCGAAGGGACGGTCGAACGTGACTGACGCCGACACCGCACTCATCCTCGCGCGACTCCAGTTCGCGTTCACGGTGTCGTTCCACTTCATCTTCCCGTCCTTCTCGATCGGCCTCGCCTCCTATCTCGCGGTGCTGGAGGGGCTGTGGCTGAAGACCGGCCAGGACAAATATCTCAACCTGTTCAAATACTGGCTGAAGATCTTCGCCATCGCCTTCGCGATGGGCGTCGTTTCGGGCATCGTCATGTCCTACCAGTTCGGCACCAACTGGTCGGTCTTCTCCGATCGCGCCGGGCCAATCATCGGCCCGCTCATGGCCTATGAGGTGCTGACCGCCTTCTTCCTGGAGGCGGGATTCCTCGGCGTCATGCTGTTCGGCATGAACAAGGTGGGCAAGGGCCTGCATTTCACGGCGACCCTGATGGTCGCGATCGGCACCTTCATCTCGGCCTTCTGGATCCTCAGCGCCAACAGCTGGATGCAGACGCCGACCGGCTGGGCGGTCAACGATGTCGGCCAGTTCGTGCCGGCGGGAAGCTGGCTGGACATCATCTTCAACCCCAGCTTCCCCTATCGCCTCGTCCACACCGTCATCGCCGCCTATCTCACCACCGCCCTGGTGGTGGGCGGGGTCGGCGCGTGGCACCTGCTCCGGCGCCGTGACGCGCCCGAAGTGCGCACCATGTTCTCGATGGCGATGTGGATGCTCGCCCTTGTCGCCCCGGTCCAGATCTTCGTCGGCGATCTGCACGGCCTCAACACGCTGGAGCACCAGCCGGCCAAGGTGATGGCGATGGAGGGTCATTATCAGAGCCATCCCGACGGCGCACCGCTGATCCTGTTCGGCATCCCGGATTCGGCGAACCAGAGGGTGCGCATGGCGATCGAGATTCCCAGGGCCTCGTCGCTGATCCTGAAGCATGACCTGAATGCGCCGCTCGCCGGGCTCGACACGATTGCGCCGGAGAACCGGCCGCCGGTCGGCATCGTCTTCTGGTCGTTCCGGATCATGGTCGGCCTCGGCATGCTGATGCTTGGCCTCGGCCTGCTCAGCGTGCTCGCGCGGCTGCGCCGGCGATTGTACGATTGGCCGCTGCTCCATCGCTATGCGCTGATCATGGGGCCGGCAGGTTTTGTGGCCGTCATCGCCGGCTGGGTGACGACCGAGGTCGGGCGCCAGCCCTGGGTGATCTACGGTCTGCTGCGCACCCGCGACGCGGTCGCGCCGATCGATGCGCCGGCGGTAGCGACCTCGCTCACCATCTTCGTCATCGTCTACTTCCTCGTCTTCGGCGCGGGCACGCTCTACATCCTGAAGCTGATGGGCCGCGCCCCCCAGGCCGGCGAGCCACCGGTTGCCGACGGGCCGATCCGCACCGCCGGCATCACCCCGGCGCCCGCGATCGCGCGCGGGGAAGGGGAGGCGCGCTGATGGATCTCACCGTCATCTGGGCGTTCATCATCGCCTTCGCGGTCGCGATGTATGTGGTGATGGACGGGTTCGATCTCGGCATCGGCATCCTCTTCCCCGGCTTCCGCGTCGGCAAGGAGCGCGATCAGGCGATGAACGCGATCGCGCCGGTGTGGGACGGCAACGAGACCTGGCTGGTGCTCGGCGGCGGCGGACTGATGGCGGCCTTCCCGCTTGCCTATGCGATCGTGTTGCCCGCGCTCTACGCGCCGCTGATCGCGATGATCCTCGGGCTCGTCTTCCGCGGCGTCGCCTTCGAGTTCCGCTGGCGCGATCCCGGTCACCGCAAATATTGGGACGCCGCCTTCTGCCTCGGCTCGCTGGTCGCGACCTTCGCACAGGGGATCACATTGGGCGCCCTGCTGCAGGGCATCACCATCGAGGGCCGCGCCTATGCCGGTGGCTGGTGGGAATGGCTGAGCGGTTTCAGCCTGCTGGTCGGCTTCGCACTGGTCATTGCCTATGCCCTGCTCGGCGCGACCTGGCTGATCTGGAAGACTCAAGGGGCGATCCATGACGATGCCCGCCGCTACGCGCGCTGGCTGTTGCCCGCCTTCCTCGTCGTCGTCGGCGCAGTCAGCCTCGCGACCCCGTTGCTCGACGCGCAATATCACCAGCGCTGGTTTGTCTGGCCCGGCCTGGTCGTGACCGCCCTGATGCCCTTCCTGTTCGGCGGCGTCGCGCTCGCCGCCTGGGAGGGGATAAGGCGCGGCCGGGACTGGCTGCCCTTCGCCGCCACGCTCGGCCTGTTCGCCCTGACCATGGTCGGGCTCGGCATCTCGATCTGGCCGGACGTGATCCCGAACCGGGTGACGATCTGGGAAGCGGCGGCGCCCTATTCGAGCCAGATCTTCATGCTGGTCGGCGCGCTCGTCCTCGTGCCCGTGATCCTCGCCTATACCGGCTGGGCCTATTGGGTGTTCCGCGGCAAGGTCGGCGAGGAAGGCTATCATTGATCCGCGCGAGACAGCTCGCCTGGTTCGTCGGCTTGTGGGTCGCGGGCGTCGCGGCGGTCGGCAGCGTCGCCTGGCTCCTGCGCTGGTGGCTTCTTTCCTGAGCGCCTAGCGGTCCTTGTCATACTCCCGGTCGATCCGCGGCGCGTCGGGCTGCTGGCGATCCAGCGATTCCCGATATTTGACGCACCCGCGCAGGAATTGCGGCCAGGCGGGCACCGCGATCTCGGCCGGGATCGGCTCGGGGAGGAGCCCCCAGAGCTGCGGATGGTGCCAGCACAGGCCATGCCCGCTTTCGTCGCGATGTGTACGGATGCCAGCCCGAAGCCGCTTCGCCTCCGCAATCAGCGCGGCGCGCGACAGGCCGTCCAGATCCTCGTCCATGTCGTAACAACCCCTGGGGTGCCCCACAGGTTGCGCGTCAGAGGGTGGCATCGATCCGCCAATGGCCGGCGCCCTGGAATGATCGTCTTGGCGGAAGTCACGCACAGGTCTATCTTCGCCCGCAATCGCTTGCTCGAGCCGGGGGGACGCGCGACGATGAACAAACTGATCCTGCCATCCGTCATGGCCGTTGCGGCGGCCAGCCTTGCCGGCGACGCGCCGGCGCCGGCGCGGTCCATCTCGCCCGAGACAATCGCGGCGCTCGATCCCACGAGGCTCGCGGGCAGCATGTGCGGCAGCCGCCGGGGCGGCGCGGCGCTGAGGGCACGGCTTCGGCTCGCCGCCGCGGTCACGCAGGCCGCGGCACCCGCGCCGGCCAATATGACGCCGGTCCCGGACTCGATCCGCTTCGCGGTGACCAGCGCCGATCCGGCGGTGCGGGAGCATGTCCGGCGCGGCCTGCTGCTCGCCTACGGCTTCAATCACGAGGCGGCGATCGCCGAGTTCCGTGCTGGCCAGCAGCGCGATCCCCGCTGCGCGATCTGCTTCTGGGGCGAGGCCTATGCGCTGGGGCCGAACATCAACGCGCCGATGACACCCGAGGCTCTGCCGCAGGCGCGCGCGGCGCTGGCCCGGGCGATGGCGCTCCGTGAGGGCGCGTCGGCCACGGAACGGACGCTGATCGAGGCGCTGGCGGGGCGCTATGCCGGCGACGACCGCGCTGTCTCGGAGGCGGCTTATGCCGACGCGATGCACGCCGCCGCCGGCCGTTTTTCCGCCGACGACGATGTCGCCGTGATCGCCGCGGAGGCGGCGATGAACACCCGTCCATGGGATTATTGGGAGCTCGACGGGCGCACTCCCAAGCCGCGGATCGGCGAGGCGATCCGGCTGGTCGAGACGGTGCTGGCGCGCAGCCCCCGCCACCCGCAGGCCCAGCATCTCTACATCCACCTCATCGAGGCAAGCGCCGCGCCGGGCCGCGCCGAAGCGGCCGCCGACCGGCTCTCCGCCGCCGACATTACCGGCGCCGGCCATCTCGTCCACATGCCGGCGCACATCTACTTCCGGCTGGGCCGTTTCGGGGATTCGATCCGTGCCAATGTTGTCGCCGCCCGGGCGGACGAGGCTTATCTGGCGACGGCCGGCCCCAATCCCGCCTACCGGTTCGGCTATTATCCGCACAACGTCCATTTCCTCGTCGCGTCCGCCCAGATGGCGGGCGACATGGCGACCGCGACCAGCGAGGCGCGGCGGCTGGCGCGCATTCTGAACCCCGAAATCTCCATGCAGCTCGGCTGGCTGCAGCCCGTCCAGGCCGCGCCCTATATGGCGTTCGCCCAGTTCGCCGCTCCGGAACGGATCCTGACCCTGCCGGAGGCGGATGCACGCCTGCCCTATGTCGTCGCGATCCGCCACTATGCGCGCGCTGTCGCCCGCGCGGCGCAGCAGGACCGCGCCGGGTTCGACGCCGAGCTCGCCGCCCTGCGCGACATACGCGAAGGCACGGGTGTCCAGCCGCTGGTCGATCAGGGCGTGCCGGCCCGCGACCTGCTGACGATCGCCGAGCAGGTGGCGCTTGGTCGCTGGGAGTCGGCGGCGGGGCGTCACGGCGCGGCGGTGCGGGCGTTCGAAGCCGCCGCCGAGGTCGAGGCGCGCATCCCCTATATGGAGCCGCCATTCTGGTATTATCCGGTGCACCAGTCGCTCGGCGCCGCTTTGTTCCGGGCAGGCCGGCTCGATGCGGCGCGCGCGGCGTTCCGGACGGCGCTGGTGCGCGCGCCGAACAATGGCTGGGCCCTCTATGGGCTCGCCGAGACGGAACGCGCGCTCGGTCATCGCCCCGAGGCCGCAGCGGCGCGCGCTGCGCTCGCCCGCGCCTGGCTCGGCGACCGGCGCTGGCTCAGGATGGACCGGCTCTAGGCCACAATCATTGGCGCAGCGCGCATGGTTTCAGGCCGCTTGCCAGGCCCGCACCCGCCGCTCCAGGACGGTGAGCGGCATCGCGCCGCCGAGCAGGACATTGTCGTGGAACGCCTTGATGTCGAAGCGCGATCCCATCCTCTGCTCGGCCTCGGCGCGCAGGTTCGCGATCACGGTCTGGCCGATCTTGTAGGCGCAGGCCTGGCCGGGCCAGACTGCATAGCGCTCGATCTCGCGCACCGCGCTGCCCTCGGGCTCTGCAGCATAGTCCATCATGTAGCGGATCGCCTGTTCGCGGCTCCAGCGATGGTGGTGCATGCCGGAATCGACGACAAGCCGCACCGCGCGGAACAGGTAGGACTGGAGATAGCCGATCTTGCCCCATGGATCGTCCGCATAGACGCCAAGCTCGTCCGCTACGCGCTCGGCATAAAGCGCCCAGCCTTCGCTATAGGCGGAGAAGCCGCCGGTGCGGCGGTACAGGGGCAGCGCGCCGGCCTCGCGCGCGACCGTCACCTGGAAGTGATGGCCCGGCACCGCCTCGTGATAGGACAGCGTCGGCAGGCCGAGGCTCGGCCGCTCGTGCGTGTCGCGCAGGTTGATATAGTAGGCGCCGGGCCGCGAGCCGTCGAGCGACGCACCCTGATAATAGCCGCCGGGGGCGCCGATCTCGATCTCCACCGGCACGCGCCGGATCTCGACGCTGGCCCGGGGCAGGGTGCTGAAGACGCGCGGCAGCAGCGGCGTGATCTGCTGCACCTGGCGGTTGAGCGAGGCGAGCAGCTCGGCACGGCCGGCGTCGGTGTTCGGGAAGAGGAAGCGCTCCTCGGTGTTGGTGCGGTTGAGCCGCTCGCCGACCGTGCCCTGCGTCCAGCCCTGCGCCTTCAGGAGCTCGTCCAGCCGGGCGTTGAGCTCTTCCACCTGCGCGAGCCCGGTGCGATGGATCTCCTCGCCGGTCATGTCCGTTGTGGTGTTGGCCTTGATGCCGAGCCGGTAATAGGCCTCGCCCTCGGGCAGGCGCCAGCAGCCCGCGTCGTGCACGGCATTGGCGCGGATCGCCCGCAGCGCCTCGATCTGCCGGTCGAGCGCCGTGTTGACCGGCCCCGAGACGATTGCCGCCGCGCGTGCCGCCCAGTCGCCGGTGATGCCCTGTTCGCCGGTGCGCCGGACGATCGAACGCACCATCGTCGTCTCCGCCACCGGCGTCCCGCGCAGCCGCTCGAGGCTGCCGATTGTCTTGTCGATGATGAAATCGGGCGGGGTCACGCCGACCGACGCATCGTGGCGGATGCGCTCCACCTCCTGGCCCAGGTTGCGGGCGAAGGCATCGAGCCGCGACAGGTAATGCCCGGCATCCTGCACGTCGCGGATCGGGTGCTGCGTATCGAGGAAATCGGGAACGCTGTAATAGCTGCCGCCAAGCTGGCTCAGCACATAGGGATTGGGTCGCCCGCCTGCGCCGCCATAATTGAATCCGGCGCCCTGGTTCGCCACCGACCAGCGGAACTCGGCAATGTCATGGTTGAGCCGGCCGTCGACGGAGAGGCCGCCGCGATCGAATCCCTGGATCGCGCGGTAGCGTTCCCGCGCCCTGGCGCGGTCGCTTTCGACCTCCGCCAGCGACGCCTCGCCGAGCTGGCCGCGCAGCGCCGCGCGCGCGCCGGTGTCGAGTCCGAGGTTGGTCGCGAAGGTGGGGTTTTCGACCAGATCCTCGTCGAACCAGCCGGTCAGCATCCGGTCGAGCTCGGCGTCGCGGGCGTTCGTCGCCGGCTGCTGGGCGCCGGCAGGCGCGACCGTGAAGGCAAGGGCGGCGGTCGAGCTGGCGAGAAAGGTACGGCGATCGAGCAACATCAGGCGGTCTCCCGTAGATCGTATACGGAAACTGCCTAGTCGGGCTGCCCTGGCAGCGCAACACGCGCGCGCGATGGTCAGGGCACCGCCTCTTCGCTCATCAGCCCGATCAGATTGCCTTCGCTGTCGCGGGCGATGGCAAGCCAGATATCCCTGTCGCCGACATGCGCGAGAAAGTGGGCGGACTGTTCGAACATCACGCCGTCATCGGCCAGCTCCGCCTCCGCCGCACGGGCATCGGGCACGCCATAATAGAGGATCGAGGCGGCGGCGGTTTCCGGGCCTTCGGGCGGGCTCAGCATCAGGCGAGTCTCCCCGCAGCGGAAGAAGCTCAGCGACGGCGGCGCGTCGAACAGGTGGGAGAGGCCGAGCCGGTCCCGATAGAAGGATTTGGCGCGCTCCAGGTCGCGGACCGGGATGGCGACCTGCACGATGTGCGAGGGGCTGAGGGGCATGACACGGACTCCCTGTCTGTGCTAACAATTGCCAGTAGATAATTATTAGCATAGCTAACAATAGGCGTAAAGATGATCGAGGACGAGGTTCGGGAGATTGCAGGGACGCTTCATTCGGCCGCGATCCGGCTGCTGAGGACGTTGCGCCGCGAGGATGACGGCAGCGGCCTGTCTGCGCCGCGCCTGTCGGCGCTCTCGGTGATTGTCTTCGCCGGCCCGCTCTCGCTCGCGCAACTGGCGGCCGCCGAGCAGGTCCGCCCGCCGACGATGAGCCGGATCGTCGACGCTCTGGTGGACAAGGGGCTGGTCAGCCGCGACGTCGATCCCGGCAATCGCCGCAGTGTCCGTATTGCCGTGACGGAAGCCGGCCGGCACTTGCTGGAGGAAGGCCGGGAACGGCGGGTCCGCGCGCTGATCGAGAGGCTCCGGAGCCTGACCGACTATGAACGCCGCGCCCTGGCACGCGGAGCCGAAATCATGGACCGGGTGACCCGTTAGGGCCCGATCGAACACCTGTCCCGGAATGGGAAAGTCAAGGGTTTCGGACGGCTTAACTTTCTTTTGACAAGGCCGGGATTCCGCTCCAGTCTCGCGGGCCTTGGGCTGGATTCGAATGCCGTCCATTGGCCGAATTCCATCTCTGAAAAAATAAGAACGAAGCCGCAAACGGCTTCGCACGGGGAAGGTTTTGCTGGGGCTGTCGCGCGTTGCACCGAGAGCGATCTTTCCGTTGGCCGCGGCTGTCTCCGTCGTGAGCCCCGCCGACGCTGCGACGCCGCTTCAGATCTGGCAGGATGTCTCCCGGATCGGCGTGCAATGCGTGGTCCGCGCGAGCGCGGCGGCGGCACGCAGCGCCGTGCAGTCGCTGCTGTGCGCGCGGGTTCGGGCGCTTGCCGCGGCCGGCGCGCCGGCGCCCGTGGTGGCGATCGATATTGGCGATCCCGCCATTCTCGCGCAAGGAACGGTGACGCTGCTCGTCCACGCGTCGGCCGAGCCGGTGCCCGATGGCCTGCTCGTCGCCTTCACCATTCGCCCGTTCCGCGCGGAGGTGGACCAGGCATCGGTCCTTTATGGCGCCGCCCCGCGTGCGGCGGCGATTGCGAATTCAGGCGCCGCGAACCCGGCCCTGGACGCGGCCCTCGAGGCCGCTTTGTCAGAGACCCTGCCCTGGCTTGGAGCGCCGCACGTGCGGCGTCCAGGCATGGCAGACTCGTGAACTTGGGGGAGAAGGTGAATGCCAAGTCATTATGCACTCGACTTTGAAGGCGCCGACGACGATTTTCCGATGATCAATCCGGATGAGTTCAACCTCGCCGGTGACACCCATTTCCTGGTCGGCCTTGATCCGCTGTCCGGCAATGTCGACGGACAGGGCGGGACGATCAACGGCAAGACGGTTTTTACACTCGATCAGGTGATCGCACAGCTGACCCGCAATGGCGCTGGCTGGCAGGACGGCAGCAATCCAGCCGGTGACAAGGAAATCCTGAAGAGCGGCGACATCATGGAGTTCCGCTTCGGCTTCCACACCGAAGCCTCGATCAATGCCGTTCCCTATTTCCAGGCGACCGGCGGTGGTCAGGAGGCGACGGAGTTCGCACCCTTCAGCGCGGCCCAGATGGCCGCGACGCGTGAGGCGATCGGCTTCTGGGACGATGTCATCGCGCCGCATTTCGTCGAAATGGCGCCGGAGCTGGCGGACATCAACTACGCCAATCTGACCAATTCGCCGGGTACTCAGGCCTATGCCTATACGCCCTACAATTACGGCCCCCCCTTCCAGGAACTGACCGGCGACGTGTTCGTCAGCGTCTCGCAGGCGAGCAATTTCCAGTTCCTGCCCAACGGCTACGGCATGAACACGCTCACCCATGAGACCGGCCATGCGCTGGGCCTGCCACATCCGGGCAACTACAATTTCGGCCCCGGCTTCGCGGTCACCTATGCCAACGGCGCGGAATATTTCCAGGACGCGCGCAACTATTCGATCATGTCCTACTGGAATCCGCGCGACGTCGGCGCCCGCGATTTCAACTGGGACCTGGGCGCGATCGCCTATGGCGGCACACCGATGATCCACGACATCGCCGCCATCCAGTATCTGTACGGCGCGGATCCGACGACCCGGACGGGCGACACGACCTACGGCTTCAACAGCAATGCCGGCAAGGACGTGTTCGATTTCACCAAGAACGCCTGGCCGACCATCGCCATCTATGACGCCGGCGGCAACGACACGCTCGATGCCTCGGGCTACAAGGTCAACCAGCTGATCGACCTGACGCCCGGCGCGCTCAGCAGCATCGGCGGCAAGCTCTATGAGGACGCCCTGACCTTCGCGCAGGTCAATGCCAATCGTGCCGCGTTCGGCTATGCGCCGGTCGCGCTCGCCACCTACAACGCCAATATGGCAGCGTTCGCCGCGGACCCGACGTTCCGTGGCCGGCTCACCGACAATGTCGGTATCGCCTACGGCACCTATATCGAGAATGCCGTCGGCGGCTCCGGCAACGACGTGCTGGTGAGCAACTCGGCGGCCAACGTGCTGAACGGCGGCGCCGGCATCGACACGGCCAGCTATCGCTCGGCCATGTCGGGCGTGACCGCCTCGCTGGCGAGCATGTCGGGCACGGGCGGCGAGGCCGCCGGCGACCGCTACATCAGCATCGAGCGGCTCGAAGGCAGCAAGTTCGCCGACACGCTGTCGGGCGGCAATGCCAATGACGGGCTCTGGGGTCTGGATGGCGACGATCTGCTGGTCGGCGGCAACGGCGTCGACACGCTCGACGGCGGCAATGGTGCCGACACGCTGGAAGGCGGCAACGGTGCCGATACGCTGGCGGGCGGCGCGGGCGCCGATACGCTGCGCGGCGGCAACGATGCGGACACGCTGAACGGCGGCGCCGGCAACGACACGCTGGAAGGCGGCAATGGCGACGACCGCCTGAACGGCGGCGCCGACAATGACACGCTGAGCGGCGGCAACGGCAATGATGTGTTCGTGATCGCCGATCAGGGCGGCTACGACATCATCACCGACTTCCGCCGCGGTGCCGACAAGGTCGACGTCAGCGATCTCGGCGATTTCAGCTGGGTCGGCTCCGGTGCGTTCACCGGCGGCAATGACGGGGCGGAACTGCGCGGCTACACGCTGTCGGGCAAGTTCTACCTGTCCGGGGACGTCAACGGCGATGGCGTCAGCGACTTCCTGGTCCAGGTCAACACGACCCTCACCACCGCCGACATCATCCTCGCCGCATAACCGGCAAGGGTCACGTCGAAAGAAAGCGCCCCGGGCATGCGTCCGGGGCGCTTTTTCATGTCCGGCCTGCCTTATCCATCTGCCCGGGTTCGCAGCCAGCCCGTCACGGCGTGACGCGGATGCGGCGCGATCGGCGTCACATAGCTGACGCTGTGGGCCTGCGGCACGGCGAAGATCGTCAGCGCGTTGAACGTGGGAACATAGCCGCGTGAAATGCTGCCGTCGCGCGCATGAAACAACAGCAACCCGCCCCACTCGGCACGCCAGTCGGGGGTGAGATTGAGCACATAGGCCGCGCGTCGTCCCTGATCATCGATCCGGTCGTCATGCGTTGTCAGAAAATGATGGGGGCGATAGCGGCTGGCATGGGCATCGGCGAACGCGATGTCGGCCATTCCGGTGACGGTGCGGAAGAAAGCGACCATCGCTTCGGAGCACAGAAAGTGCTCCAGCTCGGCGAGCAGGGTCGCTGGCCGCGGCTGGCCTGGTTTCGGCAGGCGGATCGTATCGTAGCAGAACTGGAAGCCGGTTCGCGCGCCCGCCACGATCTCCCGGGAAAGTGCTGCGCGTTGGGCGGCACTCAATCCCGCGAAGGCGGCTTCGGAATAGTCGTGGACCTCCTCGCCCCTGTTGCGCGTCAGGACCCAGTCCCGGCCCTGGGACAGTTCACGCGCAAGATCCGGCGCGCCAGTGCCGCCGAGAAAGCCGGTGATCTGCAGCCGGCCCGCCCGTGCGAACATCGGCGCGAGCACGGCAGCATCGAGACCGTCGGCAAGGAAGAACGGCGCCATGGCGCCGGCTTAACCCGGCCAGCGTGAACCTGCCAGAGCCGGGGTGAGAGGGCCTGTCGTCCCGACTCGGGGTGCTGCATGCAAAATAGTTAACGGCATTTGACTTTTGGAATCGGCCGGGCCAGCCTGCGTGGCTCACGGACCAAGATTCCGGCCCCTCCGGCAGCGAATCCGAAGCTCCAGTGACAAGAACGAGCTTGGACTTATCCTCAAGGGGAAGGGGATTTGTGGTCGGTCGTGTGCGTGGCGTTCTGGCGGGTTTGGCAGCGGTCTCGGCTGCCATGAGCGCTGCCGACGCGACGACACCGGATCCGGGCTGGCAGGGCGTTGGGCGCCTCTACATCCTCGCACATCTCACCGGACCGGTCGATGCCGCGCTTCCGTCTGACGGCTTTTGCGAACGCGTGCGGCGCATCGCGGCGCAAGGTGCGCCATTTCCGGTGCAATGCACCGGGTTCGGCGAAGCTGGAGCGGCCGAGGCCGATGGCGGCGCCCTGATTGTGGTCCAGGGCGCAATACAGTCCGTGGCGGGCGAGCGCATGCTGGTCGTGGCCGCGCGCCGCACCATGGCCGCCGGCCTGGAGCCCGCGCCCATCTATCTTGGCGCAGCGCCGCGCGTCGCGCGCCTGTCGGACGCCGCAGCCGCGAATGCGGTGCTGCGCGAAACGCTTGAAGAGATCCTGCCATGGCTCGGCCATGACGGATGATTGAAGAACTGTCGCAATCCATCGGGGAGATTACGAGATGAGTTTTGTCAGAAAGTTGTACAGCATCGATGAGGGCTATGAAGGCGATCGCCAGGGCGACCGCTTCGGCGACGATCTCGCGACGTCGCAGGAATATGTCGGCGCACTGTTCGGTGATCGTTATCCGGTGACACCCTATGAGGGCTCGGTCGACGGCCAGGGTGGCAGCATCCGCGGCAAGCCTGTCTGGACGATCGACGAGGCGGCCTATTATCTGAACCGCGGCGACGGGCTCATCACCGAGGGCGGCGTCACCTACCGGTCGGGCGCCAACTGGGCCGGTGCGCAGGGTACCGCCAACAACGATTATTATACCCTCGCCCAGACCAAGGGCACCGCGGCGGGCGCGCCGCTGACCGAAATCGCATTCGGCTTCTGGGAGACCAAGGCCGACGTCGTCGCCGCCTATAACGGCCTGTTCGCGACCACGCGGCTGGCCGGCTTCTCGGCGTTCAGCGAAGCGCAGCGCGCCGCCGCCCGGGACGCGATCGGCACCTGGGACGATCTCATCAGCGTGACCTTCGTCGAGCGGGCGCCGCAGAACGCCGACATCAACATGATGAACACGACGACGGGGCCGGCCCAAGCCTCGGCCTATCTGCCCTATTTCTACGGGGCGGGGACCGAGGAGATTTCGGGCGATATCTATGTCAACCCGAACCAGGCCTCCAACCAGCAGTTCGACGAGGGCCAGTACGGCCTCAACACGCTGATCCACGAGATGGGCCACTCGCTCGGCCTCGAACATCCGGGCGCCTACAATTTCGGCCCCGGATTCGCTGTGACCTACGCGAACGGTGCCGAATATTATCAGGATTCCCGTCAATATTCGATCATGTCCTACTGGGACGGCGAGGAGACGGGCGCCAGCCTGGTCGATTGGGGCATCCTCGCCTACAACGCCTACAATGCGACGCCGATGGTGCATGACATCGCGGCGATCCAGCGCATCTACGGCGCCGACATGACCACCCGCACCGGCGACACGGTCTACGGCTTCAACAGCAATGCCGGCAAGGACGCCTACAATTTCAATCTGACGCCGGCGCCGAACATCGCGATCTGGGATGCCGGCGGCAACGACACGATCGATGTGTCCGGCTACAGCACACCGTCGCTGATCGATCTCAACCCGGGCGCCTACAGCAGCGCGGGCGGCTTCTATTCGGAAGACATTCCGACCCTGGCCGAGATCAATGCGCGGCGTGCCGCGGCCGGACTCCCGGCGCGGACGCAGGCGACCTACGACCTGTACCTGGGCCTGTTCGGCGCCGGCTATACGGATGGCCTGCTGCGCGACAATATCGGCATCGCCTATGGCGCCTGGATCGAGAATGCGATCGGCGGTGCCGGCAATGACGTGCTGGTCGGCAATGCGGTCGCCAACGTGCTGAACGGCGGCGGCGGCATCGACACGGTCAGCTACCGCGGGGCTCTCGCCGGGGTCACCGCGTCGCTCGCCAGCCAGTCGGGCACCGGCGGCGTCGCCGCGGCCGGCGATCGCTACATCAGCATCGAGAAGCTGGAAGGCAGCCAGTTCGACGACGTCCTCTCCGGCGGCAATGCCAATGACGGCCTGTCGGGTCTCGGCGGCAACGATCTGCTGGTCGGCGGCAACGGCGCCGACACGCTCGACGGCGGCAAGGGTGACGACACGCTGGAAGGCGGCAACGGTGCCGATACGCTGGCGGGCGGCGACGGTGCGGACACGCTGCGCGGCGGCAACGACGCGGACGCGCTTGACGGCGGTGCCGGCAACGACCGCCTCGAAGGCGGCAATGGCGACGACACGCTGAACGGTGGTGCCGGCAACGACACGCTCATCGGCGGCAACGGCAATGATATCTTCGTGATCGCCGATCAGGGCGGCTACGACATCATCACTGACTTCCGCCGCGGTGCCGACAAGATCGACCTCAGTGATCTCGGTGACTTCACCTGGGTTGGCTCCGGTGCGTTCACCGGCGGCAATGACGGGGCGGAACTGCGCGGCTACACGCTGTCGGGCAAGTTCTACCTGTCCGGGGACGTCAACGGCGATGGCGTCAGCGACTTCCTGGTCCAGGTCAACACGACCCTCACCACCGCCGACATCATCCTCGCCGCATAACCGGCAAGGACGAAACGGAAAGGGCGCCTGCGCAAGCGGGCGCCCTTTTTCTTTGCCCGCGCCGCGCCTGCTCTTGTTGCATCGCAGCACTTCCGCTATGGGGCGCGCCGGATATTCCTCCGAATTCGCGAGTATTGAAGATGAGCCTTCGCAACGTGGCGATCATCGCCCACGTCGATCACGGCAAGACGACCCTTGTCGACCAGCTGTTCCGCCAGTCCGGCACCTTCCGCGACAACCAGCGCGTCGAAGAGCGGGCGATGGATTCGAACGACCTCGAGAAGGAACGCGGGATCACCATCCTCGCCAAGTGCACGTCGGTCGAATGGGAACATGACGGCACGACGACGCACATCAACATCGTCGACACGCCCGGCCACGCCGATTTCGGCGCCGAGGTGGAGCGCATCCTCTCCATGGTCGACGGCGTCATCCTGCTCGTCGACGCGGCCGAAGGCCCGATGCCGCAGACCAAGTTCGTCACCGGCAAGGCGCTCGCGCTCGGCCTGAAGCCGATCGTCGTCGTCAACAAGATCGATCGTCCGGACGCCCGCGCCGCCGAAGTGCTCGACGAATGTTTCGAGCTCTTCCTCAGCCTCGACGCCAATGACGAGCAGCTCGATTTCCCGACCCTCTACGCGTCGGGCCGCAACGGCTATGCCGGCCTCACCGACGACGTCCGCTCGGGCGACCTCACGCCGATGTTCCAGACCATCGTCGATCACATCCCGGCGCCCGGCCTGGACACGCAGGGCGAGTTCAAGATGCTCGCCACCCTGCTCGATCGCGATCCCTTCCTCGGCCGCATCCTCACCGGCCGGGTCGAATCCGGCCGCCTCGACGTCAACGCCCCGATCCACGCGATCGACGTCGACGGCAATCCCGTCGAAGCCGGCCGCGCGACCAAGATGTTCGCCTTCCGCGGTCTTGAGCGCGTCCCCGTCGACAGCGCCCAGGCGGGCGACATCATCGCGATCGCCGGCCTGACCAAGGCGACCGTTTCCAACACCATCGCCGCGCCGGGCGTCACCGACCCCGTCGCCGCCCGCCCGATCGATCCGCCGACGCTGGCGATGAGCTTTTCGGTCAACGACAGCCCCTATGCCGGCAAGGACGGCGACAAGGTGCAGAGCCGCGTCATCCGTGACCGGCTCGAGCGCGAGGCGGAGACCAACGTCGCGATCCGCGTCACCACCGCCCACGACAATGACGCCTTCGAGGTCGCCGGCCGCGGCGAGCTCCAGCTCGGCGTGCTCATCGAAACGATGCGCCGCGAGGGCTTCGAGCTGTCGATCAGCCGTCCCCGCGTCCTCTTCCGCGACGGCCCCAATGGCCGCGAGGAGCCCTATGAGACGGTCGTCATCGACGTCGACGACGAGCATTCGGGCACGGTCGTCGAGAAGATGGCGCTGCGCAAGGCGGAGATGACCGACATGCGCCCGTCGGGCGGCGGCAAGACCCGCCTGACCTTCAGCGCGCCCTCGCGCGGCCTGATCGGCTATCATGGCGAGTTCCTCTCCGACACGCGCGGTACCGGCATCATGAACCGGCTGTTCGAGAAATACGGGCCGCACAAGGGCCCGATCTCCGGGCGGCAGAACGGGGTGCTCATCTCGATGGAGAAGGGCGAGGCCGTCGCCTATGCGCTGAATGCGCTGGAAGAGCGCGGCATCCTGTTCATCTCGCCGGGCGACAAGCTCTACGAAGGCATGGTGATCGGCGAGAACGCCAAGATCCACGATCTCGAGGTCAATCCGCTCAAGTCCAAGCAGCTCACCAACTTCCGCGCCAGCGGCCCCAAGGACGAAGGCATCCGCCTGACCCCGCCGCGGCGCATGACGCTGGAACAGGCGATCGCCTACATCCAGGACGACGAACTGGTCGAAGTGACGCCGAAGGTGGTGCGGATCCGCAAGCGCTATCTCGACCCGCACGAGCGCAAGCGGCAGAGCCGCAAGGCGGAAGCCGCCTGAGGCGGCGCGGAAAACCGCTCTCGCACAACGCCTCGCGCTTCGCTACCGCGCTTCGATGCCGGACCCGGAAACCGTGAGGCCCCCAGGCGCCGGGGACAGGGAAACCCTGTTCCGGGAGGGGATCGAGGCGCTTCGGCGCGGGCAGATCGCCGACGCGAAGGCGCATTTCGGGGCGCTGGAGGCGCTCGGCCCGGACGGAGAGCTCGCCGGCCTGCTTCGCGCGGCCTCGCACCGCGCCGAAGGCGACGATGTGGCGGAGGAGACGGCACTCAACCGCCTGATCGACGCCGAACCCCGGTCGGTGCGCGGTCACATCATGAAGGCGGATTGCCGCGCCCGTGCCGGCAATGACGACGATCTCGCCTGCTTCCATTACCGGACGGCCCTGCGGCTCGCCGAGGGCAGGCAGCTGTTGCCCGGGGAGGCGGCCGAGGTCGGCCGGGCGGCGCGGACGCTGGCGGAGCTGCAGGAGCGCATCTACGCGGCGCGAGCGTCGAGGCTGGCCGAACGCGGCCTGCCCCCGGCAACATGGAGCCCGCGACTGCAGCACTCGCTCGATCTCGCTGCCGGCCGCCGCAGACCCTATCGCCAGCAGCCGACCACCTTCGACTATGTCGGGCTCCCGCACGTTCAATTCCACGATCCCGGCCAGTTCGGCTGGGTGCCGGCGGTCGAGGCGGCGGCACCGGCGATGCGCGCCGAGCTGGTCGATCTGCTGGCGACGGGCGGCGACGCGTTTCATCCCTATATCCGCAGCGACGTCCGCTCGATCCCGCTGGACGGCAACAGGGCGCTTCTCGACAGCGCGGACTGGAGCGTCCTCGCCCTGTGCGAGCATGGCTGGGTGATTCCGGAGATCGTCGAACGGTGTCCCCGGATCTGGACCACGCTCCTGCAGCACGTGCCCCTGCCGCGCATCCCCGGCTGGGGGCCGACGGTCACCTTTTCCATGCTGAAGGCCGGCGCGCGGATCGCCCCCCACACGGGCACGCACAACAGCCGGCTCATCTGCCACCTGCCGCTGATCGTGCCGCCGGACTGCCGCTTCCGCGTCGGTAACGAAACCCGCGCATGGGAAGAGGGCAAATTGCTGATCTTCGACGACACGATCGAGCATGAGGCCTGGAACGACGGCGCCGAGGACCGCGTCGTGCTCATCTTCGACATCTGGCGGCCGGAGCTGACCGAGCAGGAACGGTACGAACTGACCCTGCTGTTCTCGGACTGAGCCGCCGGGCGCAGCGCGGCCGGCGCGGAACGCGCCGCCGAAGGAGCGCGAAGATGGCAGGGGACGGGATGACCCGCATCCCGCAGATCGCTCCGGGGAGCGATCGACCCTGCCATGGCGCAGGCCGGCCGGCGGGTCGCGCAGCGAGCCCGACCGACGTCACGGGATGTACCTCCGTGACACTTCTCTCTGATGCGACTCGCCATCGCTGCGCGGCGTGAACTGAAATTGTAAAGACGTCCCTAGCCGAGTCCCTCTGGCGTTCTGTTCGGCGACGGCGTGCCTGTTGCGCCCTGGAGAGGGGACCGTCTAAAGCTGCAGCCTGGGGGCGTATGTGGCCAGGATAGACTATCTAAATGAGTTTGCAGCGCTGTTAGGGCCGTATCGTTCGGCAGGCTCGTCAATATCGGCAGCTGATCTGTTTGCGCATCCACAACTGGGTGCTGCATCGTCGCAGACCAAACGTAAGCACCTAAAAACGTTTCTCGACGGCGACATGAGCTATTTCGGGACTGTGCAAGGCATACTCCCGTCGGTCGACTCACTGATTGATCTGGCGGCCCAGAGGGTTGGTGCTCCCGTCAGTGAAGCCAATGTTGTTCAGGCCAACAAGATCTGCGCTGACATCGTTAAGAGAGCAACCGACCCTGTCGTCGAGGAAGTGGTTCGCGGTGGCCTCGCGTCATTTATCTCGAGCAATGCACTTCAGATTCCTATTCAGGATCTGATGGATTTCCTGATCGGTGAGTTTGCCGCCTTCACCAAAGGTGCCGGCAACGGATTGGTTTCAGTAGCTGGCAGTATTAACGAAAAGCTGCTGGTCCGCTGCCTGCTCGAGAGAGGTTTGACCGAGAACGATTTTCGCCAAACTGGCACTGAATCCGAAGGGGACATAGTGATCCACTCGAAGGCGGCAAATAGGAGCAACTTGGGAATCGAGGTCAAGAGCTACCACGCTAGAGAGCGCTTGCTGAGAGGGCTGAAGGACGTAGATAGACCTAAGGTTGGAGCGGGATATTTTGTGGATTACAGCGAGTTCAATGCGCAGAGAACTAGATTATTACTGCAAACGAATGCAGGCGCGATTTACATACCGTCAGATACGCTTGCGAAAATAGATCCCGCCTCATTGGCGATGACGACCAATGACACGATCGCATTTGGGAGTCGATTCTATCGACCGCTTGAACGATTTGCATCGGATATGGCTTATTTTGTGGAAAATGGGGAGCTTCCACAATTCTAGAAACCAGGTGTCTAAACTCCCGCAATAACAAGATTTGGCTTGGCGGACCGGAGCCACGACGCACACTGATCAAGAATTTCGTATTCTGATAGTTTGGTGCTCCCTTTCAATGCGCATTCCCAAACTTCCGCTACACGCCACCCCCCATCCAGGAGTCGAACAAGGGCCTCTTGGTCGCGAACCAGGGTCTGCTTGATCTTCTCGCGCCAGAATTCTGTTCGTGTCGATGGCCATTTGAACAGATGACAGTCGTGCCCATGCCAGAAGCAGCCGTTCACAAAAATGGCTGCCCGCCATTTGGGGAAGACCAGGTCGGGTTTTCCAGGAAGGCGCCTGTCATGAACCAGAAAACGAAACCCGCGCTGATGGAGTCCCCTGCGGATGATCATCTCGGGTTTCGTATTCTTGCCCCGGATTCCAGCCATCATCCGGCTGCGAACCTGCGGGGCAACGACATCAGCCATCAGCTTCAGCCATGACGAGACCCGTCTGGCGGTCGGCGGATTCCCTGCTACCCGACCCCGTTGATTTGCCCGACAAGGCAACAGCGAGATGAGGCTTCATGGCATTTGCCAGGAACTCCACGACCGGAACCACGACCGCATTTCCGAACTGGCGATAAGCCTGGGTGTCTGAAACGGTCTTCGGTATCTGCCACCGTCTTTCACCACGGTCGAAGCCCATCAGCCGTGCGCACTCCAGCGGAGTCAGTCTGCGGGGACGTTTGCCGGGCTGGTCGATCAGGATTTCCGAGCCATCCTTGTAATACCGGGCTGACAGCGTCCGGGTGACATCATCCGGGCCGAACAGGCTGTATCCGAAGCCGTTGCCCTTCGACGCGTGCTTCTCCCTGTACTTCTGGAGGTATTCCCACAGCCGGGGGGTCAGCGTATATTTCGGATCGACATCTTCGTGTCGTTCCAGAATGCTGCCGAGCCTCGGGCCATCAGCCACATCCGGGATATCCAGCTCCCTCAGACTGAAGTCGGTCCGCTCCCTGAAGCCCACGATGAAAATCCGTTCCCGCTTCTGAGGCACCCAGGAAGCCGAACTGATCACCCGTGTCTGGACGTGATATCCAAGCTCATTCTTCAGGACGTTCATGATCGTGGCGAATGTCTTGCCGCCATCATGCCCTTCGAGGTTCTTCACATTTTCCAGCACGAATGCTGCCGGCCGGTGATGTGCGATGATCTGCGCGGTATCGAAGAACAGCGTGCCTTGCGTATCGCACAGAAAACCGTGCGGGCGCCCGAGCGCGTTCTTTTTCGACACGCCGGCGATCGAGAACGGCTGACAGGGGAATCCCGCGAGCAAGACATCATGCTCCGGAATCAGGTCGGGATTCTCCGAGAGATCCCGGATGTCACCATGCAGATCGTGGTTGTCGCGAAAGTTCCTGCGATAGGTTTCCTGTGCATTCTTGTCCCATTCGGACGTGAAAACACAGTGGCCGCCGATACCCTGAAACCCGATCCGCAATCCGCCGATGCCTGCAAACAGATCAATGAAGCGAAAGGCCAGATCGCCCTGTGGCGCATCCTGCACAGGTTTCGGCTGCATATTCGCGATCATTTCGAGCGAGCGGTACACATAGGCCTTCGGTGCGGTCTCCCCGCGATCCCAGCGATAGACCGTGCTGAGGTCGCACTCTAGCTCCTGCGCCACCTCCTCGACCGACATGCCGAGGCGCTGCCGAAGGTCGTGAAAGGACAGGCTTTCGGACATCTGCAGCTCCTCTGGGTCGATTTTTGGCAGAATGCCAGGAAGAGTCCCAGAGGGCAAGAACAAAATGCAAACAAACCATTTTCCTACAGCCCCCTTCCTGAGTCATAATCCGGTGGATTCACCCCGCTCAGGAAGGCCAGTCCATGCGCAAGAACATGCTATCTCCGCGCGCGGCCCGGGAGGGTTCGGGTCAGGATCGTGGCGTGCCGGGAAAGCCGCCCGCTCCGTCCCCCATGGTCACTGCGAACATTGGGAACATTCGCCGCCGCCCCGAAGTTTTTGCCCTTGGGGACCTGAAACATCGAACCTTCCGGCCGCGCGGTTCACCGCACTTTCAGCCGGACGTCCCGTTACCTTTGTCACCTTTGCCCGCCCGCCCAAGGCATACCCCGCGCAACTTTTGATCCTCGCGCCGGGTGCGCCGGGCGGCTAGCGTGGCGGCGGGAGCGGAGAGGGAGAAGAGCAGTCCATGACGCGCCGGTTCGCCGCCATCGCGCTCGCCGCCATCGCCGCAGCGCTTGCCGCCGGCCCGGCCGCGGCCGCGCAGGGCACGCCGGAGCCGGCGTTCGAAGCTGCGCTCGCCTCCTTCCGCCAGCTCCACCGCACCGAGATGCGCCGCGCCGACATCGCCGGGAGCAGCTTCATTTTCCTCCGCGACGGCCGCACCGTTGCCGCCGATCATCTCGGCCTTCAGGATGCCGATGCGGGCGTGCCCGTGGATGCGGACACCATTTACCACTGGGCGTCGATCACCAAGACGATGACGGGAATCGCGATCATGCAGCTGCGCGACCGCGGCCTGCTCTCGCTCGACGATCCCGTCGTCCGCTACGTCCCGGAGCTTGCCCGGGTGCACAATCCGTTCGGGCCGATGGACGCGATCACCCTCCGCCAGCTGATGAGCCACAGCGCCGGCTTTCGCGGCGGCACCTGGCCGTGGCGCGATGCGGAGTGGCAGCCGTTCGAGCCGCCGGGCTGGGAACAGCTGGCGGCGATGCTGCCTTACACCGAGGTGCAGTTCGCGCCGGGCACGCGCTATTCCTATTCCAATCCCGGCATCGTCTATCTGGGGCAGGTGATCGAGCGGCTGACCGGCGAGGATTTCGAGGTCTATGTCGACAAGAACATCCTGCGCCCGCTCGGCATGCACGCCTCCTATTTCGACCGGACGCCGCCGCATTTGCTGCGCCACCGCGCGCATTCCTATTACATCCGCGATGGCCGGCGGGTCGCGGCGCCGTTCGATGTCGATACCGGCGTCACCGTGTCGAACGGCGGGCTCAACGCGCCGATGCCTGACATGGCGAAATATCTCGCCTTCCTGATCGGCGATCCCGCGCGGGCGGCGGACTATGATCTGGTGCTGCGGCGCGCCTCGCTGGAGGAGATGTGGCGGCCGGTGATCGCGCTCGACGCGGAGTCGACCGAGGGGCGGCGGCCGGGCGCCACGCACAGCGGGCTGAACTTCTTCGTCGGCCAGCGCGGGGCTGTCCGGCTGGTCGGCCATAGCGGCGACCAGAACGGTTTTCGCGCCTACCTCAGCGTCTGCCCGGATCAGCGCGCCGGCAGCCTGCTCGCCTTCAACACCGAGCCCGCGCGTGCGCCCGGTGGCGACAGCGCCGATGCCCGGATCGCGCGGGCGACGGATGCGCTGTGCGAGGCGCTGGCGCGATGAGGGGTTTGCGAGCGCACCCCTTCACCGTTCGCCCTGAGCCTGTCGAAGGGTTGTCCTTCTTGCGGCGGAAGGGAAGGGCAGGGCTTCGACGGGCTCAGCCCGAACGGTCTGGGGAGTCAGGGCCGCAAGATGGTGCGCGCCCGGGCGTTGGCGTCGATCGCGGCGCGGCTGAACAGCATCGGCTGCATCGCGCCGCGGGTCCAGGGCAGATAGAGGTCGCGATAATGGGGTGAGCGCGGGTCGTTCGACTGGCCGGGGAAGTTGAGGAACAGCGAATTGTCCCATGCGCCGACGTCGATCACCTGCAGGTAGCTCGCGCCGCCGCTGACGCTCCAGCCGCCGCCGCGCACCCAGCGCGCCATGACGGTGTAGGAATCGCCGCCCGAGCCTTCGCCCTCGATCGGCGGGAAGGCCGCGGCGATGGCCGGGATGCGGGAGAGGGGGTGGCGGATGTTGACCCGGTGCAGCGTCCCCCAGCGCCACGCCGCGGGGTCGGGTCCGAGCCGCTCGCGGGCCTGCGCCCAGGCGGCGGCGAGCGCGGCGTCGAACAGGGCGTCGCGGGCGGCCGAGGGGTCGGGGCCGAGCCGCTGGTCGGGATTGGCGAGCAGGCCGAGCAGCACCGAGGGCGCGATCTCGTCGACCAGTTCGCGGGCTCGCTCCGGGACGATCGCGGCAAGGGTGCGCTTGCCGAGTTCGCGCCAGAGCAGCTGGAAGAGCGCGGCCGGGCCGCTGCCGGCGTCGAGCCGCCCGTCCCAGCCGCGCAGCATCGCCAGTGCCGGCGTCGCCTCCGCCGAGGCGCGGGCGGGGAGCAACGCGACGAGCTGCCGTGCCGGCGTCGAGAGCGTGTCGTGGATGAGCGCGACGCTGTCGGCCACGCTGTGCCGCGGCTGTTCCGCCAGTACGTCGGCGATCCGCTCGTAGCGATAGGGATCGCGGAACGAGAAGGCCGGGATGCGATCGCGCGGCCAGTCCGGCGGCAGGTTGTTCTGGTTGGCCGAGGCGAACCAGCCCCTGGCCGGATTGTATTCGCCGGGCAGCGACCGGAAATCGCGCATCCCGGTCCAGTCGTAGCGGCCGTCGCCCGGCACCGGCATCAGCCCGTCCCCGGCGCGGCGGACGGGCAGGAAGCCGATCACCTGCCAGCCATGGTTCCCGTCGACGTCGGCATAGTGGAAGTTGGTCGGCGAGGGGTGGAAGCGGAAGGCGGCCTCGCGCAGGCTCTCCCAGTCCCGCGCCAGGTTGATCGCGATCATCGCGAAGGCGCCGCTCGCCCCCGGCTGCAGCTCGATCGCGGCGATCGCGGTGGCGCGGCGCCGGGCGGGATCATGCGAGATCACCGGGCCCTGAGCGGCATAGCGCAGGATTGCGCTGTGCGGAGCGGCATCCTTGACCGGGATCGACACCTCGACGCGGTCGAACGCCCGCCAGCCGTCGCCGTGGCGGTAACGCTCCGGATCGTCCGGATGGAGCTCGAGGACGAACAGGTCCTCCTGGTCGATGTGGAAATTGGTGCGGCCGAAGGCGAAGCGGTCGGTATGGCCCTGCATGATCCCGGGCAGGCCGGGCGATCCGCCGCCGATCACGTCCAGCCCCGGCGCGCTGAGGTGCGCGACATGGCGGGGATCGAAGCCGCCGATGCCGAGATGCGGATCGTTGGCGAGGATCGGCCGCCCCGTCGCGCTGCGCGACGGCCCGATCGTCCAGGCGTTGCTGCCCGCCTCGGCGCGGTCGCTTGCATTGGGGTCGGACGCGGGGACGAGCGAACCGAACGGCAGTCCGCCGAGGCGCAGGACGCCCAGATCCGCCTCCGACACGGCGGCCGCGTCGAGGCCTTCGGGTACGCGCAGATCCCAGGCCGGCCGCAGCGGCGCCATCACGGCGTCAAGTTCGAGCAGCCCCATCCCGGCGAGGCGGGCGCGGCGCACCGCGTCGCCGACATTGCCGAACCCGCCGCCGCGGGCCAGCACCATGTCACGCAACTCCCATTTCAGGGGCGTGACGCCGAGGATGCCATATTCCAGCGGCAGCAGCGCCGGATCGGCTGCGACTTCGTCGATGCGGGCATTGATCCCGGCGACATAGGCGCGGGCGCAGGCGAGGATGTCGTCCGGCACGCGCGCCAGCTCCGCATCGAGATCGCCGCGGAACAGGAACAGCCGCGCGACGGCGTCATGTGGTGCGAACGCCTCTCCGAAGGCCTCGGCCAGCCGCCCGAGTTCGCGCCGGTGGTCGAGGTCGATCTGGAACAGCCGGTCGCGCGCAACGACATAGCCCTGGCCGAAGAAGGCGTCGGGGATCGATCGGGCGCGGATGTGCGGAACGCCATACGGATCGTCGACGATCTCGATCGCCGCCGAGAGGCCCGCGGCGCTCATCTGGCGCGTGCGCGACATTGATATTGCCTCCGCTGCGACGCCGGCAGCCGGCAGGAGCGCGATCGTCGCGGTCGAGCCGAGCAGGAACGAGCGGCGGTTGAGCATTGGCGAAAACCTCCCGGCATGACGGCCCAGCTTAGCGGCAGGCCGCCGTCCGCGACACATCACAAGCGCGCAGGCGACCATAGGGACAAGCTATGGCCGGCCGGAAGGGCGCGTCCCGGACGGCAGTTTCGCCGCCGGCTGCCCCTTTCGGGCGCGCCGGAGCGGCGATGCGCGCCGTTTGTGCCGCCAGAATGCCCGTTTGTCGCGGCGTTCCGGCGCCGGTCGCGCCGGCGAGCCCGTTCGCCACATAGGAAATGATCCGGCCGCATTCTGATGACCTATCCCGCCGCGCCTCCCGAAAACGGGAGCGGAAATCAGGGAAAATTGGGGACATCATAGATGCGTGCTTCGAGACTTCTGGGACGGCCTGCTTCCACTTCGCTTCTGGCCCTGACGGTGGCCATGCAGGTCTCGCCTGCGATGGCCCAGGATACCGCCGCCGCCGCCCCGGCCGCCACGGCCGAAGCCGGCGACGAGGCGATCATCGTTACGGGTTCGCGCATCGCGCGGCCGGAAATCCAGTCGTCCGCGCCGATCGCGGTGATCGGCTATGAGGAAGTCCTGCGCGACGGTTCGCAGAACGTGTCCGACCTGCTCAACGAACTGCCCCAGGTGGGCATCGGTTCGACCCGCACCAACACCAATTTCCTGACCACCGGCACCGGCATTGCGACGGTCAACCTGCGCGGTCTCAACAGCAACCGCACGCTGACCCTCGTCAACGGCCGCCGCTTCGTCTCGGGCTTCGGCGGCAGCACCGCCGTCGATCTCAACAACATCCCCACGGACCTCGTCGAGCGGGTCGAGATCGTGACCGGCGGCAATTCGGCCGTCTACGGATCCGATGCGGTCGCGGGCGTCGTCAACTTCGTGCTGCGCGACCGGTTCGAAGGCTTCTCGGTCCGTGCCCAGTCCTCGATCACGGAAGAGGGCGACAATGCCCGCGCCTTCCTGAGCGCGACGGTCGGCACGACCTTCGGCGCCGACGATCGCGGCAACGTGATCCTCAACTTCTCGTGGGACAAGGACGAGGGCCTGCGCTCCGCCGACCGCGCGATCTCGGCGCAGGATTGCGCCGGCACCGTCTGCGGACCGGCTTCCTACAGCACCTATGCCTCGCAGGGGCGGTTCGAGCTTCGGGGCGCCAACGGGCGCCCGCGTGCGATCCTGCCCGGCAACAACAGCCTCTTCACCTTCGATCGCACCGCCAGCAACCGGCTCACCTACGGCTTTCCGACGGGTTTCGGGGCCAACCGCAACGCGGAACGCCTGATCTCGACACCGCTCCAGCGCTATCTGGTGACGGGCATCGCCAACTACCGGATCAGCGAGAATGTGACGGCCTTTGCCGAGGCGACGTTTGCGCGGACCCAGTCGAACTCCAGCATCGAGCCGCTCGCGCTTGCGTCCGAGGACATCGGCTTCGACATCCCGATCACCAATCCGTTCCTGCCGACCGCCGTCGCCACCGCGATCGCGGCCGCCAATGCCGACGCGAATCCGGACAACAACGTCACCTCCATCGGTTTCCGCCGGCGCCAGAACGACGTGTTCGACCGCAGCAACTTCGCGCGCCGCGACACGTGGCGCGCGGTGGCCGGACTGCGCGGCGACATCGCCGGTCGCTACAATTGGGAGGCGAGCTACGTCTACGGCCATCTCAACGACTATACGTCCAGTGAGGACGTCGACAGCGGCCGCTATCGCAACGCTCTCGACGCGATCCGGGTCGGCCCCGGCAACGTGGTCGGCACCGACATCGTCTGCCGCAGCGAATCGGCGCGTGCCGACGGCTGCATTCCGATCAACATCTTCGGTGCGAACACGGTCGATCCGCGCGCCGCGGCCTATGTCCAGGCGTCCGCGCCCAAATATGCCGACATCACGAACGAGCAGCATGTCCTGACCGGCAGCATCTCGGGACCGCTGTTTGCGATCTGGGGCGGTGACGTCACCGCCGCGATCGGCGGCGAGTATCGCAGCGAGTCTGCGGTCGACGATCGCGATCCGCTCACCAATTCGGGCGGCAATTCCGGCAATCAGCAGGCCGATCTCGCCGGCAGCTTCGACGTCTGGGAGCTGTTCGGCGAGGTCAGCGTGCCGCTGCTCTCCGACCTTCCGTTCGCGCGCAGCCTCACCCTCGAGGGCCAGGTCCGCTATTCGGACTATTCGACAGTCGGGTCCGTGTTCAGCTGGAATGTGGGCGCCGTCTGGGAGCCGGTGCAGGGGCTGCGGTTCCGCGGCGTCTATGCGGTCGCGAACCGCGCACCGGACATCAGCGAGCTTTTCTCCCAGCCGGGCGAGACCTTTGCCGGCGTCAACGACCCGTGCGACGGCGTGACCGCGACCAACAATCCGGGTGGCGTCGGCGCGGCGTGCCGGGCCATTCCGGGGGTGGCCGCGGCCATCGCCGCGAACGGGGTGTTCAGCTACACGCTCGCGGATGTCCAGGGGATCAACGGCTTCATTGGCGGCAACCTGAATCTGAACGAGGAGACCGCGAAGACCCTGACGCTCGGCATGGTCGTCACGCCGCGTCAGGTTCCGGGGCTCGAGCTCACCGTCGACTATTTCGACATCAGGATCGACGATGCGATCCAGGCACTGGGGCGCCAGACGTCGATCGACAGTTGCCTCGAATCAGGGCTCGAAATCTACTGTCGCTACGTGATCCGCGATCGCGCCACGGGCTTCATCCAGACGGTGAACAGCCAGCAGCTCAACCTCGCCGCCATTCAGGTCCGGGGAATCGATGTCGGCCTGCGCTACAACCGTCGCCTGAACTGGATCGGAGACGACCGGCTCAACCTGTCCGTCCGCTACACCTACCTGATGGACAACAAGGTCCAGAGCGATCCGGCGAGCCCGGTCCAGGATTTCGCGACGACGTTCGGCCGGTCCTTCTCCCATCACAGCGCGCGGGCGACGCTCAACTACACCATCGACAATATCACGGTCGGCTGGGCGACCCAGTTCCTGAGCGGTGCACCCTATGTGTTCAACTTCATCAGCGCCAATCCGGACCTGGAGGCGTTGAACCAGGTGCGCGACTACTGGATGCACGACGTCAACCTCCAGGTCGACGCCGGGGAGAATCTGACGCTCTATCTCAACGTCGACAACGTCTTCGACACCAAGCCGCAATACATCCCCGGCACGCCGTTCGGGACGCCCACCGGGCTCGAGACGGCGCCGGATTTCGATCTGTTCGGCCGCCGCTTCACCGCGGGCGTTCGCTTCCGGTTCTAGGCCGCCTGTGAAGGCATTGGGGCGGGGCGCATGTCGCCTCGCCCCCTTTTTTTACCCGTTGCAGACGTGCATCGAGCCGGTTCGGCCGCTCAGGCGCAGCCTTCGATATACTCGATCGACGACGTGCCGGCATGGATGACGGTGACGCGGCGGTCCATGCCGGTCTCGAAGCGGACGCCTCTCTGCCCGAGGCGGACCCAGAAGGTCAGATATTCCGCGGGCCGTTCGAGATAATGATGGGTCTCGGCCTGCAGGTCCCGCCCATAGGCGCGCCGGACCTCGGCGGCGCGGGCGCCGACGGCGATGCCGCGCGGGGTGGTGATGCCGCTGTCCGCGCGGGCCGAGATGCGGGTCAGCCGTCGGCCTTCGAACATGAAGACGAGACCCGGGCGTCCGGTGACCGCGAGCATCTCGACGCAGGCGTCCGGGCCCTCATCGAGCGGCTCGCCGCGCAGGCGGATGGCGAGCGCCCGCTCGACCTGCGCCCGTGTCATGCCGATCCGGACCGGACCGAAGCCGTCCGGCGTCAGATGCCAGCGTGCCGCCCGCGACTGGGCCCAGGCGGGTTCAGGCGAGGGGGGCACGGCAACGGCCGCCAGTGCCGCGACGAGGATGAACAGGCGCCCTGTACGCATGCCCCTATCCATTTTCAGGCCCCGGCCATCTTCAGCACCAGCGCCCATTCCTCGTCGCGCACCGGCGAGACGGAGAGGCGGGACTGGCGGACCAGTTCCATCGCGGCGAGCCGGGGTTCGGCCTTGATGTCCTTGAGGGTCACGGGGTTCAACGGCTTCACCGGGGCCACCGGAACCTTGACCCAGGCGCCGTCCTCGCCGTCCGGCTTCCCGTCACCTGTGATCGTCATGATCCCGACCACCGCCTTCACGTCGCCCGAATGATAGAAGAAGGCCTCGTCGCCGGGTTTCATGGCACGAAGGTGCAGGCGGGCGGCGTTGTTGCGCACGCCATCCCAGTCCGTCTGCCGGTCGCGATTGAGGTCGTCCCAGCTGTAGACCTCGGGTTCGGACTTCATGAGCCATCTGGCCATTGCGGGGTTCCCCTTCTGATTGTCCTGCACGCCTAGATCATGCGGTGGGCCGGCTCAATGCGTCGCCACTCACCGGCTCCGTTCCATACCAGGTCCGGCACCGATATGCCCATGTGGCGCGGCGCAGGGAGAAAAACCGGCCGTCGACCGTTCAACAGGGACACTGCACGTCTCACAGTGCGGGCGCGGGGGCTTTCGGCCGGCTGCCGTCAGGGCAGGCCGGCACATACGGAGGCCAAGATGAACAGGTTCAAGATCGGGGCCGCCGCCCTGCTGCTCGGCTCGACGGCCCTGGCGGGCATGGCGTTCGCCCAGGATCATTCCCGGCATATGTCGCAATCGCCGGGCGCGGCACAGCCGGCGCCGCCCGCGGACCCGACCCCGCCGCAACCGGTAACGCCGATCGACCAGACCGACCCGGCCACGACCGGCGATCCCGCCGGGACCGGTGCGCCTGTCGATACGATGGACACCACCACCACGGTCGGCGAGGCTTCGACCATGGCCGCGCCTGTCCAGACGGCCGCGCTCGATCTGACGCCGCGCCCGGCGACCCAGAACTATCCGGCCTGCGAGCCGGGGCCGGGCGACGACAGCTGCATCCAGCTCTACGAGCGCGGCGTCCGGACCGCGCTGGCGAGCTGGAACCGGCCGACCGGCGGCCATGGCGATGGCGCGGTCCAGACGGCTATGGGCGGGCCCGAGCACGAGCCCGGTCTCGATGCCCACCGGCCCGACATGGCGATGACCGAAAGCGCCTCTCATGCGAGCGGCCAGGCGCCGATCGAGACCGCGGCGGCCGATGAAACGGACCCGAGCGTCCCGGCCGCAACCGGCGCACCCGCCTATTCGGGCGTCGGCGGCCCCATCGCCGAGACCGGTTATCCGCCCTGCTCGGGTGCGGCGAGCGACGATCGCTGCATCCAGCTTTACGAGCGCGGCGTCACCGGCGAAGGCAACTAGCCGAGGTTCGGGCGTTCAGGCGCCCTTCCCCGCGGGAGGCCCGGCTTCGGCGGGGCCTTCCGTTTCCCTGTCCGCGAGCCAGGCGTTGATCTTCGCGATGCTCCGCTCCAGCGCCCGGATCACGGCGCGGGCCTGGTCGGGATCGTCGTCGACCGTGGCGATGTCCGACACCCAATAGGTGTCCGCCAGCCATTCCGTGCCGCTGTCGCGGTCGGCGATCGAGATGCCGAGAAAGGCCTCCTCCGCATCGACCCATGAATCGCCGTCGGCCTGGACGGTGTGCAGACGGATGCTTGCTGCCTCGAAATCGGCGCGGACCATGTCGCGCGCCGTCTCGAGGAAGGGCCGGATCGACTCCCACGGCATCTTCGCCGCGACGAGCGTCTCGTAGACCGCGTTCAGGATCTGCTTTTGCGTCACGTTGTGGAAGTCGCCGCTGGTGAACGGCGCGTCGGGAACGAACTTCTCGCCGGAAGGCGTGTCGGACATGGCAAGGCTCCTGCTTGGCTGCCAGCGCTCGCGCATGCCGGCCGCGGGGTCAAGCCGGCGGGGCCTTGCGCGCCGGATCGGCGGTGTTAGGCTCGCCCGCACAACGAAGCGACCCGCATCCGCGGGAGTGGAGCCAGGCCCTTCGATATGACCACATCCGGATGGGCCTTTTCGATCGACCGCGGCGGCACCTTCACCGACATCGTCGCGCGCGCGCCGGACGGGCGGCAGGTGGTGAAGAAGCTCCTGTCGGAGAATCCCGAACGCTATGCCGACGCCGCAGTGGCCGGTATTCGCCAGATCCTCGACGAGGCCGGCGGCGGCGCCGTGACCACGGTCAAGATGGGGACGACCGTGGCGACCAACGCGCTGCTGGAGCGCAAGGGCGAGGCGGTGGCGCTGGCGATCACCGCCGGCTTCGGCGATGCGCTGAGGATCGGCTATCAGGCGCGGCCGGATATCTTCGCGCTGGATATCCAGCTGCCCGAGGCGCTCTACGACCGGACGATCGAGATCGACGAGCGGGTGATGGCGGACGGGACGGTGCTCAGGCCGCTCGACGCGGACGCGGCGCGGGCGGAGCTGCAGGCGGCGTTCGACGCTGGCTGCCGGGCGCTCGCGATCGTGCTGGTCCATGGCTGGCGCTGGACGGCGCACGAGGCGGCGCTGGCCGAGGTGGCGCGGGAGATCGGTTTCACGCAGGTGTCCGCCAGCCATGAGGTCGAGCCGCTGATCAAGCTGATCGGGCGCGGCGATACCAGCGTGGTTGACGCCTATCTGTCGCCGGTGCTGCGGCGCTATGTCGACCGGGTGGTGGCCGGGCTCGGCGGCGACGGGCGTCTGTTCTTCATGCAGTCGAACGGCGGGCTGACCGATGCCGCGACGTTCCGGGGCAAGGACGCGATCCTCTCGGGGCCGGCCGGCGGGATCGTCGGCATGGCGAAGACCGCCGCGCAGGCCGGGTTCGGCCATATCATCGGCTTCGACATGGGCGGCACTTCGACTGACGTGTCCCACTATGCCGGGGTCTACGAGCGGACCAGCGAGCGGGCGGTGGCGGGCGTGCGGGTGCGGGCGCCAATGCTGGAGATCCACACCGTCGCGGCCGGCGGAGGATCGGTCTGCTCCTATGACGGCAGCCGCTTCCGGGTCGGGCCTGACAGCGCCGGGGCGGTGCCGGGGCCGGCCTGCTACCGGCGCGGCGGGCCGCTGACCGTCACCGACTGCAACGTGGTGCTGGGCAAGATCCGGGCCGGGCATTTCCCGCATGTGTTCGGGCCGGACGGCGACCTGCCCATCGACGAAGGGGCGGCCCTGGCGCGGGCGCAGGAGATTGCCGACCGGGCGGGGATGGACGCGCGGACGGTGGCCGAGGGATTTGTCCGCATCGCGGTCGACAACATGGCCAATGCGATCAAGCAGATCTCGATCGCGCGCGGCCACGACGTGACCCGCTACACCCTGCAATGTTTCGGCGGCGCCGGCGGGCAGCATGCCTGCCTCGTGGCAGATGCGCTGGGAATTGAGCGCGTGATGATCCACCCGCTCGCCGGGGTCCTGAGCGCCTATGGCATGGGGCTCGCAGATATGGTCGAGCTCAGGCAGCGGACGCTCGCCGGGGCCGATCTGGATACGACCCTGGCCGAGCTGGAAGGCGAGGCGGTGGCGGCGCTCAAGGCTCAGGGTGTCGAGACGCCCGAGGTGCGGCGGCGCTTGGCTTTACGCTACGACGGCAGCGATACGGCACTGGAGGTGGCGATGTCGGACGCTATGGCGTCGGATTTCGCGGCCGCGCACCGGACGCGGTTCGGCTTCGTGTCCGACACGCCGGTGGTGGTCGAGACGGCGATCGTCGAGGCGGTGGGGAAGGGCGAGGCGCTTCAGTCCTCCCCCGGTTTTCCGGGGGAGGGGGACCAGCCGCAGGCTGGTGGAGGGCCCCCTCCACCGCGCTTCGCGCGGTCCCCCTCCCCTGCAAATGCAGGGGAGGATTTATACGATCGCGCGCGGCTCGCTGTTGGCGACACAGTCACCGGCCCCGCCCTCATCATCGACCCGTCCGCCACCAGTGTGGTCGAGCCCGGCTGGCGGGCCGAGGTGGACATGCAAGGCAATCTCATCCTCACCCGCGCCGTGCCGCGCGAGGCGGCACCGGCGATGGGGACCGATGTCGACCCGGTGATGCTCGAGGTGATGGGCAATCTCTTCATGGCGATCGCCGAGGAGATGGGTGTCGCGCTGCAGAACACCGCCTCGTCGGTGAACATCAAGGAACGGCTCGATTTCTCCTGCGCGCTGTTCGATCGCGAAGGCAGCCTGATCGCCAATGCGCCGCACATCCCGGTGCATCTGGGATCGATGGGGGATTCGATCCGCACCGTGATCGAGGCACGCGGCGGCGGTGCCGACGGGCGGGGGATGAAGCCAGGCGACGTCTATGTGCTGAACGCGCCGTATCGCGGTGGCACCCATCTGCCGGACATCACCGTGATCATGCCCGTCTTCGTCGATGACGACACGGCGCCGGCCTGGTTCGTGGCGGCGCGGGGGCATCATTCCGACATTGGCGGGATCGCGCCGGGATCGATGCCGCCGGACAGCAAGTCGGTCGACGAGGAAGGGGTGCTGATCGACGATGTCCTGCTCGTCGACGCGGGGCGGTTCCGCGAGGCGGAGATGCGCGCGCTGCTCGCGGACGGGCGCTGGCCGGCACGCAATCCGGACCGCAACATCGCCGATCTCAAGGCCCAGATCGCCGCCTGCGCACGCGGCGCGAGCGAGTTGAGGCGGGTCGCCGGCAGCTACGGCCGGGGCGTCATAGACGCCTATATGGCGCATGTGATGGATTATGCGGAAGAGGCGGTAAGACGCTTGATCGGAAAGCTTTCCGACGGATGTTTTAAGTATGAAATGGATGGCGGGGCGACGGTTTCGGTCGCGGTGACGGTGGATCGGGCGGCGCGAACCGCAGTGATCGATTTCGCCGGCACCAGCGGGCAGCTGCCGGGCAATTTCAACGCGCCCTATTCGATCTGCCGGGCGGCGACGCTCTATGCGTTCCGCGCCATGGTCGACGATTCCATCCCGCTCAACGACGGCTGCATGCGGCCGATCGAGTTGCGCGTGCCCGAAGGTTCGATGCTCAATCCCCGCTATCCGGCGGCGGTGGTGGCGGGGAATGTCGAGACCAGCCAGGTGGTTACCGACTGCCTGCTCGCCGCCTGCGGGGCGCTGGCGCCGAGCCAGGGGACAATGAACAATTTCACCTTCGGCAACGACCGTCACCAATATTACGAGACGATCGCGGGCGGTGCCGGCGCCGGCCCGGCATTCGACGGGGCGAGCGCGGTGCAGACGCACATGACCAACTCGCGCCTGACCGACCCGGAGATCCTGGAGGCGCGCTATCCGGTGGTGCTCGAGCGGTTCGCGATCCGGCGCGGCTCGGGTGGCGGAGGGGCGCATCGCGGAGGCGATGGCGTTGAGCGGCGCGTGAAGTTCCTGGAGCCGATGCATGCCGCGATCCTCTCGAATCGACGCCGCGTGGCGCCACGCGGCGTAGCGGGTGGCGAGGATGCGGCTGCGGGCGTGAACAAGGTGGTGCGCGCCGACGGTCGCGAGGAGGTCCTCACCGCCACCGATGGTGCCGAGATGGCCGCGGGTGACGCCTTTGTGATCCAGACGCCGGGCGGCGGGGGCTTCGGCCGCAGATGAGCGCGCTCGGACCCTATGCCGCCTATCTGCCGCTCGCCGGCATCCTCATCGTCGTCGCCGGCTTCTGGCTGAAGCTCAATCCGATGCTGGTCGTCACCGTCGCAGCGCTCGCGACCGGGCTGCTCGGCGGGCTCGACATCGTCACCGTCGTCTCCGCCTTCGGCAAGGCGTTCAACGACAACCGGATCATTGCCGCTGTCTGGATCGTGCTGCCGATCGTCGGTCTCCTCGAACGCTATGGCCTGCAGGAACGTGCCTCGGCCGTGATCCGCAGGATCAGGGCGGCGACGGCCGGGCGGCTGCTCGTCGTCTACCTCCTCTTTCGCCAGGGGACGGCGGCGCTCGGCCTGATCTCCATCGCCGGCCATGCGCAGACGGTGCGGCCGCTGGTGGCGCCGATGGCGCTCGCAGCGGGCGAGACCGACAAGGGCGGCGAGCTCGACGAGGACAGCGAGGAACGGGTGAAGGCGATGGCGGCCGGCACCGACAATGTCGGCGTCTTCTTTGGCGAGGACATCTTCATCGCGATCGGATCGATCGTGCTCATCCAGGCGACCCTGGCCGGCTATGGCTATGACCTCAGGCCGCTCGAGCTCGCCGTCTGGGCGATCCCGACCGCGATCGCCGCCTTCCTGATCCACGGCTTCCGTCTGCTCCGCTTCGACCGTTCCTTGCGGAGGCGGCGGAAATGATCACGCTGCAATGGGCCTATACGCTGGTCGGCGCGATGTTCGCCGCCTTCGCGATCCTGAGCGCGCTCGATAGATCGAATGGCAAGCGCTTCGGCAATGCCGCCTTCTGGGGGCTGATGGCGATCAGCCTGATCTTCGGGAGCTGGCTCGGCGATTTCGTCAACGGGCTGCTGGTGCTGGCGCTGGCCGGGCTGGCCGGATTCGGCGCGCTCGGCCGCAGCAACCCGCCCACCACGACGCTCGGCGAGCGGCAGACCTGGTCCTATCATCTCGGCAACAAGCTGTTCCTGCCCGCCCTGATCATTCCGGCGACCGCGTTGATCGGCTCACTCGCTTACATGTACACCCCGCTTGGAAGCCTCGGCTGGATCGAGGAGCGGCGCGAAACCTACATCTTCCTCTGCCTCGGTGCGCTGATCGCGCTCGCCACGCTCTACGTGTGGCTGAAGCCGCCCAAGCTCGCCGCGCTGCAGGAAGGGCGGCGGCTGATCGACGCGATCGGCTGGGCGGCGGTGCTGCCGCAGATGCTCGCGGCGCTGGGCGTGGTCTTCGCCGCGGCCGGGGTGGGCACTGTGATCGGCGATGCGACGCGGGCCGTCATTCCGGGTGGCAACGTGTTCCTGACCGTGCTCGTCTTCGGGATCGGCATGGCGCTGTTCACGATGATCATGGGAAATGCCTTCGCCGCCTTTCCGGTGATGGCCGCGGCGATCGGCGTGCCGCTGCTCATCCAGGGCTATGGCGGCGATCCGGCGATCATCGGCGCGATCGGCATGCTGGCCGGCTTTTGCGGGACGCTGATGACGCCGATGGCGGCCAATTTCAACGTCGTCCCGGCGGCGCTCCTCGAGCTCAAGGACCGTAACGGCGTGATCAAGATGCAGATCGGCACCGCCTTGCCGCTGCTGGTCGTCAACATCCTCCTCATCTATTTCCTGGCGTTCCGATGACACATACCCTCACCGCAGATACCGCCAACCGCTTCGCCGGGATCGCCCTCGGCCATGTCATGCGGGAATATCCGCACAAGCTCGACCACGTGATGGACGGGCCGGAGGACGTGCTGGGGCCGCGCGAGCTGCACCCGATCTTCTTCGGCAGCTTCGACTGGCACAGCTGCGTGCATGGCTACTGGCTGCTGATGCGGACGCTCCGGCTCCATCCCGACATGCCGGCGGCGGCGCGCGTCCGGGCGCTGTTCGACGAGATGCTGACGCAGGAGAAGGTTGCGGGCGAGCTGGCCTATCTCGACCGCGCCTATACCGGGGGATTCGAGCGCCCCTATGGCTGGGTCTGGCTGCTGGCGCTGCACCATGAGGCGCAGACCCACGAGGCCGACTGGGCGGAGACGTTGGCGCCGCTCGCTGCCGCCTTTGCGGCGCGCTTCCACCACTATCTGCCGAAGCTCACCTACCCGATCCGGGTCGGCACCCATTTCAACACCGCGTTCGGGATGATCCTGGCGCTGGAATGGGCGGGCGCGAACGACGCTGCCCTCGCCGATCTGATCCGGGCGCGGGCGCAGGATTATTTCGGCGGCGATCGCGGCTGTCAGGCGTGGGAGCCCGGCGGCGACGAATTCCTGTCCTCCGCGCTGACCGAGGCGTTGCTGATGCGCCGCGCACTGCCTGAGGCGGCGTTCGGGCCCTGGTTCGACGCCTTCCTGCCCGACCTGTCCGACGCGCGTCCGGCCAGCCTGTTCACCCCGGCCTTCGTGTCGGACCGGTCGGATGGCAAGATCGCACATCTGGACGGGCTGAACCTCAGTCGCGCCTGGTGCTGGCGCGGCATCGCCACTGCGCTGGCGCCCGACCTTGCTGTCGTGGCGCGGCGGGCTGCGGACATCCACTTCGACGCCAGCCTGCCGCACGTCGCAGGCGACTATGCCGGCGAGCACTGGCTGGCGACCTTCGCCCTGCTGGCGTTGGAGACAGAAGGGAGCAAGGGCGCGTGAACGAGACTTATCTGCGGCTGGGCAAGGCGATTGCCGGACAATGTCCGGTCGGTTTCGAACAGGCCAGGCTCAAGGCGACGGTTGAGGATCGGGAAACCCGGCTCGCCATCGCCGCGACCATGGCGGACGGAACGGAGTTCGAGCCCGGCCTCGACGACGCGGCGCGAGCGGAGATCGAGGCGGCGCTCCATGACGTCCGCGACGCCCAGGCGGCGGAAGATGGCAAGGCCTGGCGCACCTGCACCGTCACCCTGATCAAGGGTGGCGGCTTTCATATGGACGTGGGCGACTGAAGCCGCAGCCGGCGGCCGCCTGTCGGCATGGTTTACAAATCGTTAAGACCCGGCGCGCAGGAATCGCGGATTTCTGCGGTTGGCCCGTTTTTTGCTCCTTTGCGGAGATGTTGCGACGCGTCGGTCGACTGTTCGTGATCAAGACCCGCTGGGAAGCGATGGCGGTGATCTACGCGCTCGCCCTCGGCGCGGTCGAACGCGGCCAGCACTATCTCGCAACCTATCCCGGCCCGGGTGGCTGGCTGCTCGCAGGCGCGTGCACCGGCGCGGTCTTTCTCGCCGGCGCGAAGCTGATGGAACTGACCCGCCGGGACAACGGTGTCCGCCGCCGCCGCACCGATCCGGCCACGCCATCCCAAGAGTTGGCGTAATTTCCCAACTTGCAGGGCCGCTCGGCGCGGTCCCAGGCCACTGGCTTCGGTAAGAAATGGCGGAAATCCGCCAGAAAATCCGTTTGGCACGGCTCTTGTTATCTTTTCGGCAAGAGTTTCAACCAGGTCCAAAGGGAGCAAGACCATGACCAACTTCGCCAACACCGCCGTCGCCGCCGTCGCCGCCCTGGTTCTGTCGAGCAGCTTCGTTGCCGCCGCCGTCGGCCCCGCCGCGGCGCCCGCCACCACCGCCGTCGCCCAGGTTTCCACTTCGGTTCAGGCCGGCGCCTGAGCCTCCGGCGGCCGGGGGCCTGCCCACCCCCCTGGCACCCCGGCCGCCCCACCACCCCGCCCTCGGGCGCCTTTCTCGAAGGTCAGTAGATGAGCATTTTCTCCCGCACCCGCGACATCATCGCCGCCAACGTGATCGACCTGCTCGAACGGTCGGACGATCCGGCGAAGATGATCCGCGTCATCATCCTCGAAATGGAAGAGACGCTGGTCGAAGTGCGCGCCTCGGCGGCGCGCAGCATCGCGGACCAGAAGGAAAAGCGCCGCCAGATCGCGCAGCTCGCCGAGTTGCAGGCGAGCTGGACCGAGCGCGCCGAACTGGCGCTCTCCAAGGATCGGGACGATCTCGCCCGCGCCGCGCTGATGGAGAAGGAGAAGCTCACCGACCTCGCCGACGAACTCAAGGTCGAGGTCGCCGAGATCGATGCGGCGCTGCGTGCCTTCGAGGCCGACATCGCCAAGCTGCAGGCCAAGCTGCGCGAGGCGCGGGTCCGGCAGAGCGCGATCGCGACCCGGCTGGAAAGCGCCCATCAGCGGGCCCGGATGCGCGAAATGTATGCCGGCGAGAAGGTCGAGGACGCCTTCGCCAGTTTCGACCTGCTCGAGCGGCAGGCTGATCTTGCCGAGGGCCATGCCGACGCGCTGCTGCTCGCCGCCCCGGCCAAGACGCTGGAAGAGGAGATCGCCGAACTGAAGGTCGCCGAGCGGGTCGATGCCGAGCTTGAGGCGATGAAGGCGGCACGGAGGGACGCGGCATGACCCTGTCGATCAACGGCAACGACATCGGGCAGGCGATCGAGATCGCCCTCACGGTCGGCACGATCGTGATGCTGGTGATCGGGGCGTTTCTGGTCTGGTTGATGGTGCGCCCGTCGAAACGCAATGCCGCGCCGCCGAAGCGCGCGATCGACGAGGTCGAGATGGCCGGGATGCTCCAGCTGCTCGACCGGATGGAGGACCGGCTCGCCGCGCTCGAGCAGATCGTGGCGCATGAGAGCGAGGCGCCGCCGCGCCGGATCGCCGGGCGGCGCACGTCCAAAGAGGACAGGTTTCTGAACGCGGGTGAGGAAAGCCCGGAGACGAGGAGGACGAAATGAGGACGCGTGGCATCAGGTTCGCACTGGATCGCGAGAACGGCAAACTCCTGGGCGTCTGCGCCGGGATCGCCCGGTCGACCGGGATCGACGCCACCATCGTCCGCGTCGGCGTGGTGCTGCTGGCCTTGTTCGCGAGCTTCACCTGGACGGCGATCGCCTATGGCGCGCTTGCGGCCTTCGGCCACATGCAGCGCCGCGATCGGGGCGCCGCCGTGCGCCTCGGCGGGCGCGAAGAGCCCTCGCCCGAGCGGATCCGCAGCCATGAACTGAGGATGCGGGCGATCGAAACCTATGCATCCAGCTCCAACAGCCGCCTCGCCCGCGAGATCGAGGAGCTGCGGTAGCCTGCACGCGACAACGTCCCGGAATCAAGGGAGGAAGAGATGAGCGAAGCAATGACGACCCTGGCCATGGCGAGCTTCGGCCTCACCGCCTTGTGCATCACCGTGGTGGCGGGCCTCAAGGGCTGGCAGGGATGGCTGGAGGTGAAGCGCCTCGAGCTCAGCGGCCGGCCCCCGCGCGAGCCGCGTGGTGCCGCGGTCGACCTGATCGAGATGGCTGACCTGCGGGAGCGGGTTCGCAAGCTCGAATCGATCGCGGCCTGCATCGATCCCTAGGCAGGATCGCCGGTTTTTGCTCCTCGACCCTCATCGGGGAGCAGATGGGGTGGGCGGATCATCGCAGCACGCTGCCCGCGGCGATCCGCCCATTCTCCTCCCCTCCCCGGCAACGGGGAGGGGCTTTTTATGGTGCGATGCGCGCGCGGGTCGTGACGCCATTGGGCGCCACCCGCCAGATGTCGCCGAAATCCTCATGGGTCAGCGGGTCCGGCCGGGTGCCGCCGAGGGCGGCGACGATGTCCGGCACCGTGTTGCTGTGGCCGATGATCAGCACCGGGCCGCCCCCGGCACGGATGCGGGCGACCAGCGCCGGCGTGTCGGCAGGATCGTAGACGACCGGCGTGAGGCCGAGCCGCGCGGCAAGCGGCGCCGCGGTCTGCCGCGTGCGTTTGAAGTCGCTGACGTAGATCGCGGCGGGCTGCGCACCGGCCGGGAACCAGGCGGCAAGCGCGTCGGCATTCTGCTGGCCTGCCGGCAGCAGGTCCGGGTCGCGCTCGCCTGCGGGCGTGTTGAGATGGCGCATGACGTAGACCAGCGGCTGGATCGGCGTTTCGGCCTGCGCCGCGGGCGGCATGAGTGCGAGGAAGAGGGCGGCGAGGAACCTTGCGAGCATCAACCGATGTCCTTTCGTGGCGGCGTGGCAGGCCGGCCCGGCTTGTAGCGCATTTCGCAAGGGGTGCATCGGCCGAAAAAATCGACTAGAGGCCGCGTTTCGAAGAGTCTCGGCGGGGGGCGAGCGCCTTCCAGCCCACAGCAACGCAGGTGAGGATGGCCAGCAAGACCGAGCGCCGCAACCGTCCGGCGCTCTCGCTTCATGTCCCGGAGCCCGACGGGCGCCCCGGCGACGAACCCGATTTCAGCAAGCTGGCGATCCCCGCTGCGGGCAGCGTTGCGCGGCCGGACATATCGGCGGCGGCGGCGGATACGCACCCGCTGTGCTTCACGCTGGTGCGGGTGCTCGATGACGACGCGAAGGCAGTGGGTCCGTGGGACCCGCGTCTCGATCCCGAGACGCTGCGGCGGATGCTGAAGGACATGATGACCGTCCGCGCGTTCGATGAACGGATGTTCCGGGCGCAGCGCCAAGGCAAGACCAGCTTCTACATGAAGTCGCTCGGCGAGGAGGCGGTGGCAGTGGGTGCCGCCTATGCGCTCGACGGCGAGGACATGTGCTTCCCGACCTATCGCCAGCAGGGGCTGCTCGTCGCCCGCGGCTATCCGATGGTCGACATGATGAACCAGATCTACTCGAACCGCGGCGACCGGCTGAAGGGGCGCCAGCTCCCGATCATGTACTCGGACAAGACCAAGGGCTTCTTCTCGATTTCCGGCAATCTCGGTACGCAATATCCGCAGGCCGTGGGCTGGGCGATGGCCTCGGCGATCAAGAGCGACAGCCGGATCGCCGCCGCCTGGATCGGCGACGGATCGACCGCGGAAGGAGACTTCCACAGCGCCGTGACCTTCGCGGGCGTCTACCGCGCTCCGGTGATTCTCAACGTCGTCAACAACCAGTGGGCGATCTCGTCCTTCTCCGGCATCGCCGGCGGCGAACTGACCACCTTCGCGGCGCGCGCGGTCGGCTATGGCATTGCCGGCCTTCGGGTCGACGGCAACGATCCGCTCGCCGTCTATGCCGCGACCCAGTGGGCGGCGGACCGGGCGCGCTCGAACCTCGGCCCCACGCTGATCGAAATGTTCACCTATCGCGTCGAGGGCCATTCGACGTCCGACGATCCCAGCGCCTACCGGCCGCAGGATGCCGGCAAGAAATGGCCGCTGGGTGATCCGATCGTGCGGCTGAGGACGCATCTTGTCGGCCTCGGCGAATGGGACGAGGCCCGGCATGACGAGCTCGCCAGGGCGGTCGATGCCGATGTACGGGCCGCGCAGAAGGAGGCGGAGAAGCAGGGCACGCTCGTCGCCGCGACGATCGATTTCCCGCAGGACGTGACGACCATGTTCGAGGACGTGTTCGAGACGATGCCCTGGCATCTCAAGGAACAGCAGGCGCAGATGGTCGCCGAGCTGAAGGCGAAGAAGCAATGACCGTCATGAACATGATCCAGGCGATCAACAGCGCCCATCATGTCATGATGGAACGGGACGACAATGTCGTCGCTATGGGCGAGGATGTCGGCTTCTTCGGCGGCGTGTTCCGCGCGACGGAAGGGCTGCAGCGCAAGTACGGGCGGTCCCGCGTGTTCGACACGCCGATCTCCGAAGGCGGGATCATGGGCGTCGCGATCGGCATGGCGACCTATGGCCTCCGTCCCGTCGCCGAGATCCAGTTCGCCGACTATATCTATCCGGGCTTCGACCAGATCGTCTCGGAAGCCGCGCGCATCCGCTACCGCACCGCCGGCGAATGGTCGGTGCCGCTCACCATCCGGTCGCCCTATGGCGGCGGCATCTTTGGCGGGCAGACGCACAGCCAGAGTCCCGAAGCGCTGTTCGCCCATATCGCCGGCATCACCACGGTAATCCCGTCCAACCCCTATGACGCCAAGGGGCTGCTGATCTCGGCGATCGAGGCCAATGATCCGGTCGTCTTCTTCGAGCCCAAGCGCATCTACAACGGCCCTTTCGACGGCTTCTTCGATCGGCCGGTAACCCCATGGGCGAAGCACCCGGCCTCGGAAGTGCCGGAGGGGCACTACACGGTCCCGATCGGCAAGGCGGCGATCGTGCGTGAAGGCAGCGAGCTCACCGTCCTCGCCTACGGCACGATGGTCCATGTCGCGCTGGCGACGGCGGAGGCGAACGGGATCGATGCGGAGGTGATCGACCTTCGCACCATCGTCCCTGTCGACATCGAGACCATCGAGGAGTCGGTGAAAAAGACCGGCCGCTGCGTCGTCGTCCACGAGGCGACCCGCACCGCCGGTTTCGGCGCTGAACTGGCGGCGCTCGTGCAGGAGCGCTGCTTCTATCATCTGGAAGCGCCGGTGCAGCGGGCGACGGGCTGGGATACGCCCTATCCGCACAGCCTGGAATGGGCCTATTTCCCCGGCCCGATCCGGCTCGGCACCGCGTTCAAGCAGGCACTGGAGGACTAAGGACGCCATGGCGCGCTACGAATTCAAACTGCCCGACATCGGCGAAGGCATTGCCGAGGCGGAGATCGTCGCCTGGCACGTGAAGGTCGGCGACATGGTCGCGGAAGACCAGCAGATCGCCGACATGATGACCGACAAGGCGACGGTGGAGATGGAATCTCCCGTCGCGGGCAAGGTTGTGCGGATCGCGGGCGAGGTCGGTGACCAGATCCCGATCGGATCGGTGCTGGTCGAGTTCGAGGTGGAGGGCGATGCGACGGCGGAAGAGGCACCGGCCGCCGCTGCGCCGGTCGCGGAAGCGCCTGTGCCGGCTCCGGTCGTGGAGGAAAACGCACCGACCCCCGAACCCACCGCCGTTCGCCCTGAGCCCGTCGAAGGGCTGCCTTCTTCTTCCGGCGCCGACAACAGGGAAGGGCAGGGCTTCGACAAGCTCAGCCCGAACGGGGAGAGGGAAAAGAAAGCCGTCCAGGCCTCTCCCGCCGTGCGTCAGCGGGCGCGCGACCTCGGCATCGATCTGGGCCAGGTCAAATATGCCGGCGACCGGGTCCGTCACGCCGATCTCGACGCCTGGCTGCTCTACAATGGCGGCGGCGTGTCCGGCGGGCCGCGCACGCGGCGGGCGGACGAGACGATCAAGGTGGTCGGCCTGCGCCGCAAGATCGCCGAGAACATGCAGGAGGCCAAGCGCCGCATCCCGCATTTCACGCTGGTCGAGGAATATGACGTCACCGCGCTGGAACAGACCCGCGCGATGATGAACCAGGATCGCGGCAGCAATCCCAAGCTCACCATGCTGCCGTTCCTGATCACCGCCTTCTCGCGGATGCTCGCGCAATATCCGCAGATCAACGCGACCTATGACGACGACGCCCAGATCATCACCCGGCACGGTGCCGTTCACATGGGCATGGCGACCCAGACGCCGAACGGCCTGATGGTCGCCGTGATCCGCGACGCGCAGAATCGCGACCTGTGGAATCTCGCCACCGAGGTCGCCCGGCTCGCCGAGGCAGCGCGGACCGGCAAGGCGGGCCGCGAGGAGCTGTCGGGATCGACCTTCACCATCTCGAGCCTCGGCCCGATGGGCGGCATCACCTCGACGCCGGTCATCAACCGGCCCGAGGTCGGCATCGTCGCGGTCAACAAGGTGCGCGAGACGCCGGTGGTGATCGACGGCGAGCTTGAGATCCGCAAGATGATGAACCTGTCGCTTTCCTGCGACCACCGCGTGGTGGATGGCTGGGACGCGGCCGAGTTCATGCGCGATCTCAAGACGCTGATCGAGAATCCGCTGAAGCTGCTGTCGGGGCACTGATCCCGCCTGTCATCGGCGCGTCACCCTGGCTTGGGAGAGGGGCCTATGCTGACGATCGACCGCCGTTCGCTGCTTCGGCTGGGCACATTGGGGCTCGGCGCGCTGGCCGTGCCGGGCGCGGCGCAGATGATCGCCGCGCGCGGCTTCACCCATAATGTCGCGAGCGGGGAGCCGCGCGCGGACTCGGTAATGCTCTGGACGCGCTACGTGCCGGCTGGTGGTGCTGCGCGGCTGGACTGGCAGGTCTCGGAGACCGGGGATTTCGCACGAGTCGTGGCGGGGGGCAACGTCACCGCCGAGGCCGGGCATGATCATTGCGTGAAGCCGGTCGCGGGTGGGCTGGCCCCGGGCCGCCGCTATTTCTACCGCTTCGTCGATGCGGGCGGGAACGTCTCGCCCGTGGGGCGCACCCGGACCCTGCCGGAAGGGCCGACGGCGCGATTCAGGCTCGGCGTCTTCTCCTGCGCCAACCTGCCGTTCGGCTGGTTCAACGCCTATGCCCATGCTGCCGCGCGCGACGACATCGACCTGATGGTCCATCTCGGCGACTATCTCTACGAATATGAGCGCGGCAAATATCCGGGCGCGGCCGAAGCGCTCGCGAGCCGGGTGATCGAGCCGGCGGGCGAGATCGTCCAGCTCGCCGACTATCGCCTCCGCTTCGCCGCCTATCGCGCCGATCCGGACTTGCAGCGGCTGCACCAGCTGTTCCCGATGGTGATGATGTGGGACGACCACGAACTCGCCAACGACGCCTGGACGAATGGCGCGGAGAACCATCAGCCGGACACCGAGGGCGACTGGGCAATACGCAAGGCGGCAGCGATGCGCGCCTATCGCGAATGGATGCCGGTGTCGGAGGACAGCCAGGAAAGCTACGAGATCGGCGATCTCGCCACGATCTTCCGCCCTGAAACGCGGATCACCGGACGGTGGCAGGAGCCCGATCTCGCCGCGGCGCAGGCTGGGCAGGGCGATTCCGCCGCTGCGTTGGTGCGGTTCCGCGACGGGCCATGGCGCGATCCGGCGCGGAGCCTCCTGGGCGAGGCGCAGGAGCGCTGGCTCTATGACGGCTTTGGCCGCTCGGTCCGCGCCGGCAAGAGATGGCAGGTGCTGGCCCAGCAGGTGATCATGGGTTCGGTCCGTCTCGCACCAGATCTGGCCGGCATGGTGACCCCCGATACGAGCGAGCGGGCGCGGCGTTCGATCGCGGCCGGCGTCGCCGCCTCGCGCGCCGGGCTGCCGTTCAATTTCGACATGTGGGACGGCTTTCCGGCGTCGCGCGAGCGGCTGCTGCGGGCGGCGCTCGATGCCGATGCCAATCTTGTCGTACTCTCCGGCGACAGCCACAATGCCTGGGGCTTCGATCTCGATCTCGGCGGCACGCCGGCGGGCGTCGAATTCGCCGGGCAGAGCGTGACCTCGCCGGGCTACGAGACCTTTCTGCCCCATGTCCCGCCGTCCGAACTGGTGCGCGTCACGGTCGGCGCCAATCCCCAGCTCAGATGGGCCGACTTCAGTCGGCGCGGCTATCTGACCGTCGAGCTGACGCCCGAGCGCGCGACCGGCGAATGGCTGTTCCTCGACACGATCCGCGAGCGATCCACGGCGATCGCCGGGCGTCATGCGATGGGCGTCACCTGGGGCACGAACCGGCTGGCCTGACGCTTGCTATTCCGCCATGCCCGGAATCGGGATAGGGCGGGAGCATGCTGAAGAAGACCGAAGGCGCGGATATCGACGCCCTGAAGCTCATCGACGATCGGCTGCGCTGGCTGTCGGCCTGGACGATCCACAATGCCAATCACCTGCGGACAAGCACCGACGGGCTGAAGGTCGGCGGGCACCAGGCGTCCTGTGCCTCGATGACCGCGATCATGGCGGCGCTCTATTTCCACGCGCTCGGGCCGAACGACAAGGTCGCGGTGAAGCCCCATGCCGGGCCGGTGCTGCACGCGGTCCACTATCTGCTGGGATCGCAGACCCGCGAGCAGCTCGAGGCGTTTCGCGGCTTCGGCGGGATGCAATCCTATCCGAGCCGGACGAAGGACAGGATTCCGGTCGATTTCTCGACCGGTTCGGTCGGACTCGGCGTTGCGATCACCGCCTTTGCCAGCCTGGTCCAGGATTATCTCGTCGCGCATGGACTGATGGACCCGGAGGACATGGGCCGGATGGTCGCCCTGATGGGCGATGCGGAGCTCGACGAGGGCAATATCTACGAATGTCTGATCGAGGCGGCGAAGCACGACATCCGCAATTGCTGGTGGATCGTCGACTATAACCGCCAGAGCCTCGACGCGACCACGGCCGACCGGATGTTCAGCCGCTTCGATGAGATTTTCGCGAGCTGCGGCTGGCGCGTGGTGACGCTGAAATACGGCAAGGCGCAGGAGGCGGCGTTCGCCGAGAAGGGCGGGGAGAAGCTGCGCGACTGGATCGCGGCCTGCCCCAATGCCGATTATGCGGCGCTCACCTATCTCGGCGGCGCGGCGTGGCGCGAGCGGCTAACGAAGGACCTCGGCAAGGCGGCGAAGCCGATCCTTGATGCGCGCGACGACGATGCGCTGGCGAGCCTGATGACCAATCTCGGCGGCCATTGCCTGGAGACGCTGACCGAGGCGTTCGATGCCGCGCAGGATGACGTGCCGACCCTGTTCATCGCCTATACGATCAAGGGCTTCGGCCTGCCCTTCGCCGGGCACAAGGACAATCATGCCGGCCTGATGAACCCCGGCCAGATCGCCGCCTTGCGCGATGCGATGGGCATATCCGAAGGTGAGGAATGGGCGCCGTTCGCCGGGCTTGGCGGCAACAGCGCGGAGGCGGCGCAGGCGCTGGTCGAGCGCAGCCGGATCGCGCGCGCGAAGCGCGGGCGGCCGTGGCAGGTCGCCGAGGTGCCGGCGATCGCACCGCCGGAGGGCGAGGAGCAATCGACGCAGGCCGCGTTCGGGAAAATCCTGCTCGACCTCTCGCGACAGGGCGGCGCGCTCGCGGACCGGATCGTGACGACCTCGCCGGATGTCACTGTCTCGACCAATCTCGGCCCGTGGGTGAACCAGCGCGGCCTCTTCCGCCGGCAGGCGCTCGCCGACATCTTCGCCGCCGCGAAGATCCCCAGCCCGCAGAAATGGGCGGGCCATCAGGCCGGCCAGCATATCGAACTGGGCATCGCCGAGAACAACCTGTTCCTGATGCTCGCCGCGATCGGCCTCGCCGGCGATGTCTTCGGCGAGCGGCTGTTCCCGATCGGCACGGTCTACGATCCCTTCATTGCCCGCGGCCTCGATGCGCTCAATTACGCCTGCTATCAGGACGCGCGCTTCATGCTGGTCGCGACTCCGTCGGGTCTCACGCTCGGGCCGGAGGGCGGCGCCCACCAGTCGATCAACCCGCCGCTCATCGCCATGGGCCAGCCGGGCCTCCGACATTACGAGCCGGCCTTTGTCGACGAACTTGCGGTGCTGATGGCGGAGGGCTTCCGCCTGATGCAGGACGAGGGCGGGGAGAGCGTGTACCTGCGCCTCACCACCCGCAGCATCCCGCAGGTCGCGCGCGACGGCGACGGCTGGCAGGCCGGCGCTATTGCCGGCGGCTACTGGCTGCGCGAACCGGCGCCGGGCGCGGAGGCGGCCCTGGTCTATTCCGGCGCGCTGGCGCCCGAGGCGCTGGCGGCGTGGGAAGCGCTGCGGGACGACGTGCCGGGCCTCGGCCTGCTTGCCGTCACCTCGCCCGACCTGCTGCACCGCGGCTGGAGCCAGCGTTGCGCCGGCCGCTGGACCGGGGGCGCGGTGGAGCGGAGCCATGTCGAGACCCTGCTCGCGCCGCTGTCGCGCGACGCCGGCCTCGTGACCCTGATCGACGGGTCGCCGGCGGCACTCTCTTGGCTCGGCGGCGTCGCCGGACACAAGATCAGCCCGCTCGGCGTCGAGCGGTTCGGCCAGACCGGCAATCTCGGCGATCTCTACAAGGCCTACCGCCTCGATACCGACGCGATCATCGAGGCTGCGGCCGAGCTGTTTTTGGGCTGAAAGAGAGACACTCCCCGTTCGCCCTGAGCCTGTCGAAGGGCTGTCCTTTCCTGGCTGAAGAAGAGAAGGGCAGGGCTTCGACAAGCTCAGCCCGAACGGAATTGGGGGGATCTGATAGCGCGTGTCACCACGCTTCCCGCCAATGTCACCAGCATCGTCGCGCCGGTGAGCGGGAAGAGCAGGCCCACTGCCAGCATGATCGCCGCGACGCCGCGTGCGCGGGCGGGGTCGTCCGGCTCGGGCGGCGCGCGGAAACGGCGCTTCCACCACATCACCGGGGCGCTGACGGCGAGCAGCAACAGAGCGATGCAGCCGGCGAGCATGACGAGGCGGTTTGCCTCGCCAAATTGACCGCCCTGATGGGTGTAGATGCCCCATTCGAACCCCTGTGCACCGGCGCCGAAATCGGCGAAGCGGATGTCCTGCAGCACCGCGCCGGTGCCGGGATCGATCGAGACGAGCCGTACCTGATCGGTGCGCTCTGCCGCCGATGACAGGCGATAGGGCTTGTCCGGCGTCGTCGGCAGATCGAGGACCCATGGTGTCTCCAGCCCGCGCGCCGTCGCGATCGCGGCGGCGCGGCCCGGACCGATGCCGCCGTGGCCGGACGTCTCCGGTGGTGCCTGTCCGCGCAGCGACCAGGGAAGGTGCTCGTCATGTGCGTCGTGATCGCTGGCCGCGCCGCCCGGCGCTGCGGGCCGACCGATCTGCTGGCTCGCCACGAAGGCGTGGAAGCGGGCGCCCCAGAAGATTGTCCACGGCATGCCGGTGACCGCGAGGAACAGGATCACCGCCCCCGCGAGTGCCCCGGCCGAGGCGTGGAGATTGCGCCAGAAGCGCCGCTCCCCGACCCGCCCGGCGAGTGACAGCGCCCGCCCGCCGGGGCGTGGCCACCAGAGGTAGAAGCCGGTCAGCACCAGCACGATTGCCCAGCCGGCGACGATCTCGACGAGGACATTGCCGACCGGGCCGGCGACGGCGAGGCTGTGGAACTGCTTGATCAGCTCCACCGGCCCGCCGGCGCGCGTCGTGCCGAGCAGCTGGCCGGTGCCGGGGCGGACGAACGCGAGCCGCGCTGCCCCGTCCGCGCCGGTGAAGGCCATGCGCCAGCTTTCGTCCGCCGCGGCGGGGCGCGTCACCTGCGTGACCTCCCCGCCTGTCCGGGCCTCGACCCGTGCGATCATCCCGTCGATCGGGAGAGGCGGCGCGGGCGACGGCGCGACGATCCAGTCCTGATAGAGCCAGCGCTCGATCTCGTTCTTGTAGAGATAGAGGCCACCGGTGACCGCCATCCAGGCGAGCACCGGCAGGACGATGAGTCCGGCATGGAAATGCCAGTGCCAGACGGCGCGGTAGAGGCTGGTCCGGCCGTTCGCGGTCGCATTGCTAGCCACGGATCAGCCTCCTGAGCTTGGCGAGGCTGGTGGCCTCGTCCTCATGCGCGTCGAGCGTGGTCACGAATTCGTTGCCCCGGCCCATCAGGAACACGCTGGCGGTGTGGTCCATCGTGTAGCCGCCGCCCTCCAGCGGCACGCGCCGGGCGTAGACGGCATAGGCCCGCTTCACCGCGTCGAGCTGTTGCGGCGTGCCGGTGAGACCGATGATCGGCGTGTCGAACAGGGTGAGGTAGCGGCCGATCTGCTCCGGCGTGTCCGATTCCGGATCGACCGAGACGAAGACGATGCTGAACCTGTCGCCGTCCGCGCCAAGCTGGGCACGCAGGCGGGCCATGCGGCTCAAGGTCGTCGGGCAGACGTCGGGGCAGCGGGTGAAGCCGAAGAAGATCGCGAACGGCTTGCCGCGAAGACGGTCGCTGCCGAACGGCCGGCCGTTTACGTCTGTCAGCGTGAATGGCCCACCGACCGCGGCGGCGTAGGTGGCGGCGGGATCGGCGGGTGCCGTCGGGCGGTAGACTGCCCAGCCGAGGCCGCCGGCCACGACCAGGCCGGCGGAGATGAGGAGGCCGCGCGCGAGGCCGCGCCAGGTGGCGTCATTCATGATGACCTCCCGCCGCCTGGGCGGCCGTGCGCACTTCGAAGCTCGCGGTCACCGGTGCGCTGGTGCCGAAGCGGAAGGTGACCGGGATTCGCTCGCCGCCGCGGAGCGGGCGGCCAAGATCGAGCAACATCAGATGGTAACCGCCGGGCTTCAGCTCGACGGTCTCGCCGGACGGAATCTCGATCCCGTCGGGCAGCGGGCGCATCCGCATCACGCCGCCGTCATCGGTGACGGTATGGATCTCCACCCGCCCGGCGACGGGCGTGTCGGCGCCGGTCAGGCGCACATCCTGGCCGGTGCCGTTCTCGATCCGGGCATAGCCGGCACTGAGGGTGACGCCGGCAGTCGTCTCGCGGGCCCAGCCGTCATGGACGGCGACCATGCCGGAGGGCGGGCGGCTCCCGCAGGCGGCGAGCGCCGCGAGTGCGGCCAGCTGGGTGAAATGTTTCATCTCGTTGGTCCTTTCAGAAATGGGCACGCAAGCCACCGAACAGGGCGCGGCGCTCGATGGGGGTGAAGATGACGGAGGCGGGACTGGCCGCCACCACGGCGGAAATGTCGCCGACCGCATCGGTGCCGGTGAGGTTGCGGGCGTCGACGAACAGGCTGATCCCGTCGCGGAGCCTGGCCTCGGCGGTCAGCGCAAGGGTGGCGTAGCCGTCGACCCGGAGCGTGTTGGCATAATCGGCCCACGCCCCCTGCGGCACCCATTCCACGGCCGGCGTTACGTTGAGCCTCTCGGTGCCGAGCCTGAGTTCGGCGCGGTAGAGATGCTTCGGCGCGACCGGCAGGCGATTGTTGCCGTATTGCGCGTCGTTGCGGAAACGGAAGTCACTGTACTGGTAGACCTGCCGCAGTCGTGCCCAGGGGGTGAGATCGAGGTCGAGGTTGGCCTCGACGCCCTGATGTCGGGTGCGGTCCGCGTTGAAGGTCGAGGCCGGGATGTCCGGGCCGACGGTGAACTGGAGCAATTCGCCCTTCAGCGTCGCGCGGTAGAGGCTGACGTCGAAACGGGCGATGCCGATCCGGCCACGCGCCCCGACTTCCGCCGTCCAGGCGCTCTGGGTCGCCAGCGGCACGAAGGCGGCGACCTGCGCCAGCTCGATGAAGCCGGGCATTTCGTGGGAGCGGCTGTAATTGGCGTAGAGCTGGACTGCCTCGCGCGGTTCCCAGATCAGGCCGAAACGGGGCGAAAACTGGTCATCCTCGAACCGGCCGTTGACGGGCGTGGGCACGATCTGGTCCTGCTCGCGCGATCCATGGCTATACACGCCGCCTGAGATCAGGCTGACCTGCCCGATCCGATAACGGCCCTCACCATAGACATCGATCGTCCGCGCGCGCTGGTCCGCCTCGAAGGTGCGGACGCCCCGGTTGCCGTCCAGATTGACGTAGCGCCGCGAACCGACCGTGCCGAAGCGCGCGGTCGATCCGAGCGTGAGCTCGAACGGCCCGCGGGTTAGATCGAGCCGGGCGAACAGGCCCCGGTCGGTCGAGCTCTGGTCCACGACCTGGAAGATCGGATGGTAAAGCTCCTTGAGATTGGCGAAGCCGCCGATCTCCAGCATGCCGCCGTCCAGCGTGAGGCGGGTGCGGTTCTGGAGGCGGATCGAATCGATGTCGCGCGCCTGATCGCCGGCGGAATTGCCGGTGCGCGGACGTTCGATCGCGTCGCCGAGGTTGAGCGCGCCGGGCAGCTCCTGCCGGAGCGTCTGGGCGCTGGCGTAGAAGCGGGTCTCGATTGTGTCCGAGAGCCGGAGGCCGACATTGCCGTTGAAGCGCAGGGACCTGCGCCGGGCATGGTCGCGATCCCCCTCCGACGTGTCACCGGTCAGTGCGACCCAAGCGTCGGCCGCCTCATCCGCAAAACCAAAGGCGGCAAGGCCACGCAAGGTGTCGAAGCTGCCGCCGTCGGCGCGCAGGGCAAGGCCGGGTGCGGAGCGGCCGGTCGGCGTGATGGCATTGATCCCGCCGCCGAGTGTGGTGCCGCCGAAGCGCAGCGCATTGGCGCCACGATAGATCTCGATATGCTGGAAGATGGCCGGATCCAGCTCCTGGAAGTCGCCATTGTCGTCGGCGAGGTTGATCGGCACGCCGTCCTGCAGGAGCGAGAGCCCGCGCATGTGATAGCCGCGGCTGAGGCCCGAGCCGCGGATCGAGAGGCGCACCTCCTGCCCGAAGCGCGGCTGGGCGTAGACGCCGGGCGAGAAGGCGAGGGCATCGCGCAGCGAGACGGCGACGCGGTTTTCATAATCGGTGGCGGGGACGATGTCAGCGCCGCCGGGGCGGCGGTCGGCATCCGCTTGCGCGTCGGCGATGCGCTGGCCGGTGACGACGATGGCAGTGTCGTCGGGCATTGCGTCGGCGGCGGCGGTGGAGGCGAGCGCGTACAGTGACGCGCCCGCGGCGAGTGAAACGAACATGATGGGTCTTCCCTGAAATCGTGCGGCCGCGCCGGGCGCAGCCGGTGGCGCCGGGCGGAAGCCCGGCGGGCGTCGATGTCAGGCGCGGAGCGGCGGGCCGGTGGAGGGCGGCGGCGGCGCCGGAAGGCCGCGACCGACGGCGGCGGCGAGCGCGACCGGCCGGATTGCGGCGGGCTCGGGCGCGGGGACGGATTGGGCCGGTTCGGCGGACGCCATCCACGGCAGCGCGAGACCGGCGAAGGTACAGGGCTGGTCGTGCGGCGGTGACGGCCTGTCGTCATGCCTTTGCGTCGTGCCGGCCAAAGCGGCGTCGAGCAGCTCCCGCGCGGCCTGTGCCTGTGGCGAATCGCCAGCCGGCATACGGCCGGAGCAAAGTTCGATGACGAATCCGCTGGCGGTCTGGACCGGCATCCAGCCGGTGGGGATCAGCGCGCGCAGCAGCAAGGTGCTGCCCAGCAAGGCGAGCATCCAAGTGCTCATCCGCGATGGTGCGAGCCGACTCACGCCGCCCGCCTAGCGGCCGGGCGCCGGCTCGGCAATGCGCGGCGGCGCCGACTCGCGGGGCGCGGCAGGGGGCGGCGCGGCGGGCTGGTCGGCGGGTGCGGGTTGGCCGGGGGGCTGTTGGGCCGGGAAGGGTGGTGGATTGACGACGATCGGTACGCTGTCGGCCTGGTTGGTCGCGGCATCGACGCTGTCGGTCTGCGAAAGCGGGGTCGGCGGCGGGCGGCGCACCGGGCGGATACCGAGCGCTTCCGACATGAACGTGCGCCAGATCCGCGCCGGCGTGCCGCCACCGCTTGTGCCCGGCAGCGGACTGTTGTCGTCATTGCCGACCCACACCCCGACGACGAGATCGCCGGCAAAGCCGACGAACACCGCGTCGCGATAATCGGAGGTGGTTCCGGTCTTGCCGAAGGCCGGGACGCCGAGACTGGCGGCGCGGCCGGTGCCGTGGTCGACGACGGCATAGAGCAGGTCGCGCAACATCGGGAAGGCCCGGTCCCGGCTGAGGCGGTCGGCAAGTGGCCTGTCGAGCCAGCCCGGCGCAGGCTCGGGCAATCCGCGCGGCGTGATCGGGTAACGGCCGGACGCGATCGCGGCATAGGCGGCGGTGAGCTCGATCAGGCTGACCCCGTTGGTGCCGAGCGCGAGGCTCGGGTCCGGACGCAGCGATGTGGTGATACCGAGATCGCGTGCGGCACGGATGACCGCATCCCGGCCGACCCGCTCCTGGATCTGCACGGCGACGGAGTTGCTGGAGTAGGCGACCGCGTCGCGCAGGGTCATGCGGCCACGATAGCTGTTGCCATAGTTGCGCGGTTGCCAGTCGCCGAGCCGGATCGGCGTATCGTCGACCGGCGTGTCGGGGGTGAGCCCGGCGCGGAAAGCCGCGAGATAGACGAAGGGCTTGAAGGCCGAGCCTGGCTGGCGGCGCGCCTGGGTGGCGCGGTTGAAGACACTCCGGGAATAGTCGCGCCCGCCCACCATCGCCACGACGCGGCCGTCGAGGCGCATCGCGACGAGGGCCGCCTGGGCGCGGCCCAGCCCGGCGCGTCGCACGGTGCGGGCAGCGAGGCGCTGGAGATCGCCGTCGAGTGTGGTGACCACTTGTCGCTCGCCGTAGCTGCCCTCGGAAAGCTCGCCGGTCTGGGGCGCGACCCAGTCGGCGAAATAGCTGCCGGTGGGAACGCTGTCCTCGCGGCCGCGCCGGACCCGCGCCGGGCGGGTCGCGTCCATTTCGGCTTCGGTGATGTAGCCGGCCTCGACCATTTCGCCCAGCACCAGCCGGGCGCGGCGGCGGGCACCCTCGATATTTGTGGTCGGGGCGAGGCGGGAGGGGTTGTTGACGACGCCGGCGAGCATCGCCGCCTGGGCGATGGTGAGGTCCTCCGGATCCACGTTGAAATAATGGCGGGCGGCGGCGCGCAGCCCGTAGATATTGTCGCCGAAATAGACGTTGGAGAGATAGCGGCTGAGGATCTCCTCCTTGCTGAGCCGCGCCTCCAGCCAGAGCGTGATCAGCGCCTCCTGCGCCTTGCGCGAGGGGGTGCGATCCTGGGTCAGGAAGCTGGTCTTGGCGAGCTGCTGGCTGATCGTCGATCCGCCCTGGCGCAGGCGGCCGGAGGCGAGGTTGCGGACCATCGCCCGGGCGATGCCCCAGGGGTCGATACCGATATGGCGGAAGAAGCGCTGGTCCTCGATCGCGACGAAGGCTTGGCCGACATGCGGCGGGAGGGTCGAGACGTCGACCGGCTCGCCCATGATGGCGCCCCAGCGGGCGATCGGCTCGCCGTCGGCGGCGAGGATGGTGAGGCCGGGCGCGTTGGCCGGCTGGAGCGATCGCGACAAAGGCGCTGTCAGGATCAGCCAGGCCAGGATGGCAAGGAAGAGGCCGGCGACGATCTTGAGGGTGCGCCTGGCCAGCCGGACACGCGACAGCGGCGGCTGATCGACCGTCTCGCGAGGCGCGGCGTCGGCCATCAGGGCTCCCGGATATCGAGGGCGCGGATCATGAAGCCGCGCCAGAGCCGCGCCGGCAGGCCGCCCCCGGCCACGCGGGGCATCGGCCTGTTGTCGTCATTTCCGACCCAGACACCCACCACCAGGTCCCCCGCAAAGCCGATGAACAAAGCGTCGCGATAGTCCTGACTAGTGCCGGTTTTGCCGTACGTCACCACCGGGAGCGCTGCGGCCCGGCCGGTGCCCCTGGTGGCGGCGTAGGCCAGCATTTCGCGCATCGGATCGAAGGCGCCATCGCCGCGGCCGGCGCTTTCGTCGCCGATCATGCTGCCGAAGATGCGGCCGATCACACTGCGGGCCGAGTCATCGGCAGCATCGCCATGTGGGCTTACCGGATAGCGCCCGGCCGCGACGGCGGCATAGGCGGCGGTCATTTCGAGAAGGCTGACGTCCGCGCTGCCGAGCGCGATGCTGGGATCATCGTCCGGGATTGCGGCGCTGACGCCGAGATCGCGCGCGGCGCGGATGACGTTCGGAAGGCCCACCCGCTGGGCAAGCCGGACCGCGGCGACGTTGCTGGAATAGGCGAGGGCGTCGCGCAGCGGGATCTCGCCGCGATAGACCCCGTCGGAATTGCGCGGGCGGTAGGTGCCGGTGGTGATCGGCGAATCGTCGATCAGCGTGTCGGGTGTCATGCCGGCGCGCAATGCCGCGAGATAGACGAAGAGCTTGAAGGTGGAGCCCGGCTGGCGACGTGCCTGCGTGGCGCGGTTGAACGGGCTGCGGGCATAGTCGCGCCCGCCGAGCATCGCGACGACCCGTCCGTCCGGACGCAGCGCGACCAGGGCCGCCTGATGATTGCCGAGCCCCGCGGTGCGGAATGCGGCGATCGCGGCGCGCTGGAGATCGGGCTCGAGCGTGCTCTTGATCTGCTGCTCGCCATAGTCGTCCGAATCGCGGTCCTGCGCGCGTGCCAGGACCCAGTCGGCGAAATAGGTGCCGGTCGGGACGCTCGAGCGGCGGGCGAGGCGGAGCGTGGCGGGGCGCGTGCCTGTCCGCTCATTCTCGGTAATGAACCCCGCTTCCTCCATCGTCCCGAGGACCAGGTCCGCGCGTCGCCGGGCGCCTGCGAGATTGCGGTTGGGCGCGAGCCGGTTGGGCGCGTTGACGAGGCCGGCGAGCATCGCGGCCTGCGGCAGGGTCAGCTGCTCGGGCTCGACGCTGAAGTAGAAGCGCGCAGCGGCGCGCAGGCCGTAGACGTTGTTGCCGAAATAGACGTTGGAGAGGTAGCGGCTGAGGATCTCCTCCTTGCTCAGCCACGCCTCCAGCCAGAGCGTGATCAGCGCCTCCTGCGCCTTGCGGCCCATCGTCCGGTCGCCGCCGGTAAAGCTGGTCTTGGCGAGCTGCTGACTGATCGTCGAGCCGCCCTCGCGCAGCCCCCCGGCGCTCCAGTTGCGGAACATGGCGCGGCTGACGCCATAGAGGTCGATGCCGGGGTGGCGGTAGAAACGCCGGTCTTCGATCGCGACGAAGGCCTGGCTGACATGGGGCGGCAGCTCGAGCACGTCGACCGGTTCGGCGCGGACAGCGCCGCGGCGGGCGATCGGCTGTCCGTCGGCAGCGAGCACGACACGGCTGGGCGCGGCGATCGGCTGGAGCGACTGGCTGAGCGGTGCGGTGACGGCGAGCCAGAGCAGCAGGATGGTGAGGCCCGCGAATGCGAAATAGAGAACATATCGGGTGGCCGTCCGGATGCGCCGGACGACGCGGGCATAGCGGCGGCTGTGGCCCTCCAGCGTCGCCTCGACAATGCGTGGCCGCTCGCGCTCGACATCGGGCATCGCGACATAGCGCGGCTTCAGCTCGTAGAGCGCATCCTTGAGATAATAGTCGCGGACGTGCGGCGGCGCGTTCTGCCAGGGTGGGCAGCCAGTCCCGGAACTGTCCATCTCCTCATAGTAGCGGGCGGTGGCGTGGGCGCGGATCTGGGCATGCTCGCGCATCGTCTGGTCGATCCGCGTCCGGTCGGCGTCGGACAATGTGTCCCAGGTCTCGGAGGAAATGCCGGAATTGAGGGGGGGGCCATACGACATCGAGCTCGACCATGTGATACAAGCTGTCGGCTGTCTTGGGTAGCTACCTCAGCCTGGCCGGATCGAGATGGGCCGCGGTGACGCCGTCACGGGCGAGCGCGTCGGGCCATGATCCGCCGGTGACCAGCGCCTCCACCGCGCCGGCCATGGCCGGGGCCGTCTGGAGACCGAAGCCGCCCTGGCCGGCGAGCCAGAAGAAGCCGGGCGCCGTTGCATCGAAGCCGGCCGCCGGGGTCCGGTCGGCGGTGAAGGTGCGCAAGCCGGCCCAGCGGTGGGCGATGCGGCGGACGGAGAGGGTCGTATATTCCTCGACCTTCGCCGCGGCGAGCGCGATGTCATAGTCTTCGGGCTGGGCATCGCACGGGTCGTCCGCGACCTCGTCGACGGGAGACGCCATCAGCCGACCCGATTCGGGCAGGGTGTAGAAATCGTCCGTGACCGTCTTCACGAACGGCCAGTCGCGAACGTCGGCGCCTTCGGGCGGATCGACGACGATGATCGTCCGGCGCTTGGGGGCGAGGCCGAGCGGGGCGATGCCGGCAAGCCCGGCGACGCGATCGGCCCACGCGCCGGATGCATTGATCACGATCGGCGTTGTCCAGCGTTCGCCCGCCTCGGTCTCGACCGTCCAGCCTTCGCGCAACGCAGCCACCCGCTGCCCGGTCAGGACGGCGCCGCCGGCGGTGCGGATGGTGCGGGCGAAATGCTGGAGCATCGCATCGGAATCGAGCCTGAGGCCGTCGGGATAGACCAGCCCGGCAACGATCGCCGCGCCGCCGGTTCGCAGTGGCGGGAAGAGGTCCAGCATCTCCCCTTCATCCGCCATGCGCCCGGAATCGGTGAACGCGGCCATCATCGTCGCCATGTCGTCGAGCGCCGGACGCATGTCGTCGGTGGCGACGTAGAGGGCGGTGCTCTTGCGGGCCAGCGCGCCGTCTTCCGTCTCGAGGAAGAAGCCGCGGCTTTGTGCGGTCAGCACGCGGACGACATGGTTGCCGATGCCGTAGTGGGAGAAGGTCGCGCTGCGACCCGAGGAGTGATAGCCGAGTGCGTCTTCCGCCTCGAGCACGACGACGCGGCCATGGCGCGCCAGTCTGGCACCGGCCGAAAGCCCGGCCACGCCGCCGCCGATGATCAGGAAATCGGCACTGTCCATAGCGGGGCGCTAGCCGATCCGGGCGGCGGCGTCACCTGTCCCGGAATGAAGGGCGGGACAGGTTTTCCGCATAGCGCTCCGGCGATCCGGACGGAGGCGTAACCGTCGCCGTAGAGGGTCGAAGGTCGCAGGGCGGGGGGATTGTCGAGCCACGCATTTGCCGCCTCGACGATCCGATGCCGATCCATCCCGACCAGGCGGGCGACACCCGCGGCAACCCCTTCGGATCGCTCAGTGACCTCCCGCATCACCAGCACCGGGATGCCGAGCGTTGCCGCCTCCTCCTGCACACCGCCCGAATCGGTGAGGATCAGGTTCGCGCTGCGCATCAGGTCGACGAAGCTCGGCAGGTCGAGCGGGTCGACGAGCTGGATGGCCGGACAGTCGCCCAGAGCGGCGACAACGGGCTCGCGCACGGCCGGATTGGGGTGGACCGGGTAGACAATCCGTATGTCGGGTCGCGCCGCGATGTCGCGTAGCGCCGCGCAGATCGCGTCGAACGGGGCGCCGAAGCTTTCCCTGCGATGGCCGGTAACGAGGACGAGCTTGCGGCCGGAGCGCGTGACTCTCGAAGGGCCGATCCGATCGAGAACCAGGCGGAGCGCGTCGATGCCGGTATTGCCGGTGATGATGACCTGACCGGGCGCGCGCTCTGCGGCCAGGTTCGCGGCTGCCTCGGGCGTTGGCGCGAAATGGAGATCGGCGATCGCGGCGATCGCGCGCCGGTTCGATTCCTCCGGCCAGGGGTGAGGTGCGTAGGTTCTGAGCCCGGCCTCGACATGGGCGACGCGGATCTGCCGGTGATGCGCAGCCCAGGCGGCGGCGAAGGCGGTGGTGGTGTCGCCCTGGACGATTACCCAGTCCGGTGCGATTCTCGCGAGGACCGGATCGAATTGCTCGACGATCCTGGGGAAGAGCTGGTTCAAAGTCTGTCCTGATCGCATCAGATCGAGATCGAAATCCGGGTTGATCCGAAAGAATCGGAGTACGATGTCAAGCATCTGGCGATGTTGTGCTGTAATACAGATATAGGATTCTATGTACATATTGTTGCGAATGGCGTGGATTATCGGCGCCATTTTCACGGCCTCTGGCCTTGTTCCGAATACAGAAACGACTCGCACGCCCCTGTTTCACCCCCGAAACAAGATAAACCACAGGCGGATGTGAAACAAAAGGGGTCCTCTTGTGCCCGCGCGCGCGCCCGTCCATCAGCGTGTCATGACCGACGAACAGCTTGCGGCTGAACTGGCGGACGAGGCAGGCCGGCACTTGCTCGCCATCCGGAGTGCCGGGACGGCGGAGGGCAAGGCGCTTGGCGCGCTGGCCGATCGGGCGGCCAACGACATGCTGCTCGCCGGGCTCGGGCGCTGGCGTCCGGACGACCCGGTCCTGTCGGAGGAAAGTGCGGATGCGCCGGCGCGGCTGACCAGCCAGCGGGTGTGGATCATCGATCCGCTCGACGGCACACGCGAATATGCCGAGGGTCGGAGCGACTGGGCGGTTCATGTCGCGCTGGCCGTGGACGGCCGACCGGCATTGGGAGCGGTTGCGGTGCCGGCACAGGGGCGGCTCTTCCGGTCGGATCGGCCTTTGACGCCGCCTCCGTCATCGCGGGTACGGCCCCTGATTCTGATGAGCCGCAGCCGACCCTGCGCAGAAGCCGCCGCCTGCGCCGAGCGACTCGGCGCCGACATCGCCGACATGGGCTCGGCCGGCGCCAAGGCGATGGCGGTGGTGGCTGGCGAGGCGGACCTCTACATCCATTCGGGCGGCCAGCATCAGTGGGACAATTGCGCGCCGGCGGCGGTCGCGCTGGCGGCCGGCCTGCACGCGACCCGCCTCGACGGGTCGCCGCTGGTCTACAACCGGGCGGAGACGCTGGTGCCCGATCTGGTTGTCGGACGCCCGGACCTGGCGCTTCGCGCGATCGCCTGCTTGCGCGCGCGCGGTGGCTAGAGGAACGCGCGCAGCGGAAGCCAGCGGTCGAGCTTGCGCACGAATGGCAGCGTATGGGCGGGGCTGCTCGAGGGCAGGTCGACCAGCGTGAGGCCTGGCGGGTCGCCGAGCTGCCTGCGGCCGATCCGCGCCGATGTGCCCCCGTTGAAGCCGATGGCGCGCACCATGGGAAGCGATTCGACGAGCGCGGCGAGATCGCTGGCCGCATGCAGCCGGATGTCGGCGTCGAGGCTCCCCTTGCGGGTCGCAGTGGCGACCGTGTCCCAAAGCCCCACTCCGGCATCGAGCAGCGCCGCCAGCCGGGCGTCGTAGGCGAGCGACGGGAGGTCGCGACCCGTCACGGCGCCGACCAGCCGCCAGAACTGGTTCTGCGGATGGGCATAATATTGGCGCCGCGCGAGCGAGACCGCGCCCGGGAGGCTGCCCAGCACCAGCAGGCGGGTATCGGGCCGAATGACCGGCGGAAAGCAGTGCTGGAGCGGTGGTTCAGCCACGGCTTTGCATGCGCGGGCTTGCGGTTCGCGCGCAAGCCGGGAAGAGCGTGCCGATGACCGATACTCCGCAGATCAGCTTCGACCAGTTCCTCGCCGTCGATATCCGCATCGGCACGGTGATCGCCGCCGAGCCGTTTCCCGAGGCGCGCAAGCCGGCCTTCAAGCTGCGCATCGACTTCGGCGACGAAATCGGTGTCCGCAAGTCGAGCGCCCAGATCACGACCCACTATGCGCCCGAGGCCCTGGTCGGCCGGCAGGTCGCGGCGGTCGTGAATTTCCCGCCGCGCCAGATCGGGCCGTTCATGTCGGAGGTGCTGACCCTTGGCTTCCCTGACGCGGAGGGTGCGATCGTGCTGGCCCAGCCCGAACGCACCGTCCCCAACGGCAGCCGCCTGTTCTAGCCGGGCGGGCCGAGGAGGCTAGCGATAGACGCGGAAGATCTCGCCGTTCGGGCTGCCCTCGACTGACCGGACATAGGCCGCGATCAGACGTTCCACCGGCACAGGCTCCATGCCCGGAAACAGGTGGCCATAGTCAGTTGCAGATTCGGCGATCATCGTCGGACTGACCGCATTGATGCGCTGACCCGGTGCGAGTTCGATCGCGGCCGACAGGACGAAGCTGTGTAGCCCGCCGCTGATGACGCCGCCCCCGGTGACGCCTGGCCAGGCTTCGTCAGCGAAAATGCCCGTGGTCAGGGTGAACGAGCCGCGGGGTGAAAGATATTTCCGACCGATCAGGACGAGGTTGATCTGGCCGAAGAACTTGCCGCGCATATTCTCGAGCAGCGAGGCCTCGGAGAGCTGGTCGAACCTGTCCAGCGCGCCGGATTCCGCGACACAGATGCAGGCGTCGATCGACCCCACGGTTTCGAACATCCGCTCGATGCTCCCGGCCGACCGGATATCCACCGCAACGTCCGGGCCGGATCGGCCGGCGGCCAGCACCTCGTGACGGCGCGACAGCTCGATGCAGAGCGGCTTGCCGATGGTGCCGGTGGCTCCGATGACCAGGACGCGCATCACGATGTCCTTCCAATGGCCTGCCTGGCGCCCGTCCTGCCGCTCCGGCAACGGCCGACTCGCGGCGAGGGCACTGGATACCGCCCGGAGGTCAGATCGGGAACAGCGCGCGGCCCGCCACCGCCTGGGCGAACAGGGCGATGGTCACTGCAGTGTAGGCGATCGTCCCGGCGAACAGCACCAGCCACCGGGTCCGCGCCGCGGCACCCGCGATGAGGGCGGCGAGGATCGGGATTGCCTGCTCGGCATGAATGCCGAGGAAATGCGCGATGCGCAGATCGCCGCCGAGCCGGTTCCATCCGAACAGCGGGACATGCCCACCCTGGGCACCTACCGAATGGCCCAGCTGGCTGCTCATGTAACCGCCGAGCCCGCCGCCGAGCAGGACGGTGAGGACGAGTCCGATGACAATTGCGGCGACGAAGCTGCCCTGCAGTCCGTCGGCCGGCCGGCGCGCGATCTCCCAGGCCAGCGTCAGGGTCGTTCCGACCAGCAGCACCGCCCCGACGCCCATCAGCTGGTACATGCGGGCGTGGAAGCGGGTATCAACGTTGAAATGAGATTCGAGGCCCTGGACGGCCTGGAAGCAGATGTAGGCGAGCTCGAACGTGCCGGCAGCGATCAGCGCCGCGGCGGTGGCGCGCATCGCGACCGAGTTCCGCCGTTCAGGCCGGACGTAGCCGAAAAACCAGGCCGTGGTGAGCGCGAACACGCCGATGGAGACGAAGAACTTGGCCGGCTTCGCCCAGATGCCGACGCCGCTGGCGAGCGTGCGCGGATCGACCACCTGGAGGACGATCGCGACAGCACCGAGAGCCAGCATGGCGAGACCGTAGATCGTCAGCGTCCGATGGCGGTCCAGAAAGGCACCGAGGATCGCAGGGCGCGCGGCGGTCGAATGCCGGACAAGGCTGGTCATTGCGCGGTCTCCGGCTGCGCCCGGAAGGCGAGCCGCAGGACGAGGTAGAGCAGCAGCCCGGTCGGGCCGAAGATGAAGGTCAGCGGCAGGCAGGGCAGGATGAGCAAGGCGGGCACGCCGCGCGCGGTGCCATCACGCGCGATCCAGGTGCCGACGAACAGGTCGAAGGCGAGATAGTGGAGCCAGCCGGCGGTGAGGGCGCCGTCATTGGCGAAGAGGATGCGCACCTGCGCGATCGAGCCGAATCCGCCGTTCGCGAAGGCGTCGCGCCCGCCCCAGATCAGCAAGGCATAGGCGACCGCAAGGATGGCGGGGATTGCGATCTGCGTCGCCGGCCAGACGAACGGCCGGGCCGGCTTCACGAAGAGCGAGACGACGAGTGCGAGCCAGCCGATCAGGGCGAGGTTGCCGGCAAGCGAGAAGGCGAGGGACGGGTCGAGCATGTTGCGGCTCCAATCTTGACGCTGTATAGATGAGGTATGAGTGATGATCTGAACAGTGTCAACATCAAATCCAACTATCATCATGGCGATCTGCGCGAGGCGCTGATCGCGGCGGCCGAGGAGGTGCTCGCCGAGCGTGGCATCGACGGCTTCTCACTGCGCGAAACAGCCCGCCGTGCCGGCGTGTCGCCGGCGGCGCCCGGCCATCATTTCAAGGATGCGCGGGGCTTGTTGACCGCGGTCGCGGCGCGGGCTTTCCGGGCGTTCGGCGACGCCCTGGAAGCGGCTGACCGCAGCGAGGAGCCTGACCGGGTGGCGCGCATTCATGCCCAGGGTCTCGCCTATGTCCGCTTCGCCCTCGCGAACCGGGCAAAGTTCGACCTGCTCTGGCGCAATACACTGATCGACCGGACGAACCCCGATTATCAGGCAGCCGGCGATCGCGCCTTCGCGATTCTCGACGATGCGGTGCGCGGCATCCTGGCGCCGATCGGCCAGGATTGGGAAGCGGATCTCGCGCCGTCGGTCGCCGCCTGGTCGATCGTCCACGGCTTTGCCCGGCTCGCCATGGACGGTGTGTTCGGACACGAGCCCGGCGCGGCGGAACGAGCGACGGAGGATCTATTGCCGCGGGTGCTCCATCACCTGTCGATCTGAGGAACGACCTCCCCGAAAGCATAGGCATCCATCGCCAGCACGTTGTGGGTGTAGCTGTGGTGGAGCCGGCGGCCAGGCGCACCGCCGCCCGCGCCGAGCGCGAAGAAGAGCGGCAGCAGATGTTCGTCGGTCGGATGGTTGCGGTTCGCCTCCGGGGCTTCGGTCATGGTGTCCAGCACGGCATCGCGGTCGCCGGTGCGGACGGCGGCCTCCAGCCAGGCCGTGAAGCCTTCGACCCAGGCGCGGTCCTCGCCGGGCCGGGCGCCGAACACGGCGCGCAGATTGTGGGAAATGCTGCCCGATCCGATCAGCAGGACATTGCGATGCCGCAGCGGCGCCAGCGCCCGGCCAATCCGCTCATGCCAGCGCGAATCCCGGCGCGGATCGATCGACACCATCGCTACCGGAATGTCTGCGGCAGGGAAAAGCAGGGACAGCGGCACCCATGCGCCATGATCCACCAGGTCGCTCGCGTCGCGTTTCGGCGCCAGGCCGGCCGAGGCGAGCAGCCTGATCATCTCTTCGGCGAGAATGGTGGCGCCGGGGGGCGCGTAGCGGAGCTCGAACAGACGCGGGTCGAAGTTTCCGAAATCGTGCCAGGTGCGGAAGCGCGCCGGCGCCCGGACGGCGACGCCATCAGCCTCGTGATGGGCGGATGCGATCACGATCGCATCGGGTCGCGGCAATGTGCCGCCAAGCTCCGCGAGGAACTGTCGCGCGGGCGTGTCGTCGAGAGCAAGGTCGGGGGCTCCGTGCGAAATGAAGAGGCTGGGCTGGCTCATCACCACAGTATAGGGGCGCGCCAGCGTTGCGTGAACACATCGCTTTCGCAAGCGCGTGTTGCTGGATACGCAACATCGCGCGCCGCTTGCCGCTGCCGCCTTCCCGACCTAGTCTCCGCCGCCTCAAGGGGGAGGGCATACGCATGACCGATGCGGTCGCGGACAGGCCGGACGCTGCGTCCGGCCAGGAGCATGTGGGCGATCCCGCGCGCGACCGGCTGGTCATCGTCGCCTCGTCGCTCGGCACCGTGTTCGAATGGTATGATTTCTTCATCTACGGGACGCTGGCGCCGGTCCTCGCCATGCTCTTCTTTCCCACCACCAACCCCACCGCCGCGTTCCTGCTGACGCTGGCCACCTTCGGCGCCGGTTTCGGGGTGCGGCCGGTGGGCGCGATCCTGTTCGGCTATCTCGGCGACCGGTGGGGCCGCAAATACACCTTCCTCATCACCATAACCCTGATGGGCGGCGCGACCGCCGCGGTCGGCCTGCTGCCGACCTACGCGTCGATCGGTATCGCCGCGCCGATCCTGCTCGTCATCTGCCGATTGCTGCAGGGGCTTGCGCTGGGCGGGGAATATGGTGGCGCGGCGATCTATGTCGCCGAGCATGCGCCGCGCAACAAACGCGGCTTCTACACCAGCTTCGTGCAGGCGAGCGTGGCCGGCGGCTTCCTGCTGAGCGTGATCGTCGTGATCGCCACCAACGCGACGTTCGGGGATACGGCCCAGGCCGATTGGGCGTGGCGGATTCCGTTCCTGGTCTCGCTGATCCTCCTCGCCATCTCGCTCTGGGTTCGCCTCAAGCTCAAGGAGAGCCCGGTGTTCCAGGCGATGAAGGAAGCCGGACGGCTGTCCGGCAATCCGATCCGCGAGAGCTTCCGCACCTGGCACCAGGTGAAGATGATCCTCGTCGCGCTGTTCGGCATTTCCGCCGGGCTCACCGTGATCTGGTACACGGCCCAGTTCCAGGCGCTCTATTTCCTGCAGAACGCGCTGAGGATCGATGAGGATTCGGCGCGGCTGATGGTCGGCTTTTCGGCGCTGCTCAGCGTCGTCTGGTTCGTGCTGTTCGGCTGGCTCTCCGATCGGATAGGCCGCAAGACGCCGCTGGTCACCGGCTATGTGCTGACCATCCTGCTGATCTTTCCCCTGTTCCACTGGATGGCGGCTGCGGCGAACCCGGAACAGGCGGCGGCGCGCGAGCGCAACCCGGTGACGGTGCAGGGCAATCATTGCGACTATGCCCCGTTCGCCCGCGTCCAGGCCAATCCGTGCGGCGGCGCGCTCGATGCGCTGACCCGGCGCGGCATCCACTACACGATCATCCCGGCACCGGGCTGGAGCGGCGAGGCCTATCAGGTCCGCGTCGGGGCCGATCCGGTCGAGATCGAGGACACCGCCGCGTTCGACCGGGCACTGACCGAGGCCGGCTACCGGCTCGAACGCTCCGCGCCGTCCTTCTGGAGCGGCGTGCAGGTCGTGCTCGCCATCCTCGTCATGGGCCTGCTGTCGGGCATGACCTACGGGCCGGTCGCGGCCCTGCTTGTCGAGCTGTTCCCGGCGCGGGTGCGCTATACCTCGCTGTCGATCCCCTATCATTTCGGCACCGGCTTTTTCGGTGGATTCCTGCCGTTCATCAGCCAGTATATCGTGGCCAAGACCGGCGATCCGTTCGCTGGCCTGTGGTACACTGTCGCCGTGGTCGCGGCCGGACTGGTGATCACGGTCATCTGGTTGCCCGAAACCTCCGGCAAGCGGTTGGACTAAGTCGGGCGGTCGCGTTACGGGCGCCCGATGGTCCACCGTCCGCTTCGTCTCACCCTCGATTCCGACGCGCTCGTGTCCAACTGGCACTGGCTTGCCCACAAGGGCGGTGGTGCGGCCTGCGGGGCGGCGGTCAAGGCCAATGCCTACGGGCTTGGTGCGCGCGAGGTTGTGAAGCGGCTGCAGGACGCCGGCTGTCGTGACTTCTTCGTGTCCACCTGGGCCGAGGCCGAGGCACTGGAGCCATGGCCGGGCGACCTTGCGCTCTCGGTCCTGCACGGCGTCGGCCCGGACGACATGGCGGTGGCGGCGACGCGCATCGCGCGCCCCGTGCTCAACAGCCCGGAGCAGGTGGCCCGCTGGCGCGAAACCGGACGGCCCTGCGATGTCATGGTCGACACCGGCATCAACAGGCTCGGCGTGTCGCCGGGTGACGTTGCGGCCGGCCTGCTCGACGGCCTCAGGATCGAGACGCTGATGAGCCATCTCGCGAGCGGCGAGGAGGATTCGGACACGAACGAGATGCAGCGCAAGGCGTTTCGCGAGGTCGCAGCCGGGGTGAAGGCCAAACGGCTCAGCCTGTCCAACAGCGCCGGTGTCTGCCTTGGCACACGCTTCGCCTTCGATCTGACCCGCCCCGGCCTTGCGCTCTATGGCGGCATCCCGCGGCCTGAAGCTGCGCCGCACATCCGCCAGGTCGCGCGGGTCGAGGCCCAGATCATCCAGCGGCGGCGGATCGTGGCCGGCGATCGGGTCGGCTATGGCGGCACCTTCGTCGCCGACCGGGCCCATGAACTTGCCACGCTCAACATCGGCTATGCCGACGGCTATCTGCGCGGCTTTGCCAATACGGGCCGCGCCAGGACTGGCGACGGATTCGCGCCCGTGACCGGGCGCGTGTCGATGGACCTGACCACGATCTGTGTCGATGCGGCGCCGGAGCTCAGGGAAGGCGACTGGGTGGAGATCGACTATGACCTGCCCGAAGCGGCGGCGCAGTCAGGCCTCAGCCAGTACGAGCTCCTGACCACGCTGGGGGCGCGGTTCGCGCGGCGCTGGGCCTAGGGTTGCTCCGGACGATCCCGGCAACTGCCGGTTGCGGGTACAGGCCCTAGCCGATCACCTCGAACTCCCCGATCCGCGTCTCGCAGCGGGTCAGTGCCTCGGTCTCGCGGTCGAGTGCTTCGTAGTCGGCCCCGAATCGGTCGAGGAACGCGGTGAAATCAGCATGGCTGTGCCAGCGATCGATCGTCAGATAGGAGCCGTCCGCATTGCGCAGCAACTGGGTGCCCATATAGCCCGCCCCGCGCGCGAACAGACGTGCCCAGCCGCCGTCCGGACCATAGGCGGCCTCGAATGCTGCCCGTTCGACGTCCCGAACCTCGAAACGCCAGACCAGTGCGATCATGCAGCGCTCAAGCGCGTTCGACGCAGAGCGCAATGCCCATGCCGCCGCCGATGCACAGGGTCGCGAGGCCCTTCTTGGCGTCACGCTTCTGCATCTCGTAGAGGAGCGTGGTGAGGACGCGGGCGCCCGAGGCGCCGATCGGGTGACCGATGGCGATCGCGCCGCCATTGACGTTGACCTTGCTCGCATCCCAGCCGAGCTCCTTGCCGACCGCCAGCGCCTGCGCGGCGAAGGCCTCGTTGGCCTCGATGAGGTCGAGGTCGGCGATCGTCCAGCCGGCCTTCTCCAACGCCTTCTTCGATGCCGGAACCGGGCCGATGCCCATGATCGAGGGATCGACACCGGCCGAGGCCCACGAGGCGACGCGGGCGAGGATCGGCGCGCCACGGCGTTCCGCCTCCGCGCGGCTCATCAGGACCAGCGCGGCGGCGCCGTCGTTGAGGCCCGAGGCATTGGCGGCGGTGACGGTGCCATCCTTCTTGAAGGCGGGCTTGAGGCCGGCAAGCCCGGCCTGCTCGACGCCGTCGCGGATATATTCGTCGGCGTCGAACACGGTCTCGCCCTTGCGGGTCTTTACCGTCACCGGGGCGATTTCGTCCCGGAACCGGCCGGCGGCGCGGGCGGCCGAGGCCTTGTTCTGCGAACCGGTAGCGAAGGCGTCCTGATCGTCACGGGTGATCTGGTATTGTTCGGCCAGATTCTCCGCCGTTATGCCCATGTGGTAGCCGTTGAAGACGTCGGTGAGACCGTCCTTGATCATCGTGTCGACCAGCTCGACCGAGCCCATCTTGGTGCCGCCGCGCAGATTCTGCGCATGGGCCGACAGGCTCATGCTCTCCTGGCCGCCGGCGACGACAATCGCGGCATCGCCGGCCTGGATCGCCTGGCTGGCGAGCGCCACCGCACGCAGGCCCGAGCCGCAGACCTGGTTGACGCCCCAGGCGGGAACCTCCTTCGGGATGCCGGCGCCCATCGAGGCCTGACGGGCGGGATTCTGACCCTGGCCGGCGGTCAGCACCTGGCCAAGGATGACCTCAGACACCTCGTCCGGCGCAACGCCGGCCTGCGCCAGCGCGGCTTCGATCGCGACGCGGCCGAGCTCGTGCGCGGGGGTGCCGCCGAAACTGCCGAGAAAGGAGCCAACCGGGGTGCGCTTGGCGGCGGTGATGACGACGTCGGTCATGGGGACTCGGCCCTTTCCAGGATGAGGATTTAAGGCCGGACTAGCACCTTGCTGCATTGCGGGAAAGCCAGGCTGCGAGCGGTGTCCAGAGCGCCTCTTCTGCCCGCGATCCGACCACCATGCCGACATGGCCGAGCGCGAGCTCGATCCGGTCGCCGACGGCCATCGTGCTGGCGTGGGGGACGATGCGGTCGGTGGTGGAGACGATGTCGAGGACGGGGATGTCGAGCCCGGCCGGGTCGATGATCTCGCCGCCCACCCGCCAGCCGCCGGTGCCGGGCAGATCGGCGGCGTAGAAATCCTCCATCAGCTCGCGCGCGGCGGCAGCGGTGAGCGGCGGGCCGTCATTGGCCCAGTCCTCGAGCGCGACGAAGGCAGCGGCTTCAGGCCCGCCCATGTCCGCGAACGCCTCGAACTTTGCGACCGTGCGCGCCGGATCGAGACTCCAGAACGCGCTCTGCAGCACCTCCATCGGCAGCAGCCCCAGCGCCTTCGACGCGGGCGCCGCCTGCGCCCAGAGGCGGGCGAGATCGGCCCGCGCGGCATCGCCGAAGCCGGCGAAGCGCCACGGCGCCGCAATCGCGACGAGGCTGCGCGCGCCGCCGAGCTGCGCCGCGGCGGCGGCCATCGTGCCGCCGAGGCAATAGCCGGCGAGGTCCACCGGGCGGCCGATGCTCCGCATCAGCGGCAGCAGGATCCGCTCGACATGGCCGGCGATGGACAGGCCCTTGCGCGCCTCCTCCGGCCAGCCCCAGTCGACGAGCAGGACCTGCCGGCCCTGCGTCGCCAGCCAGCGCAGCAGCGAACGCGGGCAAAGATCGAGCACGGTCGGCGGATTGATGAGGGACGGGACGAACAGCACCGGCGGTCCGTTGCCGCCATAGTCGCGCAGGCTTGCGCCCAGGGCGCCGGCAATGGCTGGCATCGGCGGCGCCGGCACAGGGCGCGGCGCGTCCTGATACTTGCGCAGGCCAGCCAGTGCGCGCTCCATGCGCGCCGGATTTGCTGCGGTTTCGCTGTGCAGCAAAGAGAGGAAAAGCGGCAACGGCCGGGGCCTGTGTTGCAGCGCCGCAAAAGATGGTGCTACACCGGTGGCGGCAGATCCAGAGGAGCTTGGCATGGCGGCGCCGCGATCGGAAGACGAACCAGTCATCATCAAGAAATATGCGAACCGGCGGCTCTACGATACCGAAAGCTCATCCTACATCACGCTGGAGCGGCTCGCCCAGATGGTCCGCCAGAAGCGCGACTTCAAAGTGCTCGATGCGAAGAGCGGCGAGGACATCACCCGCTCGGTGCTGACCCAGATCATCATGGACGAGGAAGCGCGTGGCTCGACCATGCTGCCGGTCAATTTCCTGCGCCAGCTGATCGGCATGTACGGCGATCAGATGCAGTCGGTCGTCCCGCAATATCTGGAGGCCAGCCTCGAGGCGCTGCAGCGCAACCAGAGCCAGATCCAGGATGCGATGGCGGGCGCCTTCGCCGCCAACCCCTTCGCCGAGCTGGCGCGGCGCAACATGGAGATGTTCACCGCGGCGGGCCGGGGCAAGGCGCCCGCCGCTGACGCCGCCAGGCCTGTCGAGGGCGACACCAGGGCCGAACTCGCGGAGCTCAAGGCCCAGCTCGCCGCGCTCCAGACGAAGCTCGACAAGCTGGGCGACTGATCCTTCCGGCCTATTCCGGCTTCACGAACCGCAGCGTCATGCGGTCGCTCTCGCCGATCGCGGCGTAGCGGGCGCGGTCCTGGTCGCCGAGGCGGAAGCTCGGCGGCAGCGTCCAGACGCCCTGGGGCCAGTCGGCGGTGTCGCGCGGATTGGCGTTGACCTCCGAAGCACCGACAAAGCGGAAGCCGGCCGCCTCGGCGAGGCGGCGGACGGTCGACGTCTTGACATAGCCGCTCGTCTCTTCCCGCGCGCCATCGGCGCTCTCGGGCAGCCGGTGGTCGACGATGCCGAGCGTACCGCCGGGCTTCAGCATGGCGAACATCTGGCGGAACGCTTCCTCGCCATAGGGCTGGTCGTTGCGCTGATAGCCCATCTGCCAGTTGTGGACGTTGCGGAAGGTCAGCACGACATCGGCGGTGCCGTCCGGAACGCGTGTGTCGGCCGCTTCGAAGGCCGGGAACGTGGCGAGCCGGACGCTGCCGTAGCGCGCCGCATCGGCCTCCATCAGCCGGCGCACGCCGTTGTGGCCGCGCTCGCCCATGGCGACCGCGTAATAGCTGCCGCCGCCCTGCAGCACGTAGGGCGCCAGGATCTCGGTATACCAGCCGCCGCCCGGCCAGATTTCGACCACCGTGTCGTTCGGCCGCACGCCGAAGAAGCGCAACGTCTCGTACGGATGGCGGTACTGATCGCGTGCCGTGTTGGCGGCGGTGCGGGTCGGGGCGGCGATCGCGGCGTGGAGCGCGTGATCCTCCGCGGCGGCGGGCGCAGCCTGCTGCGCGGTGCCGGCGGCGGCCGGGCCGATGGCAAGGGCGGCGAGGGCGCAGGCGAACCAGGCGGTCTGGCGGATCATGTTTCTCTCCCTAGATTGGTTGTCGCGACAAGCTCATGACCGAGCCTCGGGGAGGATTCAAGGGACGCGATGGCGGAGCATCTGATGTGGACGGCGGACGGGGTCGCGGTGGCCGTGGTGGTGATCGCCGGCGTGGCCGACTGGAAGCGCGCGCGGCGGACGAACCTCGATGCCACCGGCTGGGTGCCGTGGCGCGGCATCCAGATGGTCGCCATCTTCGCCGCACTGGCGTTCACGATTCTCGCGGTGCACGCTTGAGCGTGGGAGCTCATGCTCTCGGCGCCTGGACGGATCAGGCCGCTATCCCACAGAGGCCATGAAAGATGACTGCAATTAGCAAAACTGACCAGGGATCAATCGCCATTGATTCTCTGCAATACACCGCGCTCGTGCTCGATCTCGTTCTGCCTGCTCCGCTTCTCGTTGCGTCAGCTCTTGGCCTTCGCGACTACCGGAAGAATCTGAGGCGCGCGCCTGCGCCTGCCGTGCCCGTGGCGGGGTGCATTGGCCGGCAGTGTCGTGGAATTCCAAACATTGTATTCGGCCCGAGGAAACCCTGGCGATAACCCAGCCGCGAGTACCTCCGTTATAGGTGTACTCGCCCCTGAGGGAGGTCGGCTCGCCAGACACATTCCAGAGGCGAACATTGCTCAGGCTTTCGCGATCGAGAATGTTCATCAGCCAGTTGGTCGCATCGTCGATGAGGGATCGAGCGAGCAACCGGGCTTGAGTTGGCGAAGCCGGGGGCGCATTTTGCAGGCGACGCTCAAACGCAGCAGTCTCCTGCGCGTGCCGCCTGGCTTCCGCTTGGCGGGTCTGCTCCGCTTCCCGACGCGCTTCAGCCAGCTGGCGCTCCTCGGCAATCGCGTCTGCGAACTGTGTTGCCTGCGCCTCGAACACCGCCGCCACGGCGTTTCGGCTCCCCTGTGATCGGGCCTCGGCCGAGAAGTGGGTGCGGGTACATTCGCCTTCGATGATGTCGCCGGCACGTGTCTCGAAGAGGCGGCAGCGGCTTCCGTTGCGGGTGCCCGACATCGTCCCGCTGCTGATTCCGCCGGTGCCTGAGAACCGGCCGGTCACGGCATTGCCGTCGAACGTCAGCTCCACCGTCAGGGCGCCGCCATATTGGCGTGTGCCTCGCCGCGCCCCGCGGTCGAGCACGGCCTCGTGCGTCCCCTGATAGGTGATCCGCCCGCGGAAATCGGGCGGAAGCTCAAGGTCCTCCGGTGCCAGATTGCGATAAAGGCCGCCTTGCGCTGTCGCGTCCTCGCCGCCGTCAGGTTTCTGCGCCCATGCCACATTCGGCACGGCCGTGGCGACGATCACGGCGATTGCGATCACTGCGTGACGCATGGATGCCCCCCTCCCGCAAGTCACGGAAATGGTACGGACCCGGTATGACAATGGCAAGGCGCGGTGGTGGGCGGTTCGCCAGTATCCGGCGCTACAGGCACGCCTCGAGATACGGCTGGTCGAACCCGAACATCTTGGCCTTTTCGAGCGTGTAGGGGCGCAGGCCCATGCTCCGATACTCGCCGATGATCTTGCCGTCGGGCGTCTCGTCCAGATATTCGAACTTGAACAGCTCCTGGGTGACGATGACGTCGCCCTCCATGCCGATCACCTCGGTGATGTTGGTGGTGCGGCGCGAGCCGTCGCGCAGGCGCTTGACCTGGACGATGAGATCGACCGAGTCCGCGATCTGGCGCGAGATCGCTTCCTTCGGCACCTTGATGTCGCTCATCATCACCATGTTCTCCATACGCGCGAGGCATTCGCGCGGGGAGTTGGAGTGGAGCGTCGCCATCGAGCCGTCGTGGCCGGTGTTCATCGCGGCGAGCAGGTCGAAACACTCCGACCCACGAATCTCGCCGAGGATG